>Ga0116130_1000563_pt1 | contig 22962 bp, 21 predicted proteins | sample June2015DPH_17_5_FD_89733 | JGI IMG/M metagenome (GOLD analysis project Ga0116130, IMG submission 89733) | Peatland microbial communities from SPRUCE experiment site at the Marcell Experimental Forest, Minnesota, USA - June2015DPH_17_40 | ecosystem: Environmental > Terrestrial > Soil > Wetlands...
CTGCATACTTGTTGACTGGTTAGGGCCGGAAAGTATCATAAAACCTTTGAAGTTAGGTGGAGTAAAGCTTCTTACTCCGTTTATATTCTGACCTGAAAAGTTAAATGTAACCTCGAACTGATCATTAATACCAACAGTTGTACTTTGGACGGAAGCGGTAAAGGATTGCGGGTATAATACCGCCGCATATATTAAAATTATACCGACTAAGTTTCTTCTAAACATAACTCGAATTAAAACCTTTATTAAAAATGTTTTCTTCCAAACTTAATATTTTCCGACGTTACACGGTTCTGAGAACATAAGCAAATGCAGCATTGTGAACAAAATAGGTCAAAAAATGTAACTCCACACAGTGGCACGGCCGCTGGGGTTCTGATTGTTTTGCTTGTTCGATTATGTTATAAATATTTAACCCCTATCGGGGTTAAGAAAAAGTTAACGTGCATGAGTTCTATCGGAAGAATCTCTCAAATCCTTCTCACCAATCTTTACTCGTTTTAACCGGATTACCTTTCATTTTCCTAAGCTGCTTCTGCAAATTCTTTTCATCATTGTTCAAAGCATTAAATATTGCCTGAGCCTGATCTTTGGAAATTTTATCCGGTTGCTGTTGTTTCTGCTGATTCTTTTGATCATTCTGGTTCTGCTGATTTTTTTGCTGATTCTGATTATTCTTATTCTGATCCTTATTTTGGTCCTTGTTCTGGTCTTTATTATCCTGGTTTTGCTTGTTCTTGTCTTTATCCTTATCATTTTTATTATTCTTATCGTTTTTGTTCTGCTGATTTTTATTCTTCATCATAGATAAGGCATAAGACAAATTATATTTAGTTTGTTCATCATTTGGATTCAATTTCAAAGCATTAGCATAAGCGCCGACACTTTCTTTGTACTTTTCACCTTTAAGCAGGGCATTTCCTATGTTATGATATGTTTTCGATTTCAATTCATTTGAATTTGCTTTTGATAAAGCCGAAGAGTATGATTTAATAGCTTCATCATATTTGCCTTCTTTATAATATGAATCACCAAGATTAAAGCTTGAATTAAAATTTTCCGGCGCTTTTTGCAATCCCTTCTTAAATTCAACTTCGGAGTCTATGTACTTGCCTTTGTTATAAAGATCTACGCCGTTATTTATATTAGAACGTGCTGCCTGTGGAAATAAAAAACTGCCACTAAAAATAACAAAAAGTGTTATTGAATATGTCAAAAAGAATATTTTTTTCATTTTACTGCTGTTCAATCCCGAACTTTTTGTTTAACATAGTTACAAAAGGAGACTTTCGCTCAGTCATAAAGAACTCAATTATAAGTAAAATTATTGCCGGTATCAAAAAATAATAAAATCTGTCTTCGTAATCAGTTACTACTTTTTCACCGAACTCAGTTTTTTTAATCCCGGATAAATCTTTGTAAATCATATCCAGTTCATCACGGTCATTGGCGCCGCGCATATACTTGCCGCCGGTTCCAGATGCTATATCTTTTAATGCGCTTTCATCAAGTTTAGTCAAAACAACATTGCCGTCCTGATCTTTCTTAAAGCCCACCGGCTGTCCCTGCTCATTTACTATAGGTATGGGCACTCCGTCGGGCGAACCAAGTCCAATTGTGTAAATCTTAATATTATTTTTCTTAGCCTCATCAATCGCATCAGGCAAATTACCCTCATGATCTTCGCCATCAGTGAATATAACCATTACTTTCTCGGTTTTAGACGAATAGTTGAAAGATTTAGTTGCCAGGTTTATTGCCGCAGCAATCGCAGTACCCTGATCCGGAATACTATTTACATCGGCGGCGGAAAGGAATAAATTTGCGGCGGAATAATCCGTAGTTAAAGGGAATTGCACAAATGGTTCGCCCGCAAAGACTATTAAACCAATCCTGTCGCCTCCTAACTTGGCAATAAGATTGGAGATTTCAAGCTTTGCTTTTTCAAGACGGCTTGGTTTTATATCCTGTGCCTGCATACTTAAAGAAACATCCAGGATAATATATATATCAATTCCGGTCTGTTTAACATTTTCAACTTTTGTTCCCACCTGCGGATCTGCTGCTGCAATTATTAAAAGCATAATAGCTAATATAATAATACCAAAACGGATAATACTTTTGCTTTTACTGTATGCAGGCAGAAGTATTGAATGCAGTTTCTTAACTGCAAACCTATCCAAAAGCCTGCTTTTAATTCTCAGCAAATACCAGAACGCTATTATAAGCGCCGGTATAAAATACAACCCGAATAAATATTCAGTATGTTCAAATCGAAACATAGTTTCTAATCTTAATTAAAATTTTATCTATTTAATTAAAAATTCATGTTAAGGAATTTTCTTAAAAACAGTTTTAGACAATATTAGTTCAAGCAAAATCAAAATAAATCCCACATTAAGCCAATCTGAGAAAAGTTCTGCCGCATTACGGTAAGAAGTAACTTCAATTTTAGTTTTTTCAAGTTTGTCAATCTTATAATAAATATTATTCAGCGCCGTATTGTCGGTAGCCCTGAAAAACATTCCCCCCGTAATTTGGGCAATATTTTTAAGCAGAGGTTCATCAACTTCCGACGGCATCATCTGGTACCTTACACCGAACGGAGTTTGGACAGGATAAGGCGCCTCCCCTTCGGTTCCAGCTCCTATTGTATAAACTCTAATACCGTATGCTTTAGCAATATCCGCTGCAGTAAGAGGATCAATTTCGCCTGCATTATTTTCGCCGTCTGTTAAAAGTATAATTACTTTACTCTTAGCTTTACTATCCTTTAATCTGCCCACGGCATCGGCAATTCCATTTCCTATAGCAGTACCATCAGGTACCATTCCCGGGCCTATTTTCTTTAATAAGTTTATCAACACACTATGATCAATTGTAATAGGACATTGTGTGAATGCCTCGCGGGAAAAGACCACCAAACCAATCCTGTCGTTTGGCCTGTTCTCTATAAATTTTTCAACGACATTTTTAACGGCTTGCACACGGTTAGGCTTTAAATCTTCAGAGACCATACTGCCGGAAATATCAAGCGCCATAACTACATCAATTCCTTCGGTAGTAACATTTTGTCCGGAAGAAAAACTCTGAGGCCTGGCAAGAGCGATTATTAAAAAGGCAATGGCTAAACACCTTAGCACAATTGGAACGTGCCTTAGCCTTTCTTTCCAGCTTACCGGCATTCCTTCAAAAATCTTCAATGAAGAATATATTATTGAGGTTTCCTTCCTCATTCCCGTTTTCCAATACCAGAAAATCATCAGAGGAATTACCGCCAGGAAATAAAACATCCAGGGATAAGCAAATGTAACATCACTGAACATTGCCTGCCTCTTCTTTTTTAACTCCAGCAGAACCGTTGATGGTTTTATTCACTATTTCATAAGCTTGCTTCATCATTTCTTCATTTACCGACCTGAGTGGAACAAACTTTGCAAATTTTACAAGATCCGCATTAGAGAGAAAGTAATATGTAGTATCTAATATTTGTTCCGTCCCTTCCCTTTGTTTAAGCAATTCAACCGCTTCCGATGTGGGAAGCTCAAGGGCAGGCATGCTGAATCTTTCTTCAAAATATTTACGTATAATTTCCGTTATGATTGAGTGATATTCTTTTATCTGTCCTTTCTGCCAGAGCTTTTGCTCCTCCAGATCATGCAGGGCATTAAGAGCTATTGTATATAAAGGAAGAATAATTACCTTCTTTACAGGCTGGGCTTCAAGTTTTTTCTTTTGATACCGTCTATATAGATAATAAATAAGACCAAGGATAATCAATGCAATCAACACCCACAAAGCAATCCACCGCCAGTCAAGAGGAATTTTAAGAGGCGCTTTTACATCCTTTATTTCCGCCTGCCGATCAACCTTCAAAGTCTTAATCATAATAGTAAGGGTATTTGCGGCTGCATACCGCATAGCAGTATCTCCGGGAGCGTTATATAAAACGGGAACAGGCGGAAGAGTTACCTGTGTAGAGTCATAACCCGAAAGTATATATTTATAGGTAGTTGTAACCTTACCATACTTCTCTTGATCAACCGGGTTTTCTTTTTTAATTACCGCTATACTGCTTAAACTATCCTTGATATCCGGCGGATAAACCTTCAGTCCTTTATCATAATCGACTTGAATAGTATAATATATATAATCACCGACAAGATAATCGGTCTTATCAGTTGATGCTTTTACAGAAATATTTTGCGCAAAAGCATTAAGAGAGAATAAAAAGATTAAACCAACTATAAAGCGGAGATTTTTTACCATCTTCTTTCACGCATTCTAAAAAATTGAACCAGCGGTTTGATGTAATTCTGCCCTGTATCAACTTCTATACTATCCAGACGACTGGAGATAAACAGAGTTTTCCTCTTCGCAATATTCCTTTCACGCATTTGCCTGAATAAAAACTGCACCTGCTTATTACCAGTATCAATCCATCTTTCACTGCCGGTTTCAGCATCTGTAAATTTTACCAGTCCCATTTTCGGTATTTTATTTTCTCTTGTGTCATTTAAAACTATTCCCACCAAATCATGTTTTCTACTGACAATTCTTAATATCTTTTCATAGCCGGAATCCATAAAATCAGAGATAAGAAATGCAATGCTTTTCTTTTTGATGGCATTGTTCATATATTCAAGAGCAACTTTTATATTAGTTGACTTTCCTTCCGGCGCAAAAGAAAGAACTTCCCGGATGATTCTGAGAACATGCTTCCGTCCTTTGCGGGGCGGAACGAATTTTTCAATTTTATCCGTAAAAAGGATAAGCCCGACTTTATCACTGTTTTTTAAGGCAGAAAACGCCAGTATTGCGCTTAATTCTGCGGCAATCTGTTGTTTGGTTTTATCAATTGAACCAAAAATAAGTGAGCCGCTAAGGTCAACCATCAAAATTACAGTAAGTTCCCGTTCTTCTTCAAATATTTTTATAAAAGGATGCCCTAAGCGTGCGGTAACATTCCAATCTATACTTCTTATATCATCGCCGAACTGGTACTCCCTTACTTCGGAAAATTCCATTCCTCTTCCCTTAAAGACGGAATGGTATTCACCGGAAAAGACCTGGTTAACCAAACCTTTGGTTTTTATCTCAATTTGTCTAACTTGTTTTAAAATCTCTTTAGTTAACATTAATATTAATTCGTTTTTTATAAGATTGTTTAGAAAGTTTTCGCTTGTAAATTATTAACTCATGTTACGCAGTTATTAAAATTTCATTAAATAACCCTGAGTTTTGGCATTGCCATTCCTTTGGAATAAGTCAGGGTTATTATAAATATCTTTTGCGTAATATTAGAAAATAATTATACTCTTACGGTACTTCTATCTTGTTTAAAATTTCCTGTATTACATTTTCGGATGTTATTTCTTCAGCTTCCGCTTCATAACTAACAGCAATTCTATGGCGGAGGATATCAAGGCAGATTGCGCGAACATCTTCAGGAATTACATAACCGCGGCGTCTTATAAATGCCATTGCTTTTGCTCCAATCGCAAGATTTATTGATGCTCTTGGTGAACCGCCGTAACTTATAAGATCAACCAGCTTCTCCAAACCATAATCTTTTGGTGAACGAGTGGCAAAAACAATATCAAGAATATACTTCTCTATTTTTTCATCAATGTAAACTTCCTGCACAAGATTTCTTGCATTAAGAATATCCTTAGGAGTAATTACCTGTTGCACTGAATTTTCCGGTTCTCCTACATTCTGCCGCATAATTTTTAATTCTTCATCCTTTGAAGGATAGTCAATTTTTACTTTCAGCATAAACCTGTCTACCTGAGCTTCGGGCAAAGGATATGTACCTTCCTGTTCAATCGGATTTTGGGTAGCAAGAACCAGAAAAGGATCTTCAAGCTTAAATGTCTCTTCACCGATTGTTATCTGACGTTCCTGCATTGCTTCAAGCAGAGCGCTTTGAACTTTTGCGGGAGCACGGTTTATTTCATCTGCCAGAATAAAATTAGCAAAGATGGGACCTTTACGGATATAAAAATTACTGTCTCTTTGATTATAAATTTGCGTACCGATTAAGTCTGCAGGAAGCAAATCCGGAGTAAACTGAATTCTTCGGAATTTTGCTTTCATGGCAGAAGCAAGTGTCTTTATTGCAAGAGTTTTAGCTAAACCGGGAACACCTTCAAGCAGTATATGTCCATTGCTGAGCAATCCTATAATCAACCTTTCCACCATAGCCTTTTGCCCGACAATAACCTTACTGATTTCATTCATCAGAATATCAATGAACGCGCTCTCCTGTTTAATCTTTTCATTTAGTGCAGTAATGTCCAATTTTCAACCTCATCATTTTTTTTAATATAATTACTTTAGAAAAGTAATATGGTTAGACGCAGCCAAACATAAAAAGGTTGCATCGTTTTTACAAGGGTATAAAATTTATTTAATAACTGCGTAACATGAGTTAATAACTCACCTTACGCAAAATAAATGGATTTATAGCCACGACCTAAAGGTCGTGGCTATTCAAGTATAAAATTCTGCGTAAATTAAGTCGACGCCTATGCGCCTTTGCGGGATAAAAATAATAGACCCAAACATAGAGCAGATAATAAGCAAAGAAGAATATAAAAAACAACCTCAGCCTGTTTCCCTCTCACCAATCGGGAGAGGGATTAGGTTGTTAAAATTTTAAACAGGTTCCGCCATTCCTTTGTCTTCCTTAACTTTAAACACTGCAAATTTCAAGTAAGCAGTTTCCGGCATTGGAGGAAGTTCCGGGTGATCCGGTGATGCCCCGTTATAATAAACAAGCTGGAGTTTTCTTTTTGATTTTCTTGCTGCATTTATAATAACCTGAAAGAATTCATCCCTACTTATAAAATGCGAGCAGGAAGAAGTAACTAAGAACCCGTCTTCTAATAATTGAAGCGCCCGCTTATTAATTTTTTCATAGCCTTTCATTGCAATGGCAACGGTCTTTTTACTCTTTGCTAATGCAGGGGGGTCTAACATTACAACATCATATTTTTTTTGCTCACCAACCAGCCTGTATAAGCAGTCGAATACATCTTCAACAAGGTACTCGGCTTCTGCCTTCAGCCTATTGGTTTTGAAATTTCTTTTAGCATTTTCAATCTCTGTTTCCGAGGAGTCAACAAATAAAACCTTTGCAGCGCCGGCTTTAGCGGCATGAAGCCCGAATCCGCCGCAATTACAGAAGGCATCCAGAACGCTATTGCCCTTAACTATTTTTTCAATAAAGAACCTGTTATCCCGCTGATCGAAATAAAAGCCCGTTTTCTGCCCTTTATCAAAATCAATATTATATTTAATTAAGCCGTCGGTAATTGTTTCTTTTTTCATCTTCCCCAGATAAATTTCATCTTCCTCCGGCAATCCTTCGAGCCTGCGGAAATAAGCATCATGCTTGGTAAAAATATTTTCTGCGTTAAAATCTTCTTTCAATATTCTTACCATATGTTCAATGTTTTTCTGCATCCCGAAAGAATGTACCTGCAAGACAAATGAATTATTGTATTTATCGATGATAAGCCCCGGCAGATAATCACTCTCGCCAAAGACAAGCCTGCAAGATTCAAGATCGGGGTAAAAAGCTTGTCTCAGTTTGTAAGCATTCAGAATTTTTTCTCTAAAAAGGGTATATATATCGTCAAATCTTGAATTACTTAACAACCTTACTGCAATAAGAGAGTTTTTATTATAAAACCCGGTCCCTAAATAAATTTCAGAAGAATCAAAGATATCTAATAAGTCGCCGTTTTCAGCAGTACCGTTTATCCCGTCTATTTCATTGCTGAAAATCCACTGGTGGCCGTCTTTAAGTCTCTTGTCTTCGTGACGCCTTAAAAAAAGTTTTGGAAGCATCTTAATCTCCGTCTCATTTCATAAAACCAATTATATTATTATTTTACCAAAATAAAAATAAAAATATTAAAAATGAAAAAAATTGTATTAATAATTGATCTGTTCTTTCTTTTCACTTTCAATATTACACCGCAAAATTATAAATACGCGTGGATTTCAGGTATTCAATTTGAATTCCCTCTTGTAAAAAATGACCTGGAAAATATAATAAAAGATATAAATAATAAAAAAGAGATTTCTTTCGTTATTATCACAGGCAACATAAGCAAAAACAGTAAAAATGAAGAGATCGATTCAGTAAAAATTATGCTCGATAACCTAAAAGTACCATACTATATTATCCCCGGCAATGATGATGCAAAATTAAATGAAAGTTGTTACATGGAATTTAAGGAATTATGGAAAGATAATAAATTCGCTTTCAACTATAACGGAATTGAGCATATAGGCTTAAATTGCGGAATTTTTATACGCGAAAGAGGGCATTTTCGAATTGAAGACATGCAATGGCTTGATAGTATACTCGCTAAGTTACCGGACACGGATCAGGTATTTTTTTATTCCAATTTCCCGGATGAAAACGGAATAGATAATTTATTCCAAGCCGCTAACCGGCTAAACAGTCACAATATAAAAGCATTTCTATTTAGTTTTCAAAAGGGTATACCGCCTGCTGCTATCGAAGGAATCCCTATATTATCCGAACACTCTTCAATAAGCAACAATAGCGGATGGAAATATACTCTGGTTGAAAATACATCGGATTCATTATTCCTTTTTGATGTAACAAGCAGAGGCATCTGGGAAACACCCGCCAGGTTTGCTAAAAACGATGCAAAGGTCGACCGGATCGATTCAGTCCAATTTATTAATTTTACATCCGGACCTATAAAAAGAGCTGCGAGCATTAAAGCTGAAATTCTATGGCAAAAAGATTTGAATAAAACCCTTTCAGCACCTATTGTTGCAACAGAAAATTACATTTATGCGGCTGCCGAAAATGGAGACGTTTTCTGCATGGATATGAGCGGAAATCTTTTATGGCAAAATAAATCCGGCGAAACAATCTTAAGCAAACTTGCCGTATCCGACTCCATTATTGTTGCCGGCACAGTTGAGGGAGATTTAATTTCATTCAATGCGGCAAATGGAAAAATTATTCAAACCCTTGGCTTGAATGAACCGGTTACTTCTCAGCTTATCACTCTCGATGGCGAATACAACGGCACTCCGACAACATGTGTGATTGCAGGCACTTCTAAAGGAAGCCTATACTGCTATAATATAAATTCACTTGAGATGATCTGGGAAAATCATTCTGCACAGGGAATAATAGCCGACGAGCCGCTTCTTGTAAATGATCGGATTATATACGGCAGCCGGGATGGCTATTTATATTGTGTTGATGCAAAATCAGGGGTAATTAATTGGAAATTGTTAATAAATAATAGTAATGATAATTCACCCTTCTTATGCAAGCCGGTTTTCAATGAGAAAAGTGTTTTTGTTGTATCACTGGATAATAATATTTTTTCGATAGATTTACTGCTCGGCAGAGCCATTTGGCAAAAAAATAACTTTGACGCTTACAACTCAATCGGAATAGGTAACAGTAAGGAGGATATTTATATAAAAAGCTATAAGGATAATTTCTTTATTGTCTCCGCCAAAAACGGAAAGCTTGTGAAAGATATAGAAATTGGTTTCGGTATTGATACTGCTCCGGGAAATATTTTAGAGTGGAATAACAATATTCTGTTTGGCTCTCAAAACGGGAAAATTTATTTAATTGACAAAAATTATAAATGGGATACTTTGTTCTATCTGGGAACAGGCGGCGTGCAGAATATTTACCATGTTAAGGATAATATTTTTGCAGCATCCGACATTGACGGAAAGATTGTTGTTTTTAAATTAGAATAAAAAGATAAGTCATTAATTACAAAACTGAATACTTAAAAAGTTCTAAGGTTTAAAAATATTAATAAAAAGGTTGTATATAAACTGCCGCTGCTTAGAACTAGCTAGCAGCGGCAGTCTATCATCCATCATCGAGGGAGATGAAATTTTACAAAGGCGCGCTTACAACTACATAGGCTCTTTCGTGCGGAAGGAATTTATAGTATATACCTCCAAATGAAAAATATCTTATTCCATGACGGCGGATTACTGCATAGCCTCCCGGAAGTACATCAATCCTTGCTCCGATAGGGGCAGTTGCTACTATATAACCGTTTGGTCCTCTTTCATAAAAAGCGCCGCCGCGGTAGAAGAAATGTCTGTCATTTACTATTACTTCCCTGTAATCATCATGCCGGGCAAAAACCTTATCTCTTTTACCATGATCCAAAGCATGGCGATCATGATGATTCATGTCGTGTTTCGCCTGGCGATCATGATGATTGTCCCTATCATGTCCATTATCTTGTGCAGAAATAGCCATGGGCAGGAAAAATAATACTGCTGCTGCCAGCAAAATTATCCGACTAATTTTAAATGCTGTATTTTTCATATTCATCTTCCTCAATTTGTTTTAAGTAATATAAGGTTAATTTATTTATGATTTTATGATCTATTTTAAAATAACGTATTTCTGAATATTAGTCAATCCTTTGCTTAGAAGGGTTTAAAGAGAAGTAAAACATTAATAAAATTTAATTATTAGTTAAAATTCTTTACTTATGCTTTTTCTATCAATCCCATTCCAAAATGTTATTTCATCTACATTTAATCTTATAGTCCGGTGAGCCGGCTGTACGGCTTTTCCGATAGGTATCATTAAAACATTTACGTACCGGTCAGGGATATTTAAAATTCTTCGCAATTGTTCCGTATTATAGCCAATCATAGGAACGGTATCATATCCTTTAGCCTTAGCTGCCAGCATTAATTGCATTGCGGCAAGAGAACCGTCAATCAAAACAAGGTCACGTTTCCAGTTCGGATTACCATACCGTGAAGTTTCTTTTTCAAATGTATCTTTTACTTTAGCCACCTTAGCATTCTTGAATTTCTCGGTTACAATTCCTTCTTTTACAGAACGAGTATAAATTAGTTCTACCTGCTCGTAACCCTTTAAATCGCCCAGTACAATTATTAATGCCGAAGCCTCAAGCACTTGCTTCTGGTCATTACTCGCGGTGAATATTTTCTCCTTTAACTTTTGATCGGTTATAATTAAGAAACGCCATGACTGCAGGTTATTGCCTGAAGGAGCATAAACAGCTTCTTTAATAATTTCTCTTATCTCATCTTCAGAAATTTTAAAGTCCGGATCATAATGCCTGATCGAATGGCGTTCCCTTATAATGTTTGAAAGTTCTGCAAATTTATTTTCTTTAGTTCCCATTTCTTTATCCCGGTTTATTTTTATTCTTATTATAGTGAAAAATTATTTACAAATGTACATTTGAATAATTATGAAATCGATAATAATAAAAGCTTATTGCAGCCTTAACTTCACCGCCATCCACTCATCAAGGGATTTCTTTTCAAGCATTTCAAAATTGAGCGAAGAATATTTTTTTACTATATCTGCCTCATCGTTGTAAAGCAATCCTGAAAGGATAAGCAATCCGCCCGGCTTTAACCTGTTCTTAATTTCTTCCGCTATATCCAATAAAATATTTTTCTGGATATTAGCAGTAATAAGGTCAAAATTATTTCCGGCAATATCTTTGATCTCGCCAAGCCTAACATCAACCGCTTTGTCGACCGAATTCAACCTGCAATTTTCCCTGCCGTTTTCGCAGCACCATTCATCATTGTCAATTGCAATTGCGGATTCCGCACCGAGTTTTACAGCGGCAATAGCCAGCACTCCCGTACCCGAGCCTACATCAAGAACTTTTATTCCATTTTTAACATTCTTTTCAAGAAATTGCAATACAAGTTTAGTTGTCTGGTGCTCGCCCGTACCAAATGACATTTTAGGATCGATAATAATAATTATTTGCCCCGGCTTTGCTTGATAATCCTTAAAAGTAGGTTTAATTACAAGTTTGTCCGAAACTTCAATTACCCTTACTGATTTTTCCCACTCCTCATTCCAGTTTTTATCCTCAATCAAGTTTTCCTCGACGGAAAAATTAAATATCATCTTTTCACCAACTAATTTTTTTAGCAGACGGGATATCTTTTCCATCGAGACCGTGCTGTTTTCCGCGGCAAAAACCTTTATACAATTTACTTCCTCGCTAATGCCCGTTATTTCAAACTCCCACATCAGCCCGCTTAATATTTCCGGTATAAACGGCTCTGCCGTAATATTAAATTCTTTGTAATATTTCATATTCAGTTAACTATTAAACTTAAGAGAATAAATCAAATAAGTAAGGACATCACCCAACTGCTGCAATGTATCTTTGCTTATATTTTCCATTGTGTCGTTCTCGGAATGCCAGTAATTACGCCGTTTAACAGGAGTATCAGCACCGACAAGATCGGCATCAATTATATCCGCCGTTATTAATCCTGCTTGATTTAATGGTATATGGTCGTCGTAAATTTCCGAGCCGCCTTCCTGTGAGAATACAGTTAAGTTAAGCTGCTGAGCAATATTCCAGATCAGACTTACCACAGCAGGAGCAAACTTATCAGAACTTCCTTCCCTTTCAAATACTGCCTGCTTATCTCCGACTAAATCAAGCAGCACCCCGAATACCGGCATTTTATCCGTTGGGTAATTGGCGGCAAAATATTTAGAGCCGAGACAGAAATTATTAAGATCGTGTTCTTTGCCGTAGTCTTCGCCGTCAAGAAAAACAAGATCTACACCATAATTTATTTTATTATCTTTTAAAATACCGGCAAGTTCCAATAAAACTCCGCAGCCGCTGGCTCCATCATTAGCGCCAAGAATCGGTTTATCCTTTAGAGCGGTCTTAGTTGCATGTTCCGCACGCGGCCTCGTATCCCAATGTGCAAAAAACATAATCCGGTTTTTCTTACCGGGGTTGAATTTTGCAATAATATTAGTCAACCGAAGTGTTGTACTATCATAGCCGGGGAAAGTAAAATTCTGGAGTTCAACATCGACGGTATATTTTTTTAGTTCGTTCCGGATATAGTTTAATGCCGCCTGATGTCCTTTAGAGCCCGGGTTTCTTGGCCCGAATTTTACCTGTGCCTCTACCTGAGTATAAGCATTACTGCCGTCAAATTTGGGTATATTATTATTCTTCTGCAGTTCATAAAGTGGTTTGGAAATCTCCTGTTTAATTTCTTTACTGCATGAATAAAACATTACGGCAGTGCAGAAAATAGATAAAATAAAAATATTTTTAAATTTCATATAGAATAACAGCCTTTCATAATTGCCAAATTTACAACAAACATAAATAAAAGGAATCTATTAGATCCGGGTTTAGAAATGTATTACTGATATTCTGCCAGAATATTACAAATCTTATCTTCATAATCTTTGCCTGCTTTTGAACTACCCGTAAAGTTCTGTAAGATTATTGAAAATGCAAGAAGATGCCCGTTATCTGCAGTTACATACCCTGAAAGACATGATACTCCGCTTAATGTACCTGTTTTTGCATGAACTTTATTTTGTGCAGAAGCGCTTTTCATTCTATTGGATAATGTACCGTCAACGCCTGCAACAGGGAAAGATTCATACAGAATTTTATACAGATCCGGCTTTTGAAAATACATATATTTAAGTACTTCCAATAATAGCAGAGCAGAGACTAAATTGTAATGCGAAATACCGGAACCATCAACTAACCGGTAAGCATTTGGGTTCAGACCCGTTAAAGCAATCAGGCTGTCAATCATTTTTATTCCGTTATCTGCCGTTGCAGGCACACCTAAGCATTTTGCCGCTAATGCACGCAAAATCATTTCTGCGCCGAGGTTATAACTTTTTTTATTTTTATAATTAACCATACCGGCAAACGGTCTCTTAAAACTAAATATATCTTTGGAATATGAAGGCGCGCCGGCAAAATATTTTTTCCCCGAAATACTTATTCCCCTGTTTAATAAAGCTTCCTGAAATAATGTTAAGAAGTATACCTGCGGCTCATATACTTTTGTATGCAGTGTATCCTGCAATGAATCGGAAACCGGCTTTGCACTTACATTGCCCCTTATTGTTAATATATTTTTATGATGAAGCCAGTCCTTTTCAAGAATGAACGTATCCGGGCTGTCTGCAGGAACCGTCACGGAAAAATTATTTAACTCAACAAAATCCGTCTGCGGGATTAAAAGGACATCCGCTCTTTGCCCGGCAATACGCGGGTTTACAACAACACCGATTGAATTAGCATTTATATCAAGAGGAGTAAGATAAGCACAGTCATCATCATACATCCAGCCTTTCCCCCAGTAAAGAGAGTCCATCATAGAAACATCTCCAATCAAATTTCCCCTTATTTCACTGATACCTAACGATTTAACAACAGCGGCAAGTGAATCCAAATCTTTACTGCTAAAGACGGGATCGCATCCGCCAATAACATATAGATCACCAAATAAAATTCCATTTTTAATTTCACCGGTATAACAAAGCGAAGTAGTAAAATTATAATCCGTTCCTAAAAATACCAGCGCTGCCGACATTGTTAATATCTTCATGTTTGAAGCGGGACGCAGTAGAAATTTTTCATTTCTGCCGTATAATTTCTCATTTAGAGTAAAATCATAAACATCAACAGCAATTTGTGTCGTATCAAAGAAACTATCCGCCAATAACGAATCAATTCTTGATCTTAGATTTAAAATATTGCGCTGTGGAAATATTGATTGGGTAAGTAGGACTAATAATATGAATAAATATGATTTCATAATTTAATATTAAAAATACTGCCTTACCCTGAACTCCACACCGATATTTTCTTCAACAATTTTTCTTGCTTTTTCAATATTTACATCATCCATTGCAATTGCAGTCATAACAACCTTCTCTACATAATTCTTTGCTTCTTTTGCAAAGCTTATCATTTCACTATAATACCGTGTGTCAAGTCCCATCAATTCAGAATATTGGCGGGCATCAGGCGAATTAAAGCTGATAGAAACCGTATTAATCAATTCTTTTAATTCAGGTACAATATCTCTTTTGTTTATAAGGTTACCGTGACCATTGGTTATAAGTCTTGTTCTTCCACCCATTTCTATAACATACTTAGCAATACTCTTCACAACATCCCAGCGTATGGTAGGTTCGCCGTAACCGCAAAAAACTATTTCTTTGTACTGCTTCGGGTCGCCGATCTCCTTTATATAAACTAATGCTCCAGGCTCATCGCATTTCGCCATGCGCAGGCTGTAACCGTTTAGCACGGCATCGCCTTCCCTGTCGCAAAACCCGCATTTTGCATCGCACCTATTGGTTACATTTATATAAAGAGAATCGCCTATCTTATATGTGAAATTTATCCCCCCCGGTTTGGAGCCAATGCCGAACATCCTGAAAACATTATATGAAGTAAGACGCCCTACATCTTCAACTGTAAGATGATGAATCTCAGCTAACTTTTCCGCAACCAGCTTTACATTTGCAGGTTCGTTCCTTTTACCCCTGAATGGTTCGGGAGTCATAAAAGGAGAATCTGTTTCAAGCATTATGCTTTCAAGACTCAAATTAGCTGCAATGTCTCTTAAACTGTCAGATTTTTTAAATGTAATATTACCGGTAAAAGAGATGAAATGATTCAACCGGACTAATTCTTTTGCATTCCGTAGAGTTCCGTTAAAGCAATGGAACTGCGCCTTGAGCCCGCTATCTTTATATGAACGTATCACATTCATCATATCATCATCTGCATCGCGAGTATGGATTATGACAGGCTTATTTATCTTTAACGCCAGATCAATCTGAGCCTTAAAGGCTTCCATCTGTTTATCTTTAGGAGCAAAATCATAAAAATAATCCAAACCTATTTCACCTATTGCAACAATTTTTTCATGCTTAGCAAGCTCTTCAATTTCATCTATTAAAGAATTCTGCCAGTCTTTTGTGTCATGCGGATGAATCCCTACAGCGCCGTAAATAAAATCATACTTTTCAACCAGTTTAATGACCTTGTGCGATGATTCTACATCCGTTGCGGGAACTATTATATTATGAACTCCGGCATCTTTAGCGCGGCTGATTACTTCATCAACATCTTCGTTAAAATTTGGATAAAACAAATGTGCGTGGGTATCGATAAACATAATATATTCTTTCTCCCCTACTTTTAATTTATTAAATCACTTCAGAAATATAAACTATTTTGATAATAAGGCATTATTTTTTACAAAATTAATATTTACCAGGATAAAATAAAAATTTCAAGACGTAGTGACAGGATTCGACCTGTCATTACTTAAAATATTAGCTATACCGGCCAGCAGGCTTTTTTGCTGCACTTCTACCTCCCTGCTTTAACTTCAAACAATATGTAAAAGCAGTATAGTTATTTGCAACATTATTTAATTAATATGAGAATTTATACGATGATAGTATTAGAATAGTAAACCTTTTTAGGTTTTGAAGAGTCTAACCATAAAGTTAAATAATTCTCTCTCTCCTATAGACGGGGTTAGTGAAAGTAATTTTGCTATCCCCGTTTTTTTATCTCTAATTTACTTTATGAATTTGGCTTTATATTACTTCCCCGATAACGACCGGGCTTTCATTCACCTCATGTGCAAGTTTAAACGCTGCCTGAACATCATTTTTATCAACAACCGCTATAAGCCCGATTCCAATATTAAATACTTTTCTCATTTCTTCATCGGATATTTTTCCGGTTGATTGAATTAGTTTAAAGATACCGGGCAATTCCCAGGCATCCCAGTTTATTTTTAACGCAAGCCCTTCGCGGAGAATTCGTTTCGTATTTCCTACTATGCCGCCGCCGGTAATATGTGAAAACCCTTTTATGTTTAAATTTTCTTTAAGATGCAGAATTAATTTTAAATATGATCTATGCACTTTCAGCAGTTCTTCACCAAGAGGAAGCTCTATCCCTTTAAACTTATCGGTTAATTTATATTTCTCCAGTAAAATTTTACGCGCAAGCGAGTAGCCGTTAGTATGCAATCCGTTTGATGAAAAACCTAGAAGCACATCGCTTTTGACAATATTCTTCCCGTTAATAACTTTATCTTTTTCAACTACACCTACAATTGTACCGGACATATCATATTCATCAGGGGAATAAAGTCCCGGCATTTCTGCCGTCTCTCCGCCTATTAAAGCGCAACCGTTTTCCCTACATGCAATAGAAAACCCTTCAATTATTTTTTCCGCCCTGTCGGGGTTTAACTTACCGAATGCGAGATAGTCTAAGAAATAAAGAGGTTCGGCACCGCATACTGCTATATCGTTTGTACAATGATTGACCAAGTCCTGTCCGACCGTATTATGCTTATCCAAAGCAAAAGCAATTTTAAGCTTAGTTCCAACACCGTCAACGCTGGAAACAAGAACAGGCTTTTTATACTTTGTAATATCAAGTTCATAAAATCCGCCGAACAGTCCAATATCCGAGATAACATTTTTATTAAAAGTTGACTTTGCAAATGATTTTATTCTCCTGACAGTTTCATCGCCGGCTTCAATATCAACACCTGCAGACTTGTACGTATTCTCCAAAGTAAGCCTCTTTATTCCCTAAAATAAAAATATTTTGAAATTATAAGTCGAAATTTACCATATTAAAGTTCAAAGGACAAAGTTCTCCCGCTTTCTACGGGATACCGCAATTGCGGGGAAAGGGCAAAGGAAAACATGGTATACGCCCAACTTGTTATTGTATAACGAATGTATTACATTTGTATAAATTAAAAAGGAATCGTTAAAGATGAAAGATTCAATGTTAACAATCAGGATAGATTCCGGCGTAAAAAAAGAAGCTGAGAATATTTTAAAGAAGATTGGCCTGAACAGCTCGAATGCAATAGGATTATTTTATAACAGCATAATTATTAATAAAGGACTTCCCTTTAAGCTAAGATTAGATTCCATACCACCGGTAAGCGATGCCGAACAAAAGGATATTGAAAAAATTCTGAAAAAACGGACTAAAAAGGACAAAGATATTGCCCGTACTGAATCTTATATAGTTGAATTATGAGTAAAAAAATTCCTCCGAATGGAAAAAGGATTTTACAAATTCAATTCGAGCGAAAAGCTGAAAAGTTTTTTGATAAAAAGAGCGCAGGTAAAGATGAGGTTAATGAACTGATTATTAAAGCAGTAAAAAAATTAAGCGGGTATGATGAGAATATTGATCTCCGTCAATTAAAAGGAGAATGGAAAGGATATTTAAGAATTCGTAAAAACAACCTTAGAATCATAATTAAAGTTACGGAAGATGAAAACCTGATAATTGTTACAGTTGTAAATATAGATTTCAGAGGGAGCGTTTATAAATAATTTTTAAAGTAGTTTACTTTTATTAGACAATAATTTATGTCTTCAACCCAACCCTGATGTGATTTGAGTATATCCATGCATTACCGTTTAGATACACCTCTACCCTGTATGCTCCGTTTTTATTTATGATAAACTCGCATTCTTTATCTTCTACCGAGTCAATTAAAGCGCCGTTTCGTATTAGTCTTATTTCTGCTTTAGGAGCCGGTACAAGCGTCCTGAATTTATGCTTTCCTTCATCATGTATCGTTTCGCCCATATTATAAATTTTGTTATTCATTTCCGCAAAAAATCTGAATCCCCTGGAATCACCGTGATAATCATTAGCAACAAAACAGTTTCCGTTTTCCAAAGAATCATAAATAATTTTTTTTGCTTCAGGCAATCCGATTGAGCCATTACCGGGAAGTATTTCAGTTTGGGTTAAAACATGAGTCCTGATCGATTTAAATAAAACCTTATACGGAAATACTTCAACTTCAAAGAATCCAAGCAGATTATACTTATGGGCATGCGCATCAATTCCACCAATGCCGACAACACGCCTATATAAACTTAGTTCATCCCAAAGATTTAATGTTGCTTCAGGAGGCTTTGTTATTGATTTTAACGGATGAACAAAATTTTGATATTTATTCTGCTCGGTAAGATTTTCCATCCACTCGGACATGTGGTTCCATATTTCTATGCCGGTAAAATCCTCCGTATCCCATTCAACCCACGGGTAAGGGGGATGCTCTTTCATGTGAGTTCTTTTTTCGTGTGGATGAGCAAGGAATCCTATTCCACCAGCATTTTTCACCTTTTTAACATATTCTTTTGCAGGTATTCTTGTTGAAAAAGTATCTTCAATATTAAATGCCAAGTAATGATTTTTATTTTCTTTATCATTTATTTCACATCCCACCAATAAAAGAGTTTTATTATACCAGCCTTCGTATCCTTCCTTTAACGCTCTAAGAGTATTATGATCGGTAAGAGTTAGAAAATCCAACCCTGATTCATTAGCTAACCCGGCAATTTCCGTAACTTCGCCGGAACCGTCGGAAAAAATAGAGTGCACATGTATAGCGCCAACATATTCAAACATACATCAACATTGTTTTTTGAGTATAAATTAAAGATAGGAATATTTGTACTATATTGAAAGATACTTATCCTAATACAAACGACATTACACATAGAATGTGAAATGGAAAACACTATTGAATTGTGTCCTTTAACTTCAAAAGAGAGATGACATCATTATGAAAGGTATCATCTCTTTAACAACCAGATTAAATTTCGTTCAAAGATTTTTTTGCAGTCTCTGAAATTGGGGAATTTGGATAATCTCTTATAATCTTAGACCAGATTTCCCTTGCTTTTGCCTTATCGCCTTTGCTTACCGCAACAGCTCCTAAATTATAATATGCCTTAAGATTATTTTTATCATATGATAAAATTTCATTTAGATACTTTTCCGTTTCGGGAAACTCATGTTTTGCATAGTAAATATTGGCTATTGAAAATAAAATATCTATCCTTCTATTATTTACATTTAGTATCTTATTATAACAAACCAGCGCTTCATCCTGTTGGTGGGCCGCGGCTAAAAAGTCCGCATAATGTCTCATCATTAATGTATCGCCCGGATTTTCATCCACTGACTTTTTAAGCATTGCAAGATGCTGTTTTATAGTTTCCATAACATTGTCTTTACCGGGCTGCATAGCGCCCGTAAGCCCTCTATGTAAGGAATCGTTAGGCATTTGCATATTTGTAAGGCTACCCGGGCCTTTAGCTGCCTTGGAAGCATCCTTCTGTGAGAGGATTATAAATACAAGCGCGGCAATTATTATACCCACTCCATAAACATAAATCGGCTTAATGTTCTTCATTTTTATTATAAAATTAATCCTCCGAAATTTTGTTAAGTGTGGAGTACCTGGTTGAATTATCAACCGTCAATGCATTCAGTTTACCTATAAGAATGTTTATCCTTTCATTTTGATTATCATCAAAAGCTTCAAAAGCTTCCTGAGTGGTGAAAGAATAAAATTCCTGAAAATGACCGGGTTTCCCTTTTACTTCATAAACCGAGTAACTTTCAAGCTCCTCCGCTTTAAGAAGATTTTTCAATTCTTTTACTATTACCATGTATTCTTCTTTTTTTTCAGGTTTTAATTCATATTGAATTGTGAAAATAATTTTCGACATTTTATCTCCGGATATTGAAAAACTAGTTTAATGTAAATTCACCTGTAAAGGTTACTAACGCAGGACCCGTCAGCGACAGGTCTTTAATATTTTGATTTTCAATTTTAAAATCAACAATTAATTCATCACCACCTCTTGTTATTAAATAAACAGGCGGTTTTATATTAAATAAAGCATTACTTATGACAGCGGCGGCAGTTGAACCAGTACCACATGCAAACGTTTCATCTTCAACACCGCGCTCATAAGTACGGATATGAATTTTTCCTTCTATTAATTTGATAAAATTAATATTAGCGCCTTCCGGGGCGAAATCTTTATGATACCTTATCTCCCGACCGAGTTCAATTACCGGGAAGTTATTTAAATCTTCATAAAATAATTTCGGATTAGCCGGATTTTTAAGAACATCTTCAATTTTTATAACCACATGCGGTGAACCGGTATCGATATAACATGCGTTAATTAATTGATTAAACGCCTTTATCTTAAAATTGTGCTTTAATTTTTGAGGCGGATTAAAGAAAAACCTTATTTCATTTTCATTTAATACATTACCGGAATAAGCAACGCCATTAGACAGAAATTTAGTAGTTTCATGCTTAATTCTGCCGCTTAAGTCCGCAAATTTAATGGCACATCTTGCGCCGTTGCCGCACAGGCTTCCGGTAGAGCCATCGGCGTTAAAATATTCCATAACAAAATCATAACTGCTTGAATTAGAAACAGTAATAACGCCATCAGCGCCAATACTATAACGCCTGTTACAAATTTTTTTTATTATGTATTGATCCAGAACAAACCCCGGATTAATGTTTTTATCTACAAGAATAAAGTCATTCCCGGCGCCGCACATCTTAAAAAAAGAAATTTTTTTCATAACCGTTACAATTTAATTGAATATGCACTCGTTTTCAATAAAAATATTGTTATTAATCAATTATGAAAAAAATTGAAGTCCTTGCATTTAAGTCTCAAATTTACCGGACAACTTCAATAGTATCCTGTAATTTTATATCTTCCGACGAAGCTCCAACCATAACTTGAATTTTATCTTCTTCAACATTAAAGCTGTGTTTGTTCGCATCCCAATAAGCGAGGGATTCTGCTTTTAAAGGAATTTGTACCGTTTTAGTCTCATTGGGCAAAAGAGTAATCCGTTTGAATCCACGGAGTTCCTTAATGGGCCTATCAACGGCAGAGTTGAGATGCTTTATGTAAAGTTGAACAACTTCATCACCTGTACGGTTTCCTGTATTCTTTACATCTATACTTACAGTAATTTCACCATCCGTTTTCAGATTACCGGAACCGACATTTAAACCGGAATAATTAAATGTGGTATAACTTAAGCCATAACCGAATGGATAAAGCGGTTCACCTTTGAAATACATATAGGTTCTTCCATGCCTGATATTAAAATCCATCATATCCGGCAGTTGATCCATAGATTTTGGCCAGGTCTGTACAAGCCTGCCTCCGGGGTTATAATCTCCGAATAAAACATCAGCCAATGCATTACCAAGCTCTTCACTACAATGAGTGATATGAATAATTGCCGGAATATTTTCCTGCGTCCAATTAATGGCAAATGGAAAGCTGCTAATCAGCACAACAATGGTATTTGGATTTGCATTATAAACTTCTTTTATCAATTCTTCCTGTTCAAGGATTATCGCCTTCCTGTCTACTGCTTCCCTACCGTCGCTTGGAGTGGTACATTCTCCCCAGGGATCACTATCGCAGGTAGGATGATTCCCCACACAGACAATTGCAATATCAGCATCCTTCGCAATCTTAAAAGAAATGCTGTCTGAGATGTTTTTTACATATTTTACTACAACAGCATTTCCAACTTTGTTTTTAATTCCTTCCAACGGAGATATTGTATATGGCGGTGTACCGCTATACCAATCCAAAAGGACTTCATCTGCAAGAGAGCCGATTACCGCAATGGATTTTAATTTATTCCTGTCGAGAGGAAGAATATTCTTGGAATTCTTTAGAAGGACAACGGTTTTCCGTGTTACTTCTCTTACGGCAGTCCGGTTCTTTTCCGTTGACCAAGGATCTGTTGTATCGCTTATCCCGATTTTACTGTAAGGTACCTTTTCAGGCGGGTCAAGCAGACCAAGTTTTATCATAACCCTGAAGTTACCTTTAATAACATTGTCAATTTCAGCTTCAGTCAAAGAACCATTTGCAAGTGCGCTTGTAACGCTACCTGAATACCTATCCAGAAACTGGGATATACCTGCTTTAATACATCCGGCAGCGGCAATACTGCTATCCTTGTAGTACTTATGAGCGGTTAAAAGTAAATGGAAAGCCCCGCCGTCGGTACAAATTATTCCATTCTGACCCCACTCATTTACGGTAATATCTTTTAGAATAGGATTTACAGTCATTGGAATGCCGTTATAAGCATTATAAGAAGCCATATAAGCGCGCGAACCGCCTTCAACAACGCCTTTGTAGAAAGGATAAGAATAGTACTCGCGTAAAAGCCTTTCATCAAAATTGGA
>Ga0116130_1000564_pt1 | contig 22940 bp, 23 predicted proteins | sample June2015DPH_17_5_FD_89733 | JGI IMG/M metagenome (GOLD analysis project Ga0116130, IMG submission 89733) | Peatland microbial communities from SPRUCE experiment site at the Marcell Experimental Forest, Minnesota, USA - June2015DPH_17_40 | ecosystem: Environmental > Terrestrial > Soil > Wetlands...
CAATCGCATCACCAAGCTTCGCCAGGAGATGCGCGAGCAGGAAGAGATGGTGGCGCGCATCAAACGCCAGAAGACCACCGAAGAAGACCATATCCTGACCGAACTGCAATACATCAAGGACCGCATCAACCAGTCCTCGCGCATTTTGACGGACAAGCAGAAGACGGCGTTCTTCTTTGTGATCGTGCCGGAGGAGATGATCATCCTTGACACCGAAAAGGCGGCCGGACTGTTCGCCAAATTCGATGTTCCCATTGTCGGGTATGTGGTGAATCGCGTGCTTCCCGCGGACCTGGCCGGACAGGTAATACCACCCTATCTCCAGAAGCGTCTCGCCATGCAGGGAGAATACTTGCAGAAGATCGACAAGATTTTCGGCAAGCAGGTCGTGGGGCGCGTTCCAGAACTCGAGCGTGACATTACCGGGCTGGCGATGATCGAGAGACTGGCCGACATCATGTATGGCAACGGAAAAATGTGAGCGGAACATGTCTGAGATAAAAGAGAGCTTTACCGAATTTGTGACCGCGCATCCCAAAATGAAGTTCATGTTCTTTGGCGGCAAGGGCGGCGTAGGCAAGACCACCATGGCGGGCGTCACCGCCCTGCACCTGGCGCGCGAAGGCAAGCGGACCATGCTCGCCTCCACTAATCCCGTGCACAGCTTGAGCGGGTTGCTGGACCAGAACGTCTATGGAGCGCCGACGCAGGTCACAGGCGTCCCCAACCTGTGGGCGTACGAGATCGACACCAAGGAGACCATCGAACGCTCCAAGCAGGACATCAAGACCAAGATCCGCTGGTTCCTCAAGTTCGCCGAAATTTCCACCCAGGCCGACGCCTTTGTCGAGAGCGCCACCATGAATCCGGCGTTCGAAGAATCGGCGATGTTCGAGAACATGGTTGACCTGATGCTCAAGAACGAGTACGACGCCTACGTCTTCGACACCGCGCCCACGGCCAATGCGCGCCGTCTGCTGGGCATGAGCAAGGTGTATTCGCTCTGGGTCAACAAGATGGTGAAATCGCGCGCCGAGGCGCAGTCGCTGCGCGAACTTCTGTCTTTCACCAAGAAGAAGCAAACCGACCCGCTGATGGAGTACCTGGTCGGTTTTCGCGAACGGATCTTGAAGGCGCGAGACCTGCTCACCGACGCCGAGCAAACCGCCTTCTTCTTTGTCACCCTGCCGGAGGCGTTGCCGATCGCCGTGATCAAGCGCTTCATCAACTGGTTCCACGATTTCGGTATCCCCGTTGGCGGGGTCATCGTGAACATGGTGATCCAGAAAGACCAGGTGCGGCCCGACTCGCCCGAGTTCGTGCGCAACCGGGTCGCCATGCAAGACGGCTACATGCAGGAAATCTGGCGCGACTTCGACAATGTGCGGGCGGTGGTGCCTCTGCTGGATAACGAAGTGCGCGGGACGGAATCGCTGCAAGGCGTCGCGCGCTACGTGTTTCCTGCCAAGCAGGAGATTAGTTCGCCCATGGACGCGCTCCGCTAGGGGTGCTGCTACACGCCTGCAGTGGAGCAGTTGGGCCATAACTGCCCCGCCCTAGCCAAGACCAAGCTAGAACGGGGCACCCATGTTATTGGGAGGCGCTAGGGCGGGCCACCCGCCATAATGAGAGGAAGACTGTGGGCGATACGTGGGAAGACGAATCCGACGAAACCGTATTAACAGCGCGGCTCCGAGGATACGAACGCAAGTACTTTGCTGGCTTAGATGCTGTAGAAAGCCTAGAACTGAGCAAGATAAGCGGCCCCTCTTGTTTGTCGGCATCGTCGCGGGTAATCCACATAAACCCCGCCGTTGCGCCATTTTCAAAGATGTGCGGAATCCTGATATTACACGAGCTAATCCACCATAAACTCTTGATGGAGAACGGCGACCCCGACGAAGCAGAGAAAGATCGGTTCCAAGCTGAGGTGCTGCGCTTGTGGGAAAGAGGGGCATACAAAGAACTTCTATGACTCGCACAGTCTCAGACACTTCTATCGGAATCGCGGTAGCATTGGCGCTGGCGCTCGTTGTCGGAGCGTACTTTCTCGGAGCGCACCAGGCAGTGTCCGCTGGGCCACGTTTTGTTCCGGCGCAAAGTTCGACCGCAGGTTTCATGTTTGACAATAAAACCGCTCAGATATGTTGGGCGGGTGCGCCGGAGGGCAACCCGACGCTCCCAAAATCCTCTTCTGATCCTCTTAGTGTTTTGAATGCGCCGGGGATTCCGACCTGTAAGAGCTTATTGTGATTCGCCTTTCCGATGTCCCTGTTTTCTTGATAGCAATGCTGCTCGGCATCTCCGTGTTTCTCGGTTTTATGGAGTTGGTCAAGCTCCAGGTCGTCGATATTCGAGGCATTCCTTCTTGGCTGCTTGCTGTGCCGTTCTTAGGAATGGTCGGCCTGTGTCTTTGGATGGCGTCTCTGATTTGGAAGAGGATTAAGAAGTTCGCAGGAAAAGTTTAATCGCACTTTTCGGCTTTACGCAGTCTCTTGACGTGGCCCGGCCAAGCATGCCGGTGACACTACTCAGATGAGGGTGCCCCGTCCAAGCCGGTTTTGCTTGGGCGGGGATTTTATCTTAGTTGGAGAGAGACTTGGAATTTTGTATCACGCCGTGTGTTCGCGTGCCGACAAAAGTCAATACACCCACCCAAGCGAAGGAAGCTTGGGTAGGGCACCCGGCTTGTCGGCATAATCCTTAGAGTGACTTCGTTCGGGATGTTTTACTCTGCCTACCACCACGGAGAGTAAAATCCTTGTGGCGAGCGGCGGGGCTGCCGGACGTACGCCAGCGCCTATAGCGGGAGGGAGGTGAACCAATGAACAAAATATTACCTCGCACGCTGATCGTTGTGCTTGTCTGTGTGCTAGGAGTGGCGCAACAAAAAACTCTTAGTAATCTGAAAAAGAATGACAGGCCCGTTTTCCTCTCCGCCAAAGACTTAGCAGAGGACTGTCGAACTTTCTTGACGGTATTACCGGACGGCAAACCGTTTCCTAATGACGACAAACCCGTTAACGTATCCACGGATCAAATTGCCGCAGCCATCAGATGCAAATTCTACATCCAAGGCGTGAACGATGGAGAGCTAGAGCACGTATTCGGCTCTCACTACCACCCCGTTCTGGCGCAACTGGAATCTATGAAGCCGCTGATTGATACGTTCCTCAAGTACCTTGCCGATCATCCCGAAGAACAGGATTTTGCCGCCAGCACGATTCTGAATAAGGCCATGCACACGGTCGCAAACGCGCAAACACCCGTCAAGAAAAATCAACGCTAAACGCGCCTACACCGGGAGTGATCGTCGAAGCCTATAATCCTTGTGGCGGGCGGCGTGGCTGACAGACGTATGTCTGCGCTGGGGGTGGAGAAACTCGAAAGAAGCCTTCACCTTGACCGCTCGCCACAAGCTTGAGGTGCTTCTGTGAAACGCACATTCTTGACGGTTCTGCTGCTAGTTACGTTTGCTTTTGCGTATCCGACTTCCGCACCGTGTCCGATTGATGGTCAAGACGCTCCCTACACTGGACACTATAAGGAAGTGTTTCATGCGGATGGAAAGCACATCCTGTGCGAGTACTCCCATGCAGCGAACATGGGAACTCTACAGCAAACCGTACATCGGTTCTGGGCGGACTGTACGCACGACTTCTAGGACTTGTTTCTTGTCCGCCGGGTGGACGGGTGGCCCAGACAAGCATGCCGGTACACTACTCAGATGCGGGTGCCCCGTACAAGCCGGTTTTGCTTGGGCGGGGATTTTATCTTGGTCGGAGAGAGACCTGGAATTTTGTATCACGCCGTGTGTTCGCATGCCGACGAAAGTCAACACACCCACCCAAGCAATAGAAGCTTGGGTGGCGCACCCGGCAGTCGGGATTCAACTGCTCTTGCCGCCACGCGGGGCGGGCGCTCCGCGCAGCAACCCTTCGGTGCTGATGTCTTCGTCAATCTCTGGCCAGTGGATGCCGTAGCCGCCGCCGGCAATCTTCCAATGGCGGCGCTGCTCGGCGGTGGCGTGGAATAGCCTGGGATACCACGCGAGCGGGACGGAGATGGTGCGGCCGTCCTTCAGGCGCACACTCAGCGCGTCTTGATCAAACGATACGTCCGCCACTCTCTCATCTGCCGCTACTGCCAAAATACCCATTCCAAGCCTCCAACAGCTCTTCTTGGTTGGTCTCCACGAGTGATTGTATCGTGTTCACCTCATGGGCGCTGAAGCCAAAGTTTCGTGGCTCGTGCGGCATTTATTTGGCAGGAGTGGCTGCTGCCGATGGTGCTTCGATGCCTCTCACCGCAACCAGATACTCCACGATCAGGGCCTGATCGGCTTCGGGGATGGCAGCGCCATATGCGTCGATCATTTTCTTGACTTCGCTCTGCCATACGCCCCTGGGAAAGCGCGGCTGCATTGAGACATAGCGTGCCGTATGGCAGATCAGGCAGTACCTCTCGTAGACCTGCACGTTCGGCCCCGGCAATATGTCGGCGGGATATTGCGGCAGCACAATGTGCTGAGACTGGGTGGAACTGTTTTGGGGTGCCTGTTTCGAGGCCTGCGGTGATTGCGAGTGGCCCATGGAACCGGTCGTGGCAAATGCCGCGAGCGCCAACACACAAAGCGCCTTCCGATTATTCATACCTCACCTCAGGCGACGATGACGTCCTGGTGTTCAATCACATCCCGCTGATATCCGCTGCGATTCCATTGCGCCATCGGTTCCGTCTCCCCAGCACCACTGGTGGCGCGCACCATCAAGCGATATGTCCCTTTCGCCGACGGCATCCATTCCGTCTGCCATCTGCGCCAGGAATATCTGCCCAGGTCCGGGCCGAGTGTGGCATCAGCCCAACTCACACCCCCATCCTTCGATACTTCCACTCGTTGGATACCGGAACCGCCGTCATTGGCTACGCCGGCCAAGGCGTAACGTTGGCCAACACGAAGCTGCTCACCCGGTTCCGGCGTGACGAAGATGGAATGCGTAGGCATGCGGTTGATGGGAATGGTGACCGGCGAAAGATGCCCCGGAGTTTCGTTGGCCTGGGCATTGTCAGGAATGCGATAGGCCTTGTCCATCCAGTAGGTCTTGAGCGGCTGATCAAGGACGGTAATGGACGACAGAGCTTTAACCCAATACGTGGCGTACCAGCCTGGAACCACAAGGCGGATCGGGAAACCGTTCAACATGGGCAACGCTTCGCCATTCATCTCATAGGCAATCATCACCTCGCCATCGCGGGCATGGTCCAGTCGTAAGGATTTCTGGAAAGGCGGCGTCTTTTCTGAAGGAGGGACATCCAGTCCCCGCAGGCCTACCTGAACAGCTCCAGGCAGCACTCCGGCCGCGTCCAGCACATTTTTCAGGCTCACGCCTTTCCACCGGGCGTTCCCCATAGCGCCGTTGCCCCACTGCCCGCCGGGAACTCTTGGTTCAAACAGGCTGCGGGAGTTTCCGGCGCACTGAGCCAATGCCACCAGCGAAACCGGTTCGAATTTCGAACGTAGATCGTTGATCGACAGGCTCAAGGGCTTTGCGACATGTCCGCCGACCTGGAGCCGGAAGCTCTGCAGATCAACTGTCGTAGGAATTCCTGAGAGGTGCCAGCGCACGAAGAATGCTTCATTGGGAGTGAGGTCGGTGCGAAAGTAGCGTAGGGGTGTTTCCAGTTGCGGCGGCCGGTCGGTCAGCAGAATGAGGTCCGTTTTTTGTGGATACTGTGCCAGCATGCCCGCGGTCGCTTGCGAGGGGCCGGCGCCTGACGCAAACTCGACGCCAGACCAGAGGATGCGACTGGCGGCCGCAAATCCCGCGAACGAAACCGCGGACGAAAGGAACCGACGACGGCTAACCGTGCGCGGGCATTCGCCTGGTGACACTTCCATAAGTTTCCGCTAACAAAGAAGTGATGAGAGAAGTGCTCTCCCCGATTCGAGTAAATTGCGCTTTCGCGCACGGCGGTTACTTTAGCACAGGCGCCGGACCAGCTCGAAAGCGCCGGCTTGAGATGAGTTAACGTTGGACTGACCCCCAAAATGAGACACGGGCGATTGCTACACTTGACCTGCCGGGTGCCCACCCTTGTCCGCGGATGTTGCACGTGGGAGTCGGGAGTCTTCAACTGCTCTTGCTGCCCTGCGGAGCGGGCGCTCCGCGCAGCAGCCCTGCGGTGGACGAGTGGCCCAGGCAAGCAGGCCCGTGATACTACTCAGATGAGGGTGCCCCGTCCAAGCCGGTTTTGCTTGGGCGGGGATTTGATCTTGGTTGGAGAAAGACCTGGAATTTTGCATCACGCCGTGTGTTCGCGCGCCGGCGAAGGTCAACACACCCACCCAAGCAAAAGAAGCTTGGGTGGGGCACCCGGCCCAGCCGAAGAAAAAAGTGCGCTGGAATCCCTTGATCGGTATATATTGTGGCTGTTAAAAGCTAAAACGGAAATTCCAAAGTAAGAGCAAGCGATATGGCAGCATGGAAGCGAAGCAGAAGGATGAATGCACCGATCGAGATTCTATTCTGTGCTGCGCTCTTTGTTGCATCCTTTGTCGTGTACTGGATGGCATCTCTGCATACGAGCAAAGGTTTCGTCGCTCAAAAATCGAGGGAGTCAATGACATTGTGCACGATATCTCCCCCTCATCGCCCTGCTCAACACATCCCTACGCGACTCCAGAATCCGCGAACATAGAGTCCCCGGCAGTTCAATGCACGGCAGTTCCATGCGGAGCTAGCTATGCTTTGGACGAAACATCCCCGCCCCACTTCTCAACACTGGATAGCTACGCGACTCCAGACTTCAAAGGAATAGAAGAAGAAGGAAAGAGGGCTGGCGAGATCACCAAGGCAGAGAAGGAAGTGACCCAGATCCAAACCGCTCCACCGAGAGTGAGCGAGGCGTCGCCACAGGCTATCTCGCCACCTGATCCCGACCTAACCCTTGCCGACGCGAGCGTTGCCGACGTGAGCGTACCTGCCTTCCAACGACCTGCTTACCAAGGACCTGCCGTCCCAGTACCCGCCTTCCAAGGACCTGCCTTCTCAGTACCTGCCTTCCAAGGGCCTGCCTTCTCAGTACCTGCCTTCCAAGGGCCTGCCTTCAAGTGACGCGGTTGATTCTGGCGTCTTCTGCTGCGGGCGCCGGGGTTATTTCCGGCAGAAAGGAAAGCCGGATTTGTCTCGCTACGCCGGAAGCAGTACGAGGCGGGTGCCCCAGATCCGCCCCTCTGATGGGCTAACCTGGGGTCACTGCCGTGTTGGTGAAGGTAGCAGAGCATGTGCCGTCCCTCTCCCACCCCACTACGCGCAAAACCGGCGCGTCAGGGGACCCCGGCTACGGGACTCGGGTTTGTTTCCCACTTGACCCCGGGCTTCCGCCCTAGGACGCCACCGATGGTGGGTTCAGGGGCTCCGTTTTTCTGGCTGCGACCGCAACCGTGTTATCCGCAAGGCGACTCTTCTCTTGAAGTTGACAATTAGTTCTTCTGAGCCAGCCGGTTTGGCCCAGAAGCTTCCATACGATGGTTCGGATCGAATGGTGATTGGCCCCGAAACGTGCGGGCGGCTCTGCTTAGAACAGCAGGCGGACACAAGCCAACATGATCGCGGCCATGATCGTTTGTACTCCGAGTGCCAAAGCGAGTGGTCGCACGCCACGGGTGCGCAAGCGGTACAGACTGGTTCGCAGCCCCACTCCCGCGAAGCCCAGCAGAAACGCCCAGCGATAAAGGTGATTCAGATTATCGACTGCAGCCGGCGACCAGAAATGAAAGCTGGCCAGGGCCGAGAACACAATCAGGCCAAGGGCAAACTTAGGAAAGTGTTTCACCAAGCCTCGCGCGGTGGAGACAGTGGTGTTGGCCAGTTTCTCGCGAATCATTCCGTGCACGAAGTAGAGCAGGGCGGCGTCGAGAAACAGAGTCCGGCACAGCTTGGCGATGGTGGCGTAGTGACCTGCTGATTCGGAATAGGTGAAGCCAGTGGCCACAGCCTCCGCTGTGTTGTTCACGGCCAGCCCGGCCCACAGGCCAAAGTGCAGCGGGCTGAGATGCAGAAGGTGCCCAAGGAACGGCATTACCGTCATGCTGAGCAGTCCAAAGCAGAGGATCACCGAAACCGCGTAGCTGGTGTCTTCTTCGTCGTTACGCAGAGCACTGGACAGGGCAATGATCGCAGAGACACCACAGATGGCCATTCCTATCGCCAATAGCTGTCGGAGTGCGCCATCGATTTTGAATAGCCGGGTGAGCCAAAGGGTGATGCTGAGAGTGGCAACTACCTCGATTGCGGCCAAGCTTACCCCTTTGACACCCACTTCAGAAAAGCTGCGCAGTCCCATCTGTGAACCCAGAAGGACGATGCCCACTTTCCAGAACACCTCATAGGTGCGAGTCCCGACCTCAAACCATGCATGCAAGCCGACCGTGTTGCGTATCAGCATGCCGAGAACGATGGCATAAACCAGGCAATAGGAGTCGAGGCCTCCGCGCCCGAGGACCCGCGCAAGCGCTGCCAGCGCGATCAACAGGGCCAATCCGGGGACGAACCGCTGCAGATACTTCGCCCATCCCCTCAGATAGATATTCAGGGTCGCCAGCGGGTTCGTGCTGAACGATCTACCAAGGGACGTGGAAGTGGACATAACGAAATACCACACCTATCAGGAGCGCTATTCCCAGTGACAGCCAGTCGATGCCGGGTCGCAGGGAAATCACGAATTCGGGCTTCTCAAGGGACTCGTTGGATTGAGATTTGGTCAAATCACACCTGGCGCGAACTGCCTTTCGCGCATTCATTCCGTTTTTTTCGAGAAGGTATGAATTCCGCACTCCAACTTGGCGCCACCCCAGCGACCGGAACGCGGGTCAGCGCCTTCCGCCGGGACACTCGTACAGGGTTCGCAGCCAATACTGCGATAACCCTCGTCGTACAACGCCAGGTGTTCAATCCCGTGCTGGGCGGTGTATCTCCACACCTGTTTCCAATCCCATGCCGCCAGAGGACTTACTTTCACCAGCCTTTGGCCGCTGGGCAAAAGGTGGTCCTCGACCGTCTTGAGATTCTTTCTCGTAGGCGATTGTTCCCGTCGCAATCCCGTGAACCACAGATCGAAAGGCTCAAGCGCTTTCATCAGGGGTTCGACCTTGCGTCGCTGGCAGCAGCTACTCGGATCAGTGCGATACAGTGTTCCCAGTTCAGACTCCTGTTCGGCTACGGACTGGGCCGGCATCACGTTGACAAGGTTCAAGTGCCACAACTCAACCATGCGATCGCGGTAGGCGTAGGTCTGAGCGAAGTGATAACCAGTCTCCAGGAAAAGGACGGGCACTCGTGGCAGTCGCTTGCGCAAAAGGTGCAGCACGACCATGTCCTCTGCCTGAAAGCTGCAAGTGATACAGGCCGCGCCGCGATTCTCATCGAGGAGGCGATCAATCACTTCTTCAGGACCCAGGGTTTCGTATTGCTCCGCAATCGGCGGCAGGCTCATGAGGCGCCTTTTGCTCTCAGCATGGTGGTCTCTTTCCAGATCAGCAGCCGTTCCATGATCTCATTTGCCACCTCGGATTCCGGCCGCTCGGTTGCGTCCACCTCGAAGAACGCGGACGAGCCAAATAGTTCCCGCAACGGTTGCCGGTGGGCGGTCCCGTCACTGGCTGAAAAGACAACCACCATTCCTGCGGAGCGAAGGGCACGAACCACGGGAACCACCTCGCCCGCCTCGTACTCGGAAGCGTTAATCAGGGGGGCAAACCAGCCGTCCTCGAACAGCCGGCGCTCGATCCGTTGCGCTACTGGCGGATGACCTTCAACCCACACCAATGCGGCTGGATGTCCGAAGCGTGCGGACCGCTCCTCCGCGGATACGGGAGCAGTTCGGTCAACGGCGTCGCCTGCCGGCATCTGCCGATCGCCCTGAATTGCTTCTTCAATCATTCCCGCGGCAACGGTGGCATTGGTTAGCGGATCAATCAAGATGAAGCTGCCCATACTCCTGATCTCGCGGTAGAGGTCGAAGTAGAGCGGCAACGTAGTCTCAACCTCGACCGAGGCAATGTCATTCATGCGAAGTGAGGTGGCTTCGAGTTTCACCAGGGAATCGATATCCACCCTATGATTGACTCGCGTCACCCGTGCCCTTACGATTCGCGTCGTGTGCTTCAGCATATAGAGCTTTTGCCGGTCCATTTCCGTCGGGTGCAACCACAGCAGGGACGCGACAAATCTGCAAGACACCGTCGGCGGTTGACCGGCTGCGGCCAGAAGATCGCCGCGACTTACGTCGAGCTCGTCTTCCAGGGTGAGAGTGACCGAATTGCCGGCGGTGGCTGCTTCAGCCTCGCCGTCGAAGATCACGATCGACTTCACCCGTGTCTTGATACCCGACGGCAATGCGACCACGGGCTGCCCCGGGCGAAAAATTCCGGATGCAACCTGTCCTGCAAAACCCCGGAAACCGGAGTCTGGACGAATGACGTACTGCACCGGAAAACGCGCTGGACGTGAACTCTCGGTGTCGTGCACTTTGAGTTCTTCCAGGTATTCCAGAAGGGCCGGGCCATCGAACCACGGCATGCGTTGGCTGCGGCGCACCACGTTATCGCCTTCCAGCGCGCTCACGGGAACGGCATACACGTCTGCCAGGCCAAGTTGTTCCGCCAGGGCCAGAAAGTCATGTGCGATACGGTCGAACACTTCCTGCGAATATCCGACGATGTCCATCTTGTTCACGGCCGCGATGACGTGCCGGATGCCGAGCAAGCTGGCGATGTAGGCATGGCGCCGAGATTGCGAGAGCACGCTCTTGGTGGCATCGATCAGGACCACAGCTGCATCCGCCGTGGACGCCCCGGTTGCCATATTGCGGGTGTACTGCTCATGTCCGGGAGTGTCGGCGAGGATGAACTTCCGCCGCGGCGTGGAAAAGTAGCGGTAGGCGACATCAATCGTAATACCCTGCTCGCGTTCGGCGCGCAAGCCGTCGGTCAGCAGCGAGAAATCCAACGGACCGGTCGATCGATTGATTCGGCTGTTGCGGACAGAAGCGAGTTGGTCCTCGTACACACTCTGGCTGTCGTACAGTAAACGGCCGATCAGAGTTGACTTGCCGTCATCTACACTGCCGGCAGTGGTGAAGCGCAAGACCCCGGAATGCCAGGGGAACAAGTTAACCACTTCGCTCAGCGCCGTATCGAGTTGTGCTCCGGAGGGGCCCACTAGAAGTAGCCCTCGCGCTTCTTCAGTTCCATCGAGCCTTCTTCGTCATGATCGATCACACGGTTTTCGCGTTCGGAACGCCGGAACGACAGCATCTCTTCGATGATCGCGGGCACGGTGTCGGCATGGGACCGAATCGCTCCGGTGCACGGCACACATCCAAGGGAGCGCATTCGACACATCAGGGTCTGGGGCTTCTCCCCCGGCAGCAGGCGCACGATGCTTTGTATCAACAAGAGGGAACCGTCGCGGACGATCACCTCGCGTTCTTTCGCGAAATACAGCGGCACGATAGGAATGCTCTCCACATGGATGTAAAGCCATACATCCAGTTCACTCCAGTTCGACAAGGGAAACACGCGGATGCTCTCTCCCTTGTGATGTCTGCCGTTGTACAGGTTCCAAAGTTCAGGCCGCTGGTTCTTGGGGTCCCACTGGCCCATGGCATCGCGAAACGAATAGACGCGCTCTTTTGCCCGCGACTTTTCTTCATCACGGCGCGCCCCGCCGAACGCCGCATCAAAGCCACCTTCGGACAGGGCGTCAAGCAGGGCGCGGGTCTTCAAAGCGCCACAGCATTTTTGCGTGCCGAGCGTGTACGGAGTCGCGCCATCGTCTAATGCCTCGCGATTCGTGTAGACGATAAGTTCAGCCCCGATTTGGCGGGTGTAGGAGTCTCGAAACTCAATCATCTCGGGAAACTTGTAGCTGGTATCGATGTGTAGCAGCGGAAATGGAATCTTGCCGGGATAGAAGGCCTTCTGCGCCAAGCGCAGCATTACCGAGGAGTCCTTGCCAATCGAATAGAGCATGACCGGCTTGGCAAACTCCGCCGCCGCCTCACGCAAAATATAGACACTTTCGGCTTCCAACGCCTTAAGGTGATCGAGTTGGCCATTCAGCTTCATCGCTTTTGGTCAAAAATAAACGCTTCCCGCTGACTTTCGTTGGCAACACCATTTCCTGATTTGATGTTTGGCGGACGCCCATCCTCTCGCACCACTATAAAGTCGTAAGTGGAAACAAACAAGGGAAGCCGCGCTGCCGCAGCGAAACCGTAAGAGCTGATCTTTCTCTGTCCCTGAAGGCCGTGGCGCCTTTGTAAAATCAAGTCAGGCCGCACCACATCGGTATTGTCGGCTGTTCCACCGAAGGTGCAGCTCTGTATTATCGGACCATCTGCGTGGAAGGTGCGCCGCGTTTCGGCGCACCCAATCGCTATATAATGGTGCGGTTGCTGCCGGGATGAGTACAGATATCGATGCGCGCGCCACTGGTACATTGGACGGTACCGGTTTGATCGTTTGGTTTACCGGACTGAGCGGCGCTGGAAAGACAACGATAAGCGAAGCGGTCCGCACGGAATTGCTAGCTCGACACCTGCGAGTCGAGGTATTGGATGGAGATGCAGTTCGCAAAGACCTAAGCAAAGATCTGGGATTCACCAGGGCTGGTCGCGACGAGAACATCCGGCGAATCGGGTACGTGGCCGGCCTGCTGGCGCGAAATGGCGTTATTGTCTTAGTGTCTGCGATCTCTCCTTATCGTGCTGGTCGAGAAGAGATCAGGCGGCGTTTTGGACGATTCGTGGAAGTCTTCGTCAACGCGCCTCTTGATGTTTGTGTGGAGCGCGATCCAAAGGGATTGTACAAGAAGGCCCGCGCCGGGTTGCTCATGAATCTGACGGGTGTCGATGATCCTTACGAGCCTCCAATTTCGCCGGAAGTTGAGTGCTGCACGGACCGGGAATCAGTGGAAGACAGCGTTACCAAGGTCCTCTCTGCGGTGCTGCCGCTGACCTGACCTATATACTCGGCAGAATTTCTACCGAACTCCGTCGCGAGGTGTATAGTGTGGGGCTGTTGGGCGCCAGAACCGGCTGGATTCCGGCGGCGCAAGCGATACGAGATGCTTCGCGAGCTAGACATCGCGCGTGGTCCCCGGCGAAACCCCATTGAGAGGAAAAACTCAGAAGGCGTATCAAACCGCTCATCCCGCCATGTCCCGGATCTGTTTCCTGCACGCTGGAACCCACAAGACAGGTAGTAGCTATCTCCAGAATTTTCTTCAGTGCAACGAATATGCTTTGGCTAGCGAAGGTCTGTATGTCCCGACCACCGGCCGGGTCAGCCCGAGCGCCCACCACAACATAGCCTGGGAGCTCACCGGCGACGCCCGTTACAATCCGATCCACGGAACGTTGAGTGAACTGCTTACCGAACTGTCCTCGGTCCAAGCCGCGCGCGCCTGCGTGAGTTCCGAAGATTTTGAATATCTTTATCAAAATCCTGCGGCATTGCGGACTTTGCAATCGAGGTTCAACGAAATTGACTATACCGTCAAAGTACTGTTCTTTCTCAGGCCACAGGCGGACTATGCAGAATCGGTGTACGCAGAATCCGTTAAGCATGGCTTCAACCTTGATTTTCCAGAATTCCTTGAGGTGTTTGCGAGGGGCGAATTTAAACAAAATGCCACACCAGATTACTCCGTCCTGCTCCATCCTTTCGCGGAGGTGCTTGGGATTGACAATGTCATTGTGCGCCCATTTCGGAATTCGGGTAGATCCGATCAGATCTTGATCGACTTCTTGTCGCAGATGCTCCCGAACTTTGAGCTTAGCAGTGGCAAATACCAGGTCAGTGGTTCCAGGGAGAATGTGTCCATTCCTTTCTCCCAGGTGTTTCAACTTTTTATCTGCAATAACTTTAAGCAACAATTAACACCGGGTCAGATCGACTTGATTTCATTGGCCAAATCTGTTCAACCCGACACCAGCGGATATCAGTATCTTTCCGGCCCCTTTGATGTCGTGGATTTTAAGGATGTCGCAACCAGATTCTGGAAGCTGGGCGTGTCCAATCTAAGAGTTATAAGTAAATACCACGTCTTCATACCGTTTGTATCGGGCAATGCTCTTTGGAAGGATGTACGGGCGCTGTTGGGCTTCGACTCGAACAGCAGAAAGAGAAAGCTCTTGATCAAGAGGTTCCGCAGGACCTCCGCTGAACTCAAAGTGGTTGTGGACGAGCGGAGTCGGGGATGCGACAGAATGGGAGATAGAAACGAGCCGGAAAATGCTGAGTCGCGGCCCAGTCTCGTGGCGCACGGCGCGGAGGGTTCAATGGCAGATTCTGATGGCATCGTCTCCGGATTGCGAAGGGAAATCATCGCACGCGATGAACGCATAAAACGGTTGAGCGACGAACTGCTTCAGCGCGAACGCGAATTGCGCCAGCTAGGAATCCAGGCGGCGAAGCAGGTGGCCGAGCGAGACCGTGAAATTGATCGCATCAAGGGGCAACGCAACGGATTACGCAGCACATTGGCCGAGCCTCGGCCGGTCAGATACTTCTTTGCTCGACTGCGCTCGGCACCGACGGCCTGCTACGCAGCCGCCCGTCGATTCGTTTCGAGCTTAAGGAGGCGCAAGCTTGCCCGCCTCATTACTGAGACTGGATTATTCGACGCCTCGTTTTATTTAATGCAGAAGCCCGAATTAAAGGAAACAGGGATGGATCCGCTGGCCCACTTTCTCGAGCATGGCAGCGCCGAAGGTACTGATCCCCACCCGTTGTTCGATACGTCTTACTACCAGGAGCAAAACCCGGACGTTGTCCGGATTGCAGTTAACCCTCTGCTTCACTTTGTCAAGCACGGGGCGCAGGAAGGACGTGATCCCCACCCCTTGTTCGACACGTCGTATTACTTGGAGCAAAACCCGGAAGTCGCTCGTGCAGGAAAAAACCCGCTGGTCCACTTTATTAAGTATGGCGCTTACGAGGGGCGCAACCCCAACCCTTTGTTCGATGTTTCGTATTACCTCGAGCAGAACCCGGATGTCGCAAGCCTGGGCCTTAATCCGCTCGCCCATTTCGTTCAGGTTGGCGCACGTGAGGGTCGAGACCCCCACCCCCTGTTCGACACCTCCTACTATCTACGAGAAAATCCGGAGGTCGCAATGCGAGGCCTCAACCCGCTCGTCCACTTTATTCGGTATGGCGCACTCGAGGGGCGCAACCCGAACCCCTTGTTCGACGTTTCGTATTACCGTCAGCACAATCCTGATGTCGAGGGCCGGGGATTCAACTCGCTCCTTCATTTCATTGCGACCGTCAACCCCCTGGTTCATTTCATCCAGTATGGCGTTCACGACATGCGTGATCCCCATCCTCTATTCGACACTTCCTACTATCTTGAGAACAACCCTGATGTAGCCCGGGCAGGGCTAAACCCGCTGGTACATTTCCTTAAGCGGGGTGGGTTCCAAGGACGCGACCCAAGCGCTTTGTTCAATGTCTCACAATACCTGGAGAAGAATCCGGATGTAGCAGACACCGGGATTAACCCATTGGTTCATTTCATCTTGCATGAACGGCGCGGTTGACGTGCTCCGAGGTGGGGGCCGGTCTCGACTCGACCAAATCATCTCAGGTTATAGATGTTAGCGACCCCATGAATGCAGCCTATGGCCCGGTTAGCGACCCAAGCTGCGTCGCCGCTGCGATAACCGCGAACCAAGGGGATTACATTTACGCGGATGAGCGTCACTGCACGATCGACAAATTCGATGTGTACAATGCGCATACGCGGTGGTACGAATGGCGATTCAATTTCGGCGCGAAAGTCTGTTGTCACGTTTTCAAGATCCCGGTAATGAGGCGTACTCGGAGCGCAAACTCCAGGTCCGTTTCGACCCACTGCTTGGCACCTCGGCTCGAATCGCTGAAGGCGTGAAGTTGCAAACCGGCGCTGACGCCACGCTGGACTCATTTCGGGCGCCGGACCCGAATTGCCCTTTCTGCGCAGAACGCATCGACCAGGTAACGCCGCGCATCGCTGGGGAAATCACTCCGGCCGGACGCATTCGGGTTGGCCAGACGGTACTGTTTCCTAACCTGGTGCCGTACGCGAAATACGCGGCCGTCGCCGTGTTTACAACCCGCCACTGGCTGGACCTTCGCGATTTCACCCCCGCCCTGATCGCCGACAATCTGGCCGCCTCGCTTGAGTACATACGCGCGGTTGCGAAGGTCCATTTGGATGCGCGGTTCTGCGCCTACAACATCAACTATCTCTATCCGTCCGGAGGCTCGCTTCCCCATCCCCATAGCCAGGTGTACGTCGATCCATTTCCGACATCGATGATGCGGATGCAACATGCGTCGGTTGCGGCCTACTGGCATGCGAACGCACGGTGTTTCTGGAATGATCTTGTGGCAGAAGAGACGGAACGGGCGGAGCGGATTGTCTCCCGCGACGGATCGATCGTTTGGATGACGCCTTTCGCGCCAATCGGCTTCAACGAGGTCCGCGCTGTCGTGTGCGAACGCGCAACCATCCTCGACCTTTCATCTGCCGATGTTCAAGCGCTTGCTTCGGGCATCAGCCGAGTACTCGCGTGGTATGACTCGATCGGCTACAACAGCTTCAATCTGGCACTGTATTCCGGCGAGTTGGGCAAGGATGGCGCAGATCGCGTGAACTTGACCATGGTCACACGCACGGCCATGACACCGTTCTATCGCAGCGACTCGATGTACCTGGAGCGCCTTCATTGGGAAGCGGCCCTCGACCGCACCCCGGAGGATGTAGCTGCGGACGTCCGGCAATACTTTCGCAGCGCGAGAGACGCGTAATCTAGATTTCATGTCTCGGCTTCTGGCGCCTGAATGTGCCGGCGCGGGGGATGATGGTGAGTATTCCGGTGAAGGCGAACGTTGATCCGCAGGGAGCGAAAGGTCAGGAGGAGTCGAGGGGAACTAGCAGACGATTACTTGGCGCGGGCGAGTGCTTCTGCCTTGCGAATGGCAGCCTCATGCAAATCGTAGGCCAGGAGGGCCTTGCGGGCCCCTTCGCGGGCCCCGTTGGTACTCATTCGCTTCTCGGCTTCGGCGAAAACATCTTCCGCATCCTCATGGGCGTTGTACGCGTCGTCATCGGCTTCCTTCACCCGCCTGACTGTGGCCATAAGTTCGGAATCGATCTTCGGCGCTTCTGGCTTTTTGGCGAGCTTCGCTTTTTGCCGCGACTGTTTAACATCGCTGCTTTCTGTCACTAGCTGGTTGTAAGCAATCTTGAGATTGTCGCTCCAGGTGGCCTTGACCTTCATCTCGAAATCATCGAGGGCGGCCCTGGCTTTATCGGCGATCTCCCGCACTCTTCTTTTCTCCAGCAGCCACTTCCAGACTCCCCACTCCATGCCTTCCGTCATTATGGCCCTGGCATCTTCGACGGCGGGAAGTTTTCGCATGGCAAACCTCGCATACAAAGAATGTTTGGTGAACTTAGCAACGAGAGTTCACGTCGAGCCAACCGGCAAAGTACTTCCCTTACTGCAACTGCACATGGCGCAAGAGCGAAATTGAAGAGGGGGAAGCTTTGTCCGTCTCCATCTACTCCTCGCTATCGGAGCGAAGATCGATCGGGCTGACTCGGCAGCAGGCCCTCCACGACAAACGCCCGCGCTTGCCCGCGTAGCCTCATCGGCTACGCGGAGCAATGGTTTCCTTATGTTTGGAACTGGCGGTTCAGCTGATTCCGAAAGCGCAGCAAGCTACTGCTCGGACCAAACGCGGCAGCCGGCCGCCATCCTTACGCTACTTGCCCAGGATGTTCTTGCCGAACGAGAACTTCGTTCCCACCACGACCCGTACGCTGTTACGACCGCCATTCAATAAATTCGAGAAAAAGTTATAGTGAACAACGTCGGTGGCTACACGAAGACCAAAGTTCGGCGTGATCTCCCAAGTGGCCCCGCCTCCGAAGCCGTAAAACACGACGGTGTCAGATCTCGACGGATTCGAGCCCAGCAGACCGCCGACAAGCAGTTTGGCGATTGGGTCGCCCGGCTTGACCGTGACGTTGGCGTGCAGTGCCCCCAGCGCCGGGCGCACGAACAGGGTCACCTTTTTAAACCCGCGGTAATTGAATTGCGGACCGGCCTCATACGTATAGGTCGCAGAGTTGTAAGGGATCGATATTACGTACCCGGGCGGGAGAAACGGCAGAAACGGCGCTAATTTCGCCTGCGTGGCCGCATTAAGATCGTTCGGCACTATCGAACTGTGGCCACTGTTATAGCTGAAATCGCCACCCAGCGTCAGCCAACTGCGCAGGTTGACGCCAAAGTCGCCATCGAATCCGCGCTGGGTCAGATTCAACGACGGCGTGGCGAGGTAGGAAAACGCGCCAAAAGCGCTGAACTGCGGGATGTCGGTTTGTTGTGAGAAACAGGTGAGAGAGGTTAGAAGAACCAATAAGAACACGACGAACAGAATCCTGGGCCGCATGCTAAATCTCCTTTTGCTCGCCCTCAAGTTGGAGCAGGGCGGCCAATTACAAGTTTTCAGCGGGCCGTAAACCGTGAGCGTTACTTGACCTCACTGGCTCCGTCCCAACTGTGCCTCAATCCAGTTTGCGCCATGAAAGGAGCGGGATCATTAACAAAATGAAATGTTTGTGGTTCGATTCCCAAATTGGAACTACGGCGGGCGGACACGGACTCTCGCTCTTATCACAACCGTTGTGTGATGACGCTCGTTGGAAAATTCCGGGGAATGTGCTGCGGAGATACGGCCGCGCAGAGGTATGGCGCTCGCCCGTTCCTAGTCGACGGTGGTTGCTTGCGCGAGGCGATTCGCGATGATGGTGTAAGCGGATGCGTTAAAGGCCAGGCCGATGTGCGTGCCGGAAACTTCAAAATCGCTGTTGGCATTGCCGGTGATGCAGTACCGCCAATCCACCACGCCATCCTGTCGCGTGTAGATTGCGGTTTCGACCATGGAGCGGGGCATCTTGCGGCGCAGGGAAGCCAGAAAGTTGCAGGTGCAGCGTCCGGTGTAGCAGGTGGGCAGCACTCCCGGGCCGTGCTCTTTCAAAATTCGCTTGCGGACGGTTTCGGCGGCGTTCAGGACGGTGCGATGTGCCACCGTTCCACGGAAGGGTGAGCCTAAGGTGATTACGGATGCGATATCGTCCGGCCTCTGGTTGGCTACTGAGCGGGCGATGATGCCGCCCAGGCTATGGCCGATGAGATGAATCTTGCGCTCGGTTGCGAGCAGTGCCTTTGCGATGTTCTCATTGAGCCGATGCTCGATGAGCAGATTTGGACATTCTGCATTCAGGCCAATACCGGAAAAATAAGCATGGTAGCCAATCCGCCCGAGCCACGAATGCAATTGCTTCAGATAAGTGTCGGTACCCAGGAATCCCGGAACCAGGACGACTCCGGACCCGTCGCCCTGCGGTATGCCTAAACCATAGTAGACTGGCGAGCCGTGCAGGAGGAGCACCTCTGCCCCGAACAACGCTTCCTTCCAAATGGTAACGTCAGCCTCTATATAATCTGGTCGATAGCCGTAGTTGGGCGAGGCCATGGTTGATCAGGTGGTCTGTTGTGCTTGAGCCTCCACTGGGGGGGGCCAAGACAACCGAAGAGTCTGCGCTCAACCGCCTTGGCAGACGTTGCGCGTTATCCCCGGTGAGTTAGTGTAGCTGGAGCTGTCAAGAGTTGCCAGCAATTTGTAGATTTTTTGCAAGAGGGGAATAGCAGGGCTGGAATGATTCCCCATTCAGGCAGGTGCGCAGACTGAACCGGCGCGCCGCAGCATCAGACTGCAGCACGCCGGAACAGCTTTCGACAACTCACGCACTAAAGCTCAGGTTCAGGCTGTGACGTGAACTGTCTTCATCTTGATCGTCCGTGGCTTCCGGTGCGCTGTTTTGCGGGCCGGCTTGTGGACGGGGGGACGCTTGGTAACGGTGTCGATCAAGGCCTTCTCTGCATCCACAAAATGCTTCACGTTGACACGGGTAAAATCCGGCAGTTCCGTAAAAGCACTTGGTGAGATCATGTTCAGCGAGCGGTTGGTGGCTTTGAGGCTGGCATTCATCTGCCGGCCGGCTACGTCCATCAGCTTCTTTTGCGCCTCGATAAAAGCATCGGTGGCGTGACGCGCCAACTCTGTCATCTCGGTTGCCTTCTTGGATCCGCCGTTCTTGCCTTCCGTGGCCTTGGTGGCCTCTTCTTTAATGACATCCAGGAACTTCTTCTGCGCGTGCACGAAAGTGTCGAAGCTTTCGCGAGCGGCCTCGACCAGGCCTTCGCCGTCATAAGGCTTGCCGGCCTTTACCGCGGTCAGCCAGGTGTGCATCTGTTTGTTGGCGATCTTCAGCATCTCCTGGTGCATCTCGACAAAGGTATCGAAACCGCGACGCATGAAGTCGGTAACGGCTACCGCGGTGGGGTAACCGCCAACCCGCTCTTTCATGCCGTTGGTGACCAATTCGTATTCCTTCTGGGCCAGGCTGAGGAGCAACTTCTGTCCTTCAATGAAGTTCGTCACTCCCTCGCCGGTCAGGTCGGTCAAAATCTCGGCCGGACAATAGGCGGGATCGTTCAACCGCTCCCGCAGCATGTGCATGACATCCGCATTCTGACGCGTGATTAAATCCACCAGGATTCGTTGCGTGGCAAAGATATTCTCCACACCCTGCTGCACCCATCCCGACAGCAAGGAAACAAAGGACGACTCCCGGGAGATGGCCGTGTTGAACTCGGACTTAATTGCTCTAGGCATGATGACCTCCGTTTTGCTGCATCGCAGCATCAACTTAAACCTAGTATTCCTTGGACTCCTTGTCAATCTAAAAGTACAATTATTTTGCACTGCAACAAGGAGGCGGCCCGTGAGCTCCGGCAAGGTCATCATCAAGAAGTACGCAAACCGCAGACTCTACGACACTTCTGGGAGCCGCTACATCAACCTGGAAGATATCGCGGCCCTAGTCCGAAACGGGAAAGAGTTGCAAGTGGTCGATGCCAAGACCGGCGAGGACCTGACCCGTGTGACCTTGACTCAGATCATCGTGGAAGACGCCAAGGAGCAGCCAACCGGATTGCCGCTGGAACTGCTGCGGCAGCTCATCGTAGCGTCCGACCGCGTCGGCCAGGAATTTATCATGTGGTATCTGAAGTCGGCGTTCGATGCTTACAAAAAAGTGCAAAACACATTGGAAAGCCGTTTGACCGATGTGCAATCCGTGGCCCTCTCCCCGCTGCAAATGATGAAGAGATTCATCCCGGGATCGGCGACGGAAGAGGTAAGCGAGCCCGGTGCAGAACTACAGGAGCTGCAAGAACTGCGCAAGCGCATCGCGGAGATGGAAGCCGGTCACCGGAAGCCCGAGAAACCGAAGCGGCCGAAAAAGCGCCGCCGCCGCGCCTCGGCCTAGCCGGCTGCGGGCGAAATTGTTCCAAGATTGACGCCCATTTCTTGACAATCGCATCCTGGCGGCTCACGATTCGCATTAGGCCAGACAGTTATGGCGCAGACTGCCAACATTGTGCAGCTGAAGCCTCGTACGCTGGCGGCTTTCGAAGCCTACATCCGCGAGGCCGAAGCGGCCATGGAGCCGTCGTTGCATGGGCACGGCGCATTCCTGTGGTGTGACACCGATCCAAAAATAGCTCAGCAAGTGCGGCATGGAGACATCGCTGCGCAACTATGGTCGGGGGACGCGGCCGTCAAGGTGCCGAATGGCCTGATCCACGATTGGATCGGGGCCGCGTTCATTCCGTGCGCAACCGTCGCGGCCACCCTGGCGCTGATTCAGAATTACGACAACCACAAAAATGTTTACAAGCCCGAGGTGATGGACTCGAAGCTGATCTCGCATAACGGCGACGATTTCCGGATCTTCCTGCGGTTGCTGAAAAAGAAGATCATTACCGTCGTCCTCGACACCGACCACGACGTGCATTACTCATCCGTAGACGACGCTCGCTGGTGCTGCCGCTCCCATACCACGCGAATCGCCGAAGTCGACGATGCCGGTACGGAAAAAGAGAAGGTGCTGCCGCCCGACACCGGTTACGGATTCTTGTGGCGTCTATATTCCTATTGGCGTTTTCAGGAGCGGGACGACGGCGTGTACATCGAGTGCCGCGCGATTTCGCTGACGCGCGACATCCCCATTGGCCTGGGATGGGTGATCGAGCCGATTATCCGCAAGGTACCCAAGGAATCGCTGATCCACACGCTGAAAGCCACCCGCGACGCGCTGGCCTCGGCATAACGGTCGGTCGTCGCTCCCACGATGGCCGGGCTGGGGCGTCTGATACAAACGGGAACTACATTTGGGCTGGCAGCGATTACACTATTAACCATGAATACTTTAATTCTTGCCGCTGTTGTCGTCATTGGCTTATGCACTTTTCCGGCGCAGGCCTCCAGTCAAGAGTTTGGTCCTGCCAACCCTTTCTTCGCGCCCAGCACCCTGCCGTTTCAGGCGCCTCCTTTCGACAAGATCAAGGACGGAGATTATCAACCGGCGATGGAGGCGGGCATGGCCGAACAACGCAAGGAGGTGCAGGCGATCGCGGACAATCCCGCGCCGCCGACCTTCGAGAACACCTTCGGCGCATTGGAAAAGAGCGGCCAGTTGTTACAGCGGGTTTTGGATCCGTTCTTCGCTGTGACGGCCGCGAATACCAATCCAGAGCTGCAGAAGGTGAGGGCAACCGAGGCGCCCAAACTCGCAGCTCACCAGGACGCAATCTTTCTCGACCCCAAGCTGTTTCAGCGGGTGGCGACGATCTACCAAGAGCGTCCGACGCTCAAGCTCGATCCGGAATTGCTGCGCCTGGTTGAGTATTCCTACGCTTAGTTCGTGCACGCCGGGGCAAAGCTGAGCGATGCCGACAAGCCCGAACTC
>Ga0116130_1000565_pt1 | contig 22940 bp, 18 predicted proteins | sample June2015DPH_17_5_FD_89733 | JGI IMG/M metagenome (GOLD analysis project Ga0116130, IMG submission 89733) | Peatland microbial communities from SPRUCE experiment site at the Marcell Experimental Forest, Minnesota, USA - June2015DPH_17_40 | ecosystem: Environmental > Terrestrial > Soil > Wetlands...
GCACTTCGAGTGCGTTCCTCAACGGGAGCATATCGCATCCCGCCGGGAGACCGGCCTTCTCATTCCATCTAAAGCCTTTGGCTATCGATGCGTTGCGGCACGGCTGAAGCCGTGCCCTGATACAATGCCAGCCCGGTTCCCACATCGTGTCGCACACCCAGCGCCGGCTCGGCGATTGCCGCTGTTCGCCAGCTAGGCGATACTGGTCAGGAACCACGGACCTGTTCGGATGCGAATACTCTTTCTCTCGCCGCGCCTGTGCCTGCCGCTGCTGACCGGGGCAAGGATCCGCGAGTATTATCTCGCCCGCGCGCTGGCGCAGCACGCCGACGTCACCTACGTGAGCTTCATTCAGCCGGGTTTTCCGGAGCCGGACGCGACCGAGCTCGGATTCTTTAGCGAAGTGTTCCTGGTGCCTCTGCTCGGACGATACGGGCTGAAGAAAATCGTGCGCGGGCTGACGGGCCGCCAACCTTTGAGCGTGCTCAACTATACGACCGATGAAATGACATCCGTGATCACCGCGATTGCGGCGCGCAACCGCTTCGACCTGGTTCACCTGGATAGCTGCCACATGGTCGAATACGTGCCGCTGATCGAGACGCTGTGGCAAAGCCCGGCGCGCACGGTCTACGACTGGCACAATATCGAATCCGAGCTGATGCGGCGCTACGCAGCCAACGTGAATTCTCTTCCCAAGAAAGTGTATGCCAATCTCACGGCAAAACGGCTCGCCAGCCTGGAAAAGCAGATCCTCGGCAGCGGCTTTGGGCATGTGGTTTGCAGCGCGCGGGAGAAAGGGAAACTGCTCGCAATCGCTCCCGGGGCGCGGATCACGGTGATCGAGAACGGGGTGGACACGGAGAGATTCGCGCCCACGGCCGAGGCCGTTCCACGCCAGCGCCTGGTGTACGTGGGAGCGATGGACTTCCATGCCAACATCGACGCGGCCTGCTGGTTCACGCGCCACGCCTGGCCGGCGATCCACCAGCGTTTTCCGGAATGGCGGCTGACTTTGATCGGCTCCAATCCGGCTGCCTCCGTCCGGGAGCTTGCGCGCGAGCCGAACGTCGAGGTCACCGGGACGGTCCCCGACGTGGTTCCGTACTATCGCGACGCGCTGGCGGCAATCGTGCCGCTGCGCACGGGCGGGGGAACCCGTTTGAAAATCCTTGAGGCGATGGCGGCCGGCGTACCGGTGGTTTCCAGCCGGCAGGGGGCCGAAGGTCTGGCCGTTTCGCCCGGCCAAGACATAGAGGTGCTCGACGACGACAGCGGCTGGCTGCCGGCGTTGACGGCAATCGCGACCGAGCCCGGCCTTTGGACGCCCGGTCTCTGGCCGGCCTGGCCTTGGTGCGCGCGCACTACGACTGGCGGCTGCTGGGCGAGCGGCTTTACGAAGAGTATCGTGCCTGGCTGGTGAGTGCGGCGGTGTAGATCCCGACCAAGCTCCTGGTACGGGCTTCGAGCGTGTGCCGGGGCAGAAGCAGTTCACCGGCGTGCGCAGCCAGACCGCGCGCCAGAGCTTCGTTTGCCAGCAACTCCCGCATCGCCTGGCATAGAGCTTCGGGGTTCCGCGGCGGGACCAGGAGCGCGCTTTCGCGGTCGGAAACGATCTCCGGGATGCCTCCAACCGCCGTCGCCGCTACTGGCACTCGAGCCGACATGGCTTCCAGCAGCGCGTTGGGCGAACCCTCCGACAACGAGGAAAGCACCGCCAGATCGGCGATCCCGTAGTAGGGTTCGGCCGACGGGACCTGTCCGGTTAAGGTGACCAGTCCGCGGAGACCGAGGTGCTGAATCGCAGCCTCGATTCTGGCGCGCTCGGGTCCCTCGCCGACGATGAGCAGATGCGCGTTTGCGGCGCCTTCGCCGCCGTGCGCGCCCGCCAATTGGCCAAAAGCCCGCAGCAACGAAAAGTGGTCCTTTTCGCGGGAGAGCCGGCCAACGATCAAAATCACTTTTCGCGCCGGATCGATTCCCAGCCGGGCACGCAGTTCCGCCCGCGCCGGCGCCGCCGAAGCGGTTCCCCAGCCGGGCTCTATGGCATTGTGGACAATATCGATGCGCGCGGGCGGGACCCCATGGCGGATCAACTCCCGCCGAAACGGCTGGCTGACGGTCACCACCCGCGACGCCGCCCGCAACGACCACCGGTCCAGTTGATTGTATAGGCGCGCCCGCAGGTCTGGCCACGTGTATCCATGATGAAACGCCACCCAGGGCGCGAGCCGGTTCAGGCCGGACTGGCGGACCAGAAAATGGGACTTCACTGCGTGGCTTTCCACCAGGTCCGGCTGGAGACTTTGGCCGAGGGCCGCAAGTCCGGCAATCACTCTCCGGTCAAAACGGCCTCTTTCGGCAATCGGATAGACAGGAATCGACATCTGGCTAGCCGCCTGAATGAAAAGATCGGGCTCGTCCGGGCGCTGGAAGACGGCGATGGACACCTCGACGGCCGGCCCCACTTCGCCCGAACGGGCCATGCGGGCAAACTGCAATAGCCCCTTGGCCGGTCCGGTGACGCTGGTGGCCTCGACGATGGCCAGCAGTTTGATGGATTTCATCCGCACGCCGAGTTTACCAAAAGCAGACCGCCCGAAACCTCATGCGGGCGGCCTCGGGCCAAGCCGAGGCGAAACCAAGGTCGAGCTGCCAAGCATTTCTTAGTCGTTCCCTGCCTTCGCGTACTATGATGTACTACTGGATGGTACCCGGTAGCGCTTGACTTGACAGGTCTGGGAACGTCGCGTCAGACTTTAGGTTGCAAACTATGGCCGAAAGAATGGCCGACAGGAGCGTGAACAGTTGTTTGCCGTGAAAATGCAGCGTTTGGCGGCACTTGTTTTTCTGGCGGCACCGGCCTTTGCCCAGTATGCCGGCCCCGCAATTCTTTCTCGCGGCGACGCCCCCGCGGCCATGATTGCGCCGCAGATCGATTTTATTCCCTTCCTGTCGGTGGTTGGCGTGTACGATACCGGACTGGCCGGCGTGTCCTTGAATTCGCAGGGCGAACTGGCGAATGCAACCTCCGAAGGCGTGGAGTTGGACTTTGGCATCAGCGGCGTTCACAGTTGGAAGCACACCAAGCTTTCCCTGAATTATGGGGGCGCGGCCCGCGAATACTCGAATGCCACTTATTACTCGGGCGTCGATCAGTCGTTAATGCTCGGCATCACGCAGCAAGTCTCAAGGCACGTCTCGTTGCAAGTGAACGAATCCGCCGGCATATTCGCTCAAACTTTTGGCTTACAGGGCCTTTCCCCAACCGTGCCGTTTGACCCCACTACCACTTACACTCCCACTACCGATTTCTTCGATAATCGAACGATCTACGCAAGTACACAGGCCTTGCTGACCTACCAGAGAACCGCCCGGCTTTCCTTTGCTTTCGGCGGCGACTGGAATCTGACCAGGCGCCGGTCGAGCGCTCTATACGGCGTAACGGGCGAGGACGCGCGCATGGACGTGCAGTACCGCACTTCCAGGCGGTCGACGATTGGCGCCAACTATATGTTTACGCACTTCAGTTACAACGGTGTGTTCAGCGGATCGGACTTCCATCGATTTAGCGCCACATACGCCGTGCAACTCTCCCGAAGCTGGGAGTTCAGCGGCTTTGGAGGCGTGACCCGAGTGGAAAGCAAGTTCCCGCAGTTGATCACGCTGGACCCGGTGATCGCCGCTCTGCTGGGAATCACGCAAGGATATGTCGTTTCCTACGACTTGAACTGGGTTCCGAGTTATAGCGGGCGCTTGTCGAAAACATTTACCCAAGGGGTTGCTTATATTTCCGGCGGCCACCTCATGACCCCAGGCAACGGTCTCTTTTTGACCTCCAAAACCTATACTGCCGCGGCAGGTTACACATATACGGGAATCCGCCGGTGGGCCTTCAATTTTTCGGCCGGCTACGACCGGGCGCAGTCCATCGGCAACATTCTGGGCGAATACGGGGACGCGAGCGCCGGCTTGCAGACCAGCCGGCAGATCAGCCACATGGTGCACATGGTGGCCGGCGTCACCGCGCGCAAGTATCAAAGCGCCAGCTTTACGGGCTACAACCGGGTGATTTGGGATGCCCGAGTGGGGCTCTCATTCTCGCCAAGGGACATACCGCTGCGGATCTGGTAGGGCGGCCGATCCTCGAAGACGGCGGGCATCCGGGCCAAAGCGTGGGCGCAACACTACGCTGCATGGTAGGAATATAGTGTGGTGGCTCGCCCCGCATGATCCGGCTATTTCGCGTATTTGTTCCCGCCAGCACGATTGGGCTGTTTCTATTCGAAGCTCTGCTGATCCTTTCGTCGTTCGTTTTTTCCGCCTACCTGCTTCTCGAAGTGGATCCCACGGATTATTTTTCGAGCCTCCCGGGATTGGCGAGTGTCGCGCTGGTCTGGCTCAGCATTCTCTTCGGGATCTATTTTCAGAGTCTCTACTCGCAGATCCGCGTTCGGTCGCGCCTGCTGCTGTTGCAGCAGCTCCTGATGGTCGCGGGTGTTGCGTTTCTTCTCCAGGCGCTGATCAGCGCCATCGCTTCGGACCTGCAGATACCAATTCGGGTGATGCTTCTGGGCAGCCTGCTCTCGATCGCGGGCATTTTGGCCGGCCGTCTGCTGTTCAGTGCGTATGTGCTCCCGCGGGTTGCCGGCGAGCGGCTGCTGCTGATCGGGAATAGTCCCTTGCTCGAGGACCTCGCCAGTCATCTGGCGCGGAACCCGCAATCGGGGATTCAGATCGCCGGGTCCATCGGAGGGCCTGCATCCGAAGAGGCCGGCATCTCGGAGCCGGCCGGCGATGGCCGGGCCGGCAGTTTGGAAGATTCGATCCAGGCGATCCACCCGAGCCGCGTCGTGGTGGGCTTCGAGAGCGGCCTGAGTTCGCGCCTGGCACATGAGTTGCTGGAGTTGCGGTTCTCGGGCCACGCCATTGAAGACGCCGCCGGAACGTACGAGAAGATTTGCAATCGGGAGGGATTGAGTGGATTGAACGCGACGCGCCTGCTGTATTCGAGGGAATTCGAGCCTGGCACGCGAACTTTATTTTTCCAGGCAATCGTTAACCGCCTGATTGCCGCCGCAGTCCTCACGCTGCTGTCACCTTTGCTGGTGCTGATCGCGGCGCTGGTGCGGGTGTCGTCTCGCGAGGGCGTGCTCGATCGGCAGTTGCGGGAAGGCTGCAACGGGCCATTCACCCTCTACCGCTTCCGGGTTGCCGCCGGAAGGACTCGCATCGGCCGGATACTCTCCCGCACCGGCCTGTATGCTCTGCCGCAGTTTATCCATGTGCTGCGCGGGCAGATGTCGATCGTGGGGCCAAGACCGGAGCGGCCGGAGTTCGGGCGCGAGTTGTCGCGCCACATCCCGTTCTATCCACACCGGCTCAACGTGAGGCCCGGCATCACAGGCTGGAGCCAGATTCACATGAGGCATTTCGCGGTTCCCCGGGATTCGATGGTGGAGCTGGAGTATGATCTGTACTACATCAAGTACCTCTCGCCGATGGTGGACATTTTTGTCATCTCGCAGGCCCTCAAGGGCCTGCTGCTCTGGGGCGGGCAACCATAAGGCACAAAGCGCACCGACGGAAATCCCATGAGTCAATCCATTTCCCCGCCCGCTTGGCTGCCTTTCCGCCGGCTGCCCGCCGCCGTGCTGTCGGCGCTTTGGATGGTTCCGATCGCCGCGTGCGTCCCCAGGCTCGAAGGCCAGAGCGCCAGCAACGTGTTGCTGGTGGTGAACCGCACAGATCCGGTCTCCCAAGCGGTCGCGGACTATTATGCAAAACGCCGCCCGGTCCCCGCGCGCCAAGTCTGCTTGCTCGAAACGACCTCCGAGGAAACCATCGACTGGCAGACTTACATTTCGCAAATTGAGACGCCCGTCGGAGGGTGCCTGAAGCGGGAGCATCTGGAAGAAGAAGTGCTGTACATCGTGACGACCATGGGTGTCCCGCTGCGGATCGACGGTATGAGCGGATCGATTCAAAACTCCGAGCAGTCTTCGGTGGACTCCGAACTTACTCTGCTCTACGGGAAGCTTCACGGAAGTCATTTCGACCGCGCCGGCGCGGTTCGCAATCCCTTCTTCGGCAAGCGCGACAGCCCTTTTGTGCACCCACAGTTTCCGATTTACCTTGTGACGCGCCTGGCGGCGAACGATTTGGGGGACGTGAAAGCGATGATAGACCGCTCGTTGTCCGCCCGGAATCGCGGCACGTTCGTCATCGACACCAGTTCTCCGGCGAATGGCGACGGCGACAACTGGCTACGATCGGCGGCCTTGCTGTTGCCTGCCGGCAGGGTTGTGCTGGACGACACCTCCAACGTTCTCTATAACCAGCGCAACGTGATCGGCTATGCATCCTGGGGATCGAATGACGTTGGGCGCAAACACCGCTGGTTGGGGTTCGAATGGCTGCCGGGAGCGATCGTGACCGAATTCGTGTCGACCAACGCCCGGACGCTGAAGCCGCCGCCGCCGGACTGGAACCTCACCACCTACACCGACCGGGTGCACTGGTTCGCGGGCTCGCCACAAACGCTCAGCGCGGATTACATCCACGAAGGCGCCACCGGCGCTTCCGGCAACGTCTACGAACCCTACCTGTCCGGATGCGTTCGTCCCGAGTACGTACTGCCGGCCTATGCCCACGGCCGCAACCTGGCGGAGAGCTATTACCTGGGGATGCCATTCCTCAGTTGGCAGGGCGTGGTGCTGGGCGATCCGCTTTGCTCGCTGAAATAGACCTTGATGGCGGCCCGGCGCTTGCGTTCCGCTTCCCGGTCAGCCCACGGCGCTCAAACACCTTCAACTGACACTACATTTTTCGGAGAGGAGCCGCGCGCTGGTTACACTTCTGAGGCGGGAGCCCTGAGGGGCTCCTGTTGGGACGATACCTTGCGAACGCCCCTCGATTACTTCCTGGACAGCGCTGCGTGCTCGGGTTCGCGCACGTTGGGTTGGACCGTCATCACGAAAATGCTGGCCCATAAAGACATGGCGCTGGTGCCGCTCGGGGACCTGCCACATCGCTCCGGCGCCTACCGGCTCTTCCGCGATGTCCGCGAACGGACCGCCATGCTGTTGACGGATACCGAGGCTTGGGGCATCTACGCTTCCGCGAAACGGACGGCGAGGGTTCCTGGCGACATAGCGGAACTCGGCGTTTTCCGGGGCGGCTCCGCGCGCCTGATCTGCGAAGTCAAAGGCGACCGGGCGCTGCATCTCTTCGACACGTTCGCCGGTTTACCCAGCTCGGGCGATTCCGATACGCGGTTTCAGGGCGGATCCTTCGCTTCGTCCCTCGATCCAGTCAGGTCGTACCTCAATCACTTCCCAAACGTCCACTTTCATGTCGGGCTTTTTCCCGCTTCCGCCGCGGGCCTAGATGATTTGCGGTTCTCCTTCGTCCACCTGGACGCCGATCTCTACGCGAGTACGCTGGCGGGGATCCAATGGTTCTATCCGCGTCTGAACCGCGGGGGAATTCTCATTTCACATGACTATTACGGCTCCGCCGACGGCGCCGGCAAAGCCCTGCACGAATACCTGGCGGATAAGCCAGAGTGCTTCCTTGAGCTTTCGGGCACCCAGGTTGCCATCGTGAAGCTATAGTGGGGGTTGTGGCGGCCGCTAGCTGGCGCTCTTTTGCAAGAAAACCAGCATTTCGCCCATCGTGATCGGGAAAGGCCGATCCTCCCAAGGTTTCAGTATCCATCCCAGGCCACGGCTCAAGGGCGTCAGCACGGGATGACGATATACCTGGAACTGATCCCGCAGATACTTCAAGGTCATCACTTTCCGGGCACGCTGTACCGATAGAACATGGAAGCCACAACCTGCTGCCATCCGCCCGAGGTTGGCCGGACTGAAGTAGAACAAGTGCTCGAGTTTGAATTGCGTCCAGCGGCTTCCCATCAGGCGGCGGCTGATGCTGGTGGTGTCGGGCGTCATGATCATCGCGATACCGCCAGGCTTCAAGAGTTCATGAACTCTTCGCAAGACGGCGGCGGGGTCGCAAACGTGCTCGATCAGATCGCTCATGGCGACAGCGCTGAAAAAGCCCGGCGGGAATGGCGCGGTTTCGATGGTGCCGATATGTATCCGCTGCGCTCCGAACTTGTCTCGCGCAATGCCTCCCGCGTACTCGGAAAGCTCGATACCATATGGCACGAAGCTCCCCTCGGCAATGACTTCATCGAGGAAAAAACCCGTCGCCGTTCCGACATCCAGAATCGGCCCGGAACTGACAAACCGCCGCAATTCGCGGAGGCGCCGCGCAAAGGTCAGCCGCTTCATCCTGGCGGTGATCTGGTTCTCACTCCGCTTCATGTCCCACGGTGTGTAATAGTCCGCGGAATAGATCTTCGCGATCTCTTCCCAGTCCGGCTGCGGAGCGAGAAATTCCAAACCGCATTCCGGGCAGCGGGCGACGCTGAACCGGGACTGCCGAAGGTTCCGGAACAGCGGTCTACATCCCGCGTTTCCGCACACAACACAAATAAAGGAGTTTTCCATTACTCACCTCCGCCCAACCATGGCCGGTTCTGCCGGCACCAGAGCCTCTTCCAACCGCCAGGCCAAACACTAGCGGGCGCCTTACTCCGGGCTTTTTCCATTAGGGGCCTCGAGCACTCTTGTCAAACTGAACTGGCCGTTCTCGTAGACGGTCGCCAATCGCAACGGTGCGGCGGCGAGAGCCGGAAGCAGAAACCGGCGGTCATCCGGCCGGCTCTTATCGGCCACGATATAGTCCGGGTGTACCCGGCGCAGATAGTTAGTAATCCGTTCCGGCGGCCCTTCGGCCGGCCACCCGCTCGAACTCCTCCCGGTCGAAAGAGCGAAGACGCGAGGGTTCCAGAAAATCACAAATGCGTCCGGCGCGGTCTGACGGCGCACCGCGGCGCAGAGTTGTTCGTAATTCGGCGCTGTTACCAGCGTGTCGTTCGCATCGGGGCGGACCAAAATGGCGTTTGCAGCCGGAGCCAACAGCATCAGCGCAGCAGCGGCAACCTGCAGGGGCCGCACGAAACGCTGTGGCACGCGGGCAACCAGCGTCCGGAAGCCTTCGAACATATAAACCATGTAGATGGGTATGACGCAGAGCAGGTACCTGGGACTAGGCGCCCAGTACGCGCTGATTACGGCAAGGATCGCCAACAAATAAAGTTCAGTGACGCCCAAGCCCGCGCGAACTCGCTTCGAGACCGCGAGGAGCGCCAGTAAGAGAGTAGCTGCCCAGAGGAAATAGCGGAAATATTGGCTCAATGGGTTGGCGAAGACATAGGAAAGGAACCCGACATACGCCGCCGCATGGCGGAAGATGTGAGGGATCGACAGGGCGAACTGATGGGCATAACTGCTGTCCCTATGCAGCAGGAAGTTATTCAGCAGCATCAGCGGGATGAACGCCGTTGCGATCGCGACAAGAAATGTGGTCAGCCGGCGTCTTCGCAAAAGTTCGGTCCCGGCAGCCGCCAGCAGGAGCGCCAGCCCGAATGGGCGGATGAGATATGCCCCCGCAATACCGAAACCAGCCAGCAATCCCCATTTCCATGGATGCGTTTCATTCAGACGCCGGTCGTAAATGTGCAGAAGCAGAAGCAGCACGAGAAAGGACACAAGCTGGTACGGCGCGTCGGAGCCGAATCCATCGAAGTTCGCAAGAAACAGCGTGGAGAAGCCCAGCGCCACGATCAGAAGCAAGGAGTAGACCGGCGGCAGCGTTCTCCGGGCATACAGATAGACTGGCCACAACGAAAGCACAAGGGAAGCCAAATTCAGCAGCTTGAATAACGTTATATTGAGCCCGAATACGGCATAGAATGGCACGAGCAGCAGTGGGTATCCGGAAGGATACGAATTAGCGCCAATTTCGGTTGTGGATTCGGGCTGAAAGACATAGCCGGTCTGCGTATAGGGCAACCCTCTCACGATATTGCGGGCATGCATCACATACATCGCCCAATCGGTTCCCTCGGCATGCATGCCAGGGGATAACTCAGCGGCCATGAAGGCGTAAAGGACGACCACAAACGCCGCCGCTAATATAGGAATCGCCAGCCGCGTTCTCATCCTTTGAGTACCCAGGGTTGGTTGCGTGGCACCGGCGCGGCCGGATCGACGGCGAGGCGCATGCATATGTTTTGCCCTTTGCAGGGCGGCTGATGTGACATGTGGACACAGGGCGAACAGGGTATTTTCACGTAGTGAATATCATCGAGACCGCTCGAGTTCGGGCGCAGCAGCGTGCGCGGATCGGTCGGCCCCCAGAACGAGACCGTCCGGCGCCCCAGCAGCCGGCTGAAGTGCAGCAGTGCCGAATCGATGCAAAGCACCTCGTCCATGGCGGCGATGATCCGCACCGATTCCCGCAAGCTCGTCTTTCCGGTGTGGTTGCGAACCACCGCGCGCCCTCGAAACCGCGCCTCCAACAGGATCGTTATCTGTTCGAGTTCCGCACGGTCGGCAGGGGCTCCCAACAGATGCAATTCCACCTTGGCCGGCCCGCATTGCGCAATCCGCCGCGCAACTATCTCTACCCACTCTTCACGGCGCAGCATCCGTTCCAGGCTCAACCCGGAACAAGCCGGCGCAATCGCCAAACGGAGCAGATCCCCTTCTAATCCGCACTCACCCAGCAGGCTCCGGAACTCCCGCTCACAAACTCCAGCCTCCACCGGTGACGCGCCGAATAGCGCGGCCAACTGATCGTAGAAATCGTAGATACCGTTGGTGATGTTGCAGAACAGCAAGTGAGTGTTGAGATAGCGCCGCCAAAAGGAGATGTTGGTGAAAAACCCTATGCGGTTTCGCGCGGCGGTCAGCAGGGCGAATACGGTCGTAAGCCGGCTGTGAATCTCCAGGTCGATCAGAGCGTCATGGCGGAAGAATTTCCGGAATGTTCGCACCGAATCGGCGGCCAGCGTCAGCAGCCCACGATCGTCGCGGATGATCGCGATCTCGTCGAATATACCCAGCAGCGCCCCAAACGGCGCTATGGCCGGGGTGGTAATCAGCGTCAGCTTTTGGAGACCCGGGAGACGCCGAAGAGCCAGCAGGGCTGGATAAGCGATCACCAGACTGCCACCCCCCATCAGTTTCAGAATGGCTATTTCGCGGCACTTCGAGAGATCGTGATCGCGGCGCAGCAGCTTTCCCAGAAGAATCGTGGGGATTCTCAGGACGGCGTGAAGAAAACCTCCGAAATAATAATCGAGGAAAAGCTTGGAGCGGAGGTTCATCTCGTCACCAGTGCCGGAACGCAATCGGGTATCACGTGTTCACCGGAACCATTCTGGACCGGATGAGTACTCCGTCCAGGTAGAACACGATAGCTCTTATCGTCACGGCTCCCGGGACTGCCACCCCGCGCATCGCCTCTATTTTACACGCTCGTGATTCGATGTGCGCTTCTTGATGCAATTTACACTGTGCTAAAAACCTGCTATTCGCCCAGTGGACCGAGGCACCGCACTCGGAGCGATTGACGGGCGCTACTTCATAGCGATCAACCCGGGGCGCATCCCGGACTGTACCAAATCAGGGCGCGTCTGCTTTCTTGCGTGCCAGCAAAAAGACGTTGTCATGCAGATTGATAGAAACGTTGGCGCGTCCAAGTCGTGTGCCTGCTATTCGAGCGGCGATCCCCTTCAGTGGGCTGATGACATGGCTAAGCGTTTCCGCTACGTACTGAACGGTGAACCCTTTTCCAAGGGTTGTGGCCTCCAATATCTCAAAACCGCAGGATTCCAGCACGATGCGCAGCGACTGGGCTGAAAAGAGGTTCAGGTGCTCTGGTGGAATGACCAAGTGCCATCTCACGCCGGCCACCTTCGAAACCAAACTGCCGGAGTCGGGTGTGTTGATTGCCAGCACGCCGCCGCTCTTCAACAAGGCGGCACTTTTTGTCACATCCCGCGCTGGGTTCTCCATGTGTTCGATTACATCCCACATCGTGATGGCATCGAAGCTTGAGTCTTCGAAGTCTTGTTCCGCCAGCACTCCCGTCCGAACGTCGAATCCTCTGCTCCTGGCCGTCTGGCTGGCATGGTCGCTCACTTCGACGCCCGATACGCTCCAGCCCCGAGCGCGGGCCATTCCCATAAAGAAACCAGTGGCTGCTCCAACATCCAACAGCGTGCCCGTTCGTCCGGAGATCCTCGCAATCCGATCGAGATAAGCGGTGAATGTCGGCGCCATCGCCTGTTTGTCGCGGTCGTAATCCGGATAGCCAAAACCGTCCCCGCCCCCCTCGAAATACGTCCTGGAATAGATCTTGCGAGCGTCCTCAGGCATCGGCCAAACGAAGAGATGGCGGCAGGATCGGCAGCGGTAGTAGGTATAGCCAGACTTTACCCAACAACTCTCGGCGACTGCTGAACAGATAACACAAGTGGCAGTACCGTTCGACATTTCGTTAGTTCCTCTAATGTTGTTGGCGGGGCGCGGCAAAGATCGCTTCGCCGACCTGTGCGCAAGCATGGGGGTTGCTACTTGTGGTCGTGACCGAATGTGGCATCGATGCCTTGATAGTCTACCTCATATACAAAAACAGGGCCTTCATGCCTTCGTACTCGAAGGCTGGCGCCATCCCGAAGCAACTTCTCGGTCAACCATGCAGCCTCGCCTGTGTAGGCGCACAGCATGAAATGCGGATTCTCGGCCACGAAGGCATCGTAATCCACCACGGGGATGGACAACCGGCGACTCATAAGTACCAGGTTGACATCGCCCGTGTCGCTGCCGTCGAACTCCATGGCGTACTTTCGGCTGACCGGGTAGACAATGCGCGAACCAATCGACGGTGGCGCGTAAAACTGAAACTGCAGGAAGAAAGTCGCGTTTGTAGCGGCAATCGGTAAGGTATTGCCTGCTAGTTCCCGCATCCAGGCTTGCTGCCGGTATGACTCCTCTATCGAGGCTCCGGCGGCCCTTCGCGTGCCAATCCTGCCCAGGACTACACCTTGGCCCCTCAGACAGAACCAGCCCAAGAAAACCACTGCCAGAACGCTTCCCGCCAGCCTGTCCCCTCGCAAAGCCCTTGCGAGGCCGAACGCGAAGAAAATAGCCACTCCAATTATGGAAGGCAATACGTAGCGTGACGAAAACCCGCCGGCCAGGACGGAAAGAGGCAGTGCAAATACCGGCGACAGCGCTAGCGATCCAATCAGAACACGCTCCGCGCGAGGAACATCAACTGGCTTGTCGGCCGGCAGCGGGCCGAGCTTGTTCAGAACCAGCCATAACGCGATGGCGCCAACCAAAGGCATCGACGAAAGAGTCAGAAGGTCCCCGTAAACAGTCGAAACCCCAGATAGAGTAATTGCAGGCCTGTTATAAAGAGTTGCGGCATAAGCGCCTCGAGCTGCTAGGATTGACGGCAGGAGGACAAGAAGCGGCCAGGTTGAGAGTATTAGTGCGAGGCAAACAGGCCAGTCCACCCTACGGCGGTCCCGGATCCTGGTGAGTTCGGCCAGTCCCAGCGGAATCCAGATCAGAACTGCGTAGTAGTGAGAACAAATAGATAAGCTCAAACCAAGAAACAACCCGACTATGGCGAGCATGCGCTTGCGGCCGTCCGCCGCACTCTGCCAACATAACAGTGCAAGCCCTGTCATGCCCAGAAGGATCGCGTAACCTCGGATCTCCGTGGCGTAGTAATAAGTCGCCGCAATCGTGGGGAACACCATTGCCGCCACCCCGTAGACGGCTGGACAACGGCGCGTAACAAACCTGTAGATGCAGAGGCACATCACTAAGTAACTCAGGATGAAAGGCAGACGGATAGTCAGAAGATTGTCGCCTACCGCTGCAATCGTTCCTTTCACCAGCAGAGTGGGAAGCGGCGGATGCACGTCCAATCCTTCCCGAAAGAATGCCCACAAACCGGCCAGCGGCAACTTAGCAGGTAGGTAAGTGGCCAGTTCGTCGTACCATAGCAGCTTCGAAGCCGATCGAAACTCAGCTACCAAAACGAACAGGATGGAATACAGGCTAAGGACGAGTTTCTGGTGGCACTCCACAAACTCCGCGAAACCTAACACCATGCGCCTGCCAAAGGCCAGCCCTGGCTCTAGACCGGTGTCAGAGGTCAAAACCCGAAACATTGCCCCACAATTGTAGCGCGGCTACGCAGTCCCAGATTTACCCCCGAGAGGGAGGCTTTATTGCTGCAGCAACCAGCGGATAGCCTCGGGCGCGTCGTTAGCAACATAATCCGGGGCGATAAGACCCGGATCGCGTTCGGCCTCGGCTCCATAGCCCGTCCGCACGAGAATCGTGTGCGTGCCGGCCCGCCGGCCGCATCCGATATCGGACGCCTTGTCCCCCACCAGGAAGGACGCCGCCAGGTCGATCTGGAACTCGGCCGCCGCTTCAAGCACCATTCCGGGTTCCGGCTTTCGGCGGAGCGATGGAACGCCGGGCGCGTCGGGGCAGAAGTAGGATGCGTCAATCCGGCCGGCGCCGATCTGGCGCAGAAGCTCCTGTTGCACGGCGGCGTACTGCGCCTCGGTAAACAGGCCTCTGCCGATGCCGCTTTGATTGCTGACGATGATTGCGAGGTACCCGGCGCTCTTCAGCTCCCCGATCGCTTCCGGCACGCCGGAAATGACCTTTACCTTGGCGGGATCGCTGCAGTATCCCACTTCCTCCATCAGCGTCCCGTCGCGATCGAAGAACACCGCCCTGCGCCGGCTCATGATCGGGCGATGCTGGCCGCCAATTCGGCCGCGGTTACGGTCGCGGTTCCCAGTTTGCCCACGACGATGGCACTGGCGTGATTGGCCAGCTCGGCCGCTTCGCCGGGCGTGGCGCCAGCGGCCAGCGCCAGCGCCAGCACGGAAATCGCCGTGTCGCCAGCGCCGGAAACGTCAAAGACATCCTTGGCGTAGGCCGGAAGGTGACGCAGCGGCGCCTGGTCTTCGAGCAGCAGCATTCCCTGCGCGCCCAGCGTGATCAGCAGGCTCTTGGGCCGCCACAGCGCATACAGACGCCGCGCGGCCTCGAGCAACGGTCGATCCTCGAGCGGCGGGTCGACCGGCGCGCTGGGCGCAATACCAGCTTCCAGAAACGCTTCCCGGCGGTTGGGTTTGATGACGGTGGCATCCCGCCAGACGAGCGAGGTGTGGGGATGCGGATCGACCGCCAGGATTCTGCCCGCCGCGCGCACCTTGCGGCCGATGCGGTCGGCGAGCGGCTGCGTCAGGAAGCCCTTGCCATAATCCGCCACGATGACGGCATCCACGGCGTCGATCGCCTGCTCCAGCAGTGCAAAGACGAATTCGGTCTGCGTTTCGGTGAGCGTCGCATGCCGCTCACGGTCCACGCGCACCACCTGCTGATGGCGGGCGATGATACGCGTCTTCACCGTGGTGGAAAACGATGGGTCGCACAGCACACCGGTGGTATCGATGCCCGCGGCACCGAGCAACTCGATCAGCCGGGCGCCCTGCTGGTCGGCGCCGGCGATTCCCGCCACCCGCACCGCCGCGCCGAGCTCGCGGACGTTGCGCGCGGCATTGGCGGCGCCGCCCGGATAATACGATTCGGAGGTCACCTCGACCACCGGCACCGGCGCCTCGGGCGAAATGCGCGACACTCTGCCCCAGATGAATTCGTCCAGCATGAGGTCGCCGGCTACCAGAATGCGGCCGGCGCCAAAACGTTCGATGAGCTGGTTCAGTCGCGGGTTATCCATTGGCCTCACTCGCAAACTGCCGAATCTCCGCAGCTACCGACGCGGTTTCCTCCGCCGTCAGCTCCGGGAAGACCGGCAGGCTCAGAATATCTCCGGCGGCCTCCTCGGCCACCGGTAGCCCCGGATGGGGTCCGAACTGGCGGAAGCATTCCTGCGCGTGCAACGGAACCGGGTAATAGATCTCGGAAGCAATCCCGCGTTCCGCCAGGCGACGGCGTAGAGCGTCGCGCGGCGATTCCCGGTGACGCCAGGCGGGCCCGCGCCGTACGCGTATCGTGTATTGGTTGGCAATGTAGGTGCGATCCGGATGAGTCACCGGAAGCGAAATCGCGATGGCGGCGCCGGCTGCCATTCCGGCCAACGCCAGCGTGTATTCGGACGCGTGCCGCTGGCGGTGCGCGGTGTATTCCGGCAGATGGGGAAGCTTGACTGCCAGCAGCGCGGCCTGTAGCGCGTCCAGCCGGAAGTTGCCCCCCACTACCCCGTGCATGTACTTCGGATGCTGCCCGTGATTGCGCAGCCGCCGCGCTTTCTCGGCCAGCGACGGGTTGTTCGTCACCACCAGCCCGGCATCGCCGAGCGCGCCCAGGTTTTTCGAAGGGAAGAAGCTGATGGCGCCGAATTCACCGATGGAGCCCACCGGCCGGCCGCGGTATTCGGCGCCAAACGCTTGCGCCGCATCTTCGATGACGGCTAAATTGTGGCGCCGGGCTACTTCCAGAATGTCATCCAGATCCGCCGGTTGCCCGAACAGGTGCACGGGAATAATCGCCTTGGTGCGCGGCGTGATGCGGCGCTCGATTCCGGCCGGATCCAGATTGAAACACTCGGCGCACGAATCCACGAATACGGGAACCGCGCCCACCCGCGCCACGCAGCCGGCCGTGGCGAAAAATGTGAACGATGGGCAGATCACCTCGTCGCCGGGCCCTATGCCGAGCGCCATCAGGGCGACCAGGATTGCGTCGGTGCCGGAGGATACGCCAATGCCGAACCGCGCGCCCGTCACCGCCGCGGCCGCGGTTTCGAACTGCTCCACTTCGGGACCGAGAATGAACTGGCCGGAGCGCAGGACGCGCTCGAAAGCCGCGGATAACTCAGCCTCCAGCGGCAGGTTTTGGCGCCGCACATCGAGCAACGGTACGCGCATGAAAACACATGATAGCAGTGAGGCGGACAGTGGCTGGAGAAGTTGGTGGCGGCTTGCCGGTTCGCAGGCCGGGGGCCTGCGCCACTGATCAACCGTCGCCGCGCGCGATCGGCATGCGCCAGCCGGTTCCGAAAGCCCGCGAAGTTACCTTCAGCACGGGCGCAGCCTGTTTCCGCTTAAACTCGGCGTTGCGCACCAGCCGCAGGACGCGCTCGACGTCGGCTTCCGCAAAACCTGTGGCCACGATTTCTTCCGCGGACTGCGATTGCTCGACATGCAGCTCGAGGATCTGATCGAGCAGCTCGTAGGGCGGCAGCGAGTCCTGGTCGGTTTGATCGGGCCGCAACTCGGCCGAGGGCGGCTTGGTGAGAATATTGTCGGGAATGTCGTGTTGGCGCCGATTGCGCCAGCGTGCGACACGATAGACCATCATTTTGGGAAGATCCGCGATCACGGCCAAGCCGCCATCCATGTCGCCGTACAGCGTGCAGTAGCCTACCGCCAATTCCGATTTATTGCCGGTGGTGAGCAGCAGGGATCCGAACTTATTGGAGAGCGCCATCAGCAGGTTGCCGCGGATGCGCGATTGAATGTTCTCCTCGGTGACGTCGCGGGGCAGACCGCAAAAGGGCTCGGCGAGCACGGCATCGTAGGTTTGCATGATGCCGGTGATCGGCAATGTCATGGTGCGAATGCCCAGGTTACCCGCCAGTTCGAGCGAGTCGTCGACACTGCCCCGGCTCGAGTAGACGGATGGCATCAGCACGCCGAGCACGTTCGCCGGCCCGAGGGCTTGGCTCGCGATCGCCGCCGTGAGAGCGGAATCGATGCCGCCGGACAGGCCGACCAGCGCGCGAGCGAAATGGGTTTTGCGGGCGTAATCCCGCACGCCCATTACCAGCGCATTCCAGATCTCCGCCTCGGTGGTGAAATCGTCTTCGGCGATGGAGCCCGCGCCGAGGTCCAGATCCACCACCACCAGATCCTCTTCGAATCCTCTGGCGCGCGCGAACATGCGGCCGGCGCCATCGAAAGCGCAACTGCGGCCGTCGAAGAGGAGGTCGTCGTTGCCACCAACCTGGTTTACCGCTACCAGCGGCAGGCTGTGCCGCCGCGCCATGTGGCTGAGCATGTCCTCGCGGAGGAGTTGCTTACCCACCCAGAACGGCGAGGCCGAAAGATTCAGGATGGCTTGCGCGCCCGCAGCTACCAGCGTCTCGATGGGGTCCCGCTGATAGCGGCGGCGCTGCCAGAAATTGCGATCGTTCCAAACGTCTTCACAGATGCTGATGCCGAGGCGGCGGCCATGCCAATCGAGAACCTGCGGGCCGGCCGCCGGTTCGAAGTACCGGTCTTCGTCAAAGACGTCGTAAGTGGGCAGCAAGGTCTTGTGGAAGGCCGGCCCGACCCGGCCGTCCTCCAGCAGCACCGCGCTGTTGAACAGCGGGCGGCCGCTATCGGCGTCGTTGGGCGTGGCAACTCCCACCAGCACGGCTGGGCCGCCGGCCGTGGCGCCGGCTATTTGAGCCAGCATCTCGCGGCCGTGGCGCACGAAACCGGCGCTCAACAGCAAGTCGCGCGGCAGGTATCCCATCAGCGCCAGCTCGGTCGAAACCACCAGGTCGGCGTTCAGCTTCCGGGCGCGGGTAGCGCCTTCGATAATGCGCTGGGCATTGCCGGCCAGGTCACCGGGGGTTGTGTTGATCTGGAGCAGCGCAATTCGCAAGGGGACAACCGCCAATTCCGATTATCGCAGGTAGCGCCCCAACCTTTGCTAGACTCTGTATTCTCGATGAAGCTCTCGATCCTGATGCCGGTCTACAACGAGCGCACCATGGTGGAACGCTGCGTTTCCCAAGTGCTGGCTGCGCCGATCCCGGAGAACATGGAGCGCGAGTTGGTGATTGTGGACGACTGTTCGACCGACGGCACCTACGCCATCCTGGAGCGGTTGGCCGGCGAGTTCCCCCAGATCCAGCTCTACCGGCACGAGCGCAATGGCGGCAAAGGCGCGGCCGTGCGCACGGCGATCGGGAAAGCCAGCGGAGACTTTGCCATCATTCAGGATGCGGACCTGGAATACGATCCGTCCGAATATCCGCGCCTGCTGCGTCCGCTGCTGGACGGCCGCGCCGACGCGGTTTTTGGCTCGCGTTACATGGCCGGCGAGCAGAGCCGGGTCTTGCCGTTCTGGCACTCGATGATCAACCAGGGACTCACGCTGATTTCCAACATGTTCTGCAATTTGAACCTGACGGACATGGAGACCTGCTACAAAGTCTTTCGCACCGATCTGCTGAAGAGCATTCCCATCCGCTCGGACCGCTTCGGTTTTGAGCCGGAAATCGTAATGAAGTGCGCCAAGCGAAAGCTGCGCATTTATGAAGTCCCAATCAGCTATCACGGCCGGACTTACGAGGAAGGCAAGAAGATCGGCTGGAAAGACGGCCTCAAAGCGCTGGGCGTGATCCTGAGATTCTGGTTGATCGACGACCTGTATGCGGCGCCTTACGGGCGGGGCGTGCTCAACAATCTCACCGGCACGCCGCAATATCTCGCCTGGCTGGCGCGCAAATTGCGGCCGCACGTGGGCGATACGGTGCTCGAAATCGGCGCTGGCATCGGCAATATCACGGGCCGTTTGATGGGACGCCGCACGCTTTACGTGGCTGCCGAAAAAGACGCCTTGCATCTGCACGCACTCAATAACCGGTTCTTGCGTACGCCGCACGTGATGGTGCGGCGTTTCGATCCGGAGCAGCCGGACTCGCTCGCCAACCTGGATACCAGTTTCGATACGGTTCTGTGTCTCAACGTGCTCGAATACCTGGAGCATCCCGGTGTGTTGCTCGACTTCCTGCGCGGCCTGCTTAAGGACGGTGGCACACTGCTGGTGCTGGTGCCCAATGTTTCGAGCCTGTTTGGAAGCCTGGACGTCAGGCTTGGACATCGGCGCCGCTATAACAAGGCGGAGTTGGCGCGCCTGCTTGAAGCCCACGGCTTTTCGCTGGACCGGGCGTATCAGCTCAACAAGGCCGGCACGCTGCCGTGGTGGATCTACAGCCGCATCCTGGGCGCACAGAGAATCAGCAAACTGGTGCTTAAGGTTTTCGACAAGACCGTCTGGGTCTGGAGCCGGTTGGATGCTTTCATGCCCTGGCCGGGATTGTCCCTCATCGCGGTGGCACGCAAACGGGATTCCGCTGGCTGAGGAAGGGCGGGACAGACCGCTCTGTCAGCCATCTATACTGTTAGTGAGCCATGCCCATTTCCCGCCGCCATTTTCTTTGCGGCAGCCTCGCGCTGCCCGCCTTCGCCGCCAAAAAGGTCGTCGAGGCGCCACCCAACATCCTGCTGTTGGTAGCGGATGACCTGCCCTCCTGGATGGTGGGCGCGTACGGCAACAAGGAAGTGAAGACGCTGAACCTGAACCGGCTGGGACAAATGGGAACCCATTTCCTGAACCACTTCACCCCAGTGCCCGCCGCCGCACCCGGTTTCGCCACTCTGATGACGGGACGCACGCCGATGCAAGTCGGGGATGCGGGTGCGATTTCCGCCGCCGATATCACGATCGAAAAGGTGCTGGCCACGGCCGGCTACGCATGCCACACTGTCGAACCGGAGGGCGCGCCGGCGTTGATCGATCAGGCGAAAGATGGCGCACCGTTCTTTCTCACCGTTCGCTATTCCGCTCTCGAGCTTCCGTACGGGAGTATTCCGTCGAAATATCTCGATTTGTACAGCCACGAGAAGTTCGAGAATTACAGCGTGGAGCTTGCCGCCGCCAATGCGCGCAGCGGCAAGGAACTTTTGTCGAATCGCGTGGCAAACCTGCGAAAAGTGGCAGCCGCCATCTCCATGATGGATGACAACGTGGGCGCGCTGACCACCAGGATCTCTCAGAAGCAATTGCTGGATCGTACGCTGGTTGTGTTCACCGCTACCTGCGGCGCGCTGCTCGGCCGCCACGGCTTATGGGCCGCCGGCGACGCTTCCGAGCCGGTCAACATGTACGACGAATCAGTCGCCGTGCCGATGCTTTGGTGCTGGCCGGGCCGCGTGCCGGCGCAGGAAGTGCGGATGGAGCCGGTGAGCACCTATGACTTGCTGCCCACCCTCTGCGATTTGGTTTCGGCCGCGGTTCCCAGCCGCAACCTATGCGGCCGCAGCTACCTGCCGCTCGCCACCGGCAGACACCTGCCCAAAAAGCAGCCCTGGCGCGATACTGTATTCGGCCAGTATCGCAATACCGCGATGGCGCGCACGCAGCGGTACAAGCTGGTTCTGCGCGATGACGGCAAGGGCGCGAGCGAGCTGTACGACCTGCCCGCCGATCCCGCCGAGCGCGCCAACCAGGCGGACAACGAGCAATACATCAGCGTGAAGACCACGCTCACCGGCGAGCTCGCCCAGTGGAAGCAGCGGTACGCTAAGTAGGTCTGAGGGCGCGCCCGGCCCCGCTTACTTCAGCTCCACCGCCTGCGTGTTCGCGCTGACGTGCGCCTCGCCGTCCTCCACCACCACCGTGCGCAGCCGATATGTCCCCGCCGGTGCCTGCAGGCTCATCGACGTGTTGAGCCCGCCCGACACCGCGCGCAGGAAGGTGCTCTCCGACAGCGCGAACTCCACCGCGCACTCCTTTCCGGTGGCGAAATTTCCGCGGCTGTCCAGCAGCGCCGCCACGATGCGGAGTTTCTGCGACCGCGCGCCGTCCTGAAGCTGGAAACGCATCTTCGCCGCGTCCCACTGGAACGCCACCCGCGCTACGGGCTGGCCGTTCTCCAGTTTGTCGGGCCGCGCTGTCACGGTCACCGGCACGTCGTTCGACTGGCCGGCGCCGAGCACTTCCCGGTCGATGCGGCGCTCCGGAGCCGGCTTCTCCTCCGGGGTGACCACGGCCATGTAGCCCTTGCGCGCCTGCACGTCGTCATGGCGCTTTTCGGTCAGGCTCACCTTTAACTTGTGATACTTGCCGTCCGGAGGGTCCGGTATGAAACCCAGAAGATAGCTGGTCTCCGGCTGCATGCCCAGCTTGCGGAAGCCCAGGTCCAGATCGTTGTTGCTGTGGAAGAAACTGCCGCCGGTGCCTTCCGCCAAATAAGCCAACACGCCGTTGGCCGCATCTTGCGGACGCATGCCGAGGTTCAGCCCATAAATTGTCATCTTCCCATGCATGCCCGCCACCTGCGGATCCTCGGTGTAGAGCCCCTTGGCGTCGAGCGAGTTGATCACCACGTTGGCCCTCAGCGCGTGAGCTTCATACTCCGTGAACGATGGACAGCCCCTCTCCTCGGGCTTTCTGGCCGTGCGCAGCACCACCTTGTCGATCGCCTGGGACAGCGCCGCTTTGTCCGTGGTGAAGGGCAGCAACAGTCCGGAGGAAGTCGTCAGCACGGCCAGCCGGTCCGTGGCGGCCATGCCCGACTGCAGAAAGCGCTTGGCGGCCACTTTGGCATGGAACAGATCGCCGATGGGCATGCTGATGTCGTCGAAGACCAGGGCGACGAAGCGCGGTTTGGCCGCCACTGGGGCCGGCGCGAGCCCGCCCGTGGTGGCATGAGAAACCGCTGGAGCAGCCGCGGCTGTGGCCGCCGGCGCGCTCTGCACGGAAAATACGGTTATTTCGTGCTGCTTTCCGTTGTCCCAGACCTCGAAATCGGATTTGTTGAGACCGTTCACCGGATGGCCGTTGCCGTCCCTCACCACGACTCCCATTTCCACCAGCCGGGCTTCCGCCTTAATGGTGTGCGCCGGCTTGGGAAAATAGGGAGTGGTGGTCGCCCGGATCTCTTGCGGACCGATAGTCTGCGCCGCGAGGATGGCCGCTCCTGCCATCAGCGCCAACGGTGCGAACGCTTCCCAAGTTCGCCAACTCATGTCGATGCCGGTTGCACCTCCAATCCGCCCAGCCTGTTTGGTTGACGCCACAAACCGCCCAGCCGGTTCCGTCAGCTTAACTCGACCTTCAGCGTCACCGCGTGCTGCGACGGCGGCTCGGACGGCAGGGTCACGCGCAGGCCGGCTTCGGTCTGCGACCATTCGAGCTTGCCGTTGTAGCCCAGCAGCTCCACGTTCGCGATCCTCC
>Ga0116130_1000574_pt1 | contig 22783 bp, 19 predicted proteins | sample June2015DPH_17_5_FD_89733 | JGI IMG/M metagenome (GOLD analysis project Ga0116130, IMG submission 89733) | Peatland microbial communities from SPRUCE experiment site at the Marcell Experimental Forest, Minnesota, USA - June2015DPH_17_40 | ecosystem: Environmental > Terrestrial > Soil > Wetlands...
CACTTCGGCATACTGGCCACCGGAGACGACAACCTCACCATCGACAACCTGCGCATAGACACCAACCGCGACGGCATGGATGTCGATTGCTGCCGCAACGTGCGCATCTCCAATTGCTATGTCAACTCTCCCTGGGATGACGGTATCTGCCTGAAGAGTTGCTACGGACTTGGCTCGGCCAAACCCACCGAGTTTGTCACCATCACTAACTGCTATGTTAGCGGCTGCTTTGAAGAGGGCACGCTGCTCGATGGCACTTACAAGCGATTTGGCCCGGATGTGCGCGTTCCCCATACCGGGCGAATCAAATTCGGCACCGAATCGAATGGCGGCTTCCGTAACATCACCGTCTCCAACTGCGTTTTCGAGGGGTGTCAGGGACTCGCCTTGGAATCCGTGGATGGCGCGCTGCTGGAAGACGTAACCATCACGAACATCTCGATGCGCGATATCATGAGCGCGCCTATCTTCCTGCGCCTGGGCAGCCGCATGCGCGGGCCGGCGGGCGCTGCCTTGGGCACCATCAAGCGAGTCATCATCAGCAACCTGGTCTGTTCCAATTCCGTCTCCCGGCTCGGCTCCATCATCAGCGGGATTCCGGGTCATGCCATCGAGGACGTCACGATCAGCCACGTGCAGGTGTGGCACCAGGGCGGCGGCACGAAAGAACAGGCGGCGATCCAGCCGCCCGAAAAAGAGACAGGCTATCCCGAACCGGATATGTTCGGCACCATGCCGTCGCACGGTTTCTACGTCCGTCATGCCACGGGCATCCGGTTCGACGACGTCGAGATCGTAGCCGCGAAGGCGGACCTGCGTCCGGCGTTTGTGCTCGATGACGTGCGCGACGTTGACTTCTTCCGCATCCGCACGCCGCACGAGGCGGATACGCCCGTCTTTGCCTTGCACAATGTCGAGGATCTCGCGATCCATATGTGCCGGTCCGTGCCGGATACCCAACTGCCGAAGGTGGAACAGACTGTTCTGTAAACGGTGTTGTCGCACGATATCGGAAGCTGTTTCACAAGTCGCCAAGGGTCGCCTTTGGCGCACTCGCGGATGCCAGCCAGATCTCCTCATCCGGTGAGATTGTCAGTTCATTGGAGCGAGATTCGGTTTTACCACGATACGCTCGCTGACGTTCCGGCTTCGAACGGAGCCACGCCCGTCGGAACTTGTGAAGGAATCGGTTGGCAGGCGGCAGCGCCTGCCTCAACCAGCAAACGCAGAAAGCACACCATCACACGGTTTCCCGCCACGGCTTCAGGTCATGGTTTTGCAAAAGCATCCGAATGGTCTCTCGGCCCGCGCGTGGAACCAGCTTGCGCCTGACAGCCTCCTCAGCCGCCAGTCGAACCGTCCAACGCGGCCGCCCTTCCGGTGGTCTGCCGCGAACCATGGCGAGCACGCCCTGCCGCTGTGACTCGTCCAGTAGCGGCTTGGCGCCATGCCGCTCGCGGTCATAGAGCGCACAGTCCAGGCCACCGCTGTCGTAGCGGTGAGCAATCTGGCGGACGGCTTTCGCCGTGAGGGGAAGCGCCCGCGCTACTTGGGGCGCAGCGCATCCCTGGGCGAGTTGCCGGAGCGCCAGGGCGCGTATGACAACGCGAACCTGCACAACGCCGGATCGCAGGATCTCCTCGATACGAACGAGATCTCCCGGCTTGATTTTGATGGGTATCGGGCGGCGCGCCATGCCCAATAATGCGCCAAACCATTCTCCAATGCAATTGTTCGATAGTACCTATGCGGACGGTCAAAGACCGCGCCCGCTAAACCTGCTGTCGCCGTCGTTGCACGTCCAATTTCACTTCTCTAACGACCGCCCTAGAACGGGTCGTGCGGACTAAATCGAGTGGGTTGCGGCCGGCGTCGGGTCCGACTCCGGTGCGGATGCCGTCTGCGGAGGCGGGCCGCTCGGCGCTGCAATCGGCGGGGAGGCGCCGGCTTGCCAGGGGCGCTTTAGCCCAACGCCCGCTTGCGGGCGCATTTTCTTACGGCTTCTGACGATCACGACTCAGAACAGAAGCGCGCGCGTCAGACTGTCACAAACGGTTGGCAGGCGAAATCCGGAACGGACCTGAAAACCGGGGCGCCTGCTCAACTTTACCGTTCGCGAATCCAATCCAGGATCGCGGCGTCCAGCCAGAATCGGTACTCGCCGCGCGCCAGGAAGCCAAGGTGTCCACCGTGTTCGGTCAGAACGGTCTGGATGCATGGATTGCCGCGCACGGCCGGATGATCGAGGATCCGCCACGGCACAAACGTGTCGTCCTTGGCCTGAATCAGCAACGTGGGCACGCGAATCCGGTCCACATACCCGATCGCCGATTGGGTGCGGTAGTAATTATCCGCCGTGCCCAGGCCAAACGACGGCGCGGTGATGCGGTCGTCGATTGCGATCAATGAATCCAGACCGGCGAGATCGGCCGCCACATAGCGGCCCGTCGAGAGCAGGCGCCGGCGCATCTTGCGGACGAAGCGGCGCTCATAGAGGCGATTGTCGCGAGCGGCGATGCGCCGCGCGCAGGCCTCCAGATCGAGCGGCGCCGACACGCCGCAGACTCCGCGCATAAGTTCCGCGGCCGACTCGCCCAATTCGCCGGCCAGCTTCAGCGCCACGTTCCCGCCCAGCGAGAACCCCACGACGAAGGCCGGCGCGCGGCCTTCCTGCCGGAGAATGCGCAGCACCGCGGCCAGATCGCCGGTCAATCCGGCGTGGTACAGCGTGGGCGAAAGGTGCGCGGTGCCGCCGCACGTGCGCATGTGGAACCGGTGCGCGGCGTAGCCGGCCCGCAGCGCGGCGGCGGCGAGACTTTCGATGTATCCCGCCTCGCCCGAACCCTCCAGCCCATGCACCATCACGATTTCACCCACCGCCGCTTCCGGACGCTGCGATTCCACCAGTACACAAACGCCCGGTTCTGTTTCGATGATGCGCCGCACGACCGGTTGTGCCGCCCGCGGCCGCTGCCAAAAATGCGATGCGATGGTCTGCAGGTGCGGGTTGCGAAACAGCGGATGGAAGGGGATCATCCGCGGCGCACGCACTCGTGCGTGCAGCGTCGAGACTTCTCTCGACGCGTCCTGACCCTTGGGCAGCAGGCGTCGGCACGATTGCCGACGCGGCGCGCACGAGTGCGTGCGCCACGCTTGCCCTTCTTCAATTCTTCGCCACCACTGTGATCGCGGTGACGTAATACTTCACGTCTTCCACCACCACCGTGGCTTTGATGTGGTCGCCCACTTTAAGGTTGGCGAATTCGGCATCCGGCTTGACGGGATAATCCATTGTCATCGCCTCCATCCAGTCGCCAATTTTGCCGGCGTCGATGGTGGCCGTTTTCGACGCAGCGTCCAGCGCCTTCACGTCGCCCTCCATCGGGTAACGCTTTACCTGTGCCGTCGAAGCGCAGGCGGCCAGCGTCAGCGCCACCGCAACCAGCAGGATTCGCCACGTCACGGTTTCCAATCCTCGCAGACCGCCGGCGTCAGAACTGGCATGCGATCAATCGAATCCGCCGGCGGCGTCGGCACGGACATCCGATCCATGACACCCTTTGGAATCGGCACGCGCAGCAGCGGGATCGAGCACACGCCTGAAGAGCCGGCGACTGTGACGCTGTCGCCGGGCCGGATGGCCACGGGCGAGACGAGCGGCAGTTTCTCGAAAGCGCCCTGATTCGCCGGACGGGGCGGGGAAGTCTGCGCCAGCAAAGCGCACGGCAATAATGCAACAAGAATCCAGACGCGCATGAGCGACTCCTAGCAGCAAGTATCGCGCCTCGCGCCGTATGCCGCAACGGGGGCGCCCGCGCAGCGCCCTAGCGCCTCAGGTAGGCGTCGTTCTTGTCGATCCAGTCCTGGCGGATCGGGCTGAAGACATCCAGATCCAGCGTGTCTTCGAGCGCCTCCGCGCTATGCGGCACGTTGGAAGGAATCAGCAGCACCTGCCCCTTGCCCACCGTCACCTCTTTGCCTTCCAGGCGAAAGAGCAGTGCGCCCTCCAGGATGTAGCTAATCTGCTCGCTTTCATGTTGGTGGGTCGGGACCAGCGCACCCTTTTTGAAAAAGAGCCGCGCCAGCATCGCCTTCTTGCCGGTGACGTACTGGCGCGCCGTTTTGTCGTTCAGGGCCTCTTTTTCCATCTCATCCCAGGTGTAATGTTCCATGGCTGTCGGCTCCTCGCGTTCACTTCTTTCCCTTGGCGGTTTTGTACGCCTCGCGGACCTCGCCGATCTGGCGGGCGTGCGACTCGGTGTGCGCGGAATAAGTCTCCAGCAACTGGCCGAGCGTGGTGCGTCCCCGTTCCGTGTGATTGCCGGCGCGGTCGTACGCGCTCTCCGGCAGGGCCTTCAGCAAGTCGTAGTTCTCGGCGCGCGTGCGGCGCAGCGTTTCGAGCGACTGCTTTGGCTTGCGGCGCGCGTAGTCCAAATGGCTGGCCCAGGCTTCCTGATTGACGCCGATCAGGGTCGGCGAATCCTCCGCAATCACTTGGCGAAAACGGTGCGCCAGCACGATTTCGGTGTCGGCGAGATGCGCGACGATTTGGCGGATGCTCCATTTGCCGGGCGCGGCGGCGAAGTCTTCTTCCTCACCGAAGACGCCGGTGAGCACCATGGCGAGCAGCTCCGGGCCGCGGCGATAGCGTTCGAGTAGTTCGGGTATGTGGGACATGGGGTTTCAGTAGTAATCCGCGCAGCTCAGATAGTAGCCGCACTTTTCGCAAAGCAGCTTGCACTTCCGTTCGGTGAGGCGCGTGGAGCAGACCGGGCAGTAGAGCATCGGCTCGTGTTCGTCGCCATGCGGCGGGATCGCGGAACTGTCTTGCGGTGTGCCTTCAGCGTCCATCGGCAAGCTCTCACCTTCCTGCACGGATGAAGCAATTATACAACTGCGGGGCGGGCGGTCTCGCATGTCCTTTTCCATTTACAATGGACCATGATGAAGCTGAGGGCGGCGGTGGTGACGACGCGCTCCGCGCAAGCATGGTAGGGCCGCTGTTCGAGGACCCCGCCGGCTTCGATCGGGCCGGGCTCGCCGGGCGGCTGCGAGCGCTGGCCGAACAGAATGTTCTGATCGGCGGCAGTTCCTGGAAGTACGAGGGCTGGCTCGGGCAAGTTTACTCGCGCGAGCGCTATCTGGCGCGCGGCCGGTTTTCGCCCCGGCTGTTTCAGAGCGAGTGCCTGAGCGAGTACGCCGAAACCTTCCCCACCGTCTGCGGCGACTTCGCCTTCTACCAGTTCCCCACCGTGGAATTCTGGCGGAAGCTGTTTGGCCAGACGCCCTCGCATTTCCAGTTCGCCTTCAAAGTGCCGGAACAAATCACCTGCAAGGTGTTTCCGGCGCATCCGCGCTACGGCTCGCAGGGCGGCAAGGGAAACCCGGCGTTCCTGGATGCCGGCGCGCTCCAGGAGATGTTTCTGCGCCCGCTGCTGCCACACCGCGGGCAGACCGCGGTGCTGATCTTCGAGTTCGGGGCCTTCGGCCAGCGCAGTTTCGCCGCCGCCGACGAGTTCCTAGCCCGCCTGGACCCATTTCTGGCCGCGCTGCCGCCCGAGTTCCGTTATGCGGTCGAGATCCGCAACCCCGACTTCCTGACCGCCGATTATTTCTCCTGCCTGCGCAGCCGCCGCGTGGCGCACGTGTACAGCGCGTGGTCGCGTATGCCAGAACTGGGACGCCAGATGGCCATTCCCGGTTCCTCCACCGCCGATTTTCTGGTGTGCCGCGCCCTGCTGCGGCGCGGCCGTATGTACGAGAATGCGGTCGCTGCCTTCTCGCCCTACACCGAAGTGCGAGACCCCAACCCGGAAGCCCGCGAATCGATGCGCGTCCTGATTGGCCGCGCCCGCGAAGAAAAGAAGTTCCTCTTCCTGTTCGTCAACAACCGTCTGGAAGGAAACGCTCCGCTGACGATTCTCTCTCTGGTGGATCCGTAGCCCGACGTGCCGCACGCGCTCGTCGGTGCCGTGTCGAGACTCTTCTCGACACGTCTTCGCCTCGCCCTGCGTCGGCACGAATGCCGACGCGGCACCGACGAGTGCGTGCGCCACGTCGGGCAAGGTTGTTTCAGGCAGGCCCTAAAGATTTCCAGGGGCTCAGCCGATGAAGGTAAATGGCTGAGGTGTCGATGGAACTGCTGGTCGCCCGGCAACCGATCTTTGACGCGCAGATGCGCGTCTTTGGCTACGAGATGCTGTTTCGCTCGAGTAGCCTGAACGAATTCGACGGGACGGAAGGGAACACTGCCACGGCCCGGGTCATCAGCGCGGTCTTCGGATCTGCGGAGACGGATCAGTTGACAGGGCGCAAGAACACCTTCATCAATTTTCCGCGGAAGATGCTGCTGGAAGGCACGGCTTCCATCCTGCCGCCACAGCAGACCGTGGCGGAAATTCTGGAGAACGTAGGGGCCGACGAGGATCTGCTGGATGCCTGCCGCGCGCTGCGTGGCCGGGGCTACCGGCTGGCGCTCGATGACTTTACGGTTCCGGAAAAAGTGGAAGCCTTGACTTCCATCGCCGATTTCCTCAAAGTGGATTTCCGGGCTACCAGCGTGGCGCAACAGATGGATGCCGCCACGCGATTCAAAGGCAAGGTCCAACTGCTGGCGGAGAAGGTGGAAACTCAGGAGGAATTCCGCCGCGCGCGCGACCTGGGCTACGAGTACTTTCAGGGTTTCTTCTTCGCCCGCCCAGCGATGTCTTCCACCCGCCAGATCCCCGGGTTCAAGCTTCAGTTTTTGAGAATCCTCAACGAACTTCATCAGCCGGAACTGAATTTCCAGAAATTGGCGGACCTGCTCAAACGCGAGCCCGGACTTTCCTACAAGCTGCTGCGCTTCGTCAACTCGGCGTGGTTCGGTCTGCGCTCGCCGGTGGAGTCGATCGAGCGCGCCCTGGTTTCGCTCGGCGAGGACGCCGCGCGCAAGTGGCTGTCGGTGCTCACCATGGCCAACTTGGCTTCGGACCAGCCCACTGAGCTGGCGATCGGCACGCTGGTGCGGGCGCGCTTCTTCGAGTCGCTCGCCAGACAGGCCGGGTTAGCGCAACTACGCGACGACTGCTTCCTGGTGGGCTTGTTCTCCCACCTGGATGCCATGCTGGGCCGGCCGCTGGCCGAACTCGTGGAGGGCCTGAACCTGCACGGCCAGATTACCCGTACGCTTCTCGATCGCCCACATCGAAGTGACAAGATGCCGCCGGTTTGGAAGCTGGTGCTCGCCTACGAGCGTGGCGATTGGGACGCACTCGGCGCCATCGCACGCGGTCGCGACCTGAAGGCGCAAACCCTTACCGACTGCTACGCCGAAGCCGTGCAGTGGGCGGACGGCGCGGAGATAGCGTAGATCGGGACCGACTACAACCACGCACGCGGGCTGGCTGGTGTGAAGAGAAGTTCCCCGTCACTTCGACCGCCCGGAGCAGCGCCCGGAATGGTTGGTAAGCGGAAGGTCCGCTCGCTGGGAGGCGAGTTAAGTAGTATAACATCGCCACGGTTGATAACCTTGGTCAGTTACATATTGTAAGTATCAGTTTACGGCTGACGCCGCCCCGCCGAGAGCTTCCATTTGTTACTATGGAATTCCCCATGAACTTACAGTGGCTACAGATGCGCATTGGTGAAGAGCAGGAACGGCGGCAGCGCGAAGACAACATCCGGAACAGGCTGCCGAGTGCGCTCGAAGAATTGCACGAGAGCCTGACCGAGTGCTTGGACTCCTACAAAGAAGCATTCGGCCCGCGAGCGGCGACCATGCACTTCGTCTCCGGCCGCATTCGCATCGAGATACGCGACGAAGTGGAGACGCGGTGGGTGACGCGGGCGGAGATCGTCATCTCGAACGACCTTACCATCCCTGGTTTCCGGATCGAACGCGGGGGCGACCCGTACCTGCTCGAAGTGGGAGTGCTGGCCGGCGACAAGCTCTTCTACCGCGACGGCGACGAATATATCACGCTGGAGGAACTGACTCGCCGCATCCTCGACCGCGCCCTGTTCCCCAAGCTGACGGCGTGAGGTGGGGCGAGCTGGCCCTTCGACCACAGCACTTTCGACGGCCTCCGCAAGCCATGAGAAAATCCGCTGGCAGGCAAAAGCGCCCAATTGCCACTTAGATAAGCCCCGGAAGCTGAAATGCAACGGTCCTCGCGGGCCGACCCCCCGGACCCGCTGTTCGCCCGAGGAATCAGAAGTTTGCGCCACCGCGAAAGGCCGGCCAGGGGGCCGGCCGCGGACGGGGGCGTCCGCCCCACAGGCTCGTGCAGTTGGCCAGGAAACGGCCTACTTAACTGGCATTGGGCGAAAGCGCCTGCCCCACCGCCCTACCCACCGGTTACTTCCCGGCTGAGTATTTGGCCCACTGGGTGGCGATCGCGGCGTCATTCGCATCGCCCTCGTGGATGATTACCCGATAACGGAAGCGCACGGATTGGCCCGGCGCTATGGTCAACGAGCCGTCCTTGGTTTTGTCGCCGGTGAAGGCCGCCAGCGCAAACGGATTGGCCGCGAACAGGCCGTAACCGCGCGCGTGCCAGCGCACCGGGTGACGCGGGTTATCGGGGTGGTCCAGGATCGCTATTCCCACCTTTTCGCCGTTCACTGTTCCGGAGTAGTCGCACCAGTTGGAAGGCTTGCCCCAGAGCTGGCGTTCGCCCGCCAGGCCGTCGGCATTAGTGATGTGTCCGGTGCCTCCGGTTTCCTGGAGCACCGGCCGCATGCGAACGCCGAAGGCGCCATCCTTGGCGTCGCCGAAGGTCACGGCGTCGGCCGCCGCAGTGAGAGTGATGTCGAAATCGATGACACGCAGCTTCGGATCGGCATAGAAGGTCATCCGCCGCGATTCGGTCAGCAGCTTGTGGCCGGCCAGGTCGGTCCAGTCGAAAGTGGCGGCGATCACGCCCCGGTCCTTCCCGCCACTCACCCCGTCCAGCTTGGCGAGGACGATTTTGCCGCGATTGGGCGTGGTGTAGGTGGCTTCGTTATTCCAGAAATCGAGACCGTTGACCTTCTCGTGCGCGAACCACAGGCCGCGTTGATGCGGGTGGTCGGGCTTGGCGATGGCCGCCTCTTCTTCAACTTCTTTCATCGGCCACATCCGCGTCACATAAGTGCCGGAGGGCGCGCGCAGCGGATGGAGAAACGGCTTGGTGACACCCAGGCCGGAGACGAAGAATGCCGTAAAAAGCTGGCCGTCGATGATGACGTCGATCGTCGTCGGATCGCCGGGATGAATCTTCATCTCGACGCCGGTCGTCTCCGGCCCCGGATCGGCCTTGACTTGCGCGGCCGCCGGCCAGACGAGGGCCGCGGCGGCAAAGAGAAACAGAATTCGGTTGCTCACCCTATCATCTTACTCGCCTCATCCGGCTTGGGTCGGCGCAAGAAGTCGCCCGCAAGCGGGCGTTGGCAGGTTGAAACCTGCCCCACCTTGCCTCACACCTCGAAGCGGATTCCCTGCGCCAGGGGCAACTGGCCGGACCAGTTGATGGTGTTGGTCTGGCGGCGCATGTAGGCTTTCCATGCGTCGCTGCCGGATTCACGGCCGCCGCCGGTGTCCTTTTCGCCGCCGAACGCGCCGCCGATTTCCGCGCCGCTGGTGCCTATGTTCACGTTGGCGATGCCGCAGTCGGAACCGCGATGACTCAAGAATGTTTCAGCGGCCACCAGGCTGTTGCTGAACAGGGCCGAGGAGAGGCCTTGCGGCACGCCGTTGTGCCAGTGGATAGCTTCATCCAGACGATCGAATTCGACGAGATAGAGAATCGGTGCGAAGATTTCCTCCTGGAGAATCGGCATCTCGGGCTGCGCCCGCACCAGCGTAGGTTCTGCGAAGCAGCCATCCAGGCGCTTGCCGCCATACAGAATTTCGCCGCCTTGCTCGCGAATCCGGCCGATGCCATCCATCATGTCGTCCACCGCGCGGGCGTTCACCAGGGGTCCCATCAGTGTAGTTTCGTCGATGGGATCGCCAATCTTCACTTGGCGGTATGCGTTTTCGAGCGCCGAGGTGATCTTCGACGCGATGCGGCGCTGCAGGAACAGACGCCGCGTGGTGGTGCAGCGCTGGCCGGCGGTGCCCACCGCGCCGAACAGGACCGCCCGCACGACGAGCGCGGGGTCTGCATCGTCCATCACGATCATGCCGTTATTGCCACCCAATTCGAGGATGCTGCGGCCCAGCCGATGCGCCACCACTTCGGAAACGTGCCGGCCTACGACGGTGGAACCGGTGAAGCTCACCAGCGGGATGCGGCAGTCGCGGATCAGCGCTTCGCCAACGGACGCGCTCTTGCCGATCACCAGGTTGAAGATGCCCTTCAGGGCGTGCCGGTCGAACACGCGGTTGCAGATCTTTTGCACGGCGATGGCGGTGAGCGGTGTTTCCGACGACGGCCGCCACAGCACGCAGTCGCCACACACGGCCGCGATGAGAGCGTTCCACGACCACACGGCCACCGGAAAATTGAACGCGCTGATGACGCCCACGATCCCCAGCGGGTGCCACTGTTCGTACATGCGGTGCCCCGGCCGCTCGCTGTGCATGGTGAGGCCGTAGAGCTGGCGCGAAAGGCCGACGGCGAAATCGGCGATATCGATCATCTCCTGCACCTCGCCCAAGCCCTCGGCGAGGATCTTGCCCATTTCGAGCGTCACCAGTGCGCCCAGGTCCGCTTTGTGCGCGCGCAGTTCGTCGCCGATTTCGCGGACGATCGCGCCTCGCTGCGGCGCCGGGATCATGCGCCACTCGTCGAAGGCCGCGGCGGCGCGCGCCATTATGACTTCATAATCGGCCGGCCCGGCCATTTGCACGCGCGCCAGCGTCTCGCCGGTTGCGGGATTGAGAGACGCCAGTTCGCCGCCGCTGGGATTGGCGATCCAGTCGCCCCAGCAAGCGCCGGAATTCAGCGGCTCCAGGTGCAGTTTTTCGAGGATTTCGGGGATGGCATGGGTGGCGGCAGGCACGCACCCATTTTAGTGCAGCGCGTGGCTGTGGATCTGCCGATTGTGCTCGCGCTCAGCCGCGTCTGCCCGAGCCCAGATTCGCATCCATATACGTTCGGAGCACCGCGTTGATGCGGGTTTGGTACCCTCTTTGCCGCCGCAGCCACGCCAGTAGGTCCGCGTCCAGCCGAATCGTGATGGTTTGCTTGGCTGCCGGAATCACCACTCGCGCTTCTTTCCAGAATTCCGTGTCGGTCGGGCGCGCCTCAGGGTCGCGCTCGACGGCGCGCCGGACCTGAACGTCGCTCAGGGAACGAAGTCGCTTCCAGTCACTCGATGGCGGCGACGAAGATTCTCCAATACGCTTCTCTTTCATGCCGCTCTGCCCTCCACGCCGAAATGATCCGGCGTTCCGTCGAAGAAACATCGGTGTAGATCACCGTGATCGCGATGCCATTCACGATGCCGATAGCGTACACGCGAACCTCGGTGTACTCGTATCGATCATCCACCTGTCAAAGATCCGAACGGCATCCTCGAACGCGACGCCGTGAAGGGTCAAATTGCGCCGGTTCTTCTTCGGGTCCCATGTGTAGCTCATGGCGCCATATTTACATTATGTATTTACGGCGCCATGCCGCGCAAGTCCCGCGTCAGAACATCAGCTTGCCGCCGATTTGGATGACGCGGGCCTCGCGGAAGGTGCTGATCTCGGCGAAGGAACTGCTGGTGATGTTGGTGCTGGCGAAGCCGTTCGGGTTCACCAGGTTCAGCGCGTTGTAAGCTTCGCCGCGAAGCTGCAGCTTGACGGCCTCGTGCCTGGTCAAGCCGAAGTTCTTCATCAGAGCAATATCCAGGTTCCCGAAACCCGGGCCGCGCAACGTGCCGCGGCCGGTATTGCCGGGCCGCACCGCACCTTGCGGAACCGGCTGGAAGCAAGCCGGGTTGAACCAGGTCGCCTTGCCGGCGCCGGTGAATCCGGTGTATGCCTCCGACGCAGTCAGGTTCGGACTGCAAACCATATCCGGGCGCGAGCTGGATGCGCTCGATCCCAGCAGGCCGAGACCGGCGGGATCGGCGTTCGATGTGGTGACCGTGAAGGGCGAGCCTGTGTAGAAGCTGGCGATACCCGACAGCTCCCATCCGCCCAGAGCGTACCCCACGGCGCCATGGTTGCCTTTGAAGAACGGGAGGTTATAGACGTAATTCAAGGTCAGCACCTGGGTGCGGTCGAGCGTGGCCGGGCCATATTCGCCTTCATGCCAGTTGTAGCTGCTCTGCGGCGCGTTGGATCGGTCGGAGGCGTTGTCGGTGAGGTTCTTGGACCAGGTGTAAGCCCCCGCAAATAAGCCCGCGGCGCCGAAATTCTTTTGCACCATCGCCTGGAGCGCGTTGTAGTTCGAATCGAAAGCGGTCTCGATGGTGTTGATGGCGTTGAAGCCAAGATACGGGCGCACGGCATTGATACGCGGATCGTCGGCCGAAGTGAAAACGGTATTGCCGTTGGCGGCATGCAGGCCCGCCGCCAGCGCCACGCCCGGAGGAGCCTGGTTGATATCCACGATCCCGAGCAGATGGGTCCCCTTCGAGCCGACGTAGGCGACATCGAGCATGACGCCCTTGGGAAGTTCGTGCTGCACGTCCAGCGTCCACTGTTGAACGTACGGCACCAGCGCTGGGATTTCGGTGGCATGCAGCACCAGCGGAGCCGCCGATATGTTCACCGTCCCACCCGTGACGCTCGAGAACGGGGCATTCGAAATACTTACCGACGAAACGTAGGGCGGGTTGGCAAAGGTGTTCTGCTCGTAGGTGCCGAACAGGCCGGAATCGTAGTAGATTCCATAACCCGCGCGGATGGATGTCTTGCCGCCGCCGAACGGATCCCACGCCACGCCCAGCCGGGGAGCGAAGTTCTTATGGACATCGTTACCCACCTTGGAGCCGAACGGCGAGCCTTTGCCGCCGACGATAATCCCGTTGGTGGATGGATTGGTCCCGGTCCCGAGCACGAGGTTGCCGTTTGCCGAATTGATCTGCGGCGCGTTGGTGGCGCTGTACAGAGCCGGGTCGAAATTGTCCAGCAGGTTATTCGAATCGGTCGGCTGGGCAAAGTACGACCAGCGCACGCCCACGTCGAGCGTCAGCCGCGGGCTGACGCGGAATTCGTCCTGTGCCCAGGCTTCATCCTGCCAAGTCCAGATGTTCGGCGTAATATCGGTGGATGGCATCGAAAAACTGGCGACGTTGCCGAGCAGGAAATTCGCCCAGGACTGCATAAATGAGCTGGTTCCGGTGGGAGCGCCCGTGTTGGTGAACCCGAAGGAACCTTCCTGGTTGGCGGCGTTCTCGGTCTTGTTGTACCGGTTGATCGAAACGCCGAACTTGAAGATGTGCGGACCCTTGATCCACGTCACGCTGTCGAAAACGTTGTAGTTGCGGTTGTATTCGTTGTACGGCCCGTATCCCAGCACCGACGACCCGCCGGTGAAAGAGAGTTCCGGGATCACTCCTTGCGTATTCTGGAACGGCTCCGGAACATTGATATCCGGATTGTCGGCCTTGTTCGACAATCCCACCGGGACGGAGTTGATGGCGCTATGCGCATAGTCGAAGGCGATGTCGTTCAGCAGCGAGGGACGGATGGTGTCCACTGCGTGGATCACGAAGCTCTGGCCCGGCGAATTGGTGTTGGTGGTGGCGAGGTTCGGAATGGTCGAGCCGGTGAACAACCCGCCCGGCTCGGTGGTAGGGATAACGTCATTTTCGATGCGTCCCCAGAGCTGAATTTTCTCGCCGAAACTGTGGTCCACCCGCGCGATCTCCTGCCGGCTGTCGTAGAGGTTTCGCTGCGGGAAAAAGCCGGCCGTGGTGGCCGCCACCGTATTGGTGGACTGTAGCGCCATCTTGCCGAAAACGTCCTTGATGTATTCGGCCGCGATGGGGTTGATCTGGGTGGCGGGGATCTGCGTTACCGGCGCCGACCCGGCCGGGCAGCCGGTGAGACCGGTGAGGCAAACCGGCTGGGCAAACGCGCCCTGGAGCATTCCCGCGGTCGGCAGCGTCGGATTGAAAGTGGTGTAAGTGATGATGCGGCGCGCCTCTTCGGAGAAGAAGAAGAAGGTGTGGTTCTTGTCCTTGTTGAAGCGGCCGGGGATATACACCGGGCCTCCGATGGTGCCGCCGAAATCGTTCCAGCGCAGCGCCGGAACCTGGGCCACGCCGTTGACCATGTTGACGCGGGTGGCGTTGTTGGCCCAGTTGTTGGCGGCGAAGGCGTTGTTGCGGTCGAATTCATAAAGATCGCCGTGGAAGCTGTTGGTGCCGCTCTTGGTCACCACGCTGATCTGGGCGCCGCCGGCGCGGCCGGTATCGGCGGTGTACAACGCGCGCTCGACCTTGAACTCCGCGATGGCATCCACGCTGGGAAACGTCATCAGGGTCAGGTTGCTGCCCCGGTCCACGTTGTCGGCCCCGTCCACCGTCCAGTTGTTGGCTGAGTTGCGATTTCCGTTCACGGAGAAGGGAATGGTCGCCGCCGTGCCGGCCGGCGCCGAGTTGCCGATGTAGAGCTCGTCCGTCGAACTCGCCGTGACGCCCGGCATCAGCGAGGCCAGTTGCTCGTAATTGCGCGTACGCAGCGGCGCGTCGCGCACCTGCAAGCCGCTGATGGTGGTCGATTGGGCCGGCGTCGCCAGTTCCACCCGCGCGGTATCCGCCTTCACTTCCACCGACTCGCTGAGGCTTCCCACTTCCAGCAGCACATTGATCTTGAGATCGTCGTTGACGTTCAATACGACGCCCGTGTGGTTTACAATCTTGAACCCCTTGACCTCTACCTTGATGGCGTACGTTCCGACTGGAATCAGAGCCGCCGAGTAGTTGCCGCTCGAATCCGTGGTGCTGGTGCGGACCACTTGGTTGCGGTCGGTATTGATAATCGTGACCCTCGCGTTCGGTACGCCGGCTCCGCTGGCATCGAGGACGCTGCCCTCAATCGTGCCGGTAATGTCCTGCGCCTCCAGGCCTGCGACCATGGCGGCAGCAAGCGCGCACAACCCGATTAGTTTTTTCATTTTATTTACCCCCTTTTTGCCTCTCCAATGAAAGCACCCCGAAAGAGTGGTTTCTGCTTCACCGTTGGTGAATATTCTACTGCGATACCGGGGGCTTTGGGAAGGGGCATGTTCGGGTTCAGGCCTGCTCCAACGCAGCCAGGCTGGTGGTTTTCGGCCACTCTTGAGGCGTGCCCGACAACTGTAACTAGCTGAAGGAACTATGCTTGGCCTTTGGCAGCCTCCGTGCTTCCCAGGTCACCGGACGTTAGAAAGGACTCCGCCATGGTTCGCATTCGGCTTCGCTCGATGGGATGGGTACTGGCGGCCGTTCTCACGGCTGGCGCCGGAGCACCTCTCCGGGCGCAGGAGGCCGACGATCAGCAACACGGCGTAGCCCGCATCAGCGTCATGGACGGCCAGGTTTCGGTGAGACGCGGCGATGCCGACTGGGTGGCAGGCGTGATCAACGCGCCGCTGCTGGCCGACGATCACATTTCGACCGGCCCCAACTCGCGGGCCGAAGTCGAGTTCGATTCGGCCAACCTGCTCCGCCTGGGCGGCACTGCGGAAATCAGAATCGCGGCCCTGGAGGCGGACCGGCTGCAAATCGAGCTCTCTCACGGCACCTTAACCTACCGTGTGTTAAGGCCTTCCAGCACAAATGCTGAGGTGGATACTCCGAATATTTCTGTGCGACCAACGAAAATTGGGGCTTATCGAATTTCTGTCACCGAAGCCGGCCAAACGGAACTCACCGTCAGGGCAGGGGACGTGGAGGTCTTCTCGCCCCGCGGCTCGCAGTGGGTGAGCGCCGGACAACTGATGATCGCCCGCGGTTCCACCGCCGATCCCGAATTCCAGGTGGTGGCCGCGCCGGCAGCCGATGCCTGGGACGCCTGGTCGGACAGCCGCGACCGCGTACTCACGCAATCGCGCAGCGCGCAGCGCGTTCCGCAGGGAGTTTACGGCTCCGAGGATCTGGACAATAACGGGAACTGGGTCTACACACCCGATTACGGCAACGTCTGGCAGCCGCAGGTCGCGCCCGGTTGGGCGCCGTATCAATCCGGGCAGTGGGAGTGGCTGGATTATTATGGCTGGACCTGGGTCAGCGCCGATCCCTGGGGCTGGGCCCCGTATCACTATGGCCGCTGGTTCAATAGAGCCGGTTTCGGCTGGCTGTGGTACCCGGGCGTATTCGGCATGCCGCACTATTGGTCGCCGGCCCTGGTCGGCTTCTTCGGCTTCGGCGGTGGAGTTGGCTTCGGGGTTGGCTTTGGCTTCGGCAACATCGGCTGGTGTGCGCTGGCGCCGTATGAAGTCTTCCACCCATGGTGGGGTAGGGGATTCTACGGTTCCGCCGGATACATCAACCGCTCCGTGAATATTACCGGTGTAAATATCAGAAATGCCTATCAGAACGCGCGTGTCGCGAACGGCGTGACTGGGCTTTCGGTGCATGACTTCCAGAACGGGCGAGGCTCCAACATTGTGCGCCCAACGGCGGCGCAATTCGCATCGGCCGGAATGATCCGCGGCGCCGTTCCACTGGCTGCGGGAGGCGCTGCCATGCGGTTCTCCGGCCGCGCGGCATCGTACGTTCCGAGAAGCGGCAGCCACACCACGTTCGTTCATTCTCCGCAGGCGGCTGCGGGCGCTCGCGGCATAGCGGGGCAGGGAGGTGTGGCGGCCCGAGCGAACGGAGGCGCGGGTTCCGCGGGCTGGAGTCGTTTCGGCGCGGCGGGCACGCAGTCGAACGCGGGCGGGCAGAACGCGCGGCCGGCATCGTCTTCGAGCGGCTGGCAGCGGTTCGGCGCACCGAACTCGGGATACCGGAACAGCCCGTACTCGGGCAGCAGCCCACGCTACAATGCGCCTGCGAACAATGCTCCCAGCCAGCCGCGGAGCGCGCCGTCCAGCAGCGCGCCGCGGTCGAGCGGTGGTAGCGCCAGTCACCCGGCCAGCCGCGGAAGCAGTGGCCGCGGCGCGTCCGGTCATGCCAGCAGCGGCAGCCATCGCTAAGAGTTTCCAGAGAGCATCAATTTCTTCCCATGGGCCCGGCCTTCATTCAGTGGAGACCGGGCCGTTTTTTGTGGGTCAGCGGCAATCGCGCACCAAAGAAATGTCGAGATGACGGCAGCCAAGACTGGCCGCGCCACGAGCGGGCGCTACCGGCCGGCGAGCGCACGCCACACGAAAATGAGATTTTGCGGATTCTCTCCGATGCGGCGGGCCGTGTACGGCCACCAGTGCGCACCGTAGGGCACGTACAATCTAAGCTGGTCGCCGGCGGCGAGGATTTTCGCCTGCAGTTTCGGCCGCACGCCGTACAGCATTTCGAACTCGTACTCTCCGGGTGCGTACCCGGATTCGCGCGCCAGCGCGCGAATTGAATCGATCAGGGCTTCGTTGTGGGTTGCGAAGACGGGAAATAGTCCACTCTTACGCGCCTGGTCCGACAGCATGACCGCCGCCAATCGCAAGTACGCGGCCGAAATCTCGGCGCTGTGTGTCCACGCGATCCCGCCGGGCTCGGAAAACGCTCCCTTCACCAAACGGACGCACGGGACGCGGTCGCGCAGAAGACTTGCCAAGTCCGATTCGGTTCGCCGCAGGTAGGCCTGCAGCGTGATGGCGGCCGGAACGCCGCGACTTGCCAGAAGGCTGCGCAGCGCGATGGTGCAGTCGACGTAGGAGGCATCCTCCATATCGATCATCAGAAAGCTGCGCGTCGAGTGTTGCGCCGGGAAAGATGCGGCCAGGCGCAGGGCGTTCTCCTCGCCGAGCTCGGGCCGAATGGCATAGCCGATCTGGGTGGGATCCACCGAAACGTGCGTGTCCAAACCGTGAGCGTCCAACGCCGGGAGAAGCCGCTGCAGGCTGTCGACCGTCTGGCGCGTAATTGCCGGATCCGTGATGTACTCGCCGAGGAAGAACAACGATGCGCGTATGCCCTGCTGTTTCAAGGCGAGCGCGGTGCGAAGCGCCGAGTCTTCATCCGTGCCGCCGACGAACTGGCTCGCGGCCGATGATATGCGGGGATTGCGCTGCACGAACCGGGTGAGGGAGCCGCTGCGCGCGAGGGCGATCATGAAGCTCTGCCAGACCGAAACCATGACAAGCTCAGAATATCAGGCAAACAGCCCTTCAGCTACTTAAATCAGTACATTCGATTTTAAGAGCTATCAGGTTGTGCGTGAAACTATTGGCAGCATCATGGTAGTGCCGAGGGCGAAAGAATTCGATGCACCAACCGCTCCTTGCCGAGCGGCTCAATCGTGAAGGCCGAAGCGGGCCTGCACTTCGCGCCGGCCCGTTTTGGTGACGGTCAAAGCGCTTCCGTCGAGATCCTGAATCACCCATTTTCGTTCCAGGGCGACGTTCAGGAGAGCCGCACCGATCACGCCGCCGACGTGCGGCCGCCGCTCGCTCCAGTCCACACAGGCGTAGGCAAAACGACGCCGCAGCCTCCGCTATGCGCCCGGCCTGACTACGAAGGAGGGACATCGCCGCCGTGGTCCGCTCGGTCGATCAGCCGGTGAATGTGGTGATGGGGCTGCGGCGGGCGCAACTGTCGGTTGCGACCCTCTCGGCAATCGGCGTCAAGCGGATCAGCGTTGGCAGCGCTTTCGCACGAGCGGCTCTCGGCGCCTTTCTTCGCGCCGGCCGGGAGATGCGCGACCACGACACTTTCGGGTTCGCCAGCTAGGCCATCAGCTATCAGGACATCACGGCGATGCTGGAGATGGACCCGCTGCGCCGTCAGGGTGAGTGACGTTCAGGGCGAGATTGCTGTTCGTGGGAGCCCGTGACCCGAGTTCTTGGAGAATAAGCTATGCTTTTATAAAAGGATAGCTGGTAGAAGGCGAAGTAGTTCTTGCGATTCCACGGGATCGAGTGGTTGGATTCCAAACTGACCCACTGCCACAATAGTTTACATAATATCGGTTATCAGAAGTTGCGACTAGCTTGGCAAGGACTGACAAGAAAGGCCCGCCCGCAAGCGGGCGTTGGCAAGCTGAAGCCGGCTTCAGCCCGCCCTGGAGGTCGGGGACCTGCCCCACCTAGCGTTATGAAGCTACTTCGCCGCGGCGGACTCTGACGACCCGGTGTGACGTGCCGCCGCGGAAGTGCAAGACGAAGCGCGTCCCCGCGCAGTCGGCCTGTTCCAGCGATCCCTCGAGTTGCTTGGCGAGGATCTCGACGATCCGCAAGCCGAGCGATTTCCCGTTGCGCGCCGGCCCGACGCGCGGGCAGCCGACGCCATTGTCTTCGACGCTCAACTCCAATTGTCCCGGCGCCGAGTGCCGCAAGGAAACCCGGACCTCACCGGTTCGCTCGCCCGGGAATGCGTGCTTCAATGCGTTGGTCACCAGTTCGTTGAGGATCAGGGCGCACGGAATCGCGCGGTGGATGCCCATCTCGATCGGCTCGGCGTCCACGCGGATTTCGATTTGCCGCGCCGCAACGCCATATACGCCGCCCAATTCCTGGACGAGTTGCTCGGCGTACTCGGCGAAGACGATCCTGTCCAGGTGCTCGGTTCCGGAAAGCTGCTCGTGGATCAAGGCGATCGAGCGCACGCGCTGCTGGCTGTCCTCGAGCGCGGCTTGGGCCTCGGCGCTCTCGATCGCGCCGGCCTTCATGCCGAGCAGGCTGACAATCACCGCCAGGTTGTTCTTCACGCGGTGATGGACCTCTTTGAGGAGGACCGTTTTTTCCGCCAACGCCGATTCCAGCTCACGTAACGTGCTATGCAGCGCCTGCTGGGCGCGCTGCTGTTCGGTGACCTCTATGGCAACCACCAGCACCTGCCCCGCTTCGGCCTCCGGCCCGGGCGACGCCGCGCCCGGCAGCGGCACGTACGACAAATCGAAATAACGCTCTTCCGGCGGCAGCCCGGGCCCACGCTGCAACGGAACCGCCAGCGCGGCGGCGCGGTATACGTTCCGCTGGTCGCGCACTTCCTCGAGCAGCGGTAGAACCACCGGCGCCGCTTCGGGCCAAACTTCGGCCACGGTCCGGCCGGTCATCGGCTCGCCCGGCGCCAGCGCCTGATATGCCGGGTTGACCATCTCAAAGCGGAAATCGTGGCCGCGCAAGAGGGCGATCGAAACCGGCGAGTGTTCAATGACGGACTCCAGCATGCGGCGGCGCGCCTCCAGTTCGTGCGCCATTTCCGACCGCGCGAACTCCGCCGCGGCCGCCACCGTCTGGGCCTGTTGCAATCGTCCGAACAGCGCGCTGGCCACTACACCGGACAACGCCAGTGCTCCCAGTCCCAGCCAGTCTTGCGGGTCTCGCACCAGGAAACTTCCCACCGGCTCGGTAGCAAAGTACAGCGACTCGATCGTGCACAGAATCGTCGTCAGCGCTCCCGGTCCCCAGCCGCCCTGATAGGCGCTCAACAGGACGAACGGAGCATATGTAATGTAAGGGATGAGGGTTGGCGGATGCAGCGGGAGCCGCGACAGTTGCGCCAGCGCAGCCAGCAGCACGGCTAATCCGTAGCCAACCGGAGGCGGCAGCTTCTTGCCGCGCATCATAGGCTTGCCCTCCGCCACCCGATCCGTGTGTCGGAGCGCTCGGTTGCGGCAACCGGTTGGCAAGCTAAAGCATGCCCCACCTTCGACCCGATCATTGCACCAGGGCCGGCGGGCGGTGCAACAGGCGCCGCACACGATTGGCCAGTTCCAACGGCCGGAATGCCTTCGACAGCATTTCCGCCGGCGGCAACGCGGCGCCCCCGAACTCATCGGACGCGCATCCGGAAACGAAAAGCGTCTTCATCTCGGGACGCAGCGGCTTCAGCCGGTCCGCCAGTTGCAGGCCGAACACCGGCATCACCACGTCGGTCACCAGAACGTGGATCGGCCCCGGACAGGCTTTGGCGACCCGTTCGGCTTCCTCCGCGTCGCGCGCCTGCAGCAGTTGATACGCTTCCCGCTGCAGACAACTATGCATCAGCCGCCGGACGCCGTCCTCGTCATCGACCAGCGGCACGGTCCGCGCCGATTCGTTCACGGCGGCCGTTTCCGGCGGCTCGCCGGCCGGCAGCGGCTTTTCCGCGCGCGGGAGCAGGATCTCGAAGTTCGTCCCTTTCCCGATTTCGCTCGACGCGCCGATGTGGCCCTGGCTCTGCACGATGATGGCGTGCACGATCGCGAGGCCGAGGCCGGTTCCGGCGCCGGAGCGCTTGGTGGTGAAAAATGGTTCGAAGATGCGGGCCAGCGTCGGCGCGTCCATTCCCTGCCCCGAATCCGTTACCCGAATTTGCACGTACCGTCCCGGCCGGCAGTCGCGCCATTGCGGGCTCTCCGCGGCGATATCGATCAGCGAAGTCGAGATCCGCATTTCCCCGCCCTGTGGCATCGCGTCGCGCGCGTTCAGCGCCAGGTTAAGAAATACCTGCTTCAACCGGTTGCGGTCGCCGCGCACCAATTCGGGCGAAGAGCCCAACTCCAGGGCGAGCCTGCAGCCCGTCCCCAGGCTGCGAGCGATCAGTGGCTGGATCTCGCCAATCACGCCGTTGATGTCGAGCACCTCCGCGCTCGACACATCGCGGCGGCTCAGCGTCAGCAACTGCTTGCTGAGGGAACCGGCCAGCGTGGCGGCATGCTTGATCTCGGTGGCCCGCTCCCGGTCATGGGAGTCTTTCAGCTCCGTCTCCAACTCTTCGGAGCACCCCAAGATCACCATCAGCAGATTGTTAAAGTCGTGCGCCAGCCCACCCGCCAGATTGGCGATCGCCTCCAACCTCTGCGATTGGATCAGGCGGCCTTCCATTTCCCTGCGCGCCCGAATGTCCTGCACCACCAGAATCGAGCCCAGCCGCCCCTGCTTCGACCGGTTCTCGGAATAGCCGACTTCTACCGGCATGGCGGTTCCCGTTTTCGAAATCAGCAGGTAGGAGCGGCGCTGGTCCGGGAACAGGTCGAGCACGGGACTCACGGCTGCGCTGCCGGCAGACTCCTCTTTGAGCCACAGAACATCCATCAGCGGGCGGCCCATGGCTTCGGCGCTGGTCCAACCGGTCAGTTGCTCCGCCACGGCATTCACAAAGACGATTTCGCCGGCTGGATTGGTGGCGATGATTCCTTCGCCCACGCTGCACAGCGTGGTCGAAAGCCAAGACTCGCTGGCTCGCACGCGCCGCTCCATCTCATGCTTGTAGAGGGCGATCTGCACGGCGCTGCGCAGATTCAGGTCGCCAATCGGCTTGAGAATGTAACCCAGCGGCTCGGTCATCGTCGCGCGGCTTACCGTGTCTGCGTCGGCATGCGCCGTCAAGTAGACCACGGGGATCTCGAACTCGTCCTTGAGCGCCTGCGCCGTGGCGATGCCATCCATCTCGCCCTGAAGGCGGACGTCCATCAGCACCAGGTCGATAGCAATGTTTCGCGCGAATCGCAGCGCTTCTTCACCCGAGCTCGCGATCGCCGGCACGGAGTAGCCCAGCCGCTCCAAGCGACGCTGAATGTCGTCGGCGATCAGGCCTTCATCCTCGACTACCAGGATTTGCTGTCTCGCTTCTTGGGCTGCCTGCATTTGCCGATACCCCTCCTGACAAGGTGAGTGGTAGTTTAGTGTGCCACGCCGGATTCGATTCTCAGTATATTCAACCGCCGCGCGCCGCTGTGCCCCCTGCCAATTTGTGTCAAGGCAAAGTAGAAATGTCCTATTCGCAGCAAAGTAGAAATGTCCTGTTTTGAGGGGACGGTCGGAGGGTTGGGGTTAGAGTGGATTCGATGTTTCGGGGAAGTCGCGCTCCCTGGGGC
>Ga0116130_1000578_pt1 | contig 22721 bp, 14 predicted proteins | sample June2015DPH_17_5_FD_89733 | JGI IMG/M metagenome (GOLD analysis project Ga0116130, IMG submission 89733) | Peatland microbial communities from SPRUCE experiment site at the Marcell Experimental Forest, Minnesota, USA - June2015DPH_17_40 | ecosystem: Environmental > Terrestrial > Soil > Wetlands...
AGAACCGCGATCTGCAGGCCGACGCCGACAAGATTGCTGCTGGGCTGCACATCCCGCCCGACGAGCTGCGCTCCCGCCTGAAGCGCATGGCCGCGGTGCCGGGATATCAGCCGCTGTTTCTCAAGGACGACATTACCCCCGACGAGCTGGCTTTCATCGAATCGCACAAAGAGGAGTTCCCCGAGCTCGCCATCATCACCGTTCACCGCCGCCTCTATCCCAAGAACGGATTCATGGCGCACATCATCGGCTACGTGGGCCAGGTGAGCGAAGACATGCTGACACAGCCGCAGTGGGAGCTGTACAACCCCGGCGACATCGTTGGTATGTCGGGGGTCGAGCAGTACTACAACGATATTCTGATGGGCAAGAACGGCTCGCGCCAGGTACTGGTCAACAGTCGCGGCAAGGAAGTGGGTACCCTCAGCGACGTGGCGGCGGTCCCCGGCAAACAGCTCAAGCTCACCATCGATCTCGATCTGCAGATAGCGGCCGAGGAGGCTCTGGAGGGCAGGCCGGGCGCCATCGTCGCCATGGATCCGCGCAATGGCGAAATTCTGGCGATGGTCAGCCGTCCCGCCTTCGATCCCAACGAGTTCGCGGTGCGCATCACGCGTGATGAGTGGAACCAGTTGGTCACCGATCCCGGTAAGCCGCTCTTAAACAAAGCGATCCAGGCGCAGCTCGCTCCGGGTTCGGTGTTCAAGGTCATCATGGCCACCGCCGGACTGCAGGAAGGTATCGCGCAGAATCTTGTCATTACCTGCGGAGGTGGCAAGACCTTTTACGGACGCTTCTTCAAATGCTGGATCGCCGGACACGGCAGTCACGGGACCGTGGGTATCAGCAAGGCGATTTACCAGTCCTGCGATTCCTACTTCTACACGCTGGCTGAGAAGCTGGGTATCAGCCGCATCGCGAAGTACGCCACCATGCTCGGACTCGGACAAAAGACGGGGATCGATCTGCCACAGGAAGTCTCGGGTGTCATGCCTTCCGAAGAGTGGAAGATCAAGAACTTCAAGCAGAAGTGGTATGCCGGCGAAACCATCTCCGTCGGAATCGGGCAGGGGGCCGTGGCGACTACGCCGATTCAACTGGCGCGGGCAGTGGGCGCGGTGACCAGCGATGGCGTCTTGGTCCGTCCGCATGTGGCCTTTCCAGACCAGTTTCCGCCGGGGTTTAAGCAGGTGGCGAACTACACCGATAAAACGAACATTGGCCTCGACCAGGAGAACTGGATGACCATCACCGACGCACTGGCGGCGGTGGTGTCGCCCATTGGGACCGCGCCCAGCGCTCGCTTGCCGGGAATTGACTTCGCTGGAAAAACTGGCAGTGCGCAGACCATCTCCAACCAGCTCAAGGCGAAGATGGGCAGCAGCGAAAAGAGTAAGTACAAGGACAACGGCTGGTTTGTTGGCGTCACGCCGCGCCGGAATCCCGAGATTGTCGTGGCGGTTTTGCTCGAGGAGGGCGAGCACGGTTACTTTGCCGCTCGTGCCACTGCGCAGGTGATCAAGGCCTACGTTGAGAAACAGCGTACTCGCCAGACGCAGGTGGCCAAGGCAGGAGGATCGCCTTCTGGATCTAAGCAGGCGGAAGTTGCCGCGGTGTGGCACGAGGGCGACGCCAAGACTCCCGACAAGATGCAAGCCGGGCGTTTCACGGTATCAGCCGACGGCAAGACCAAGCCGGTAACTGCGGCGCCCGGAGTGAGTGAAGCGGACAAGGCTATTCGTCCTGCTGATCTCGAAACTACCGAGTCTCATGTGGAGATGGCCCATCCCGAAACCGAACCTCCCGCCGAGAGTCGACCGACGCCCCCGGCGACAAGTCCTGAGCTGCAAGCTCCACCTGCAGCCAAGAAGCCTGGCAAGCCAACGATCACACCTGCGACGACAGTCGTTCCCGGGAGGCAGCCATGAGCCGCTACATCTCCTTCCGCGATTTCGACTGGGTCCTGCTGGTGCTGGTGCTGCTCATTTGCTCTCTGGGCGTGCTCGAGATCTATAGCGCAACCCTCAGCACCAAATTTATGGGTGTACATCTCAAGCAGGTGTATTGGATCCTGGGCGGCGTAGGCCTGATGTTCGTGGTCAGCTTCTTCAATTACCAGGCCCTGTTGGAACGGGTACCGCTGCTGTACTTGATTTCCATCGCATCGTTAGTTGCGGTGGAAGTGTTCGGCAAGAAGTATCTGGGCGCCCGCCGCTGGGTGCAGCTAGGCTCGTTTCACTTCCAGCCTTCGGAGTGGGTGAAGCTGGTGCTCATTCTTGCCATGGCCAAGTATTTTGCCGAGACAAAGTCCGAATGTACGGCCCAAGACATCGTCAAAGCGGGGGCGCTGGTCGGCGTTCCCATGCTGATGGTGCTCGTGCAGCCCGACCTGGGAACGGCGCTCACTTACATCCCGATCGCGGTGATGGGCTTGTTCCTGGGTGGAATGAAGGCCCGCCATGCCTTGGTCATCCTGGTATTGGGGGCATTGCTGGCCCCGGTGGCTTGGCATGTCCTCAAGCCTTACCAACGAGACCGCTTGACCAGCTTCATGGAGCCGGAGGCTGACCCGCAACGCCATGGATATCAGGTGATTCAGTCGCAGGTAGCCGTGGGCTCAGGGGGAATTTTTGGCAAGGGAACGGCACACGGGAGCCAGACCCAGGGCCAATTTCTGCCCGTGCCGCATACCGACTTCATCTTTGCCGCCTTTGCCGAAGAGCACGGATTTCTAGGCGCTATGGGCTTGCTGCTGCTATACTTTATCGTGCTGATGCGTCTGGTGCAGAACGCTCAGACGGCCCCGGATCGAGCTGGTGCCTTTGTGGTCATGGGTGTGGTTGCGGTACTCGCGTTCCACGTCCTGGTTAATGTAGGCATGGTGGTAGGGTTCATGCCGGTCACGGGCATCCCCTTGCCGTTGATGAGTTACGGGGGATCCTCAGTACTGTTCATGTTCCTGGCGCTGGGAATCGTGATGAACATTCGTATGCGCCGGTTTGTGAACTGATTGCAAACTGTTGGCATTGGACTTTCTTAGCGTCCTTTGGGACGCGCTTCAGAACTGCCGGTCTCATTCGCCGGGGAAGCCATTACAGACTGGACGTCGGGCTTCCAAAGGATGACAACAAGATTACGACCGCCTTCACGTACGAGGGCATGCCGGCCGCCAGGAGAACAGGCCGGACAGGATTGCAAAGCACGTCTTTCGAGGCGGGAAACGGCCCCTTGGCTGATGCTGAGAGTGAGGCCACAACCTTCGAAACGCGTGCTCTATACGGTGCTAAAGATTCCACAAATTGTTGCTTCACGAATCAGGTCTGGTGCGCACCCCGGCGTAAGTCCCGGTGTGTCGTCAGCCTAATCACCTGTAGAGTTTTTCCTGTCCTTCCCATCGACCGCGCCGGCAAGACCGGAGCATTCCATGAATAAGGAACTTTATGTGTCCTCCACGCCACACGAAACTAAGGTGGCGCTGGTGGAAGACGACCTACTCGCCGAAGTGTTTTTCGAGCGGGAAAACGAATATACCCTCGCAGGATCGATCTACAAAGGCCGGGTCACGCGCGTGCTTCCCGGCATGCAGTCGGCTTTTGTGGACATCGGCTTGGAACGCGATGCCTTCCTTTATGTTTCTGATTTCCTCGAAGTCACCGGCGATGAAGAGGACGAAGAAGAATTCGGAAGTATTCCTGTGCCGCGCAATGCCATCGATGTAAGCAAAGCGTACGCCGCGCAGGAGGCACAACTTAAAGCGGAGTCTGCCGTTGCTGAACCCGAGATCGCGGAGGAGTTCGAAGTTGCCGAAGAAGATTTCCCTGCTCCTGCTGAGGAGCAAACCGCAGGCGAGGAGACCGAAGCTTCGTCCACGGCGGACCCTGATTCGGCGGAAGGAACCCGGCCCTGGCGGGGACGCCGTCGTCGTCGTGGCGGACGTCGCGGTCAGGGAGACGAGCGCAACGACCGGCCAGAGCCAAAGATCGAGCCCGCAAAGCCCGTGGAGGAAGCGCCAGCCTATCATGCGGAAACGCGTCCGCCCGCGCGTCCCCGCGCCGATTATGGTCCGCCCGCAGGCTATACGCCGATCGTTCTGCCTGGCGAATCGATCTCGAAGTATCGCAACCTGTCGCAGCAGCCCGCGCCCGGGCCGAAGAACGAAGAAACTACAGAACAGGGTTCCTTCGCTCCGGTTGGAGATTCCAGTCCCTCTGTCGATTTGAACGCTCATGTTGACGCTCTAGTTAAGGAACCCGAATCACAAGCCGAGTTCGAACCCGGAAACGCCGCGTCCGAACCAGGTCAGACCGAACGGGTAACTGCGCCACCAGCCGAGAGCGCCTTTGTCATCGAGCATGAGGAAACGGAACAGGCCGAAGCCGCGCACCAGGATGATGACCCGGAACCGCGGGAACGCCTGAGCGTCGCGTCTTCCGAATCCCACGGTGCAGAGTCCGATGCAGTGACGTCACCGGCAACTGCCACCGAGCTTCTGACCGCAACGGCGGAGAATCCAACTCTACCCCAAGACCCGCCAGCCGAAGTCCAGAGCACCGACTTCCCGCCAGCCGGCGAAAATCGGGAACAAAATCACCGCGAAGGCGCAACCCAGCAGTCGCCGGGCTTCCAATCGCTTGCCGCTCCTTCGGTCGCTCCCGTGGGACGTACCCTGGAGCATGAAGTTTTGGAAGACGAGGAGATGGAATTTCATCCTGTCCCCGACGATCTTAGTGCGATGAGCGAAGTGGAAGGCGATGAGGAACTGGTTCTTGAGGAAGAGACCCTCGACGCCGACAACGGCGATTCGGACCGTTGGATTCCCAAGATTGCCGACGTCGATGAGGACGAAGTGGTAGCGGCTGAGGAGCGTGGAGAACAAATCTACGGCCCCGAGGCCGACGAGGAAGAGGAAGAAGAGCCCGGCGAGGGCGAAGCGACCAACGGCCGGGCCGAGGTGCGGGCTGCGTCTCCTACTGCCGGCTATCAGCAGCGTCAGACGGAGCGTCCCGGCTACGATCGGCGTGGCTTTCGCGATCGCAATCGCCGTGGTGGTCCGCGCCGCAACTTCCGCGCGCGTCCCAATACCAACCGCAACCAGCCGCTCATCACCGACCTGTTGAAGGAAGGGCAGGAGGTGCTGATCCAGATTGCCAAGGAACCGATCGGCAAGAAGGGCGCCCGTATCACCAGCCACATTGCGCTGCCCGGCCGTTTTCTTGTGTACATGCCCACGGTCAATCACGTCGGGGTTTCGCGCAAGATCGCCTCCGACGAAGAACGCCAGCGGCTGAAGCGCATCGTGACCAGTGAACGGGAAAACGGATTAGGCGGCTTCATCGTTCGCACCGCTGCCGCCAACATTAAGGAAGAAGATCTGCGCGCCGACATTCGCTTTCTCAAACATTTGTGGGCCGAGATCAAGAGCCGCACTGAGAACAGCAAGTCGCCGGCGCTGATCTATCACGACCTGAACCTGGTGGAACGAATATTGCGAGACCAGGTCAATGCCGACTTCTCGCAGATCTGGGTGGACACCGAAGACGAGTATGAGCGCGTGGTGCGCTTTGCCAGCCGCTTCCAACCCTCACTGGTCCGGCGCATCAAGCTATACACCAAAGACACGCCGTTGTTCGAGCAGTTCGGCATCCAGGACGAGATCAATCGCTCGCTGAAGTCGAAGGTGTGGCTGAAGAGCGGTGGACACATCGTCATCAACCAGACCGAAGCGCTGGTCGCGATCGACATCAACACCGGCAAATATGTTGGCAAGACGCAGCGACTGGAAGACACCATCGCCAAGACCAACGTGGATGCGGTCAAGGAAATCGTGCGGCAGATCCGGCTGCGCGATCTGGGCGGCATCATCGTCATTGACTTTATTGACATGGACGAGCGCAAGAATCGCCAGAAGGTGATGCAGGCCCTGGAAGAGGCCTTGCGCAACGATCGCGCTCCGTCGAAGGTGCTCCAGTTCAACGATTTCGGACTGGTCGCGATTACCCGCAAACGCGTGAAGCAATCGCTGGAACGCACCTTGGGCGAGACTTGCCCCTACTGCGTGGGCGCGGGCTTTGTGAAGTCCGTGCCGACCGTATGCAACGAGCTTTACATCGAGATGCGCAAAATGGCGAAGGTGCACGACAAGACTGACATCACGCTGCGCGTGAATCCCGAAGTAGCCAAGGCCCTGAAGGCCAATAACGGCAAGCTGATCTCAGAGATGGAAGACTTGACCGGCAAGACCGTGCTGGTGAAGAGCGATCCGCTACTGCACCAGGAAAACTTCGATATTCACTAATTACATTTGGGGTGGCCCGTTCTAGCCCGGTTTTGGCTAGGACGGGACGCTCTTCAAATTCTGTCATCCTGAGCCACCCCGAACGCCGTGGGGGAGTCGAATGGTTCCTATGATCCTGAGAATGTCCAGACTGAACGTATCAACGTTCGCCGCAATCGTGTTGTGCTCCTCGCTGTGCATGGGGCAAGAGGTGAATGTCTCCCGGGGCAACGGCACCGTCGCTCTGAGTGTTTCGGCGCAGAAACCCTATCCATTGGCCACGGGGCAGGAAAAACTGCCCGTGTTGAGCGTGGCATGTGCGCACAAGGGCAAGAAGACCGGACACAATATTGTATTTTCGTCTGGAGGTGCCATGGTTGGAGACAATCCTGATACAAAGGATGCACAATTGATTCTCAAAATGACGATAGGCGGGACCACGCAAACGACGGGATGGGTTCCCTACGGAGACACTATAACCTACGCCTATTTTGCCAAGAGTGACGCTGAACGTGTGAAATTCATCCAGGCCCTGCTCAACTCTGGAAAAGTTTCCGTCGAGTTCAAGCCCTTTCTCACCGGTGCGCCAACCACCAGCGTGTTCGACCTGAGCAAACTCCGCGCTGAGATGGACAAATCTCCCGAGTGCGCCATGCAGTAGTCCCACGCCACCAAAGCCCTGCCAAATCCAAGAGAGTCGCATAACGCGCGTTGGCAGGTGGGTTATGCTTTAGCCATGCAGGTGCGCGTGCTTTACCTGGGGATGCTGCGGGACCTCGCCGGGCGCGAGCGTGAAGTGGTGCAGCTCTCCCATGGCGCGCGCTTGTCCGATCTCTATGCCGAACTGCAACAACGGATTCCGAAGTTGCAGGATTTTCGCAACGCCATCGCTCTCTCCGTCAATTACGAATACTCCGATGGAGCGGCGGTCTTAGAGGATAACGATGAGGTAGCGCTGATTCCGCCAGTAAGCGGAGGTAAGGTTGACGAAGACTCGACGTCCGAGATCTCTTTGCCGCTGATTTCCGAGCACTGTAGCCTGGTCGGCGAGCCGATCAAGACGGCTGCCATCGTCGCCGCCATCAAGCATCCCGAAGACGGAGCAGTCGCCGTCTTCGACGGGATTGTGCGCAATCACTCTCGTGGACGGCCCACCCTCTACCTCGACTACACTGCGTATGGGCCGATGGCGTTGCGGGTGATGGAGCAGTTAGCGCAGCAAGCACTGGCAAATTACGCTATCCGCGACGTGCGAATCGTGCATCGCCTGGGGCGTTTACAGATTGGCGAAACCAGCGTCTATATTGTGGTTGCGTCCGCCCATCGCGCGGCGGCCTTGGACGCGTGCCGTTGGCTGATCGATACGTTGAAGAAGACAGTGCCCATCTGGAAGCGGGAGTTTTTCGAGGATGGGGTGGTGTGGGCCGATGGCGAATCCTTTCCTCCGGAGATTCCTCGTGCCGGCGGGAGTGGGAGCGCGTCAAAGTAGCCGAACTGGGGTTTGAGCTAACAAATGTTTTCAACCTGCCGGACTTCCGCTCGGGCAACCGTCGCGGTGCGCGAGCTGCTGGTGATTTCTGCGTTGAGTTGCGCCTGGTGGTGTGCTCTCTGCATCGGCCAGGATGCGGCTGCGCAAAACAGCGTACCGCGTCCACCCGATTCGCAGAAACAGCAGTCACGGAGCGTTCCCCACCCCCCTGATTCGCCGAAGCAGCAGTCAACGACGGACAGCAGCGAAGAACCCAATACCACGTTCAAAGTCAACGTCAAGTTGGTCAACGTATTCACCACCGTTACCAACAGCGGAGGAGCACCGGTTTCATCCTTGAAGGAAGAAGACTTTCAGGTCTTCGAGGACGACAAGCTGCAGAAGATCGCGGTTTTCCATCGCGAGTCGGAGTTGCCGCTCTCCATCGTCGTGGCCGTGGACACCAGCCTCAGCACCCGCGGAGATCAGAAGCTCGAACTCGAGTCCGCACGCCGCTTTGCGCACGCCATTCTGCGTCCCATTGACGGCCTGTCGCTGTTCCAGTTTAGCGAGGTGGTTGATCAGGTGACGCCCTTCACTGCCGATGTTCGAGTGATCGACCGCGCCATCAACCACATCCGGTCCGGGGCGGCGACGGCCCTCTACGACACTCTTTATCTGGGGTCGGAGGCGTTGCAGCCGCGACGCGGCCGCAAGGTCATGGTGGTGATCACCGATGGCGGCGACACTGTCAGCCAGATCAGCTACCAGCAGGCAGTCCGCGCGGCCCAGGAGGCTGAAGTCATTCTCTACAGCATCATCATTGTGCCCATTGAAAGTAGCGCAGGACGAGACATCGGCGGGGAACACGCTCTCATTCAGCTTTCGCGTGACACTGGAGGAAGATATTTTTACGCCAGTGGGTTGGAACAACTGGATGCGGCATTCCGCCAGATCAGCGACGAATTACGCACCCAATATCTGATCGCCTACTACCCCAGCGCCCGGCTCTCTGACTCGGACTTTCGCCGTATCGATATCAAGATCGATCCCGCGACTAAGGATTACGCCGATCCCGCCGAATTGCAGGTCCGCCACCGGACTGGTTACTACACCATGCCGGCGAAGTAAGCCGCCTGACCGACTACTGGCGACTGACTACTGTTAACTGACTGCTGGCAACTGTTCTGCTACACTGCGACTTTCGAGGTCACCATGTCGAATCCTCCGCAGCCATTGATTCAGTTAACCAATACCCCCGACTACCGCGAAAGTTACGCCAACAGCGTTCAAGTACGGGTGAATGTGTGGGACTTCTTCCTGATTTTTGGCACCCTGCAACAGCAGGACGAAACCCGCGTGGAGGTGCGCAACTTCCAGGGAATCTATTTGAGTCCGCAGCAGGCAAAAGCGCTTTATACGATCCTGCAGCAAAACCTGGTGAACTACGAAAACACCTTCGGAGAGATCAAGCTGGATCCGCGCATGGGGCCCGGGATGGGTCCGATCCATTAAACCTGCGGACAACTTGCGGGCGTCGAGTTTTCAGGCCCGCCTGCGTGAATACCTCTTCGCCTACGCGCTCATTTTTGTCTTCCTGTTCGTCACTCATGCTCCTTTACTGCGGCTGCCGTATTTCTGGGATGAAGCTGGCTACTTCATTCCGGCGGCGCGCGACCTCTTACTCACCGGTTCGCTGATTCCCCGCACCACGCTCTCCAACGCACATCCGCCGCTGGTTATGCTGTGGCTGGCGTTCTGGTGGAAGTTTAGCGCCTTCACACCGGCGGTTACCCGAACTGCGATGTTGCTTATCTCTGCGTTCGCCCTGCTGGGGTTGTGGCGGCTGGCGCGCGACGTAGCCAATGAGCAGATCGCGGCCGCAACCGTCTTGTGCACGGCGGTCTATTCCGTGTTTTTTGCGCAGAGCTCAATGGCCCACCTCGACATGATGGTTTGCGCCCTGACGCTTTGGGGACTGGCAATGTACGTGGAGCGAAGACCGGTAGCTACCATCGTGTTCTTGGCTCTTGCGCCTCTTGCCAAGGAGACTGCTATCGTGACGCCCCTGGCGTTGCTGGCTTGGGAAATACTTTGTCCCCTGCTGCAGCGGAATACACCGCGACACGAACCGTTCTGCCTATATCAGCGCAACTGGCTGGCCGCCTTCTCGTTTCTGCTGTGCCTGGTTCCGCTCGCCCTCTGGTTTATCTACCACCATCACCGGACAGGCTTCTACTTCGGCAATCCGGAGTACCTGCGCTACAACCTGCAAGCTACGCTCACTCCACTGCGCATCGTCCTCGCGATCCTGATACGGCTCTGGCACGCGCTGGGCTACTTGAACCTGTTTGTGCTGACGCTGGCCGCAGCCTTTGCCATGAGCCTCCCTCCGCTGCCGGGGCCCGACGGCACACTGCGGTCCCGCATTCCCATCAATGTACAACTCGTCTTTGGGGTGGTCATCCTGGCGCACGTTCTGGCTCTGTCAGCCCTTGGAGGCGCGGTGCTGGCTCGCTACATGCTTCCGGTTGTGCCGTTGGTGATCCTGGTTTGTGTTTCCACGCTGTGGCGTCGCGCCCAGCATTGGCCGTGGTGGATCGCATTGAGCTGCGTAGCTTTTGTGTTCGCACTGCTAACTCCACCGCCATATCGCAACGCTCCTGAGGACACATTGCTGTATCGCGATTACGTCATCGCCCACAAACAGGCGGCCGATGAATTGGCGACGCGCTTCCCGCACGCGCGAGTGCTCACGGCGTGGCCGGCTTCCGATGAGCTGACGCGGCCGTTCCTGGGATACGTCAAACAGCCGCTCACGGTGGTGCCCATCGAGAACTTCTCCGCCCTCGAAATCGAACGGGCCGCGCAAGCCGCCGATCAGTTCGATGTGGCACTGTTGTTTCCCACCAAGTGGCAGCCTCCGCATCCTCTGTTCCGGAGTTTGCCCTTCGGCGAGGAGCTGCAGGAACGTTTCTTCGACTATCGCCAGGAGTTGGCACCGCAACAAGTGGCGAACATTCTCGGCGGGCGGGTGGTTCGTTACCTGAATCGTAACAACGAATGGGTCGCAATCGTCGCGATCGAGAAAGTCGAAAATGCGGCCACTCGAGATTTGGAGTTGCGCCGCGCTCCCTAATTGCGAGCCGCACGCCCGAGGTCCGGACTTCGCCGTCGTTCGAGCGGTTAAACTGTGAGCAGATGGCACGCACCACCATCCTGGAATACCTCGATAACTTCCACCGCCACGCTCGCGAGGTGGCCTACGCTCAACATCGCGGTTATCGCATGCAGCGATGGACGTACGGCGATGTGCTGAGCAACGCCTATCGCTTTGCGCGCGAGCTGGAACAGCGTGGCATCGGCAAGGGCGACAAAGTTATCCTGTGGGGCGAAAACTGTGCGGAGTGGGTGGTTGCATTCTTCGGGTGCCTGCTGCGCGGCGCCATTGCGGTGCCCATCGACAAGATCGCGGCCCCGGATTTCGCCCAGCGTGTCGCCCAACAGGTGGATGCCGGGCTCTGTCTTGGCTCGATGCAGAACCACATCCCGGACATCGCGGAGATCAACCTGGAAACCCTGCGCGAGCAACTCGCGGCGCTCTCCGATCAGCCCGTGGCTCCCCCGCCGCTCACTCGCGACGATGTTGTGCAGATTGTCTTCACCTCGGGCACGACTGCCGAACCGCGCGGTGTCGTCATTACCCACGGCAACATCCTGGCCAACCTGGAGCCACTGGAGCGAGAGATCGGTGAATACCTCCGCTACGAGCGCATTTTTCATCCGCTGCGATTCTTGAATTTACTACCGTTAAGCCACGTATTTGGACAATTCCTGGGAATCTTCCTGCCGCAATTGCTGGCGGCCACCGTGATCTTTCAGGACACGCTGAACCCGACGGAAGTTCTGCATGCCATCAAGAAAGAACGCGTATCGGTGGTAGTCGCCGTCCCCCGCCTCCTGGAGTCGCTGAAAGATAAACTGCTGCGCGACTTAGAATCGGCGGGCCGGCAGGGGTGGTTCCAGCGCCAATTCGCAGCCGCGAAAGACCAGCACTTCCTCAGGCGCTGGTGGCGCTTCCGGAAAATTCACAACCAATTCGGATGGAAGTTCTGGGCCTTCATCTCAGGAGGCGCGGCGCTCGACGCCGACACCGAAGAGTTCTGGCGGCGGTTGAGCTTCGTCGTGATCCAAGGTTACGGCCTCACCGAAACAACATCGCTGATCTCCCTGAACCACCCGTTTCATATGAGCAGGCGCTCGATTGGCAAAGTGCTCGAGGGCCGCGAGATCAAGCTCGACGAGAGCGGCGAAATCCTGGTGCGCGGCGCCAACGTCGCTGCCGGTTATTGGCAGGGAAAAGAACTGAAGCCGGTGTTGAGCGAGGAAGGTTGGTTTCGCACCGGCGACCTTGGCGAACTCGACGCGGAGGGCAATCTCTATTTCAAGGGCCGCAAGAAAAACGTCATCGTCACGCGCGAAGGGATGAATATCTATCCCGAGGACCTCGAGAATGCGCTACGCCAGCAGCCCGCGATACGCGACTGCGTCGTCGTCGGCCTGGAGCAGGGAGGCAACGCCGAGCCATGCGCCGTGCTCATCCTGCGCGATTCGGTCGATCCAGAACCAGCGGTCAGGCGTGCCAACCAGCAGCTCGCGGAGTATCAGCAGATTCGCCGCTGGCTGGTGTGGCCCGAGCAGGACTTCCCGCGCACTCCCACGCAGAAGCCCAAGATCGCCGCCATCCAGCAGGCGGTGCAGCAGCGCTTCGCCTCTGGCGACGATGGGGCCGGTGTTCCGCAGGGCGCTCTGGCGGAGCTGCTCGCGCGTGTCACTGGACGCAGCACCGGCCCGCTTACCCCCGATGCCAGGCTCGACGGAGATCTGAACCTGAGCTCCATGGACCGCGTCGAGCTGATGAGTGCACTGGAAGACCGCTACCAGATCGATCTCAACGAGGCGAACTTCACCAGCGTCAGCACGGTTGGCGATCTCGAACGTTTGCTGCGCGGGCCGCAGAAGTCGCCGCAGAGCGGCTATCGCTATCCGCGGTGGGCGCAGCGCTGGCCCACCACGTGGATTCGTAGCTTCATCTACTATCTGCTTACCTGCCCCGCGACCATGATCATGGCTCACCCAAAGATCGTTGGCCGCGAGAACCTGCGCGGTATCGACGGGCCGTTCCTCATCAGTTGCAATCACGTTACCTACATCGATGTTGGTTTCGCGCTGATCGCGCTTCCGCCCCGGGTGCGGCTCAAGCTCGCGGTTGGCATGTGGGGAGAGATGCTGTGGGAGATGTGGCGGCCGCCGCAAACCTGGAATCCCTTCGTGCGCTTGGCGTATCGCGCCGGCTACTATCTGGTGGTTGCCCTGTTCAATGTCTTTCCGCTACCGCAGCAGTCGGGCGTGCGCGAGAGTTTCGCCTACGCCGGTGAATCGGTGGACCGTGGCTACAGCGTTCTGGTTTATCCCGAAGGTGTGCGCACGCCGGATGGCAAGCCGTCGCCGTTCCGCTCGGGTGTCGGAATGCTGGCGTCGCGGCTGAACGTCCCGGTTGTTCCCATGCGGATCGATGGCTTGTACCAGATGAAGATGGCCGGCCACAAAATTGCGCGCCCGGGAGAGCTGGCGGTCGTGATTGGCAAACCGATGCGCTTTTCGCCGGAAACGCCCGCGGAGGAAATCACCAAGCAGCTCGAACACATCACGTGGAGGATGTAACGGGAGATTTGTGCGTGGGCATGCGTCCAACCGCTCCCACAATACGTGGCTCTTTAAGAACTATTCTATTGAGAAATCTGTAACTACCAGAGATCATCAAGACAGTGGATTGTTGAATCATGTCACGCCAAGCCTTCTTAGAACGCCTAAATCACATCCTGAACCTCTTTACACGAGGATCCACCCCGCTCGGACAGAATGTAAGTAGTCGAAATGTAAGTAGTCGAACATTCGGGATGGATCAGGCATCCATCACCGTGACGGGAGAGAATGTCCGAATGCTTGACTCCGCTGTAGAAGAATTGCTCGATATGATGCCAGCCGTGAAAGACACGCTTTCTCGAAAGGCGTTCCTCGATATGTTGATCGCGACAATTCGAGAGAAGAAGATTAGCAGTTCAAGCTTTATCCAAAGCGAATCCGAGGCTTTCCAGCAACATATATTGGCAATCCCACTACAGAAGTTTCGAGTTGTGAGACGGATTTACGGGATTGTGCTTTCCAATGACGACGACTCGATTCAAATAGGAGATTTCACCATCTATTCGGGTCGGCGTATCAAAGAGATGTCCCCAAATCAACGATTTCTTGCAGCCACATGGCAACTGAGAGACGTAGAGGAACCTTTAATTGAGTGTGCGGTCGAGGCAAGAGATGTCGATAAAGCGGTCGAGTTGGCAGATACTTTGTTCTACCGGCTTGAGCTAATGATACGTCTACTCATCGGTCGAAGAACCACGCGGTTTGAGGTCGGCATTCTGAATTACGTAGGGCCCCAGATGCGCAATCGACTTATCCTCTCAGACAGTGGAAATGTGGTGAGCGAAGGTTCTTCTTGGCGAGGAGCACTAGAGAGAATCCCGATTGCCGATCCTTTCTTTCGTCAGCCATCCCCGCCATTTGCAAGACTACTTCGCCTCATTTCCCGGAGGAACAATCAGCTCGAAATGCACGTGGTCCGCTGTGCGGAATGGACGGCTCAAGCGATGGGCGACCCTAACGCGGCCAGCGCATTCGTCAAGGCTGCAACCGCCTTAGAAGTTCTCTTCAGCGCGAACGAAAAAGGTGTGATAACACCCTCAATCATGGCCCAAATTGCAGAGAGTTGTGCTTTTCTGCTAGGGGATACGCCAGCCGTAGCTGTGGAAATCGAGCGGCAGGTGCGACGTCTCTATGGTGTCCGGTCGGCAGTCGTACATTCTGGTAAGGATTCCGTTGCAGAAGACGACCTAAATGCTCTCATCCACATTTGCCGCACGATAATCATGGTGCTCTTGTCAGATGAGGAATTTGCAGAGACGGACACCATCGCGAAGCTTGCAGATTACTTTAAACGCAAGAAATACTCTTTTCTAGAGGCAGCAACACCTGAGAGCGGAAGCTGAGTAGCGTTTTGGAGAACGGCCAAAGCACTCAGCAAACTCCTCGACTACCGGACATGACCGCGGACCGTGGCTGGCGAATGGTTGAATGATGGGCTGCTCAGAAGATTGACGCAGTTCCATGTGACGCGCGTCATAGCCCCGAGTTCGCCTAATCTGTTGCAATAGAGTGTTTGCGGCCGGAGGGACATGCGTCACCGTAGTGCGCATATCGCTGGTCTTGCGGAGGAATACCAATGCGCGAAGCGGTACTTAAATTGTGGCCTGAGATCGAGTGGATTAAGGCGCCCGAGCTGCGCGAGCAGGTCACGACGACCTGGCAGCGCGCCCTCGAACTCAGCCCGCTCACGCCAGACGACCTCAACCGCATTCCGTTCACCCTGCTGGTGCCGAACTGCCCCACGACCTTCATGGAGCACAAGCGCTGCGTGGTGCACATTGCGCGCAAGGCGGCGGAGAGCATGAAGGAATTTATGGGGCGCGCGCTGCCCATCGACATGGACACCGTGATTGCGGGCGCGATCCTGGCCGATGTCGGCAAGCTGCTGGAGTACGAAAACGTGGACGGCAAAACCCGGCAGAGCAAGCGTGGCGAACTGCTGCGCCATCCCTTTACCGGCGTGGCGCTGGCGATGGGGTGCGGGGTGCCCGACGCGGTGTGCCATATTATTGCGGCGCACGCTGCGGAAGGCGACCTGGTAAAGCGCACCACTGAGGCCTACATCGTGCACCATGCCGATTTCATGGCCTTTCTGCCATTCAAGAACCTGGCGAAATAGAAGGAAACGAGGAGAAGACTCTGATGTCAACCACGACCGCGCCGGCACCGAGCAAAGCGGCAGCTAAGCCGACCATCACGGCGATCATGGCGCAATGGGCCGCCGGTCTGAGGTTTGAGCAGTTCTCTCCCGACGCTGTGTATCAGGCCAAGCGCTTCCTGCTCGACAGCATTGGCTGTGCCCTTGGCGGCTACCAGCAGCATGACGTCATGATCGCGCTGGAAGTGCTGAACGAAATTGCCGGCCCGAATGGTGCAACCGTGATCGGGACTGGCCAGCAAATGGATGTGGTGTCGGCGTCGCTAGCCAACGCGCTGATGATTCGCTGCATGGACTACAACGACATTTACTGGAAGCAGGACCCGTCGCATCCGTCGGACATTTTTTCCGCGGCGATGGCCGCTGGCGAGCGCGCCGGCAGCGATGGGCGCGAACTCATCGTTGGCCTGGTGCTGGGCCACGAATTTGAGATGCGGCTATGCGAAGCAGCCTTCCCAGGCATTCGTGAGCGCGGCTGGCATCACGCCACGTTGACCGCGTTCGTCTCGCCGATCGTGGCCGGACGTATGCTGTGCCTCAGCGCCGAGCAAATTCAGCACGCCATCGGCATCAGCGCCAGCGCGCGCGCGACCCTGGGCGCGGTCACCGCCGGCAAGCTGACCATGATGAAGAACACCGTCGATCCCATGGCCACGCAGAGCGGCGTTCTGGCAGCCTTGCTGGCGGAAAAGGGATATACCGGCCCCGAGCATGTGATCGATGGCAAAGAAGGATTGGTCCATTGCTTTGGGCCGGAGTGGAAGCTGAATATTCTGACCGACGGGCTGGGCGATTCGTGGCGTATCACACAATGTGGGATGAAGGCGTTTCCCACCGAAGTCCTGACGCACACGCCAATCTCCGCCGTGCTTGCGCTGGTGAAGGACCACGACCTCAAGCCCAACGACATAGCTAAGGTACACATTCGCACCACGGCACGCGGGGCCGACATTCTGAGCGATCCCAGCAAGTACGATCCGCACACCAAGGAGACTGCCGACCACTCGCTGCCCTATGTCATCGCTGCTGCGATCGCCGAGCGCCAGGTCACTCCCTTGCAATTCACCCAGGCGAAGATCATGGACCCCGTGATCCGCGCCCAGCTCAGCAAGATCGCCGTCTCGGCCGATCCCGAGATAGAGAAAGTATTTCCGGCGCTGCAGCGCGTGATTGTCCGGATTCATACCATCGATGGCCGCGAATACACGACACAGCTTGACTATCCCAAGGGCGATCCGCGCAATCCGCTCACCGATAAAGAGGTGGAAGAAAAGTTCGAAGCGCTGGCGGAGCCGGTGATGTCGCGCGAAGTCCGTCGTCGCGCCATGGACGCGATTTGGAACCTGGAGAAGCAGCCGAGCGTGACCGCGCTGATGAAGCTGTTCAAGGCTGACCGGCCACTGGCGGCGGGAGGTCATTGAGATGGGACAGACCATCGTCGAAAAGATCGCGCAAGTCCACATGGCCGAGGGGCCGCGCCGTCCTCTGCGCGCCGGTGACTTCCTTTCCATTCGGCCTTATCACGTGATGACCCACGACAACACCTCCGCCGTGATGAAGAAGTTCAAAGCCATCGGCGCGAAGAAGGTGCACGATTCGGCGCAGCCGGTCATCACCGCCGATCACGATATTCAGAATAAGGAAGAGTCGAACCTAGCGAAATATCGCAGCATGGAAGGGTTTGCGCGCGAGCAAGGCATCGACTTTTATCCGCCGGGTACCGGCATCGGCCATCAGATCATGGTGGAGAAGGGCTACGTGCTGCCGGGGACGTTCGTCGTCGCCTCCGATTCACACTCCAATATGTATGGCGCACTGGGCGCCGTCGGCACGCCGGTGGTTCGCACCGACGCGGCTGCGATCTGGGCGACAGGTGAGTTCTGGTGGCAGATTCCACGCACCGTCCAGGTTGTGCTGGAAGGCCGGCTTGCGCCGGGTGCAACCGGCAAAGATGTGATCGTGACGTTGTGCGGACTCTACAACCGGGAAGAAGTGTTGAATGCCGCCGTCGAGTTCACCGGCCCCGGCGTGGCATCGCTCAGCATGGATGCACGACTGACCATCGCCAACATGTCCACGGAGTGGGGAACACTGGTTGGCTGGTTTCCCGTGGATGAGATCGCGCTACGTTACCTCGAAGCGCGCAATCAAGAATTGCGGGCGCAAGGGGTCACGCGTATTCCGGAAGAGAAGTTTGAGGAGTGGCGCGCGAATCCTCCGGCTCCGGACAACGACGCGACGTACGCGGGCCGGATCATGCTGGATTTGGCGGAGGTCACGCCTCACGTTTCGGGCCCGGATACGGTGCAGGTGATGCAGTCGGTTGCCGAAATCGCGAAAAAGAAAGTCGCCATCCAGAAGGCGTATCTGGTCTCGTGTGTGAACTCGCGGCTGGAAGATCTGGAGGCCGCGGCGAAGGTGCTGCACGGCAGCAAGGTCGCGGATGGAGTGCAGTTCTTTCTTGCGGCGGCCAGTCGCGCGGTGCAGGAGGAAGCGGAAAAGCGCGGCGTGTGGCAAACGTTGCTCGAGGCGGGCGCGCATCCGCTGCCGTCGGGATGCGGACCGTGCATTGGCCTGGGTACCGGATTGCTCGAAGCAGGTGAGGTCGGCATCTCCGCCACAAATCGCAATTTCAAGGGGCGAATGGGTTCGCGCGATGCGCAATGCTATCTTGGCAGTCCCGAGGTCGTCGCCGCTTCCGCCGTCGCCGGCTATATCTGTGGACCGGCGCAGACCGAGTATCGCGAACTGAAGAAACATTTTGAAGTGCTGGCCATGGGTTCGACTTCGGCCGAGAGAGTTGAAATCCTACCCGGGTTTCCGCAGCGCGTGCGGGGAAGGCTGATCTTCCTGCCGCACGATAATCTGAACACCGACGGCATCTATGGTAAGGACTACACCTATCGTGAAGACATGACCCCGGAGATGATGGCGGGCGTAGTGATGGAAAATTACGATCCGCAGTTTGCTGGGCGCGCGCGTGAGGGTGACGTCATAGTCGGGGGCTTCAATTTCGGCACCGGTTCGAGTCGCGAGCAAGCGGTGACGGCGCTGAAATACAAAGGCATTCCGCTGGTGATTGCGGGTAGTTTCTCGCAGACTTATCTGCGCAACGCGTTCAACAACGGATTTCTCTGCATCGAGACGCCCGAGCTGGTGAACCGGCTGCGCACAAAGTTTGCCGATGCGGTCGCGCGCAAAGAGAAGACGATTATTCCCGGTGACGAAGTTGAGGTTGATTTTTCCGCGAGCACTATACGTTATGCAGGCGAGCAGTTCGCCTTCCCGGCGCTGGGCAGTGTGCCGCAGTTGCTGGTGATTGCCGGCGGCGTGGAAAATCTGGTGAGCCAAAAGCTGGGGCTGAGCACGGTGGCGGCGCAGGGTTAGCGGTAGTCCCACAATATGGGACATAGAGCGGTTGACGGGTAATGTACGTAATAGGGGTCCTTCGACTCCGTGCGGTCGCAAGGCGACCGCACTTCGCTCAGGATGACAAATCCATCCAGAGAAATACTCGGTTGTGTAGAGGAGTTGGCATTCATGGCAAAACATAAAGTCGTGTCCATGCCGGGCGATGGCATTGGCAACCAGGTCCTGCCCGAAGCGATTCGGGTGCTCGACGCCGTCGGTTTCGAGGCCGAATACATCCACGCCGACATCGGCTGGGAGTGCTGGGTCAAGGAAGGCGATGCTCTTCCCGAGCGCACCATCGAGCTGCTGCGCCAGCACAAGGTCGGGCTGTTCGGCGCCATCACGTCGAAGCCGAAGAAGGAAGCTGAGGCCGAGTTAAGTCCCGCGTTGCGAGGCAAGGGCTATCAGTACTTCAGCCCGATTGTTTCCATGCGACAGATCTTCAACCTCGATGTGTGTATGCGGCCGTGCCTGTCGTTCCCCGGCAACCCGCTCAACTTCGTCCGCAAGAAACCGGCTGGCGGATTCGAAGAGCCCAAGGTGGACGTGGTGGTCTTCCGCCAAAACACGGAAGGCCTGTACGCGGGAGTGGAGTGGACAAATCCTCCGCAACCGGTGCGTGACGCATTGCGCACCCATCCGAAGTTCAAGCCGTTCACCAACGTCGCCGGTGAGGACCTGGCAATTTCGGTGCGCGTCATTACGCGGCCAGCAGCGCGACGGATTTGCGAGGCCGCATTCCTTCACGCGCGCAAGCACGGCTACAAATCGGTGACCATCTGCGAGAAACCCAACGTGCTGCGCGAAACTTCGGGCATGATGGAAGAAGCCGCCAAGGAAGTGCGGAAGCAGTACAGCGAGATTGCGCTGTGGTCCACCAACATCGACGCGCAGACCATGTGGCTGACCAAGAACCCCGAAGAGTATGGCGTAATCGTGGCCAGCAACTTGTTCGGCGATGTCATCAGCGACGCGTTCGCGGGACTGGTTGGCGGGCTTGGTTTTGCGGCTTCCGGCAACATCGGCCAGGAGGTTGCGGTGTTCGAGCCCACGCATGGCTCGGCTCCCAAATATGCCGAACTGGATCCGGCGATCGTCAATCCGATTGCTATGATTCTTTCGGCGGCGATGATGCTCGATCACCTCGGCGAGAACGACAAGGCCCGCAAGATTCGCGACGCTATCGCGGCGGTTGTGGCCGAAGGCCAAGTGCGTACCTATGACATGATGCGCATTTCCGGCGGGGCGAAATCGCTGACCCAGGGCGCCGCCTCGACAACGCAGATGACAGACGCCATCCTGGCGAAGCTTGGGGTGACGGTGGAGAAGGCTTATGCCGGCAGTGGCAAAAATTAGCGAATTGCGGCGAGGCGAGGCGGGCCGCGCCGGCGACGACGTGCGCTCCGACCTGTACGTCAGCTTCGAGGAGCGCCGCAGCGGCGGGATTGAGATCGGCCTGCGCTCGCGCGTTGAGTTGTATTACGGTGAGGTCATTCGGCGGCAGGTTCGCGACGTGCTGCGCACGCTGGGCATCGAGCACGCTTTCATCGAGATTGTGGATGAAGGCGCGCTGCCATTCATGATTGCAGCTCGTATCGAGGCGGCGGTGCGCCGCGCCGGGCTCGCACCAGGCAAGTCAGCGCTGCCAGAAGCGGTGGCGCTTGCGGCGCCGTCGCTGCGAGACCGTCTGCGGCGCTCCCGCCTTTATCTTCCGGGCAATGAACCAAAATACTTCATCAATGCCGGACTGCATGGGCCGGACGCAGTTATTCTGGACCTGGAAGATTCGGTGCACTATGCCGAGAAAGACGCGGCGCGGCTGCTGGTTCGCAATGCGCTACGGGCCGTGGATTTCGGCACCGCGGAGCGCATGGTCCGGATCAATCAGCTTCCGCTCGGACTGGCCGACCTGGAAGAGATCGTTCCGCAGTCGCCCGATGTCATCCTGATTCCGAAAGTCGAAGCCGCTGCGCAGATATCTGACGTTGTGGGGGCTATTGATTCGATCACGCAACGAGTGGGCGTCACGCGGCCCATCTGGCTGATGCCGATTCTCGAATCAGCGCTGGGCATCGAGAATGCGTTCGCCATCGCGACGGCTTCGGAGCGCATTGCCGCCATCACTCTCGGATTGGAGGACTACACCGCCGATCTCGGAGTTGCCAAGACCGCAGGCGGAAGCGAGTCGCTCTATGCCCGCCAGCGCGTGGTGAACGCCGCCCACGCCGCGCATGTGCAGGCCATCGACTCGGTGTACGGCGACGTGGCCGACACTGAGGGACTGCTGCGCTGGGGCGAGGCTTCATGCGCCATGGGGTTTGAAGGCATGGGATGTATTCACCCGGTGCAGATTGAGATCATTCATCGCGCCTTTGCGCCTGCGCCAAACGAGGTGGAGAAGGCGCTGGCAATCGTTGCGGCCTTCGAAGAGGCGCAAGCTCGCGGACTGGCGGTGGTGAGCCTCGGCTCCAAGATGATTGACGCTCCCGTAGTGCAGCGCGCTGTGAAGTTGGTCGCACGCGCCAGGAAGATGGGCATCATTGCCGATCAGGCGTCAGTAGGAGAAGCATCATGAGTGCGGGCGTAGCAACCGGCTTAGTCACGAACGCGGCGGGCCGTCGCGTGCCAACTCATGTCAATGGCTGCGAGCAGGCGCCGTACAAAGGAGTCAACCAGCATTGTCCCACAGGAAATAAAGCCGCCCCGCCGATTCGTAGCAGCAGTGACTATCCCACAAACGGGGACAAGCGCGTCGCCAACCTGGAAACCGCGCTGCGTCTCTGCGGACTGCGGGATGGCATGACCATCAGCAGCCATCATCACCTGCGCAACGGAGACCGGGTCGCGCTCACCGCGTTGCAGACCGTCGCCCGCATGGGCGCCAAAGACCTGGTGTGGTTTCCCAGCGCATCGTTTCCGTGTCACGAGCCGGTGATCGACTTGATGAAGTCGGGCGCGGTGCATCACATCGAAGGCAGCATGAATGGGCCGCTCGGCGACTATTGTTCGCACGGACACATGCGCGGCCTGGGAGTGTTGCGCTCGCACGGGGGACGCTGGCAGGCGGTGCAGGATGGCGAGGTCCACATTGACATCGCGGTGATCGCCGCGCCCACGGCGGACTTCTTCGGCAACGCCGACGGCTCGCACGGAAGGTCGGCGTGCGGTTCGCTGGGATTTGCGCTGGCCGATTCCGTCTATGCCGATCGCGTCATCGTTGTGACCGACAATCTGGTCCTGTTCCCCTGCATTCCCTGGCAGATCCAGGGCAACAATGTTGATTATGTGGTCGAGGTTGAATCCATCGGCGATCCTTCGATGATTGTCAGCGGCACCACGCAGATCACGCGCAGTCCCGATCGCCTGCGAATTTCCGAGCTGGTAGCGCGCTTTCTGCGCGACAGCGGAATCATGCGCGACGGTTTCTCCTTCCAGGCGGGCGCGGGTGGCATCGCACTGGCTTTTGTGGACTACCTGGCCGGCATGATGAAACAAGCCAACGTGAAGGCCGGCTTCGTACGCGGAGGCTCAACCAAGTACCTGGTCGATCTGCTCAACGAGGGTCTCATCGGATACATTCTCGACGGGCAGACGTTCGACCTGGATGCCGTGCATTCGATCGCCAGCAATCCTCGCCATGTGGC
>Ga0116130_1000584_pt1 | contig 22634 bp, 18 predicted proteins | sample June2015DPH_17_5_FD_89733 | JGI IMG/M metagenome (GOLD analysis project Ga0116130, IMG submission 89733) | Peatland microbial communities from SPRUCE experiment site at the Marcell Experimental Forest, Minnesota, USA - June2015DPH_17_40 | ecosystem: Environmental > Terrestrial > Soil > Wetlands...
AGTCCCGGTAGGGACGAAATCTTTATAACAAATGGCAACACCATAAAATCAATAAAATCCCGGAGGGATGACATAGTAACGGTTCATTTTTATTTATTCATCAAATACTTCTATAAATCCATTTATTTCCCGTAACATGCGTAATTATTAAAAATTAGTCGATATAAGTTCCCAAATAGTATAACCATATCTTTCCTTTACCGGGCCAATAGTGGAAAAGAAAACTTCCTGAGCGAGTATTTCATTAGTCATTATTCCAAATGTTGATAGAACTTCCGGTGCATCATATTCGTAGCATTGATATGTACCTTTGGGAACAGTAACAACTTCATTTGTCGAATCAACTGTCATTTGAAATGTGACTAATGTATCGGCTGCTCCCGTCCACTCCTCGTACCCGGAAGTATATTCTTCGCCCATAGCAGCCGGATATTTATATTTTAAAACGGCAGTATTAATATCCGGGTAATATAAATAAATACCATCCTGCCTTGACGTAATTAACTGATCAGCAGAGGCTGTAGATGCTACCAGGAACCATTTCTCACCATTCATCATTTCCTCCCCAACAATTGTTTGGGATACTGTATCACTGCCAAAAACAGGTCCATCATTAGATAAATATATTTGTTTAAAAGTCCATTTATTTTCAACTTTTAAAGGATAAATTGGCGAAGTAACACCGGAGGGATCAGTAATCTGTTTTGTACTTTGCCCGCAATAGAGATTTAATTGTAAAGATAAGCCATTGATAACATTACACCGTAAATGATATAAACCTGCTTGTATTGGTGCGCCAAAAATACCCGCCATACTGTATTTTAGTGAATTAAGTATTACAGATTGATGAGGTTTCAATGGAACTATAGCAATGAGATTGTCAACAACTGTAGGCCCGGATGCTATCATTTTCCCACTTCCATTTGTTAATGACCAGGTAAAAATATTAAAGCCTACATAGACTGTATCCGTTGTGGTAGCTTGGTTAAACGCTGTCAGTGTCATGCTCAATGTGTCAAAAATTCCCAATCTATCTTTCGAAACCGCAAAAGTATATAGAATGTTATCCTTAACATTGCCGGTACTTGATGTCACCGGACCAGTAATGTTGCTGTCTTGCCTGCAGCCAACCATTGCCGTTAAAAAGACTAAAATGAATATATTGTATCGCATATAATCTCTTTTATTGCCGCACTAAAAAACAGCCTACCCCCGTGCTTTTTATCGGGGTGGTCGGGTGGAAAAACTTTAGGCCGGCTAATAAAGCCACGGAAATAAAACCCAACTTCTCTTACGATAATTTACATATTCTTCGCCAAAAGCGGAAGCCAATGCTTGTTCTTCAATCTGAATCCGTTTTAAAAAAGCAATTGTTATAGGAACAACCAGGATTATTATCGATATCCAATTATAAAACGCCAATCCTAATCCACAAAATGAGATGATTGCACCTGAATATGACGGATGCCGAACGAATCGATATATGCCATCTTTGATAATTAGATGACCTGATTGAATAACAACATTCACCGTAAAGTATTTACGCAAGGTTAAAATAGCCGTCCACCGGATAACGAGACCAACTAAAATAACACATAACCCAATCAAGGGGATAATAGAGTTGGCTGCGCCAATAGTTCCGATCCCACGAAAGCCAACAATTACAGCAGCAGTAACACAAATATAAATAATGATATTTAACAATTTCAACGTACCTTTATCCTGATCCCGGCTGTTCTTTGTAGAGCGGACAAGAATACCCAGCATTACTTCCGAAGTAACCCACATTGCACTGATTGTTAAAAACAATATTTCAAAATTCATATTAATCCTTTTTTTTGTCCGCCTAACGACGCTGCTTTTCAACTGTCCCCATCGAACAACAATGCCGGCTTGCGAAAACAGGGTTTATGAGGATAAGATTACCAGTCGGTTTCTTATTCCTTAGTAATCTTTTTTGTGTTTTCGTTTTACAACTTCTTTAATCAAATCATGTTGACAAAATTTATCATTTCCAAATTTAAAAAAATAGGGGCATGTCGGTTTATAAGAAAAACAAATTATTATACGGTCAGATTGCATTCCCCGCACTTTGCAGTCTTTTATATCTGCTTCGTTTTTAAATTCTTGATATAAAAATAAATCTTCCATTTTTTATTTCTTGCGAAATTATTCTATTCTCCACAAGCTATTATCAGACCAATTAAAAAGACGCTAAAATGAATTGAAGTGGGGGGAGTACTGAAAGGATATGTCTTAAAATATTACATTATATCATTATTTGACAGGAAAACAGGCAATACTGCTTCAAGGTAGTCCCTGCCTGCTTGCCTGTCGGCGGATAAGCCGGTAGGCAAGACTGTGGGAGAGGTTTTGCTTTTCTATAATTATTTAAATCTTACCTTAAAAAAAAAGCGGATCATATTAATATGAATCCGCTTGTTTTTTTAAATATTTAACACTAATCAAAGCTATATCTTGATACATGAATTGATGAAATACCGGTATCAATATCAAGATAAATTTTCTTCCTCGCTGTATCAAAATTATCCGTCTTATAAAGATTAGAATTAACTTTTATGAAATCATCAAAAGCTTTGGAAGAAAGTGCTGTATTACACCTTATTTCACAGCCGGATGATTCGGGAACAAGTATATCAACCGAAGAAACACCGGCTTTTAAATGAAAATTTGTAGCATTAAGTTTATTTCCCAACTTTACCTTCAGAGCTGCCGCACCCATTTTTATATCTATTTTATCGGTTTTGAAAGGGGAGAAATCAAAATCAATAGCGGCAGCGCCTACATCAAGATTTAAATCCCAAACCGGTGAGGTGTTCAGTTTAATCAAAGTCTTATTTTTGTTATGCTCATCATTAAAGACAAATTGCCTCTTCTTCATAGTCATTGTGACGGTAGATTTATCACCGGCATCCTGGCGCGTAAATTCGTAATTATTTTTTACTCCCTGCGTAACGGCATTCATCAAATCATCAGTGGAATCATTTATGATAAATGCGCCTGCTCCTGCATTTAAGTTAAATTCACAACTCTTAATTTTTGAGCTATAAGACTCATTATAATTCGATGTATCTGTATTCTCGTTTATCGTAAAATTGAAATCATCGTCTTTTATAGAAAAAGCGTTGCAAATAAAATTATATGAAGAATTAAAAAAAGCGAAGAGTGCAACCGCAAGGATTATTGCTGCAATACCTGCTATGAATCCTTTTACAATTTGGCTCTTTGTAAAATAGGAAATTCCCCAAAGAATAATAACTAAAGGCCAGAATTTCCATATATTTGCCAAATCGACATATAATAATCCTATGTTCTTTAACAGGATCAATATTCCGATTGATACGAAAAGCAAACCCCAGAAAATATGTTTTGTTTTCATAAATAATTCTTCCAGATTTTTTTAACTATTTTTTGAACGTATTAATAATCCGGCTCCTATAGCAATTAAAATTAAGGGCCAAAAATCTCCGAAGTCATATTTTGGGAAAAAATTATCCAAAAGAAATAGAACTCCGATAATAATCAAAATTATACCGCCGATATTTCTTCTTTTTTGGCGATGATGATATTCGTTTACAATTTGCGGATCTGGTCCGGCTGCTTCTCCTGTTGCTTTTTGATTGGCAGAGGCATCCGGGGTAACAATAACAAACGGCTCTTCGGGAACTACTATCCACATAATTATATAAGCTAAAAACCCGCCTCCTCCAAGGAAAAGAGCAACGATAAATATAATCCTGACAAGGGTAGGATCAATATCAAAATATTCTGCTAAGCCTCCCGCTACTCCGCCGAGCATTTTATCTTTTCTTGACCGGTATAGTTTCTTTGCGTTCATTTTATACCTCCGTATTTTATGTTTTATTTTCCGGCATAATTATATTAAAACTATTCTATTGATATGTGCTTTATATTACTATCGGCAAATGTTTCTGAAAAACGGAAAATAGACAAGATTAACGGTCGCACTAAAAAGCGCTTAAATAAAATTATTTCAATTGAAACTAATATAATGAAAAATAATAACCTTTTTACGCTGAAATATGTTATTCAAAACTCTGGCAAAAAAAACAGTAGATTAGGAAAATTAAATTATATACTTTAGGCGCATAAATTGGTGCATTCTTTAATGATAAAATTGTTTAATCCTGCTGTCTTTCATATTTTTGTAATAAAAATATTGAATAATTATGAAAATTGCTCTCTGCCAGGTAGACACAACTATCGGCGATATTGAAAACAATAAAAATAAAATTATTAATGGCTATAACCGCGGAGTTAATGATGGCGCAGATTTAGTTATTTTTCCGGAGCTGTCACTGGTAGGCTATCCTCCGCTTGATTTAGTTGAAAAACAAGAATTCAGACAAGCTGCCGGTATAGCTGCGAAAGAAATAGCCGCTGTAACAGTCGATACCGGGCTTGTTTTTGGAACAATTACCGAAGGTGAGGATTTAATCGGAACCGATATACATAACTCCGCAGTTCTTTGCTTTAACGGTAAAATTCGATTTGTACAAAATAAAACCTTAATTCCTAATTATGATGTATTTGATGAAATGCGCTATTTTGATTCGGCAAAGGATGTGAATGTATTCGAATTTAAAGGAGTAAATCTTGGAATTTCTATCTGTGAAGATATCTGGAATGACGCCGATTACTGGTACAAAAGAAGATACAGTGTTGACCCGGTAAAAAAACTTATTAATAAAGGGGCAAATCTTCTGATAAATATTTCTGCAAGCCCTTATCATTACGGTAAAATAAGAGAAAGGCATGAAATGCTTTCTGTTCTTACAAAGTATGATAAAATCCCGCTTGCTTATGTCTGCCATGTCGGTGCGCAGACCGATCTGATTTTTGACGGCGCAAGCATGTGTTTTGATAATGATGGGAATCTTGTCCTTCTCGGCAAAGCGTTTGAAGAAGATTATTTTATTTATGATACATGTGCAAAATATGAACCTATACCCAATGCAGAAAGAAGTTTTGAAGAAGAAGTTTTGGGAGCGCTTATTTATGGTTTAAAAGAATATTGCGAAAAATTGAGATTTAAGAAAGTTCTTGTAGGATTAAGCGGCGGTATAGATTCGGCGCTTGTCACTTATATTGCTGTTCAAGCTTTGGGAAAAGAAAATGTAAATGTTGTCCTGATGCCTTCTGAATTTTCCAGCGGCGGTAGCATAATTGATTCGGAGAAACTAATTACAAAACTTGGTATTTCATCGGAGCAGATTTCAATTCAGCCCATTGTTGATAAGACAATGGAAATGCTTTCAGAAGCATTTAAAGGTAAGAAAGCTGATGTAACCGAGGAAAATATCCAGGCAAGGATTCGCGGAATGTACCTTATGGCGCTGGCAAATAAACACAATTATTTGCTTCTTACTACAGGCAATAAATCCGAAATGGCTGTGGGATATTGCACACTTTATGGCGATATGAGCGGCGGACTGGCTGTAATTGCCGACGTTTACAAATCAGATGTATATAAAATAGTAAATTATATCAATAAGAATGATGAGATAATCCCTTATGAAATTGTAAATAAAGCGCCTTCTGCTGAATTAAGATTAAATCAAAAGGACCAGGATTCATTACCGGAATATGAACTTCTTGATAAAATACTGAGAATGTACCTGGAGGAGAATAAAGAAAAGAATGAAATTACTTCAATAATAGGCGATGAAAAGGTTGTTAAAAAAGTTTTACGGCTTGTAGACATAAACGAGTTTAAAAGAAAACAGGCGGCGCCTGCATTAAGAGTATCAAGAAAAGCATTTGGTTACGGTAGAAGATATCCTATTGTCCAGGGCTGGAGAAAATAATTTGCTCGGGACAGAGACTGAGGTCGATTTAGAATTTCGTTAATAAGTATTTGAAAATTGCTATGAATAAAAAATTAAAATATTTCTTTATAACAGCTATAACAATCTTGTTTATTACAAATACCTCTCTACAGGCAGGAAATGATGTTGTAAAAATTAAATCTTATAGTGCTTATAATAAAGTTTATGCCGGCGATGAATTCAAATTAGCGGTTAAAGTAACTATTGGCGAAGGCTGGCATATCAATTCGGATAAACCGCATGAGAGTTTCTTAATTCCTACAAAACTTACGCTTGAACAAAATGATAATTTTAATCTTAAGAAAATTATTTATCCCATAGCAAAAGATATTAAATTAGATTTTGAAGACAATTCGTTATCGGTTTTTTCCGGAGATATAGACATTTATGGACTTCTTGAGGCTTCTAAAAGTTTAATTCCCGGCAAATACAAGGTAGTTGTTGTTCTTGAATACCAATCATGCAATAATAAAACTTGTCTGCCTCCTGACAAAGTAAAAGATACTATTGAAGTTGAGGTTGCTGCCCGTCCGGCTGCTAAAGCCAGCATCAATCAACACATTATTAAGAGTGTTGATGTTGGTGATTCAAAGCCGCAGGTTAATCAGGCTGACAATCGAAGCGCTGTTTCAGCAGGCAATTCATCTTTACAGGAGATGCTTGAACATTCGGGACTTCTTTTAAGTTTAATTCTTGTTTTCATAGGGGGACTTGCATTAAATCTTACTCCATGTGTTTATCCGCTTATTCCAATTACAATAGGATACTTCGGCGGGCAAAGCGAGGGCAGCACGAAAAAGCTTTTTCTTATGGGCTCATTCTTTGTTATAGGTATGGCTGTAACTTATTCGGTTATCGGTGTTGTCACCGCATTAAGCGGCGCATTGTTTGGTTCGCTTCTTCAGAATCCAATTGTGATAGTATCTATTGCTTTAGTTTTTGTTGTACTTTCTCTAAGTATGTTCGGCGTGTATGAATTGCAGCTTCCAAATTCTTTGGTCGCTAAAGCAGGAGGAGCCAAAAGCGGGTATTACGGCGCTTTCTTTATGGGATTAACAATGGGAATTGTAGCCGCACCATGTATCGGCCCTTTTGTACTCGGTCTGTTAACTTATGTTGCAGCAAAAGCTGACCCGTATTTCGGTTTCTTAATGTTTTTTGTTCTTGCTCTGGGCTTGGGTCTGCCTTATTTAATTCTTGCGGTCTTTTCAGGCAAGATAAAAAATCTGCCGCGCGCCGGTGTCTGGATGGAATCGATTAAACATATATTCGGATTTATTCTTATCGGTATGGCATTATACTTTATTCTGCCTCTGCTGCCTAAAAATATTTCCGCTTATATACTTCCGTCTTTTATGATAATTACAGCTTTCTATCTTTTAGTGTTCGAAAGGATTGCAGATAAGTTAAAAGGATTTAAAATATTTAAAATAGCATTTGCAATTCTAATTCTTGCTCTTGCAGTTTATACTTTGATACCTTCCGGTAAAAATGAAATAGAATGGAAACCTTACAATGAGAATGTCATACCTGCAGGCTTAAATGGAAGTAGGGGAATGATTATAGATTTTTATGCCGATTGGTGCATTCCATGTAAAGAATTGGATGCTTCTACATTTACGGATCCGAAAGTAATTTCCGCGGCAAAAAGTTTTAAAGTATTTAAAGCTGATATGACGAAGTCACTTTCCGCGGAAGTTGAAGCTTTAAGAAATAAGTATAACATTGCAGGAGTTCCTACTGTTCTTATAATCGATTCAAAAGGTAAAGAAGTGAATAGAATCACAGGCTATATTGATGCGCATGAGTTTCTGAAGATACTTGAAGAGGTGAATTAAAAATATTCTCCCAAAGGGATGGCAATGCCAAAATATTTTCCCTTCTTTTCATATTCAAAAAGTACTGTTTCCCATATATGAGAACACTAATAACACTTTGTATAGGAAATAAACATTATTTGATATAATATTGAGAATAAGAATGAAGAAACTATTCCATAAAATGGCATGATTTATGGAAAGTTTATCCCGGCGTTTTAATTTCTAATTAATAAGATAAAATAATGATCAAAGAAAAAGAAGTCCGGAATGTTACCGAAATAACAGTTAGGTTTGCCGGCGATTCCGGTGATGGAATGCAATTGACCGGTAGTCAGTTTAGCGAAACCACTGCGATTTTTGGTAATGATTTAAAAACCCTTCCCGATTATCCTGCAGAAATCAGGGCTCCCCAGGGTACCGTTTATGGTGTAAGCGGATTTCAGCTTCATTTCAGCAGCAGCGATATTTATACTCCCGGCGATAGGCCCGATGTTCTTGTTGCAATGAATCCAGCCGCTATAAAAAAGAATATCGGTGAATTAAAACCCGGGGCAATAATAATTGCTAATACGGATTCTTTTGATAAAAAAAATCTTCAGTTAGCTAAATATGATTCCAATCCATTGGAAGATAAAAGCCTTGAAGGATTCGAGGTTTATCCCGTACCTATTACTCATCTCACAACAAAAGCTCTTGAAGGAACTTCTTTATCGCAAAAAGAAATTTCAAGATGCAAAAACTTTTACGCACTCGGCTTAATGTATTGGCTTTTTGACAGGCCATTGGAACAGACACAAAATTGGATTAGAGAAAAATTTAAAAATAAACCTCAATTTATAGAAGCAAACGAAAAAGCCCTTTTAGCGGGGTATAATTACGGTGAAAATACTGAATTATTCTCCATACGTTACGAAGTTGAACCTGCTAAACTTCCAAAAGGTACTTATAGAAGCATATCAGGAAACGAAGCGACTGCACTTGGATTTTTAGCTGCATCGGTAAAAAGCGGGCTGCCGCTTTTCCTCGGTTCATATCCTATCACCCCTGCTTCTGAAATTCTGCAGTACCTAAGTTATTATAAAGATTTTGGTGTAAAAACATTTCAGGCAGAAGATGAAATTGCAGGTATTACTTCAGCTATTGGCGCTGCCTATGCAGGTAATCTTGCATTAACAACCACAAGCGGTCCCGGTCTTGCTTTAAAGACTGAAGCTATAGGTTTGGCGGTTATAACAGAGCTGCCCATCGTTATAGTTGATGTTCAAAGAGGCGGACCAAGTACAGGGCTTCCAACAAAAACTGAGCAGGCAGATTTATTACAGGCAGTTTATGGAAGAAACGGGGAGTCACCGGTTCCGGTTATTGCCGCCGCTACTCCAAGCGATTGTTTCTATATGGCTCTTGAAGCAGCAAGGATCGCTATTAAATATATGACGCCTGTCATTCTTTTAACGGACGGTTATCTTGGTAATGGTTCGGAACCATGGAAAATACCGCACGTAAGCGAACTACCAAGAATACCCGTTAAATTCACAACTGATAAAGAAGGGTTTGCTCCATATTTAAGAGATGAAAATTTATCACGGCCATGGGTTAAGCCGGGCACACCGGGTTTGGAGCATAGAATCGGCGGCTTGGAAAAAGCAAATATTTCCGGCATGGTTAGTTATGATGGCGATAATCATGATTTAATGGTAAAGATAAGAGATAAAAAAGTAAAAAATATTGCGAAGGATATTCCGGATCTTCAATTGGATGGCGAACCAAACGGTGAACTGCTTATACTTGGCTGGGGCGGAACTTATGGTGCAATAACTGAGGCTGTTATAAAAGCAAGAGTAGCAGGTTATAAAGTCTCACAGGCACACTTGAAATATCTTAATCCTTTCCCTGCTAATACAGGAAAAGTCCTCTCGGGTTTTAAGAAAATTTTAATTCCTGAAATAAACCTTGGACAATTGGCAAAAATAATCAGAAGTGAATTTCTCGTGCCGGTTGAACAATTTAATGTAGTTAGGGGTTTACCATTCAGGGTATCCGAAATAGAAGGAAAGATAAAAGAATTACTTGGAGGAAAAGGCAATGACAGATATTAAGATAAATCAGCCGGATAAAGAAAACGATGTCAATGGCGTGAAATTATCGGCTAAAGATTTTGCAAGCAGCGAAGATGTTAGATGGTGTCCCGGATGCGGTGATTATTCTATTCTTGCCCAGGTACAAAGATCATTTCCCGATTTGGCAGGAATAAAAAAAGAAAATATTGTATGGATTTCCGGTATCGGCTGTTCTTCACGTTTCCCTTATTATATGAATACATACGGCTTCCACACTATTCACGGAAGGGCGCCTGCAATAGCAACCGGTGTAAAAATAAGCCGGCCGGATCTCTCCGTATGGGTTGCTGCGGGTGATGGCGATTTACTAAGCATTGGCGGAAATCATTTTATTCATGCCTGCAGAAAAAATGTTGACCTTAAAATCCTTCTCTTCAACAATAGAATTTACGGGTTAACAAAAGGACAGTATTCGCCTACATCGGAAAAAGGGAAGAAAACCAAAACATCTCCTTATGGAAGTGTTGATTATCCTTTTAATCCTATTCCTCTTGCTCTTGGTGCTAATGCTACTTTTGTCGCAAGAGCGATAGACGGCGACGCAAAACATCTTCAGGCTATGATTAAAAGAGCCGCAGAACATAAAGGAATTGCGTTCCTTGAAATTTTTCAAAACTGTGTGATTTATAATGACGGCGCTTTCGATAAATTAACCGATAAAAAGACAAGAGATGATAACGTCCTTTATGTTGAACACGGCAAACCTATGTTATTTGGTGTAAATAAAGATAAAGGCATTATAATGGATGGAAATAAGCCTGTTGTTGTTGAAGTGGGACCCGGCAAACACAGAGTTGAAGATATCATTGTTCATGATGAATTCAGCGACAGCCGTATAATTGCCACTATGCTTGCTTATATGACTGATGACCCTTCAATGCCTACTCCTATTGGAGTTTTCAGACAAGTATTTAAATCAACCTACGACGGAGATGTCGAAGAACAGATTGCTAACGTTACGAAGAAAAAGGGCGAAGGTGATTTGGAAAAAGTTTTGTTTGATGCGAATACCTGGACTGTAAATTAATTCTTATCCTTGTGATCTATCTTATCTTTTTATTTGTAAAATTAAATTAGTTTTTACTCGCTGATTTAACTGCCAATTGTGGATATTCTATAAAAAGAACTTTCTCATAAGCAATAATGATTTCCTTGTGAATCCTGAACTAATTAAAGTTTTTGACCACCCATTAAGAGGTTGTCTGAAAAGTAAAGGTAACTCTATTGTCATACTCTCGAATCTAATCTGCCCCGGTCGGATTGGGAATCTTTTACACTTTAAAAGTATTAGATTACTGTTTTATCCGAATTTATTATGTGACACGGGAATGACAAAAACAGATACTTTTTTGACAACTATATACTCATGGGGTGGTCATTTTTTTGAATGACATATTAAAAATTATTTGAGGTGTAAAATATTTTATGACTAAAGAAGTATTGGAACTCAATGAAGTAACTGTAAGATTTGCTGGTGATTCCGGCGACGGAATGCAGCTTACAGGATCGCAGTTTACAGATACTACAGCGCTTGTTGGGAATGATTTAAGTACTTTACCGGATTACCCTGCGGAAATTCGTGCTCCTGCCGGAACAACTTACGGCGTCAGCGGATTTCAATTACACTTCAGCAACAGCGATATTCAAACTCCCGGCGATTCTCCGGATGTTTTAGTTGCCATGAATCCTGCCGCATTGAAAACTAATTTAAAAGATCTGAAACACGGTGCAACAATAATCGTAAATATGAATTCGTTTGATAGTAAAAATCTTAAACTTGCAGGGTATGCAAATAACCCGCTTGAAGATGAAGAACTTGAAGGATACAATGTTGTGCAGGTTCCTTTAACTCAATTGACGGGTACTGCATTGGAAAATTCCGGGCTGTCTCAGAAAGAAATATCACGCTGTAAAAATTTTTTTTCTTTAGGGATAATGTATTGGCTCTACAGCCGCCCGATTGAACCGACAATTAAGTGGATAAAAAATAAATTCAAGAATAAACCTCTAATTGCGGCTGCCAATGAGAAGGCATTAATGGCAGGATATTATTACGGCGAAAATACGGAATTGTTCACTACAAGGTACCAGGTGGAACCGGCAAAACTGCCAAAGGGAATTTACAGGAATATTTCGGGTAACGAAGCTCTGGCGCTTGGATTTATAACAGCATCTGTAAAAAGCGGATTGCCGTTATTCCTCGGCTCTTATCCTATTACGCCTGCGTCCGATATTCTGCATGAATTAAGTAAATATAAAAACTTTGATGTAAGAACATTCCAGGCAGAAGATGAAATTGGGGCAGTATGTGCTGCAACAGGAGCTTCTTTTTCCGGCGCGCTTGCTATTACAACTACCAGCGGGCCTGGAGTTGCATTAAAGTCAGAAGCAATTGGCCTTGCTGTAATGACGGAATTGCCGTTAATTATTATTAACGTACAAAGAGGAGGCCCAAGCACTGGATTACCCACAAAGACTGAACAATCGGATTTGCAGCAGGCAATAATTGGGCGAAATGGTGAATCTCCGGTAGTAGTGCTTGCAGTTTCTACCCCTGCCGATTGTTTTGCAATGGCGATTGAAGCTGCAAGAATTTCAACAAAGTATATGGTTCCGGTAATGTTGCTTTCAGACGGATACATTGCTAACGGTTCAGAACCGTGGCTCATTCCCGAACCGGATTCTATTCTTGTGATTAACGTAAAATTCAGAACGCAAAAAGAAGGCTTTAAGCCATATCTTAGAGATGAAAATCTTGCTCGTCCATGGGCAATCCCGGGAACTCCAGGCCTTGAACACCGGATAGGTGGATTGGAAAAATCCAATATATCCGGAGATGTAAACTATGATCCGGAAAACCATGAATTCATGGTTAGAATAAGGGCTCAGAAAGTAAAGAATATTGAGAATGATATACCGGAGCTTGAAATAGCCGGAGACAAGGACGCTGATGTTCTTATAGTAGGGTGGGGAGGAACTTACGGAGCAATTACCGAATCTGTTGCAAAAGTACGCAGCCGGGGATTAAAGGTGGCGCATGCACACTTTAAATATTTGAATCCTTTCCCAAAAAATACCGGTGAGATACTAAAAAAATATAGAAGAATAATTTGTCCTGAATTAAACATGGGCCAACTGGCAAGATTTCTTAAAAGCGATTACCTGGTAAAGGTTGATTCGTTAACTAAAATTCAGGGTATTCCATTTAAAATTTCAGAAATAATAAATAAGATCGAATCTGTTTTAGGAGAATTAAAATGAAAGAACAATCTATGAATAATTCCGAAAATAACCCGGAAGTTCAGACATCCGGACAAATAAAATATACGTCAAAGGATTTTGCATCATCACAGGATGTAAGATGGTGCCCCGGATGCGGTGATTATTCAATCCTTGCACAGTTTCAGAGGACAGCTCCTGATTTAAATATCAGGAAAGAAAATATGGTCTGGGTATCCGGCATCGGCTGCTCTTCGCGTTTCCCATATTATATGGATACATATGGATTTCATAGCATACACGGGCGTGCAGCCGCTATTGCTACCGGCGTTAAACTGAATAAGCCTGAACTTTCCGTGTGGGTTGCAACCGGCGACGGAGATCTCCTCAGTATCGGTGGAAATCATTTTATACATGCCTGCAGGCGAAATATTGATTTAAAGATTATACTGTTTAATAACAGAATTTATGGATTAACAAAAGGCCAGTATTCGCCGACTTCGGAAAAAGGCAAGAAAACAAAAAGCACTCCGTTTGGTAGTGTTGACTTTCCATTTAATCCTGTAGCGCTTGCTTTAGGAGCTGATGCTACCTTCATAGCAAGAACTCTTGACAGGGATGCAAAACATCTTCAAGAAATGATGAAAAGAGCATCGGAACATAGCGGTACTGCTTTTATTGAAGTGTTTCAAAACTGTAACATTTTTAATGACGGCGCTTTTTCAATCTACACGGAAAAAGAAACTAAAGCTGATAACGTTATTGTCCTTGAACATGGTAAACCAATGATCTTTGGTAAAAATAAAGATAAAGGAATTAAACTTAACGGACTTGAGCCGGAAATTATCGATTTGAACGACGGTAATAATTCAATAAATGATGTTTGGGTTCACGATGAGTTTGATAAGAATTCAGCAAGAGCGCATATTATCTCACAACTTTCCGAAAAAACAGGTTTTCCCATGCCTATTGGAATCATTAGGCAAATTTCAAAATCAACATACGACCATGATTTTCACAATCAAATAGAGGACATAAAAAAAGAAAAAGGGAAAGGCGATCTTAAAAAATTGTTATTCAGCGGTAATATGTGGGAAGTAAATTGATTGTAAGGTTATAGCAATTAAATAAACAGAATTTAGCTTGAAAGATAAAAATTTTCTATTTTAACCCTTTAATTTTCAATAATTTATTACTCTGTCGGTATGATTGATTTTTATCAGCTAAAACAAATACTTCAGGAAAATAACTCATTCCTTCTTACAACCCATGTCAATCCTGATGGAGATGCAATTGGTTCAGAGATTGCCCTATATTTTATTTTAAAGGAACTCGGTAAGAAAGTTTATATTATTAATCATAGCGCTACACCTTACAACCTTGATTTCCTTGATACCGATAGAGTAATTGAAAAATATGACGAGCACAAACATCAGCACATTTTTAATGAAGTTGATGTCCTTATTGCTGTCGATTTCAATAGGCCGGATCGAATTGTTAGTATGCAAAGCGGGTTTGATAAATCTAAGAAAACAAAAATCTGCATAGACCATCATCAGGACAATGCAGCTTTTGTTGATTACTTTTTTGCCGATATATCATACAGCGCTACCGGACATATAATTTATGATCTAATCAAAAAAACCGGTATAGTAAACTTACGGTATACAACAGCGCTGCCTTTATATGCAGCAATTATGACTGATACAGGCTCTTTCAGGTTTGAAAGAACTACTCCTGAACTTCATCATATAATAGCAGATCTGTTGAATCAAAAAGTGGTACCCAGTGGTGTTTTTGATAAAATTTATGACCAGAGCAAATTTAGCAAAATAAAACTTACAGGCGCAGCTTTGGAATCAATGCAGCTTTACGGTAAGGATATGAAAATTGCATATATGATTCTTAAACAGGAGACATTTAAGAAACTTGGCGCTTTTGAGTCGGATACGGACAATCTGGTTAATTATACTTTATCTGTCGAAGGTGTTGTAATAGGCTTAATGTTCATGGAGTTGAAAGAAGGTTTTAAAGTAAGTTTTAGGTCAAAAGGTACAATACCAATCAATAAACTCGCGGGAGAATTTGGCGGCGGCGGACATATAAATGCAGCAGGCGCAAGAATTCATAATGCTAAATTGGAAGAGTATATTCCTAAGATATTAAATAAAACGGAAGAATATTTGAAAAGTAATTCAGGAAACAATAATGTTTAAATTAAAAGCAATTTCAGGGGGAAAAAGAATTTTATACAAGCCTTTCAGTGTAAGTTTAAAATATCTTATTAGTGAAAAAAAATTAAACAAAAGTTTTGAAAATCTTTTAAGAGTTTCAAACTTAAAATTATCCGAATTGCAGAAGCAAAATTTTCTTTCAAAAGACGGAAGCAACATCAGAATCTCAAACTACAACGGCAAACCGGACGAATTGATTATCTCAAAAATAAAAGTTGATGAAAGATTTTCTACAGACTACTTTAGAAATCATCTTGCGGGTTTTATCCAGAGTCTTGAAAATGAAAAAGTTAAGAACCTGCATATATTTATTCCTAAGTATGAGCATTTTAAAAAATACTTTGATGATGAAGAATATTATTACAGGACTTTTATAGAGGGAATTTACCTTGGCAATTATACCTTCGATAAGTATTTTAAGCAGAAAAAATCTGTCAGGGAGCTTGAAGTATATTTTTATTCAGATAATGGAAGGAAATTAAATGCTGCAATTGCAAAATCACTAAAAGTGATTGAAGGTGTAAATTTTGCTAAAGATTTACAAAATGAACCTTCTAATGTATTAACCCCTGCTGTACTTGCATCAAGAATTTCATTTACTCTGAAAAGTGCCGGTATAAAAGTAAAAATCTTTGATGAAAAAGAAATTAAAAGAAGAAAAATGGGGGGAGTTCTTGCCGTAGGAAAGGGGAGCGTTAATCCTCCGAGATTTATTGTCCTGGAGTACAATGGTATATTAAGAAGTAAGAGCAAAAAAAAGATAGCATTGATAGGCAAAGGTGTAACATTTGATTCGGGCGGAATATCTATTAAACCGTCGGCGCACATGGATGAAATGAAAGCTGATATGTCCGGCGCTGCAGTAGTTGCCGGAGTTATTCTTGCTGCGGCTAAAACAAAACTCCCGGTCAATATTTTAGGTGTTATTCCGGCAGTGGAAAATATGCCTTCAGCAAAGTCTTTTAAGCCCGGAGATATAGTATTAACTTCATCCGGTAAAAGCATTGAAATAGAAGATACAGATGCGGAAGGCAGGGTAATTTTGTCGGATGCTCTTGAATTTGCCTCTAAAGCAAAACCGGATGTAATAATTGATCTGGCAACTTTAACCGGGGCTTGTGTTGTTGCACTTGGTGAGTTTGTCGCAGGTTTATTTACAAAGAACGATAAACTTGCAGACGAATTATATAAAACGGGTTTAAAGACTTATGATAGGCTCTGGAGACTCCCTCTGTGGGATGATTATAATTACTTAATAAAAAGTAATATCGCCGATGTTAAAAATTTAGGAATACGTTGGGGAAGCGCTATAACTGCGGCTAAATTTCTTGAAAAATTTGTTGATAAAAATATCGCCTGGGCACATCTGGATATAGCAGGACCCGCTATGGCAAATGACTTTAATAATTACACCAAAAAGTATATGACAGGCTTTGGCGTAAGATTATTATTTGAGTATTTATCCGGCAATTAAATAACCTTAGTGAACCTTTGTGTTCTAAGTGTCTTAGTTGTAAAATGCATTCACCACTAAGAATACACTTAGAAAAAGAAACTACTGTAAAATATTTCCGTCTTTTATCTCAAAAACCTTGTCTGCTAATTTTACCAATCCTTGGTTATGAGTAACAATAACAAAAGTCTTACCGAATTTATTCCGCAGATCTACAATACTTTGATGGATAATCTCACTGTTTGCCGAATCCAAGTTACCGGTAGGTTCATCGGCAAAAATTATTGAAGGATTATTAGCAAGAGCTCTTGCAACAGCTACCCGTTGCTGCTCGCCGCCGGAAAGCTCTGCCGGCTTATGCTGCGCTCTGTCTGCAAGGCCAACCGCATCTAAAAGTTCCAAAGCTCTTTTGGTAGATTTATTCAGCGGAGTTCCAAAAATCATCTGGGGAATTGCAACATTTTCTACAGCCGTAAATTCAGGGAGAAGATGATGAAACTGAAAAACAAACCCGATATTTATATTTCTGAATTTAGTAAGCTTTTCATCGGAAAGTTTGAAAATATCTTGATCGTGAAAGTAAACAGAACCGCTGTCCGGTCTGTCTAAACCTCCTAGTAGATGAAGAAGTGTACTTTTGCCGGCGCCTGAAGCCCCCACTATTACGGATATTTTATTCTCTTCAATCTCAAGCGATATAGATTTCAGAACTTCAAGCTTTAATTTTTGATTGTTCTTATATCTTTTTATTAAATTTTCGGTTTTTAGAATTATCAAACTATCCATTATATCTTTTTTTTATTAAATACTTTTATTCCCATTTTATTGCTTCAAGAGGATCAACTTTGGCGGCACGCTGTGCTGGTAATAATGATGCAAAAAATGAAAGCAGCATAGATGCGCCTGCAATGAAAAAGAAATCAGCAACCCTTACCTGAAGCGGGAGAGAGTCTATTTTGTACTGTGTGGGGTCCAAAGGATAAATATTATATTTCAACTGAAGATAGCAGACGAAATATCCCAGAATTGCTCCAGCAACTGTTCCTATAGCTCCAATCAGCAAACCTTCATACATAAATATTTTAAGAATCGATTTTTCATTGGCTCCCATTGATCTCAAAATGCCTATATCGCGTTTCTTTTCTATTACAGACATAGAAAGCGAGCCCAGAATATTAAACGTTGCAACCGCCACTATCAGGCATAGAATTATGTAAGCAGCCCAGCGTTCAAGTTTCATTACAGTATAAAGTTCCTTGTGAAAATCATACCAGGTATTTATACTGAATAGATTTTTATCTAGTTTCTTTTCAAGCCGGTCTTTTACATCAAACGAATGATTTATATTATCAAGTTTTATGTCATAACCCTGAACATCATCATAGTAGCCTAAAAGATTTTGCGCAGTTTTAAGATTTGTGAATATATATGATTCGTCATACTCATTATTGTTTGAACTGTAAATTCCGCTTACTATAAATTTCTGTGATTTAGGCTGGGATAACTGAGTAATTACATTCTCAATTCCCATAGGTGAAATTAAAGTTATTGTATCTCCAATTATGGATTGCATCCTATCTGCCAAAGTCAATCCAAGAATAATTGACGGGGTACCCGTTTCATCTGAAAGATAATATTTTCCAAACAGTATGTCCGGCTTTATACCGTATATGTCATTCCCGGATTTCTCTTCTATACCTTTTAGATTTATTACTTGCGTTAATCCCTGGTTATAAGCCAATACTTTTCCGGATACGTACGGTGCATAATCCTTTACATCTGGAATCGTTCTTAATGCAGCGGTAATATCATTTTGTTTGTTGTATCCTTCGGGGGAGATAATCTCTATCCGTATGTGCGGATCAAATGTAACGAGGAAAGATGTAACAAGACTGCCAAATCCGTTAAACACCGAAAGTACCACTATTAATGCAGCAACGCCGATTGTTATTCCTGCAATAGATATAAGGGAAATAATTGTAATAAAATTAATTTTGTGTTTAGATATTAAATATCTTCTTGATATATAAGATTCAAATTTCATTAACTTGTAAGTTTCCGTCTTAATTAAACCGTAATGTTGATACCGGCTGAATTTTTGAGGCAATATAACTCGGCATAAGTGAAGCTATAATGCATAAAATAAAAGTTATAGTTGAAACAATTAAAAAGTTTTGTGCCGAAATAAAAATAGGTATTGACGACATAAAATATACCGAAGATGGAATCGAAATAATTTTATATCGAAGCTGCAACTCGGTTAAGATAAACGCGATAATGTTTCCAATCAGAATCCCTGCAATTGCCAGGTAGCATCCCTGGTAAATAAAAATGGAAATAATCTGCTTTCTGTTTGCCCCGAGTGATTTCAATATTCCTACGGCATTCGTCTTTTCAAGTACGATCATCAGTAATGTCCCTACGATATTAAAAACAGCAACGATAATAATTAAACCCAAAACAATTGGAATGGGCTTCTTCTGAAGAGCAATCCATGTAAATATATTCCTGTGTATTTGATAAATTGATCTTACTGCGTAAGGGTAGTTAAGATGATTTATTAAATAATTTGTCAGACTGTCAATTTTTGTAATATCATTTACCCGGATATCATACCCGCTAACTTTATCATTTAAATTAAATAATCTTTGCGCCGCATTAATGTTTACATAAGCTATTAAATCATCATAAGCAGCCATACCGCTTTCGAAAATGCCGGTTATAACAAATTTTTGAATATTTGGTAGATTTTCAACCGATGGAATTTTGTTCTTATTGAGTGCAAATATAGTAACCTTATCACCAATTTTGACCATTAACTTATCAGCCAACTTCTTGCCTATAAGCATTGTCGGCAGATCAGCATTATCTATTAATTCAAGTTTTCCCTGGATAATGTCTTCCTGTAAACCTTTCCAACTATCTTCGGGCCTAATACCTTTAATACTGATACCATCTTTAATAGTCTTACTGCTTATTATCGCAAGCTGTGAAACGAAGGGATTTACATTCTCTGCTTGCGGATATAGCTTCTCTTTTAATAATGGCAAAACCAAATTATAGTTACTAAGTGTGCCTGAATAAGATGAAATTTGAATGTGCGAATCGAAATCAACAATTTTGTTAGTAATGGTTCTTTCAAATCCGTTTAATATGCTCAAAGCAATTATTAATGTTGCCACACCGAGTGCAATTCCTGCTATGGAAATACCTGATATAAACGAAATAAATTTTGAACCTTTTTTCGAAAATATTAATCGTTTTGAAATATAAAGTGGAAATGACATCTGTTATAGTCTAAATAATTATGTAATTAAAATTAACTAAGATATTACAGACAAAAAAATTATGTGAATAATTTATTTTGACAGGTATGCTTATATTTATAAAATAATTATAACAGATTTTATTGAATCTTTTCGTAGATTAACGAAATTTAGATAAAGTAAGTTCATAAATACTTTTATCAATTAAATTGCCGTAAAATGTAATTGAAAGAAGAAAAATTAGATGTGATTACATTGTTTTTTTACAAATGATAACTTATATTTATTACCTATTTTGAAAAGCTTTTTAAATATAGAATGATACAAGTTCTGACAAATTTTGTAAAAAAATGAGCATTAAATTCGTGTCGTAATCCCGATAAGAATCTGGACCCGATTCATCGCGTACTGATGTTTATCGGTAAGGTCGCAAGTTCTTAAAAATATTGAATAAACAATGAGCTTTAATCTCGGGGCGTAGCGTAGCCCGGTTCATCGCGCCTGCTTTGGGAGCAGGAGGTCGCAGGTTCGAATCCTGCCGCCCCGACTTTAAAAATGCAAACTTTAGAATTAAGAATTCTCTTTATATTACATTCTAAATTTAAATGTGCCCGTAGCTCAATTGGATAGAGCAACAGCCTTCTAAGCTGTAGGTTAGTGGTTCGATTCCACTCGGGCATACAGATAAATTGTTTATGGTGGGCGTAGCTCAGCTGGTTAGAGTATCAGGTTGTGGCCCTGAGGGTCATGGGTTCAAATCCCATCGTCCACCCGAAATTTTTTTTCGATGGCCCCATCGTCTAATGGTTAGGACATCGCCCTTTCACGGCGGTAATATGGGTTCGAATCCCGTTGGGGTCACTAATTATGTGAGACTCACCTTAAAGGTGAGTCTCACATTTTTCTTTTTAAACAGAATTGATTTTAGCTGAATTTATTGCTAAAATATATAGTTAAAACAGGGTGATATATGAAAGGTGAGCTTTTTCTTCATCATTTCTTTAAATATTCAGGCACAGTCTAAAAGTCGGCAACGTGCAGAAAGCAAGTAAAATATTATTACTGAAATAGCAATTTTACGTGAGACTCACCTTTAAGGTGAGTCTAACAGTTAACTGAAAAAATCAGACAACAAATATCGAAATAGTATAAAGGATAAATTAACGAATTCAGCCTCACATAAACTAAAAATCAATTTGCTTCCAGAAAGGCTAGCAATATGCCGGCTTTCCCCGAATGATGCTTTACCTTCATGGGCTTTAAACGGAGTGTTCTGGTCAATACTACGAAGCAGTACAGAGCTTTCTATTGTATGTCCGCAGGAAATTATTCCTCAAGGAATTGAGTATGAATCAGGATGGAGAGCTTTTAAAGTGGCCGGAACAATTCCATTCGAGTTGACGGGAATATTGGTTTCAATTGCAAGCCCGATTGCAGAAGCCGGAATCAGTATTTTTGCAATCTCAAGCTATAATACTGATTATGTCTTAGTGAAAGAAGATAATCTGGTTAAAGCAATGAATATACTAACAACCGCCGGTCATAACTTTGAAAAGGATAATTATTAGTTTTTTCAATATTATCAATCTTTTTTGTTATTTAATCTTCTTAAACAATTTATCATAGCTCTTGTTGAATGATAATCCGCTTTCCAGATGTCAGCTTTTGACCTGTATTTTACTTCAGGCGCTTTATCTATTCCACCCCAGTACCATCCTCCATACTCATTATCTAATACATATCTCTTTATATAATCCCACTGCTCAAGGAATTTATTATAATAATTTTTCTGCTCTTTGGGAAATAACTGAGACATCATAAGCAATGAGTTCAGAGTTTCAACTTGCGTCCAAAATTCCTTTGTTTCAATAACTATTTTAATATTATTTATATCTTCTTTAAAATAATAGCCGCCGTCATATATGCCCCCGTTTTCTTTGTCCCATCCATTTTTAATCGAATGATCGACCATCTTTTTTGCTATACGTAGAGTAACATTATCATTTTGAATGCCCAGTTTACCTGATGCCTCAAGCAGGAAGTAAGCTGTTTCTATATCATGCCCGAAAGACACATGATCAAAATTCAAATTACTCATTCTTAAAGATTCACTGGAATCCCTGTAAGATAATGGAGTCCAATCACGTTTAAAAAATAAGTGCATATAACCTTTCTGCGTAACAATCGTATCCCTAATTATGCTTAGCAGTGAACCAAGCCTTTCTTTAAGCAGGGGATCATGCCAAACATCATAAAGTTCAGTAAAAGATTCCATAAGGTGGATTGATGAATTCTGATCCTTCGGCAGCGTTCCACTGTAGCCTTGCAGGTAAGGAGTTCCATTCTTTTGCATGAATTGAAAGTACCCGCCGTATTTTGGATCATAGCTGTGCTTTTCCAGCCAGTAAAATGCTCTTTTAGCTAATTCCAACGCGGAAGGATCGCCGAAAGCTTTGTAGTAAGCTGCCAAAGCATAAATGGCAAATGCATTACCATATGCTTCTTTTATTGTTTCCGCATATTGTTCAATAGGTTTTCCTGACCTGTCTACAAGTGTATAAAATCCTCCTGATTGCTTATCCCACATGAAATCTCTCAAAAATTTATAACCACAAGAAGCATATACAAAATATTTTTGTTTCCTTTTAGGATAAA
>Ga0116130_1000589_pt1 | contig 22547 bp, 30 predicted proteins | sample June2015DPH_17_5_FD_89733 | JGI IMG/M metagenome (GOLD analysis project Ga0116130, IMG submission 89733) | Peatland microbial communities from SPRUCE experiment site at the Marcell Experimental Forest, Minnesota, USA - June2015DPH_17_40 | ecosystem: Environmental > Terrestrial > Soil > Wetlands...
AATCCAACAAACCGGTCTGCATCATCTGTTTTCCTCCTGCCTCGTTTTTGGTGACCGTAACATACTTGTTGCTAGATTGGTAGAGTGTTGATAGTAAATTTAGCTAATTTTTAGAGGAACCCTTAAGCGAATCAGCTAAAATGAGAGGCCATAGGGGGATAGGATGATACACGGAGTGAGGACCAAGGCGTTAAAGATGATTCCGGATGAGCGGGGAAGAGTCATGGAGATTCTCAGGGCCGATGACGACCTGTATCTTAAGTTCGGTCAAGTGTATTTCACCACCACCTATCCTCAGGTGGTGAAGGCCTGGCACTACCATAAAATCCAAACCGATCACATCTGCGCCATCCAGGGCATGATCAAGCTGGTCCTTTATGATCCGCGAGAGGGTTCCTGGACCAAAGGAGAGATTAACGAATTTTTTATCGGGGTTTACAACCCCCTGCTGGTACAAGTGCCCAACGGGATCTATCACGGCTGGAAATGCATCAGCGAGGGAGAGGCCATCATCCTGAACGTCCCGACGGAGGTCTACGTTCACAGCGCGCCGGATGAGTACCGTCTTCCACCTCATGGGAAGGACATCCCTTATGATTGGGGGAGGAAAGATGGTTGACAACTGCCCGCATAGGGCAGAGGGCATAGCGCAGAGCCTCCAATCTTTTTACGCCGTGCGCTTCGCGCTATGCGCCATGCAATTCGTTGATTGGAGTGAGCGATGAAGGTATTGGTGACCGGGGGTTGTGGGTTCATCGGAAGTAATTTCATCCGTTATTTTTTGAAAGCCTATCCCGATTATTCCCTGATCAATATCGATAAATTGACCTACGCCGGAAATTTGGAAAACCTCTCCGATCTCTCGCATTCTCCCCGTTACCATTTCATTCGAGGAGACATTACGGATGCCCCTCGAATAGAAGAACTGATCGGCAAAGGGGTAGAGGCCATCGTTAACTTCGCAGCGGAATCGCATGTGGACCGGTCGATCGAAGACCCCAGCGCGTTTATGAAGACCAATGTCTTCGGGACGTTCGTTCTTCTCGAAGCGGTGCGGAAGGTTTTTCCCAAACGGCGGATCCGGTTCCTGCATATCTCCACGGACGAGGTCTACGGCTCCCTCGGCAAAAGCGGGGCATTCACCGAGGCAACTCCCCTGGCACCCAATAGCCCTTATTCAGCGAGCAAGACGGCAGCGGATATGTTGGTCAGGGCTTATCATTATACTTACGGGCTTCCTGCCACGATCACCCGTTGTTCAAATAATTATGGGCCTTACCAATTCCCCGAAAAACTGATTCCATTGATGATCGCGAATGCCCTCGAAAATAAAGAGCTACCCATTTATGGCGATGGGATGAATGTGCGGGACTGGATCTATGTCGAAGACCATTGTCGTGCATTGGATGCGGTGTTGCACCGAGGCAAGGAGGGAGAAATCTACAATATAGGGGGGCGAAGCGAAAAGCCAAATTTAACTGTGGCCAAGACGATTTTGGATCTGTTGGGAAAACCTCATTCTCTGATTCGTTTCGTCACCGATCGGCCAGGCCACGATCGTCGTTATGCGATTGACTTCTCTAAAATCGAGCGAGAGCTGGGGTGGAAACCCACTGTTTCCTTTGAACAAGGAATCGGCTTGACGGTGGCATGGTACCAGGCCCATCCGGAGTGGTGGAAAAAAATAAGAACGGGGGAATATTTGGACTATTACAATAGGATGTATAGGGACCGATGATTCGGGTTGCTTGGGTTTCTTGAGTTTCTTGGGCTACCAGGGTTGACAAAATAAATTACTTCGTTGAACCCAGTAAACCCAACAAACTGAATAGATGAGAAGATGAGACGGATTTTGGTGGTCGGGGCGAAAGGGATGTTGGGAAGAGATCTGATGGAGGTTCTGCATTCCTCAATCCCGGGTGACGAAGTCGTCGGGTGGGATATAGAAGAAATCGATATTCAAAAGGAAGAGGACACGGTCACGAAGATTGAAAAACTTCGGCCAGACATCGTGATCCATATCGCCGCCTATACCGATGTGGACGGGTGTGAATTGAACAAGGAGAAGGCCTTTGCCGTAAATGCCGAAGGGACGAGGTCTGTGGCCCTTGCGGCCTCGAAATGTCATGCGAAGATGGTCTACCTGAGTACGGACTACGTCTTCGATGGGGACAAAAGAGAACCCTATTTAGAGAACGATTCTCCTCATCCCCTGAATGTGTACGGTCAATCCAAATTAAAGGGAGAGCAGTGCGTCCAGGCCCTGGTCAAAGATTTTCTGATCATTCGGACCCAGTGGCTTTATGGACTATTTGGCAAAAACTTTGTGTCCTCGATTATCCGACAGGCTAGGGAGAAAAGCACGCTTTCCATTGTGGATGACCAAACGGGGTCGCCGACGTACACCGTTGATTTGGCGAAAGCCGTTTCCGTGCTGATTCAGTTTGGTGCCCGCGGGATCTTTCACGTGGCGAACAGCGGTCTCTGCACCTGGTGTTCCTTCGGCCAGACCATTTTGGAACTTTCGGGGGTAAATCGAGTGAAGGTAATCCCCATTTCTTCGATGGAACTCGGTCGTCCGGCAACGCGACCTTTTTATTCTGTCCTGGGTTGTCAGAAGTTGAAAGAAGAGACAGGATTGACAATGCGTCCGTGGTCCGAGGCGCTGAAGGACTACTTAAGAACACTCAATTGAGAAAAAATCCGAAATTTCACCTTACCCCGTCCCTCTCCAGCCGCCCGCCTGCGTGAAGCCCCGCCTTGCGGGACGAAGGCAGGGGAGAGGGGAAGGGTGAGTGAGAAAAATGTCAGAAGAAAATTCTCAGATTTAGCCATATAGGACTCCAAGGGGGTTGGCAATGAATATCTGTATTATTGGCACAGGCTACGTGGGATTAGTGACGGGAGCGTGCTTAGCAGAGTTTGGAATGAGTCTGGTCTGTGTGGACAACGATCGCCAGAAGATCGAGCTTCTCCGGCAGGGGAAGGTGACCATCCATGAACCCGGGCTTGAAGACCTCGTGGCGAAGAACATGAGGGAAGGGAGGCTTTCGTTTTCAACGAGCATCGAGGAGGGCGTGAGATCGAGCCTGGTGATCTTCATTGCAGTTGGGACCCCTTCGGATGCCGACGGCTCTGCCGACCTTAAATTCGTCGAAGAGGTCGCGGAAGAAATCGCCCGAAACATGGATGGCTACAAGGTAGTTGTGGTGAAATCCACGGTTCCGGTGGGGACTTGTCGCCGACTGAAACAACTGATCAAAGACCGTCAAGTCCGTCCCACTCCATTCGATATCGTCTCCAATCCCGAGTTTCAGAGGGAGGGATCGGCGATTGAAGATTTCATGCGGCCGGATCGGGTCACCATCGGTGCAGAAAGTGAACAGGCCGTTGCCATCATGAAGGATATTTATAGTGCCCTTTATATTATCGAGACTCCTTTTGTGATCACCTCCTTGGAAACGGCCGAGATGATCAAATATGCGTCCAATTCCTTCCTGGCCACCAAGATAAGCTTTATCAATGAGATTGCCAACCTGTGTGAGGCCGTTGGCGCCGACGTCCATCATGTGGCAAGGGCCATGGGGCTGGATGGGAGGATCGGGAAGAAATTTCTGCATCCAGGTCCGGGCTACGGGGGTTCCTGCTTTCCAAAGGACACGCGAGCCCTTTGGAAAATGGCCCAGGAGAGCGGATATTCCTTCAAAATTCTCGACGCAGTCATCAAAGCCAATGAAGAGCAAAAAAAGAGGATGGTCGGCAAGATCATCGAAAAGGTGGGGGATCTCAAAGGAAAGACCATCGGGGTGCTGGGTCTTGCCTTCAAGCCGAACACAGACGACATCCGGGAATCCTCTTCGATTGTGATCATTCAGGGGCTTTTGGACATGGGGGCCAAAGTGAAGGCGTTTGATCCGGCAGCCATGGAGGAAGCCAAGGCCGTTCTCCCCGGGATAGAGTTCGGAAAAGATGCCTATGATGTGGTCAGGGGGGCGGATGCATTGGTCCTGGCCACAGAGTGGAATCAATTTCGGCGTTTGGATCTTACGCACATCAAAGAATTGCTGAAAGCCCCGGTCTTCATCGATCTGAGAAATGTTTACGACCCGGATCAGATGAAGCGATTGGGCTTTGATTACTGCGGCGTTGGAAGGTGAAGGTTGGTATCGGGTCGTTCTGAGAAGGATTGGATCTTTGTTTCCGATGCCCACTTTACAGGACGAGACCCTGAGTCCATGGAGGCATTTCAGGGATTTTTGGATTCAGAGAAAGGCCAGATCGGTTGTCTGGTGATCCTCGGCGACTTTTTTGAATTCTTCTTCGGTTTTAAAAAATTTTTTATAAGGGAAAAGTCTTCTGCCTTTACAGACTACCTTCCCGTGTTCAATAAGCTCCAAAGTCTGTATCGCGAAGGAACCCAAATTAAGTATTTTGAGGGGAATCACGATTTTTTTCTCCGCTCTTTTTTTTCAGAGCAATTCGGGATGGAGGTTGAAGTTTATCCCGATGGATACGAGGAGAGGTTGGAAGGCAAGAGAGTTTTCATCGCCCATGGAGATTTATCGAATCCGAAACAGTGGGCTTATCGGATCTTCCGCGGAATCCTTAAAAACTCGGTGACCTATCGTCTCATCCAGGTTGCGGGCCCTCGGATTTCGAGATGGGTTGCCCGAAAGCTAAGCGACCTGAGCTATGAGAAGTATCACAACGATGTCCAACCTGCTTCCCCTCCGGCTTTCAAGGCGTTTGCCCGTCAGAAGTTTTTGGAAGGGTTTGAGGTCGTCATCCTCGGCCATTCTCATTTTGCGGAGGAGGTGGAAGAGTGGATCGACGGAAGGAGATGCTTCTATTATAATGTGGGGGATTGGATGATTCACCGATCCTTCTTGCGTTTCACTCCACCCGATCGTTTTCAGCTGGAACGGTACCACGGAGGATGACACAGTGACGCGGAGACTCGGTGACACGGAGATTGGGTGATAACGGACACGCGAGACGGACACGGTTTTTAACTATGGCACACAGGGCAGTATTTCTTGATCGGGACGGGACCATGAATGAAGAGATGGGATATGTGAACCACATCGAGCGATTTCATCTTCTTCCCCGTGTGGGGCAGGCGATTCGATTACTGAACCAGCGTGGATGGAAGGCGGTGGTAATCACCAATCAATCCGGCGTGGCGAGGGGTTATTTCCCGGAATCGCTGATTCATGAAATTCATCAGAGGATGCAGGACCTCTTGAAGAAAGAGGGAGCTCGTCTTGACGGGATCTATTACTGTCCCCATCATCCTGATGTCGGGGTCCCTCCGTATCGGCAGAAGTGCCGATGTCGAAAGCCAGGGACAGGCCTGGTCGAAGAAGCAGTGAAGGAATTGGACCTTGACACCTCGACAAGTTACATGGTCGGCGACCGGGGGATGGACATCGAATTTGGCCGTCAAGTCGGAGCCAAGGCGATCTTGGTCCTTACCGGATATGGAAAGGGAGAATGGGAATATTTCAGGGATCAGTGGAAGGTCACACCGGATTACGTGGCACAGGATCTCTTTGAGGCCGCCCAGTGGATTGTCCAGCAGGAGTCGGGTAAGAGCAAAATCCTCCACCCCCCCTTTTAGCAAAAGGGGAGCGGGGGGGGATTCATAGTTTTGATACTCCGCGGGAGATGAATCTAACATAGAAAAAAGAAGGAGGGTGAAGATGCCCATCAGTAAAGAACTCTTGGAAATTTTGGCTTGCCCGAAATGCAAGGGAGATATTTTCTTGAATCGCAGAGGGGATGGCTTGATCTGCAAGGCCTGCCACTTGCTCTATCCCATCAAAGAGGATATCCCCGTTATGTTGATCGATGAAGCACTCCCGTATCAGGGAGAAGAGGGGTAAACCAATTCGGATCTCCGAGTGCGGATTGCGGATTTGTAGTTTCAATCTGAAATCTGAAATTTGAAATCTAAAATGACCTCTTTTCTCACCTACTTACTCCTTAGAGCATTAAGCTTTTTTGTGAATCTCCTTCCGGAGGGTTTCGCGCTTCACCTGGGGCGGCAGTTGGGAAATGTGTGGTACCATCTGGATTTCGAACATCGAAACGTAGCCATTCAAAATCTTCGTACGGCCCTTGGTCAGGAGAAATCAGCGAGCGAGATACGAGAGATTGCGCGTAGGACCTTCCAAAACCTTGGGATGATGGCTGTGGAGTTCTTTCGAATTCCGAGGATGGATGTGAAAACGTTCAAGGAAAGGGTTAAAATAGAAGGGTTGGAGGAGGCACTCAAGCTCTTTCAGAAAGGAAAAGGGATTTTCCTCCTTCTCTCCCATTTCGGGAATTGGGAGATGATGGGGGTTATGTCAAAGGTGATCGGGAGCCCGATCATGGTGATTGCCAAACCCATGAAAAAGAAGGAATGGTTGGATCAGTGGGTTGCAAAAATTAGAAGCGCCTCAGGCCTTGAAGTTATTTCCACTGTGAATGCGAGCAGAAAAGTGATAAGGGCACTTTCCCAAAATCGAGTGGTCGGAATCTTAATCGATCAGAGAGCCAAGCGAAGCGAAGGCATATGGGTTGACTTTTTCGGGAGAAAGGCGCCGACCACCCCTGGGTTGGCCGTCCTGGCGATGAAGACGGGTGCTCCTGTTTTGCCGGTTTTCATGGTTCGAGATGGGTTTCAAGGGCATCGTCTCATCATCAAGGAGCCGCTTGAATTGATCCATACCGGTGACATCAAGAGAGATGTGGAAGCCAATACTCAGCTGTTTAACCATACTCTTGAATCCATGATCCGCCAGTACCCTGATCAATGGTTCTGGGTGCATAGGAGATGGGAGAGAAAAGCGAGGGTTTATCACCGATGAGAAACCTTCCTCAGAAAAGAACGGAGATCCCTTCCGCAGAAAAGCCGAAGAGTAATAAGCGCACTTACCTTCGTGTCGGGGATAAGGTGTTTCATAAGAAGTTTAAATCCTGGGGAGGTGGGATCGTGCTCGAAACATGGTCCTCTGATTTACCCGGCGGGACGTGTTTTGTTCGAATCCTCTTCCAAGACGGAAAACAGAGAGTCTTCGATAATAATTTTGACAGCGTCTGCTGCTGTTATCATACTGGAATCACAGTCATCAACCGCGTAGAAATATAGCTCCATCTCTTTCTCGTGCGACCTCCAATTTTGTAATAGTCCCTTCCTTCTTAGCGAATCGACAATTCGAAGTCCTTGATTAGTTAATCTTGTTGAACGTTGATCTGACCCCTATGGCTTCCCCGCTCTATTCTTCTGTTTCATTTTTTACGGATATATCTCATTATTTCGTGAAAAGTTATAACGATAAAATATTACATTTCTATCCTTATCATACCCTATGTAAAATTCAGCTATTGGATACTTAGGCATGTCAAATTTTATTTTTACTACCCCCATGTCCTTTCTGTAGCTACCTGTGATAAAAGTGTTTTTAATATTGTTTAAAGCCTTCCTCGTTATTTCATCATCTGGTAAATTCTTCTTTAATTCTTCAATAATAGTATTTTTAGTAATTACATTCTCATTTACATTTAACGTCGCATAATAAATCATGCTAAATGGTACTATAAGATCGTACCTTTCGTAATTGTTTATATCTTCCACCGGTCCATAAGCAATTTCTATATAGTCCTTAATTTCTGTCTTAATGGACGCACAGACAAAATCTTTCCTTTTCGTAATAAATATCACAGAGACTTCTCTGTCAATTTCTGTTTTGCAATTTAAGATCTTTTCTATCTCTGAAAAATTGCTATGAAGTATCTTGTTGATATCCACGCCGTAAATAACAAATTCCTTATTGGGTTTAATCGTATACTCCTCGATGATCCCTTTTGGGGAGTCGTTAATACAATGAATGCTTAAAGCCATGCAAAACAACATCAGAGAAAAACAGGCTAATAAGGTCATCCGCAATTTTCATAAATAGTCTCCTCAATAACCATAAAATGGATCCGTTGGTGGAATTAGACTTGCTCGGTCTCGGCAAAGGGGTCGGGCCTCAAGGGGCTGTTGCCCAAATAACTTTTGAGAGCATTATACACACGGCATATAAGGATGGCAATACAACCAAGGGTCACCCTCTCACTCTTCCCATTCGGGTGAAACTTCGGCGAGTGGTCGACCCAGGGGTTCTTGACGAGTTCGGTCGAGCGATTAAGGTGGAAGGGAGCATTTTAACCATGTCAGCGGAAAAAGACGCTTACGCAAATACCCTTTTTCTTGTAAGAAGTTAATAGAATTGCTACAATAGGTCGGAGTGGAAACGCAAGAGATATTGGAAATAATTCAAAAAACGGAGTCCCCTTTGAAAAGGCAGCTCTTAATGGTTGCACTATTGACGAGGCTTCTCCAGATGATGAATAAACAGGCGCCTATCGTCATAGGGGGTTGTGCTTTGTCTTATTACTCGAGAGAAGTCTATTTTACTTCTGACATTGATTTGGCTTATGCAGACCGGGAAGCCCTGGATACGGTTCTTAAAAGCATTAACTTCGAAAAGAAGGGAAGGTACTGGGTGCATGAAAGGTTAAAGATGGCCATTGAAGCCCCTGCATCTTCCCTGCCGGGACAGGATTCGCCCGTTGAAGTGGTCGAGCTTGGTGAAGGCCTTCAGTGTTCTATTATCGGAATAGAGGACCTGGTGATCGATCGGCTCAATGCCTACAAACATTGGAAGTCAGAAATCGACGGAGAAATGGTTGAACTGTTGATCAGAAAATACGGAAATGATCTGGATTGGCCCTATCTTGAGAAGAAGGCTGTTCTGCCGGAGAATGATACCTTGTCAGAGATTTTGGAATTGAAGAAAAAGGGTGGGTTATGAAGCGGAGATTAAAAAAGTTTGAAGAAGGATCCCCGGTGGAGTTTCTTTTGCTAAGAGAGCAGTTAGGGATGAAAAGATATCGAAAAGGTTCAAAAAGAGACGAGGAGAAAAGAAAGATACTGTTGGAGCTCGGGTTAAAAAGGATAGAGGAAAAAGAGAAGGACGATTTTATCCTGTTGGGCTATCGGAAAAGGAAAGTTAAATTCTAAGATGACATAATCAAGTCACAATAGATAATAGCGCCCCACCCCACCCCTGAACCATGCGAGGTTCAGGGTATTGTCCTGCACCCTACATGGTGCAGGGCGCACCCTCTCCCATCAAGAGGTATGACCGGCATTTTTTTGTATGAGGGTAACGCACCCAACCGAAAGGTTCACTCCTTCCCTTCACTCAAATACTTTCCAAGGAGTTCGCGGGTGTGTTCGTCATCGTGGCAATAAACGCATAGGTTTTCCCAGTTTGATCCGTCGGGAGGGTTATTCAGGTGATTTCCGCCTTTGTGGTGGACTGTCAGGAGATGCCTCGTGTTTTCATCAAACTCTCTTCCGCATTTGGCGCAGATGAGGCCATGTATTTTGAGGGAGCGTTCCCGATAATCACTCCATGGGGGTTCGGCTTTTTTTAATTTTTTAAGGGTTTCTTCAATGGATTGATAGTCACCCGTTTTTTGAGGTGGTCGCTTATGATGAATTCGATAGGATTTGTTTTTCATAAGAGATTTCCCCCCTCACGCTGCCCCTCTCCCCTGCCTTCGTCCCGCAAGGCGGGACTTCGTGCAGGCAGGCCCGCTGGGGAGAGGGAAGGGGAATGACTCATTGTGTTTGCTCCGTGACGATATCGACCGTCATTTCGATTCGGTCCTTTGGATTATCGTTGCCGTCCCTGGGCTGGGATACGATTTTATCCACCACCTCGATCCCCTTCACTACCTCGCCAAACACCGTATATTGCCCGTCGAGAGAAGGAATATCTGCCACGCAGATGAAAAACTGCGAGCCGGCGCTATCCGGGTGAGCAGACCTGGCCATGGAAAGCGCGCCTCGCCGATGAGGTTTCTTATTAAACTCAGCTTTGATTTGATAGCCCGGGCCTCCCATACCGTGTTTTGACCGGTCCGGGTTTTTCGAGTTCGGATCCCCTCCTTGAATAACGAACCTGGGCACTACCCTGTGGAAAGTCGTTCCGTTGTAAAAGCCTTTTTTGGCAAGTTCAATAAAATTATTCACGTGGTTGGGCGCGACTTCGGGGAAAAACTTCGAGGTAATATCTCCCAGATTTGTGTGAATGATCGCTCGTTGCTCAGACATTTTCTTGACCTCCTCAGGCGAGAATTTTCTGGATCGCACTTCTTGTGAAAAGGATTCGGACGTGAAGAGACTTAGGGAAAACAGAAGAAATATCGGGACCAGCCAGATTCTTTTCATTTGATCTCCTCTCCGTTCTCTTCCTGATTCAAATTCCAGGCGCAGGGATAGTGCCTGATCTTAAAGTTCTCTCTGTTCTATTTTGAGAAAATATCCTTCTTCCCTTCGGCGAGGAATGAAAATTCACTTCTTCTCTGTCGGGTAACCGGCGTTAAGCCATTCCTTCCAACCGCCTTTAAGGGCGTAGATCTTCGTATACCCCATGTCCATCAGCTTTTGTGCCACACGGGCACTGGTGCCTTCACTGGGTCAGGCGCAGTAGAAGACAAGGGTCTTATCCTTCGGGTACTTATTCGCCCAGGACTCAGCGGCTTCGGGATCTTCGCGAACAGCCCCTTTAATTTTCAAATCACTACCTGTCCAGTCCGTACCGCGGCGGACGTCGATAATGATCAAATTAGGGCTGTCGAGATTTGCCTTGAGTTCTTCCTTCGTCATTCTGGGGGCATCCGTAGACTTTGCCAATGTCGTGCATCCCCCAATCATGAATAAAATGATCAAGGTGCCGATAAGTAGTCTCTTTTCCATTCTATTCCTCCTTCCGTGGGTAGTCCAATCCCTCCAAACGATAGAGTAGATATAAGTTTAAATTAACAAACGAGGGCCCCAAAATCAACGAAAATAATTGGGAAGGGGCTAAAAAATCGCTTGTTTAGGTATTTGAATTTTGGTATTTATAATACATTGGAAAGTGGCGAGTGGATATTCAACTTTCCACTTTCAAAATTGGAGGAGGTGGTTGGTCATGATTACTGTCCCAGCCCATAAGGTAAGACAATTTGGAGTAGAGTTCTATCAAACTTCTTTCACATCCGGAGACGTCCAGAAGCTGGTCAAATTTGAGGTGTTGAATTATCCGACCGTTGAGGAGGAAGAACGGAGGAAAGCCGGTAAGACCTCCGCCATCAACTGGGAGTTGCTGGAGAAACGGATTGGGAGGAGTGAAGCCGCCTTTCAAAGGCCGATGATTCGGAAGAAAATTCGTGAATTGGTTCAGTATTATTCGGAATGTCAAGAGGCCCGAAATCTTCCTGCTATCCCGGGGGCCGTCATTATGATTACCGAGAGGCCGCTCAAATTTTCGCCCACTGGGAAGAATTCCAACCTGGGGATGCTCCAGATTCCGGAAGAAACCGGAATCCTGAGGTGCCTGGACGGCCAGCATCGATTGTTAGCCCTGAGCGCTCAAACGGATAAAGATGTGGAGATAGATGTCCCCGCTGTTCTCTTCGACAGCCTGGATCCTCGGCAGACAGTCGAGCTTTTTGTCACGATTAATGCCAAGCACACACGACTCAACCCCTCCCATCTGATTTCACTGGCGGGCCGAAGGCTTTATACAGACCGGTACCAGGCATTGGCTCACGATATCATTCGTCAACTCAACGAAGAGGAGAGTTCTCCGATGAAGGGAGAAATCAAAATATTGGGCGTCGGGAAAGGCAGGGTTTCGCAGGCTTCGTTGGCTGATGAAATGGTAGACCTTTTCAGTAACATCGAGAAGCTTGGAGGAAAAGAAAGATTTAAGGATTTCGAGCAAAATGGAAGACGTTTTTTTCTCAACTACTTTAAGGCAATTCTTTCCGTCTTTCCTAAGGCCTGGGGAGGGCGAAAATATAGCATCAAAACCGGAGCCGCTCTTCGAGCCTTCATTCGCCTGAGCCCGGACGTCATGGCACGGTCGAAAGGGTTGAAAAACGACGCCTTCGATTATTTCGGCATACGGGAGGCGGTCAAACCCTGGGGTGACAGGATCGGGGAAAGCCGGTTCGAGACAGAGGGAGAATGGCGAAAGAAACTGGCAGGCGGGACGAGGGGGACGGTAGAACTTCTCACAAGGGAACTTCGGGACGCCTTGAAGGTCTAATAAAAAATCCACCGAGCTCGTTGGGCTCGATGGATTTTTGAGGAAAAGGGTTAATGAGGAGGAAAGAGTTTTTTGTCTGTTGTTGGTTACCACTATACACAATCAACATTAAGAGAAGATTAAAATGGGGTTAAAACTTTCTAATCTTTTGTAGCTGTCTGCGCGGGTCTTTGTTAGACTGGTAGCAGGCAGGCCCGTTTTTTAACTCTTGAAAAAGGACTGTTGGAAACGGAGGTGGCCTATGGAAGGGGAAAGGAAGCTGACAGAGGAAGAATTTGTTCTCCAGGCAATCAAAAAGTTGAGGAAGGAGCCGTATCGGGGTATTCACAGCGTCTACAGTGGTTTTAATGAGGCTTTCAGAAAATATTTCGACACAAACCCGGTGGAGGTTACTTCCAGATTGGCCGATGAGGGGAAGATCGAGACAAGGCCCTTTAAAGGAGGAATGATGCTCTTCCTTCCTGGAGAAGCTCCGAAAAGACCCTCAGCGGATGAAATCATTCAATTGATATTGGGATCCGGAAACCAGTCACTCTCTGAAGAAGAATTTGCCATCGAAGGAATCAAGAAGTTGAGAAAGGAGCCTTACAGGGGGATCCATAGCGTTTTTAGCGGGTTCAATGATGCCTACCGAAAGCATTTCAACAAAGATCCAATCGAATTCACCGGCAAGATGGTTTCGGCGGGGAAGATTGAGATCATCCCGATAAGAAGTGGTAAAGGGGTAATGCTCTATCTCCCGGGTGAGGGTCCGAAAGGGCGAAAAACCGACGAAACCCTGAAGAGGATCCTGGGGTAGGTCAGAACTCCTAAAATACAGACACCAATAATCAAAGAGGAGGATTAAAGTTTTCGGACGATACCGAAATTAGTGTTGCTTCCTTCCTTGTCAATGAAACGCCCCTCTTTCCTTCCGATGTAGATTTCAACCAGATGAACGAAACCGCTTCGCGTTAGTTTAAAACCATTAGCTCTTTGACAACTGAAAAAGTTCTGGGGAAGTGGTGTTCTTGAGAAATCCCCTTGCCCTGCTTCATGGATTCAGCAGTGCCAGCCTGCTCTCTTTTCTGGTAAAACGTGGAGGTTACTAAATCCACTATTTAAGAAAGGAGAGCGGTCATGGGAAGATTGTACGATCAGATGAAGAGGGATTTGGAGTTAAGGAATTTTAGTCCTCACACAAGGCGCATTTACTTGGCCTGTGTCAGGAGGTTTGCCCTTTACTTTCATCGATCCCCTGAGGAATTGGGAGATCCGGAGGTTCGAGAGTATCTTCATTATCTCATCAAGGAGCGAAACGTTTTTCAGGGAGCGGTCACTCAAGCCTATGGGGCGTTGAAGTTTTTTTATGAGACGACGCTCAAGAGGGATTGGGAAGGGTTCCGGATTCCCAAAGGGAAGATAGGGAGGAGGCTTCCAACCGTTCTCTCCCAACAGGAGGTGGAAGCTCTCTTTGGAGCGATCAAGAATCTCAAACATCGGGCGATCCTGATGACGATCTATTCAGCGGGTCTGCGGATCAGCGAAGCCCTTCACCTGAAGCTTTCAGATATCGACAGTCAGCGGATGACGATCCGGGTGGAATATGGGAAAGGGAACAAAGATCGGTATACGTTATTGGGCAAGCGTAATTTGGATATTCTACGGGAGTACTGGAGAAAGTACCACCCCGAGGACTGGCTGTTCTGTAATCCTTCTCGCAAGAAACCTCTTTCAACAAACGCTGTCCGAAGGGTCTTCTACAAGGCTCTTCGTCAGGCGGGGATTAAGAAACCGGCAATCGTACACACCCTACGGCACAGTTTTGCCACCCATCTGTTGGAGGCAGGGACCGACCTTTATCATATTCAGCATCTGTTGGGCCATACCAATCCTAAGACGACGGCGGTTTATCTTCATCTGAGTCGAAAAGAATTAACCAAAGTCACCAGCCCTTTAGATCTTTTGGAGGAGCCTGAGAAGCCGACCTGATGGAGAGGTTTGCTTCTCATGAAACCCTCTTTAGAAGTGGCCGATATCTTCCAGGCTTTTGGGCCAGCTTATCGACAAACTCATCAGATGCCCATTCGACATCTCCGTGTCATGCGGGCCATCGGGATTTGCCGTACCGCGGAATTGGGAGGGCATATTGATCAATGCGATCACTGTGGAACAGTTCGGATCTCTTATAATTCATGTCGAAACAGGCATTGTCCCAAGTGTCAGTGTCTGGAGAAAGAGCGGTGGCTTGAAGCAAGGGAAAAGGATTTACTCCCCACTCCCTACTTCCACGTGGTCTTTACCCTTCCCGAAGGGCTCAGACCCTTGGCCCTGAGGAATCAAAAGGTCATTTACACCCTTCTCTTCAAGGCTGTCTCCGAAACGCTCACCGAGTTGGCTCGGGATTCCAAACATCTGGGGGCAGAGATCGGGTTTATGGCGATCTTGCATACCTGGTCCCAAACCTTGATCGACCACCCTCATCTACACTGCCTGGTGAGCGGAGGAGGGTTATCTCTGGATGGAAAAAAATGGATCTGTTCAAAGAAAGACTTCTTCATCCCAGTCCATGTGCTCTCCTGCTTGTTTCGAGGCAAATTCTTGGATGGATTGAAAAAGGATTATGAGGCTGAGAGATTGAAGTTTCCTGGACAGATCGAGGAACTGAAGGAAGCGTCCGCCTTTAAAAGACTCCTCACGAATCTTTATTGTCAAGAGTGGGTAGTTTATTGTAGGCCCCCTTTGAAAAATCCTGAAAAGGTGATGGATTATCTAGGCCGCTACACTCATCGGGTGGCCCTCTCCAATGATCGGTTGGTTAAACTGGAAGACAATCAGGTGACCTTTCGATGGAGGGATTCAGCAGATAACAACAAAATCAAATTCCTAACGTTGGAGGCCTTTGAGTTTATTCGCCGTTTCCTGCTTCATGTCCTACCGAACCAGTTTGTCAAAATCAGATATTATGGGATCATGAGTCATCGGAGCCGAAAGACAAAACTCTCGCGATGCAAGAAGCTTCTGGGTGTGGCGGCGAGTGAGGAGACGAAGGAGGTTCCAAAAGAATCGTGGCAAGACCTATTGACTCGAATTACCGGAATGGATTCCACAATCTGTCCCCACTGTGGGAAGGGGAAAATGATCCAGAGGGAGATCCTCTTACCCCAGCATAACGGACGGCCCCCATGAAGAGGATTCAGGATGGTGTGAATAAACCTGCAATCATTAAATTCCATTGGGGACGATGGAGAGCCTTACCTACTTGCTCTAGAAAGAGGTGAATCTCCTGACCCCAATAGATAAGCATTACCTTATGCCTGCCAGAATTCTATTTGGTTCGCAGAGACTCATCATTCATCGTGAATCAATAAAACTCGCCGGACCAACCTCACTGCTCAATTGAATCTCCATAGCTATTGGCCCGCGGCTTCGCTCATCTTAATTGTATCCGGAATTCCGCCTTGCTTCACTCCGGATACAATCTTAACCGAAATCTTCAGTTCGGGCAATGTGCAGGTATTGGCAAGATATATGGCCATCGAGCGGGGGGAAACCCAATCAACAATGCATGTATGATGGGCTTTCTGGATAGAGAGTACTTCAAAATGGATGCAAAAGGGGGTTGACATCAATCGCTCAATCAGTACATATATTAATCGAGCACTCAAGAAACAGGGATGACAATGAAGCCTTACGATATTATCTTTATTGGTCAATTAGGTACGGGCACCATTATTCCCTTCAAAGGATCCCCTTTCATCGAACAGGCTAGTCCAGTGCTCTTCGCTGCAATAGCAGCTTCTTGCCTTCGGAAAAAAATTGCTACAGTGACGCGGGTCTCTGAAGGTGAAGAATACCTCTTGGAGCCACTAAAAACTGCTGGTGTTGATCTATTCGTGGAGCGTGGCGAGACTATGCAGTACCGTGTCGTCTTCAAAACGGCTGACATCGATCAAAGGCAGCACTTTTTGATAAAGGGCGCCAAACAGTTTGCTATTGACGACATACCTCCTTTTGAGCCATGCCTGGTGCACCTCTGCTGCATGGGTGCACCCCAGTCTCAACTGGAGCTAATGCGAGGGCTGAGGGCACGTGGCTTCCGTTTATCGGTGGATATGCAGAGCTTTGTGCTTCAACCTGATAGTGAGACGGAGGCTCTCCACCCCAAAGACGTCCACGAGAAAAAAGAAATCCTGAGCATTGCAGATTTTGTTAAACTGGATGCGCTTGAGGCGAAGGCGCTGACTGATGCCGACGTCCTGCAGGAACAGGCGAACATACTGGAAGGCTGGGGAAGTGCTGAGATTATAATAACTTCTTCACAGGGAGCACTTGCTCAGCGCGCGGGGAAAGCCACATTTGTGAAATTTACTAACGCGAGCACCAGAGGAAGGATGGGACGCGGCGATACCCTTATCGGATCATATCTGCCATACAGACTGGATTATTCGGTTGAAGACTCGCTTCAGTTTGCTGCAGCACTCACGTCGATCAAGATTGAGTCCCCCGGTCCATTCAGGGGCTCACTGCATGATGTTCTTGAGAGAATGGGTAAATCCCTTACGGATGAGATTTCGGCTGAAGATCAAAAAAGATAATCCGACGAGCCACACTGGCATATACATATCAACATACAGCTGCCCGCGCCAGTCACAAACGCAACTCTGTCTTTCAGTTTCATTTATGTTCTCCTCTTGACCAAGAAAATTATCCGGTTATTACTCGCCTCTCCTGAAAGAAGCATTCCCCTTCGAAAAGATCTCTTTTCGGTTTCTGATGATGCCGATTGCGATTATCCATGTCATTGTTGAAAACATCTGTCAACAGAAAACGAGCCGGGCCATCTCCTCGAGAAAAAAGTTTCCTTTTTGGATACATATGTCGGCGGGAAAAACTCACATCACGAGACAAAGAGATCACCGAAGGCCTCGGTCTTCTCGCGGCAAAATATTTTCAGATTGAGTCAGTTATAGTATTTTCGGTCCGCAAAAATTAGTGATTTTCAAAGGGTCTTCTTCGCAGTCCAACAAATGTTTCCATTTCGGATACGTTCACCCTTCCCGAATGTGCCTAAGTCCGAGAATAGGAAATGTTGAGAGGTCATTATTTTTTTCTTGACAAATATTTCCATTTGGGATACGGTGGCTTTCATGGATGAGGGATTGATTGCAAGAAACGTTAAGGCCCTTCGAATCAAGAAGGGGTTGTCGTTGGAAGAATTATCGAAGCTGGCGGGCATTACAAGGGGCTATTTATCCAAAATTGAAAGATCTCACAGGGCTCCTCCGTTATCCACACTGAATAAGATCGCCATCACATTGGGTGTGCAGTTAAGCTTCTTACTTCAGGAAACTACGGAGAAGATCAAGGACAATAAACTTCTCATCGTACGTAGAGACAAGGGGAAGAAGGTCATAACGAAGGGGACTTTGTACGGGTATGAATATGAGGCGATTGCGTATAACAAGCCGGGCAAAAACATGGAGCCATTTATTATCTTACCCACGATCGGCGAGGAAGGCAATTTCAAACACGAAGGTGAAGAATTCATGTATGTATTGGAAGGAACGCATGAATTCAAGTATGCGGGTAAGAAATATATTCTGAGGCGGGGGGACAGTATCTATTTTGATTCTGGGGTTCCGCATAGCGGCAGAAGTTTAGGTAAACCGAGAGCAAAGATCTTATCGGTCATCTATTCCTACAAGAGATAGCAGGAGATAGAAGGATTAAAAAAACGTACTCGAGGACTCCATACTAGTGGGAAGTTCTTTGCCATGCCTGAGACCCGACTGGTGCAGTCTGTCCAGAGTTTTTTGTCGAGGTCAATTATACAAGAGTATGAGAGCCTACCTAATAAGGAAAGGAGAAGATAAAGATGTCTTTGGACGAGGTATTGGCAGCCATTGTCGGATCCGGGTGCGTCTTTAACGACCCTTCTACGCTTGAAGCATATTCTAAAGACGAGAGCTTTGTGCACGCTATAAGGCCTCGTTGTGTCGTTAAACCAAAAAATACAGGGGAAGTGCAAGCGATCGTGAAGTGGGCGAACCAAACGCGTACACCGCTTGTGCCGATAAGTTCCGGTGCCCATCGATTCCGAGGCGATACTGTGCCCAGTGTGGGAGGAGCTATTGCCGTGGACCTGAGCCAAATGAAGAGGATCATAAAAATTGACCGTCCAAGTAGGGTCGCCATGATTGAGCCGGGGGTCACATTCGGTGAACTTATCCCTGAACTGGGAAAAGAAGGCTTATCACCTTTCATGCCCTTGGTACCCCGCAGGTCCAAATCGGTGGTCGCAAGTTGTCTCGAAAGGGAGCCTATAACGATCCCAAGGGCTCACTGGGAGACACAAGATCCATTACTCTGTACGGAAATCATTTATGGTAGCGGTGATTTGTTCCGAACCGGCTCCGCTGCCGGGCCGGGCACGATAGAAGAACAATGGGAAACTGGCCGTACCCAGGTGAGGGGGATGGGGCCGGCTCAGGTGGACTTTGCCAAATTGATTCAGGGAGCGCAAGGGACAATGGGAATTGTAACTTGGGTGACGGTGAAATGTAAGCTCTTGCCCAAAGTCAAGAAAGGTTTCTTTGTGCCATCTGAAGATCTTGACCGTCTCATCGACTTAACATACAGGCTGATGTGGAAGAAGGTTGGAGCTGAATGCCTGATATTAAATGGTCACACGCTGGCGTGCATTCTCGCCAAGGATGCCGAAAAGGCCATAGCGCTGCGTGAGGTCCTGCCCAATTGGGCTCTCTTCCTGGGAATCGAAGGCGCCGGGTTGCTGCCGAATGAAAAGGTCGCCTATGAAGAAACAGAACTTAAAGAGGTTGCTCAGCTATTCGGACTGACACCCCAAATGGTAATTCCGGGGGCGACAGCCGAGGTTGTGTCGGACGCATTATCTCAACCTTCGCCGGAACCGTACTGGAAACTCCGATACAAAGGAGGTTGTCAGGATATTTTTTTTATTACGAACCTCAACCGAACTCCGGAATTCATAAACAAGATGAATGAGTTGGCAGGCCGTTACAAATATCCAGGAATAGATATTGGGGTCTATATCCAGCCGACCGTGCAGGGTACAAATTGCCACTGTGAATTTCATTTGAGCTATTCGCCGCAGCGCTCAATAGAAGTGGATAGGATGAGAAACTTCTTTACGGCTGCCAGCAAGGCCTTGGCCGACATGGGTGCCTTCTTCTCGCGCCCTTATGGACCATGGGCTGCGATGGGTTACAGCCGTGCCGCCGATACGGTCATCGCTCTGAGAAAGGTCAAAAATATATTCGATCCGAATGGCATTATGAATCCCGGGAAATTGTGTTTCTAAGGAGGTTAAGCCAATGCCCCTTCAAGATTTCAAGATTTATATGGAAAGGTGTAGCCGGTGTTCCTATTGCAAGTGGGTGCCTCATATGAAAATGACAGAACGCAAATTCGCGACCATCTGTCCAAGTATCGCCCAATACGAATTTCACGGCTGGTCAGCCGGAGGGAGGATGGTAGCCGGACTATCATTGCTTCGTGGAAGAATCGATTACTCGGATACGTTGCTGGATATGATTTATCAGTGCCAGATGGACGGTGGCTGTGATGTCTCGTGCAAAAACCAAACGGATTTGGAACCGTTGGAGACGATGCTAGAGTTGAGAGCCAAATGCGTTCGAGATGGTCACGTCATTCGTGGCCATATGCCTGCAATCCAGAGCTTGAGGAGAGAGGACAACATGATGCAGAGTCCCAAGGCTGAGAGGGGCAAGTGGGCCGAGGGCCTCGATGTCAAGGATATTACAAAAGACAGAGTCCAGGTCCTCTATCATGCAGGCTGTAGATTAAGCTTTGATAAGGAATTGTGGAATATTGCTCGCGGAACCGTTAGTCTGCTAAGAGATGCAGGCGTTGATATCGGTATTATGGGGAAAGAAGAGGTGTGCTGCGGCGGGAGGGCTTACGAATGGGGATACCAGGAGGAGCTTGCGAGATACGCGGGGCGTAACGCGAAGGCCTGGGAGGCATCGGGTGTTAAGATGGTGGTTACTTCTTGCCCACACTGCTATCAAACCTTCAATGTTCTCTATGACAAAATTGGCATGAGAGTGAACGTGCAGGTTCTGCACATTACTCAATTCCTTGATTTTTTAATCAAGGAGAACAAGCTCCAGTTGATAAAGGAAGTTCCCATGGAGGTTACGTACCATGATCCCTGTCATCTGGGCCGGTTGGCAGAGCCATGGATACGTTGGAACGGGGTGGAAAAGAAGGTAATGGGCCAACTGATTGTTCAGGATCCGCCAAAGGAGTTCAGGCGTGGTGCGAATGGGGTGTATGATCTTCCACGGGATCTGCTGAAGAGTATCCCTGGCCTGAAGCTTGTGGAGATGCCTCGAATTAGGGAATACGCTTGGTGTTGCGGCGCAGGGGGTGGAGTGAAAGAGGCTTATCCTGAATTTGCGTTGCGAACCGGTCTGGAAAGAATGAAAGAGGCAGAAACCACAGGTGCAGAGGCAACGGTATCCGCCTGTCCTTGGTGCCAACGGAATTTGCTTGATGTCGTCAAGACGATGGATACCAGGATGAAAGTCTATGACATAGTAGAGCTAGTGCAACAAGCGCTTTGAATATAGCCGGCGGGCGAGGAGGAATCCAAAAATGGCGCTGACAAAGGAAGCTTATCGGGCATTAGAGGATATTGTGGGGGCAAGATATTTGACGGAGGAGGCCGCCGTACTCGAAGGCTACTGTTTTGTGTGGGGAAACGAGATGTTCTTTGGCGATCGGTTCTCCCCACGACCACATGCCGTTATCCTCCCCGGAAGTACGGAAGAGGTGCAGGCCATCGTGAAGTTGTGTAATCGATATGCTATCGAGTATAAAGCCCACGCCAGCGGTTTTTGCTCTGCTGCGCTCGCCGGGCCTAAGGGTTTTCTTTCAATCGAACTTAGGAGAATGAACAGGATTCTCGAGATCGATGAGAAAAATATGTTTGCAGTCATCGAACCTTGTGTTACGGCCGGTGAGTTGTTGCTCGAGGCGATGAAGAAGGGACTCCGGTCCTATTCCGGATCAAGTCCCACCAGTTCGATCGTTGCTAGTGCCACTTCTTATATAGGCCTGAGTTCGAGCCAGATCAGCGCGGGTTATGGCGGACGCAACCCTTTGGGCGTTGAATGGGTCCTTCCTGACGGAGAAATCCTGAGGTTGGGTTCACTCGGGACGGGAGCGGGTTGGTTTACCGGGGACGGCCCCGGGCCAAGCCTAAGAGGTATTATGAGAGGTCATACGGGGCCAAGCGGTGGTTTAGGGGTGATCACGAAGGCAGCAGTAAAGCTTGTTCCGTGGTACGGCCCGGCAAAGATGGAGACGAAGGGAAAGCCTCCATCCTATACAGTGGATGTGCCGGAAAATTTCAGAGTTTTCACCCTCATTTTTCCATCTCGAGAGAAGCTATACGAAGCCTTTGGATTAATCAACGAAGAAGCGATAGCCTTTGCTTGTAGCCGACGCGGGCCGTTCACAATGGTTGCAGGGATGACCGGATCGAATAAAGAGGCGTGGGAGATATGGAAAGAAGGCTACTTTCAGAAAAAATGTGCCAATTCACTGGCCCTGATCATGGATGCGAGTTCTCGTCGGGAAATGGATTATAAAGAGAAGGTGTTGGAGAAGATCTTGGAGAGAACCGAAGGGGAGATGTTCCCTGAGAACGCTCACGGACAAAGCGCTAGGTTTGTTCACGCCCTTACCGGTCAGGGAGGTGTCAAAGGGGTCTTTCGGGCCACGGGAAGCTTTTCCACCGGAGCAAATGCGGACGAGGCATTGGTGGCTATGCTCAAAGCGAATGAAATGGGATACGAAGTCAAACAAACGTTCGGTAAAAGAGGTGTTGTCTTGGATGATGATGATCCGACTTGGCTGACAGCAACCGAGGAGAACACATCCGGGGCTCATCAAGAATTTGCTGTTCGTTATGATCCCTTGGATCCCCAGTCGATCAAAGGGGCCGCTGAAATCGAAGCCATTCTAGGCAAATTGTGGTTGGAGAAAAATATCGATATTGCATCCTTTGCAGGGGCTTTTGGGCTGTTGGCGTACGGGGGCAAAATTCATGAAATGGCTGGCCCAAAATGTCTGGATTATCACATCTGGATGCGAAAGATAAAGAATGCGTTCGATCCTAACTGTGTTTCAGAATCATCCTATTACATTAAACCGGAAGAGGAGACCTCTCCTCAAAAGTGATGACCGGTAGACTGAATCGGGTATTTCACTGCGAAATTGCTAAGAACTTTATCTTCGATAGAAAGGGGGACAAAATGGAAAAAATGAAAAATTCTTTAGTGCCGGAGGTCCATAATCCTTATCAGCTTACCCAGGATGATCTGGACAGCACGTATTGGGTTTGGGATCGGCTTCATACCC
>Ga0116130_1000595_pt1 | contig 22347 bp, 19 predicted proteins | sample June2015DPH_17_5_FD_89733 | JGI IMG/M metagenome (GOLD analysis project Ga0116130, IMG submission 89733) | Peatland microbial communities from SPRUCE experiment site at the Marcell Experimental Forest, Minnesota, USA - June2015DPH_17_40 | ecosystem: Environmental > Terrestrial > Soil > Wetlands...
CCGCGCAACCTGGCCAAGAGCGTGACGGTCGAATAGCGTGCCGCTGGCGCAGTTCCTGCACCAGATCGAGGTGCCGACGCGCGGCAAGGGGCTGTATGAGATCACCGGCGCGATCGAGGACTGGCTGGAGGGACTCGGCGCAAGCACCGGCCTGCTGACCGTATTCGTGCAGCACACCTCGGCCTCGCTCATCATCCAGGAAAACGCCGACCCGGACGTGGTCCACGATCTGAATGAGTTCTTCAACCGGCTGGTCGAGGAGGACAACCGGCTGTATCGTCACACTGTGGAGGGGCCGGATGACATGCCGGCCCACATCCGCGCGGCGCTCACGCTGGCGCAGCTCTCCGTGCCGGTGGAACGGGGCCGCATGGCGCTCGGCGCCTGGCAAGGCATCTACCTGTTCGAGCATCGCGCCGCGCCGCACCGCCGGAGCATCAAGCTGCATTTGCTCGGCGGCGATTGACGCACCGTTCGGCACTTGCGGCCATGCTACGTGTACAATAGTCGGCTGGAGGGCACAATGAGCGCAAAGGCAACCGTTCGAAAGGCCGGCAACGTGGCCATCGTGGATCTGGCCGGCAGGATCGTTTTGGGGGATGGCTCCGGAGTGGTACGCGATACGATTAAGGACCTGGTCGGCTCGGGCCAAAAGAACATCCTGCTCAACCTGAAAGACGTGACATATCTGGATAGCGCCGGCCTCGGCGAGATCGTCGGAAGCTATGCCACGGTGACCAATCTGGGCGGCGACGTCAGGCTGTTGCACGCGCAGGGCAAGGTCAAGGAACTGCTCACCATCACCAAGCTCTACACCGTTTTCATTGCCTACGACGATGAAGCCACTGCGCTGAAGGCCATGTCGGCCGGCGCCGCAAAGGCCTGACGGGGGACGCGCGCCGGCTATCTCGTCGCGCCATTCGATTTCGCGGCCCGACTTCGCACGCCCACCTTGGCTTAAAGGCCGAGTTGTATAACAGCTCACCGCCAAAGGTGTTAACGAGGTCTGTAACACGGTTTTTGCTCGAATTAGGATTGATTTAGGCAAGGATGAGTGTTAAGATCTGGTTACTCTGTCATCCTCCGAGACAGATTGTAGTAGACCTAAGCCCCGCGCCTTCCCCGGCACGGGGCTTTTTTATGGCAGGGAGGGCGTTCCGATTCGCTTTTGAGCCGCCCAAGGTCACTGTAACTCGCTGCGGATTCCTAAGATTGTCTGACGGCCGATAGCGCACCCCGCCTTTGCGCCGCTTGAACCCCGCACGTGAGGTTATTATTGCCAAGAGTCCCGAAATACCCTACTTATGTCGATTTTGAGCAGCCGTCGTGCTAAATCGCGGTGCTTCTGTGCGTCCCTTTGAGCAGAGAGCCTGTTAGGATGAATACGTTAATGGCCCCACCGCCCGAATCCGTCGGCTTCTCGGTAGACAATTTGGAACGTGTATTCCGCGAGAGCCATGCCGCCGTGTTTCGCGCGGCCTACCGCGTGACCGGCAACGCGAGCGACGCCGAAGACGCACTGCAAACGGTTTTCCTGCGGTTGCTCAAACGCGACGCCGCGGCCGACGCGGTGGAGAACATGCCGAGTTTCCTGCGGCGCGCGGCGGTGAACGCGGCGCTCGATATCGTCCGCTCGCGGCAGGGCATCCGGAATATTCCGCTGGATGAATTGGAGCCCGTGCTGGCGGAGCCTGCGCATCGCCGGCCGGACCGCTTGCAGGCCTCGATCGAAATTCGCGATTGGCTGCGCGGTGCGCTGGCGCGGCTGAATCCGCGCATCGCGCAGATGTTTGCGTTACGGTTTTTCGAAGGAAAAGACAATCCCGAAATTGCGCGGTTGTTCAACACCACGCCGGGCAGCGTCGCGGTCACCATTTCGCGGACTCGCGACCGGCTGGAAAAGGAATACCGCGTTTACCAGGGAGGCGAGGCATGACACCGGAAAACAGCTTCCAGGACCCGGCTCTGGAACAAGCATTGTCGGAAATTCGCGACGAGGCGGTCGATCCGGCGGTGGTCGAGGCTGCCGCGAACCGCGTGTGGGCGCGGCTGTCGGAAGCGGCCGGCCAATTGAGCGGCGAGCCCATCCGCGGCTGCGCTGGCTTTCAAGCGTTGCTCGCCGATTACCGCGCGGGGCGTTTGCCGCAAGGGCGCGCCATGCTGGTGGAGGATCACCTGCATTCGTGCGTCGCCTGCCGGCACATCTACGAAGGAAAAGTGGTGACTATGCCGGCGGCGCGTCCGGTGGCGCGGCCTGCCAGGTGGAACTCTAACGCGGCTCGCTGGGCGGCCGCGGCGGTGGTGGTGATTGCGGCCGGAGTCGGTGTCTGGACTGTGGTCGATCGCTCGGGCGCGCCCGGCGGCCGGGCCAGAGTGGAAGCGGTCAGCGGCGTGCTGTATCAAGTGGCGGCCGATGGCGTACTCCGCCCGCTGGCCGCCGGACAGAACTTGCCGGAGGGCGTGGAGATTCGTACGGCCAAGGATTCCGATGCCCTGCTGCGCCTGGCCGACGGATCGTCGCTGGAACTGCGCGAGCGGTCGAGTCTCTTCACTACCGCTTCCGCCAATGATCTGACGATTCGGTTGGGCCGCGGCAGCGTGATGGTGGAAGCCGCCAAACGCCATAAAGGCCACTTGTTTGTAGATACCGGCGATTGCCGCGTAGCGGTGACCGGGACCATCTTCGGCGTCAGCGCCGGTGTGAAAGGCTCGCGCGTTTCCGTGGTGCAGGGCGAAGTGCACGTGGCGCAAGGGAGCGGCGAACAGGTGCTGCACCGCGGCGATCAAACCGTCACCGGCGCCGGGATGGATCCCGAACCGGTGCGGGACGACATCGCCTGGAGCCGCAACCGCGACCGTTATTACGCGCTGCTGTCCGACTTGCGTGCCAGTCTGGAGCGGATTCATCTGCCCGACCTGCGCTACCAAAGCGATCTGCTGAACCGGCTGCCCGCGTCCACCGTGCTGTACGCCAGCATTCCCAACCTGGGCGAGTATCTGAGCCAGGCGCAGGCGGTGCTCAACCGCAAGATCGCCGAGAGTCCCGAGCTGGCGCCGTTCTGGAACGAGCGCGGAGCCAAGGTGCAGCCGGTGATCGACAACCTGCGCGCCGCCAGCAGCTTCCTGGGCGGCGAGATCGCGGTGGTCGTCGTGGCCACAGCGGATGGCAAGCCGCAGCCTCCGGTGTTTGTATCGGAGTTGAAACGCGACGGGTTCGCCGACTTTCTCAAGCAGCAGGGAGTGCCCTTGACGGTGGAGGTGCGCAACGGGTTCGTTGCGTTCGGGCCGGACCGCGTGGCAGTGGAGAACCTGGCGACGGCCTTCGATACGCAGGCGGGTGGATTCGAAGGCACGCCGTTCTACGCGCGCATCGCGCAGGTCTATCGCGAAGGCGCCGGGTTGTTTGTGTGCGCCGATCTCTCGCGCCTGGGCGAACACACGGCCGGCATGAGCTATTTCGTGGCCGAGGAAAAAGAAATCAACCGGCAGATGGAAACGCGGGCAACACTGAGCTTCGATCCCGCCCACACCGGTATCCCGGCGTGGCTGGCCGATCCGGCGCCGATGGGCTCGCTCGATTACGTTTCGCCGGAAGCCGGAACGGTGGCTGCGTTCGTGGTGCGCGATCCCGCCCTCATCGCCCAATTGCTCGCCGACCTGGTGAAAACCGCCCCCGCCGGATTGGGGGCGCAGGGCGATCTGCGCAGCGATCTGGCGCATACCCTGGGCGGCGAGTTCGCCGTGTCGCTTGACGGCCCGTTGATGCCCGTTCCTTCCTGGAAGCTGGTGGTGGAGGTGTACGATCCGCCACGCTTGCAGTCGGTTTTCGCGCGCCTGGTGGCCGAGGCGAATCGGCAGTCCGCCAAGCCCGGCGGACACAACATCCATATGGCGCAGGAGACCGTGGACGGCCGGACCTATTACACCATCGACGAGCCCGCCCTGGGGCCGCTCGCCGCCGCGCACTATACCTTCGCCGACGGCTACATGATCGCCGCGCCGAGCCGCGCGCTGGTCAAGCGCGCTCTGGATCTGAAGGCGGCCGGAACCTCCATCGCGCGCTCCGAAAAGTTCATGGCCTTGACGCCGCGCGACCACTACGCCAATTTCTCGGCCGTGCTGTATCAGAACCTGGGCACCTCTCTGGCGCCGCTTGCCGGAATGTTGAGCGGCATGGCCGGCGCGCATCACGGGCAGCCCGGGCAGCCTAACCCGGCCGACCGGCTGGCCGATCTCAAGCCCACTCTGATTGCCGCCTATGGCGCGCCAGACCGCATCACGGTGGCCGGTACAGGCGATCTACTGGGGGCCCGCCTGGAGTCTCTGCTCACGGACCCGGGTGGCTGGACGGCTGGCTCCATGCCGTTCGGACAACTCTTCGGAACAGGCGGCCGCAAGCCGGCGTATAGAGAGAAGTGATGGCTGAAGAGACGGCTCAAGAGATGGCACCCGTCATCGAGCTCGACGGCCTTGAGGTGCGCTTCGGCGATCGCGTGATCCTCAAGGGACTCAAGGCTTCGCTCACCGGCCGCTCGATCGGCTTGCTGGGGCCGAACGGCGCCGGAAAATCAACCTTGCTGAACGCGCTGCTGGGCTTTCACCGGCCGTCGGCGGGGACCGCCCGTATTCTCGGCCGCGACATTCGCCACGAGCCGCGCGCGGTTCGCAGCCTGATCGGCTACATGCCGGAAAACGATTCGTTCATCGCTGCCATGAGCGGCGTGCGCTTCGTCCGCCTGATGGCGGAACTCGCCGGCCTGCCCAAGTCCGAGGCGCTGGAGCGTGCGCACGAGGCGTTCTTTTACGTGGGGCTCGGTGAAGTCCGCTACCGCGCGCTGGGCACTTACTCGCTGGGCATGAAGCAGGCGGCCAAGCTGGCGCAGGCCATCGCCCACGGTCCCAAGCTGCTGTTTCTGGACGAGCCGACCAACGGCCTCGATCCGCCGGCCCGCCTGCGCATGATTCAGTTGATCCAGGAGATTCGCGACCGCGGCGATCTGCACCTGATCGTCTCTTCCCACCTGCTGCGCGACGTCGAGGAATGCTGCGATGAGGTCCTGATTCTGAAGGACGGCGCCATCGCCGCGTTCTGCAACCTGGAAGAAGAGCGGCGCGCCAACCGGCGTTTTTTGGAGATGGAAACGCGCGGCGAACTGAACGGAAATTTCGTCGACGCCATCCGCGGCCTCGGCTGCGAAACCGCTCCCGGAGCGCAGGGCCGCCTCAAAGTGGTTCTGCCGGAGGGTCTGGAGGTGCGCCGCCTGTACGAAATCGCGGCCGCGCAAGACGTCCAGATCCGCCGTCTCAATCACCGGCGCGATTCGCTCGAAGACATTTTCCTGAAAGCCATGGAGGCCGCCGATGGCCGTCTATAAGAAGACCTACCGGCCGTATGAGGGCGCGCTGACGGCTCACTGGGCGCGCTTGCTGGTGATTCCGCGCTACGCCTTCGAAGATCTCCACCGGCGGAAGTTTCTTTCCGTCTTCTTTTTCGCCACCTTCCTCTATCCGCTGATCTGCGCCATCATCATTTACGTCCAGCACAACGCCAGCGCGCTGAGCCTGATCGGTGCGCAGGGCGCGCAGCATCTGATTTCGATCAACGTGGTCTTCTTCCTTTCGCTGCTCGGCTGGCAAAGCATGATGGCGCTGTTCCTGGCCGCGTTCGTCGGACCCAGCCAGGTATCGCCCGACCTCGCCAACAACGCGCTTTCGCTTTACCTGGCGCGGCCGTTCTCGCGCACCGAATACGTGCTGAGCAAAATGTCGGTGCTGGTGATCTTGCTTTCGGTGATGACCTGGGTACCGGGCCTGCTGCTGTTCGGCCTGGAAAGCTACCTGGAGGGCTGGAGCTGGGCGGTGGACCACGCGCGCATCGCGAGCGGCCTGTTCTTCGGCGCCTGGGTGTGGATTCTGCTGCTGGCGCTGCTGGCGCTGGCGCTTTCCGCGTGGGTGAAGTGGAGGGCGGCCGCCGGCGCGCTCATGTTCGGCCTGTTCTTCGTGCTTTCCGCCTTCGGCGCGGTGATCAACGGCGTGGAGCGCACCAACTGGGGCCACCTGTTCAACATCAGCTACCTGGTGGGCTCCGTCTGGGTGTGGCTGTTCGAGGGCGGCCACCCCACCACCAATGGAGCCGTTTTCTTCCGCGCCCCGCGCGGCGAAACGCTGCCGTTGTGGACGAGTTGGGTGGGGCTGGCCGTGCTGGCTCTGATCTGCCTGTATATGCTGGCTCGCAAAATCCGCGGCGCGGAGGTGGTGCGGTGAGCGATTCCCTGATCACCTTCGCCGGCGTTTCGCGCTTTTACGGCGAAGTGCTGGGCATCAACAACGTCAACTTGACCATCCCGCCCGGCATCACCAGCCTGGTGGGGCCGAACGGGTCCGGCAAAACCACGCTCATGAACCTGATGACCGGCCTGCTGCGCGCCACGCGGGGAGAGATCCGCGTGCTCGGCGTCGCGCCCGATCGGCCACAACAAATCGGCTGGCTGCTCGGTTACTGCACGCAGTTCGACGCATTTCCCAAAGGGCTTACCGGCTTCCAGTTCATTTACTCCTACCTGTTGCTGTATGGCATGAGCCAGGAGGAAGCCCGCGAGCGCGCCGTGGCGGCGCTGCAGAAGGTCAATATGATGGCCGCCGCCGGCCGCCCGGTGGCTGCTTACAGCAAAGGCATGCGCCAGCGCGTGAAGCTGGCTCAGGCTATCGCTCACGACCCGCGCGTGCTGGTGCTCGATGAGCCGCTCAATGGGTTGGACCCGATGGCTCGCGCCGAAACCATCGCTCTGTTTCGTGAGTGGGGCGCCGACGGGCGGCACGTGATCGTCTCCAGCCATATCCTGCACGAAGTGGATTCCATTTCCGACCAGGTGATTCTGCTGAGCCACGGCTACGTGGTTGCCGAAGGGCAGATTCAAGGCGTGCGCAGCGAGGTCCGCGAGCAGCCGATGCAGATCCTGGTGCGCTGCGACCGGCCGGCCGAGCTGGCCTCGCGCCTGTTCCAGCAGAACCACGTGGTGGAGGCGAAAATCCAGGCCGACGGCCGTAACCTGCTACTGCGCACCAAGGACGCCGACGCCTTCTACCTCCTTCTGAACCACGTGATTCTCGATACCGGCCTGGAAGTGGAATCCGTGGCGCCGGCCGATGACGACGTGAATTCGGTTTACCAGTACCTCATCGGCGAGGGAGGCACAGCATGAACCTGTGGATGCGGCAACTCGCCGCCGTCTTGCGTCTGGAATGGCGGAAGACGTTTTTCTCCAAGCGCGGCTGGTGGATCTATCTCCTTGCGCTGGGGCCGGTGGCGATCACCACCTTGCACTGGCTGTTTGAAATGGGCCGCCCTTCGTCCGGCCACAGCCTGGGCGACGATAGCGTCATATACGCCGGCATGTTTCAGTTCTTCTACTTGCGCGGCGCCATTTTCTTCGGCTGCGTGGGAATCTTCTCCAGCCTCTTCCGCGCGGAGATGCTGGAGAAGACCCTGCACTATTACTACCTCACGCCGCTGCGGCGCGAGATGCTGGTGGCCGGAAAATATCTGGCAGGCCTGGCCATGGCCGTGGTCCTGTTCGCCGGCAGCGCGGCGGCTTCGTTCCTCTTAATCGGCCGCCATTTCGGCGCCGCTTACTCGAACTACATCTGGCACGGTCCCGGCTTGAGCCAGCTCGGCTGGTACACGCTCACCGCCGCGCTGGCCGCGGTGGGATACGGCGCCGTCTTCCTGATGTGCGGCCTGCTCTTTCGCAATCCCATGATTCCGGCCGCCGTCGTGTACGTGTGGGAGAACCTCAACCCGTTCCTGCCCGCCGTGCTTAAGAAAATCAGCGTGATCTTCTACCTGACCAACCTGTGCCCGGTGGAAGTCCCCCTGCCGCCCCCCCTCAACCTGCTCGTGGTGGAAACCGATCCCACCCCCGTCTGGCTAGCCATTCCCGGCCTGCTGGCCGTGTCGCTGCTGCTGCTGATTTACACGGCCTACTCGGCAAGGCAGGGGGAGATTAGTTACGGGGAGTGAGGGGGACGGGCAGGTGGCCTGCTCTCGGATCCACGCAGCGCGCCGATATGTTTGGCAGGATGAACCAAAAGGCGGCGGAGGACGCTACAATTGCTGTGAGCACACCCAGGCTGGTCTTCGGGCAGCCTGTTGCGGATAGGAAGCCATTGAACCGAGGACGCGCCGGACACTCACAGCAAGCGGACCTATTTCGCGCCAATGTGGCGGCACGAGCCCGCCGGATCCCGCCGATTACCCTCGAAGACAACACGCCGGAAGGGCTGCGAGCGCTGCGGGCTGCCAATCAAAAGTACCGCGGGGTGCCTTGGCCCCAACCATTCGGTCGCACCAAGCATAGGATTCATTTGGGCGATGCGCGGGACCTTTCGTGGATACCAGACGCCAGCGTTCACCTCGTAGTGACCTCTCCACCCTATTGGACTTTGAAGGAATACGCGCCAGGCAACTCGGCACAGATGGGACATTTCGAGGACTACGAGCACTTCCTGGTGGAGCTCGACAAAGTGTGGCGGGAGTGCAGGCGGGTACTGGTGGGCGGTGGCCGCATTTGTTGCGTGGTCGGCGATGTCTGTATTCCGCGAAAGAAGGGCGGGCGGCATTACCTGGTTCCGCTCCATTCCGACATACAAGTGCGTGCCCGGAAGGCGGGCCTGGATTGTCTGCAGCCGATCTTCTGGCACAAGATTGCCAACGGCGCCACCGAGGCCGAAGGAAACGGCGCGGGCTTCTACGGCAAGCCTTATCAGCCAGGCGGAATCATCAAGAACGACGTTGAATACATTCTGTTTCTTCGTAAGGGCGGCGAATACCGTTCCGTTCCACACTTGCAGAAAGCGCTGTCCATGCTGTCGCGCGAGGAGATGAGGCAGTGGCAGTGCTCCATTTGGACTGATCTGCGGGGTGCTTCGACGCGAGACGGACATCCAGCTCCGTTTCCTGTTGAACTGGCCGAACGCCTGATTAAAATGTTTTCCTTTGCCGGGGATACCGTGCTCGATCCGTTCGCCGGCACAGGTTCCACGTCGCAGGCTGCTATCATGGCAGGCAGAAATTCGATAGCCAACGAGATCGAGCCGGCCTACGTCGAGATAGCGCGAGACCGGATCAGGCGCGCCGCGCGCGAGGACCGCTCAGTTGGCGCGACTGAAGCGGAGGTAAGCCTTGACGGACGCGCTGGCGCCAAACCAGTACCGGCTGCTGACGGAATTTCGGCGGCTGTTTGAAGGCAAGGTTTATAAGCACCGCGCATCGAACCAGGGTGACTTCGTGGCGATGCACCTTTACGAAGACCTCATCACCATCAATCGATCGTCTAAGTTAATCGAGGCAGTCGTCCAACGCAAAGACCGCGTGCTGAACGTTCAGAATCGGCGCCGCGGCGTTACCGCCCGGCGCGGAGACGGTACCTTTGGCGAACTCATTCCGGGCGAGACCGCGATCGCGGACGCCGGCTACCTGGTTTCCCGCGGACCCATCGCCACGGTGGAAATCGGCATCGAAGTCAAGGTGCTGGCCAAAGCCATGATTAAGCAGATTGATCGCGTGATCAATGACCTTCGGAACCAGGTGGCCCAGTTCAGGCGCGGCGGGGGCCAACCGATTTCGGTCGCCGTGGTGGGAATCAACTGTGCCGCGCACACCGTGAGCTATGAGGGTGACCGGCCCTTTCCAACGACTGGCAGCGACGGGTTCCTCCATCCTTACCAGGAAGCGCCTGAGGCCGAACGCCGGCTGCGCGCCGAGGCGGCGCCAGAGTTCGACGAGTTCCTGGTCCTACGCTTCAAGGCGACTAATGAATCGCCCTACCCGTTCGACTGGGACGACTACAACGAAACGCGCCTGGACTATGCCGCTGCTCTTTCCCGAATCAGCGCGCGCTATCAGCAGCGGTTCTGAGATGGCGCTGCTAAACTGGCCCGCGGATTGCTCATCAGGCAGCATGTCCAAGATCACTGAAGCTAGCCGCGATCATATCGCCGACGAAAACTTCGCTTTCCCCAAGGAACGCAAAGAACCCATCCATGACGCTGCTCACGTGCGCAACGCAATCGCCCGCTTCAAGCAGGTGGAAGGGGTTACCGACGCGGAACGCGACGCCGCCTGGAAGCGCATCAAGTCCGCTGCCAGGAAACACAAAGTGGAGTTGAACGAGCAAGACTGGCGCGAACTTAGTTAACTGCGCGTACGGCGGAACCGGCGCCACCAGCCCCTCTTGACATCCTCCCCACTTCCCGTACGCTGATAAGATGTCTGCGCCTCCTGCGCTATCTCCGGCACGCAAGCTTACGCTGCTGCCGCTGATCGCGGCGACCTATTTCATCGTTTCCGGCGGGCCGTTCGGGTTGGAAGATACGGTTGCCATGGCGGGCTACGGCGGCGCCATTTTCATCCTGCTGCTCACGCCCGCGCTGTGGAGCTTTCCCACCGCGCTGATGGTGAGCGAACTGGCCAGCGCACTGCCCGAAGACGGCGGCTATTATGTCTGGGTCAAACGCGGCCTGGGCCGCTTCTGGGGATTTCAGGAAGCCTGGCTGTCGCTGGTGGGCAGCGTCTTCGACATGGCGCTCTATCCCACGCTGTTCGTCAGCTACCTGAGCCACTTCCTGCCGGCCATGACGGCGGGCCAGCGCGCCACCTGGATCGGGGTAGGCTTGATCGCGGCGGCGGCAGTGTGGAACATGCTGGGCGCCAAAACCGTGGGTGGCAGCTCCGTGGTGATGGGCGTTCTGCTGCTGGCCCCATTCGCGGTGCTGGCTGCGGCGTCGGTGTTTCATGGCGGCATGTTCGCGGCGCATGCGGCGGCCCCACGACACGCCGACATCCTGGGCGGCGTGCTGGTGGCGATGTGGAACTACATGGGCTGGGACAACACGTCCACGGTGGCGGGCGAAGTCGAGAATCCGCAGCGCACGTATCCGCGGGCGATGGCCGGCGCGGTGGCGCTGGTCGCGCTCGGGTATGTGCTGCCCATCGGCGCGGTGGCGCTCACCGGCCTCGATGCCAACCGTTGGGAAACCGGCGGCTGGGCCGACGTGGCGCGGGCCGTACTCGGCACCGGCGTGGCGGGCGCGGTGGTGGCGCTGGGAATCACGGTGGGCGGCATGTTAGGCGCGGCGGGCTCGCTCAACGCGCTCACCATGGCGCTGTCGCGTGTGCCGGCGGCGCTGGCCGAGGACGGGTTTCTGCCCGCGATCTTCGCACGCCGCGATCCGCAGACCGGCGCGCCGCGGTGGGCCATCGCCGCCTGCGCCGCGGCCTGGGCGCTCGGCCTGATGCTGCCTTTCAGCAAACTTCTCATGCTCGATATGCTGCTCACCGGTTCCAGCATTCTGCTCGAATTCGCCGCGCTGGTGGCGCTGCGCATTCGCGAGCCCAATCTGGCGAGGCCTTACCGCGTGCCCGGCGGGATGGCCGGCGCCATCGCCGTGTGCATTCCGCCAGCCGCCCTCATGGTCCTCACGGCGGTGCGCAATCACGCCGAGCCGGTGGGGCCTATCAACGCGCTCCAATTCGGCGGCATACTGATGGCGCTGGGCGTTGTGGCCTATTTCGTGGGAGGCCTCTTCCGAAAACCATGATCGTCGCCGAAGGCCATGTAGGACAGACGATCGTCTTTCGTCGTCTGGCAAGCGGCGCGTCCCTTGCCGAGGTGCGACAGGGTTCGAAAAACCAACGTAAACCCTTGAAAACACGTGAGGGCAAAAAACGGCCACAAAGCTTTCGACCGGGTTTTCATGGAATTTCGCGGGCCGGCGGCCCAACCCAACAGACGACAAAAACCGATCGTCCGTCCTACCTCGGCACACAAAGCAAAAGGCCGATGCACCTTTCGGATGCACCGGCCTTTTTGAGAAGTGTGGCTGCTCGAAGGATTACGAGCGGCGGCGCTTACGCGCCAGAGCAGCGAGCCCTACGAACAAACCGCCCACCATCGCCATGGTTGCGGGCTCAGGGACGAGGGTGGAACTGACGGTTCCCTGAATCGACGTATCGCCTGGAGGCGTTCCGGAATTGGGAGCAACGATCAACGTCATGTTAGGCACAGTGAAGAAGGTCGTAGAGAAATTGGTGCCGCCCGTCGCGTTGGTTGTACCCGGCCCGACTTGCGTCGGCGACCAGTTGACGTCCATGGTGGCAGAGGTAGGTGTAACCGAGCCAGCGGTCGATGTACCCGTAAACACTCCGGTCGCGCTGTCAGTCACGTCCGTGATTTCCAGCGAAAACGTGAAACTGCCGAATGCTGTACCTCCGGTTGCGCAACCGGTGCAAATGAGCAAGAAGTCTCCGAAATCTACGTTAGACGGTACTGCGTTGCCGCCAACGGGGGAGGCGTTCGGTGTGAACAGGAGCTCCACGCCAGCCGCAGCGTCCAGCAATTCCAGGCCACCGTCGGTTATCGTGTAGCCGGCAGGGGCCGAGGTGAAACCTGTGGCGACTCCGTTCGTAGTCCACTGGATGGTGGTGGCGCTCGCGCTCGCAGCCATTATCAAAACCGCCGCCGCGACTAAGGCAAATTGAATAAGACGTCCGAGTTTCATGTTTTCTAGTATCCTCCGTTTTTCGGGAAGCCTGCTTTACCGTCCCGGTCGGCCGGTCCCTTGGCCAATTATTCTTGGGTCCTTAATGATCGTACTGGGAAGAGGCCAGGAATACAACTGGGTTTTTGAAGTTTTTTTGGGGTGCCCGTACCACGAAGCCGTCTGACGTACTAGTACTATAGCTGGGAGCAGGGCCGGTCCCAAATACTGTAACCAGTAAATAATTGTGTGACTTAACGGACTTTGAGAGGTATTTTGCGAGTGCGATTCCATCCCCCCCAAAAAAGGGGATGCACCGCCCTATGGCGCCGCCTGGCCGTCGCCTATGCCCGGAGCGCCGGCAGCACTCTGTCGCAGCCCTTTTTCTTCTGGCACATCGGTACTCGAATTGTGCAGAAGCGTATAGGTCCGCCGATTGGCGCCGCGATCGCCATCGCCCGAGACGACTTTCGGCTCAGCCGGCTGGTCAGGCGCCACGACGCTTCTGGCGCACCAGGCGGCGATAGCCGTCAACCAGGTTGCGAGTGAGAACGTCCATTGCCCAGTTGGCTTCCACCTCGGCGCGGGCGCGGGCGGCCATCGCGGCGGCTTCCGCCGGGTCCGCGAACAGCTCGATGACGCGCGCGGCGAAGGCCTCCGGCGAATCGGCCAGCGCGCAAAACCGGCCATCCTCGGCCGCTAATCCTTCAGCGCCCAGCGCCGTGGAAATCACCGGGATACCGGCGGCGAAAGCCTCCAGCAGCTTGACCCGCACGCCGGAGCCGCTCAGCACCGGGCAGACGAAGATGGCGAAACGTTCGAGCGGTTCGCGAATGTCGGCCACCGCGCCCAGCATTTCCAGGTTGGCGGCGTAATCGGCGTAGGTGTGGGCGGGCGGCGGATCGGACCCCACGATGGCGAGGCGCGCGCGCGGCTCGCGGGCGGCAATCAGCGGCAGCACCTGGTGGACGAACCAGTCGAGCGCAGCGCGATTGGGATCGTGGCGAAAGCTGCCGACAAACAGCATGGTGAACGGCTCGCGGCCTTCGCCGCGAAAGCGGTAGTGCGAGACGTCGATGCCGGCGCGCAGGCCGGTCGCGACGCGCGGGGCCAGGCGCGGCAGGAAGCCGAGCAGGTACTCGCGATTGGCCGCCGTACACACCTGCACCTGGTCGAAGCCAGCGAGCGTGCGCAATTCGTAGCGCAACGCGCGCAGGTATTCGCCGCGCGCTTTCAGCTCGGCGGTGAGGCCGGGCATGTGGCCCAGGCCGCGGCCGATCGATTGGAAGTAAATATCGTGTTCGAACAGCGCTACCGCGATGCGGCGGAAATCACAGCGGTACTGCGCCAGCACGGTGTATTCGAGCTGCACCACGTCGATCTGCCGCAAGTAAATCTGGCGGTGAATCAGCCATTCCAGTTCTTCGTTATGAAACTCGCGCACGGCGTACGGTTCCAGCGGTCCGCCGTGCTTAGTAGGGCCGCTGGGGCGCACCAGCCATTCGGCCGACGCGCAGAACTGGCGGAGTTCCAGATTGTCTTTTTCCTGCCAGGCGAAGTCGAGCAAACCGGCGACGTGTACTTCGGCCAAGCCGGCCAGCTCGCGCAGCGTCTGGTACATGAAGACGCCGCCGCCATGCACCGGCGGGCAGATGGGATAGGGCGAAACGAAGAGCACGCGCAACGGCGAGGGCGCGGCTGCGAGCGCGGCAAAACGGTCGCGGAAGTAACCGGCCAAGGGACGGCGGAAGGCTTCCGTGTCGCTGACGGCGGCGAGCGCGCGTGCCCGCCAGCGCGAGCGCACGGCTGCAGGCAGCCTCAGAAACGCGCGGCCCATGGCGGCGAAAGTGGGCCGGCCGGTCACCTCGCCGAAGATGACGCTCAGCACCGCGCCCGCCCACGTGAACGCGAAATGGCCGGCCAACCGCCGCCGCTCGTGAATATTCTTCCAGGCGAACAGTAGCGCGTTTCGCTTGACTACGCCCTGGATGAAATCCTCGCCGTACGTCTTTCCGATTGTGCCGCGGTGTTCGTGGTGGACCACGCTGCGCGCCTGGTAGAGCACTTTCCAGCCGCGCTTCCACGCCAGGTAGCCGAGGTCGGTATCTTCGAAGTAGAAGGGCGCGTATAGCTCGTCGAAGCCGCCCAGCGAAAGGAATTTGCGCCGGTCGAAAGCGCACGATCCTCCGCCGCCGTAGAAGCAGGGAAAGAGGCCAGTCACCGCCGGGTCGGCGCGGTGACGCACGCGCAACGTGCCGTCCTGCCACCAGCCCTGGGTCAGGCCGGTTTCTTCGCGAATCTTCTCGGGGTCTTTGAAAAAGATCTGGCAGGAGACGGCGAATACCGCCGCGTCGGCGAAGCCTTCGAGCAAGGGGGCAAGAAAATCGGGCTCCGCGCGCATGTCGTTGTTAAGCAGCACGACGATATCGTTCTTCGCCTCGCGGAAGCCCGCGTTCGAGCCGCCGCCGAAGCCGAGGTTCCGCTCCAGCGCCACCAGCTTGACTTGCGGGAAATGGGCCCGCACATAAGCGGCGCTGTCATCGCTGGACCCGTTATCGACGACGATGACCTCATTGGCCGGGTTGCCGGCCAGGGCGGTGACTACCGAGGGCAGATACCGGGCGAGCAGGTCGCGGCCGTTCCAGTTGGGAATAACGACGCTGGCCGCGGTAGGGGCCGGCGCCGGCTCCTGCTCCGTACCTGCCGCCGCCGGATTGCCAGGCGCCCGCCGGGCGCGCACCAGGAATGAGAGGAGGTCGGCGAACCAAAGCGCGAACAGGCTCGCGGCCACCAGCAACGGCGAGAGTATCAGCAGCGGTAGCGCGCGCAACAGACGTTTGAGGAAGAGCATGTCAACTGGCGCGGGGTTCCGGGCCGAGGCCGACCTTCTTACCCAGCTTGACCCAGCGCGACGCCTGGTATAGAGTCAACTGGGCCGATGCGCGGGCCAGCTCGCTGTTGAGGCGCTGCGCCCACGCGGTGCGGTCCGCCAGCTCGGCCTCAATAGCGTGCAGCAGATCGACAGCGTGTTTCTTCTCGGCGATCTCCTTTTCGAGTGAGGCGTCTATCCTGCGCGCCCACTCGATCTTTTGGTCGAGGTCCTCTTCCAGCCGGCTAATCTGCGCCTGGGCGTTCTCCTGCGCATCGAAGAGTTCCGCTTCGAGTTGGTCGATATGCGCCTGGGCGTTCTCCTGCTCGCGGGCCAGTTCCCGATCGAGTTGGTCGATCTGCGTTCGGGCAATTCTCTGCTCGAGCGCGAGTTCCTTTTCGAGTTTGAGAATCTGCGCCTGGGCGTTCCCCTGTTCGCGGGCCAGATCCCGTTGCAACTGGTCCACCCGCGCGCGCCGCTCCTCCAGTTCGCGGTTTAGCGCATCGGCCCACCGATTGCTTTGCTCCAGTTCACTCAGCAGTTTCCGCTGCTGGAGCTCGAATTCGGCGAGATCCCGCTGGGCTTTTTCGAGCCACTGGTTTTTCTGGGCGAGTTCTCCATCGAGCAGAGCGATATGGTGTTCGCGCTCGCGGAGCACGTTGGCGGTGCGCGGCACGTATACGAAGGTAGGGTTGCCGACCTGCGGGCGGTGGGCACAAACGGCGACGAAGAAGTGCGAGTCGTCGGGGAGCGGATCGCCGGCATCCACCCGCGTTTCGACCGTGTCGCCCGCCTGGTGCGGCTGGAAGGTAACGCCCTCCACGTGATTCTCGAGGAATAGCGTCACGTGCGGGAACACCGCCTCGAGCGCGCCGCGGAACTCCTCGAAATCGAATTCGTGAACGTGGAACGGGTTGGCGCCCTGGACGCCGCGCGATTCGGTGTAGTAGAGGCGGTTGGGCGTGGAGACGATCAACTGGCCGCCGGGAGCGAGCACGCGGCGGGCCTCCAGCAGGAACTCGCGCCAGCCTTCGAGGTGCTCGATCACCTCGAAAGCTACCACCAGGTCGAAGCACGCGTCGGGATGCGGCAGCCGGTCGCAGGAAGCCTGCTCGAAGGCGAGGTTGGTCAGCCCGTAGTGGGCGCGGGCGAAATCCACGGCTTCGGCGGCCACGTCGGCGCCGGTCACCGAATCGGCCTGGCTTGCCAGTTCAGCCGATCCGTAGCCGGCGCCGCAACCGGCGTCGAGAACCCGCTTGCCGTGCGCCAGGCGTGCCGCAAAGGCATAGCGCGCCAGGTGCTCGTTCAGGAGATCGACATCCACCTGGCCGGGAATCAGACGCTCGCCGGTGAATTCAGCCAAGGCTCTGCTCCACTTCGGGCGCCAGGCGCGCGTTGATTTCCACGCGGCAGGGCAGATGAACGTAGCCGTAGATCTGGCCCTCGGTGCGGCTCATTTGCAGCGCGATGGCGTTGTCGATCCAGTCGCACATGGCGTAGCCGGTCAGCGGACCATCGGCGATGGCCGGAGAGAAAGAGAATGATGCGGGGTAAAGCTCGGGCAATTCGAGGTGGAAATCGACCGTCACCGTATCGCCCGAATGGAGCGGCGGCAATTGGCTGCCTTCGCGCGCCGTGTTGGTGCCCGCGAAGTCCATGCCCAACTGGTTGCGCAGCATGAAACCAACCATCGGCATCGGGATCGATTGCCTGGCGCGCGCGCTGATGCGCACCACGATGCTCGAGCTGGGTTCGAGCAACTGGAGCGGCCGGCCCTGCTCATCGAGGACCGCGATGCCGAGGATTTCGGCGCGGCCATCGCCAAAGCGATGGTCGATGTTGGGGATGGTTTCGACAATCTCGGGCGCGCACACCGCGCCCTCAGTCGCGCGCGGAGTGGCGGCGGAGGAGTCGGACTGCCGGTAGCTGGAGTCCTTTTCCGTCATGGCAGCCAGATAATGAGAGACCACCGCGGCTGGGTCGCCGATTTCCGCGATGCGGCCCCGCTCGAGCCAGAGCACCCGGTCGCCGATCGCTTTCACGTCGCCGACCGCGTGCGACACGAACAGAATGGTAACTCCACGCGCCCGCAATTCGTGCACCTTGCGCATGCAGCGCTGGCGGAAATAGATGTCGCCCACGGCCAACGCCTCATCCACCAGCAGGATCTCCGGATCCACGTGGATGGCCACCGCGAAGGCCAGCCGCACCACCATGCCGCTCGAATAGGTCTTGACCGGCTGGCGAATGAACTCGCCGATTTCGGCGAACGATTCGATGTCGCGGTACCGTTGATCGATCTGCCGCGTGCTGAGGCCGAGGATAGATCCGTTCAGGTACACGTTGTCGCGCCCGCTGAACTCTGGGTTGAAGCCAGCGCCCAATTCGAGCAGCGCCGAAACGCGTCCGTGAACCTCGACACACCCGCTCGATGGTTCCAGGATGCCGGCCACGATTTGCAGCAGCGTGCTCTTGCCGGAGCCGTTCTCGCCGATGATGCAGAAGGTTTCGCCACGGCGGATCTCAAAGGTGGCGTCGTGCAGTGCCCAGAAATCGGTGTGGCGCTTGAGACGGTTGAAGGACGCGAGTTCCTTGAGCCGGTCTCCCGGCGCGCGGTACATGGCGTAGCTCTTGGAAACTGCTTGGAACTCGACGGCGTTCACGTTGGCTCAAAAGAAAGACCAGTGTAACGGAAGTGCGCGGAGGATGGTGGGGCACGCTTTTGCTTGCCGGCTTTCCTTTGGAATTGGCAGCCAAGCTCCCAGTCGCAGGCCCAGCCGCGGTGTTATGATCGCCACATTGGACACGGCGGGACGTGCCAAGCGGCAGGAGCCAATCGACAAAGTGTTAGGCGCAATTGAAGCTGGGGGCAGCAAGTTCGTCTGCGGGATCGGCGACACGCCCGAGGATCTGGTCACCACACAGATTCCGACCACCACGCCGGCGGAGACGCTAGAGGAGGTGGTCGAGTTCTTCCGGCGAGAGGCGGGCCGCGACCTGAAAGCGGTGGGGATCGCGTCCTTCGGGCCGGTCGATCCGCATCCCGGCTCGCCCACTTTCGGCTACATCACCTGTACTCCCAAGCTGGGCTGGCGCGGCACGGACGTGGCGGGCACGGTCGGCCGAGGCTTGGGCGTGCCAGTGGGTTTCGACACCGACGTGAACGGATCCGCGCTGGCGGAGGCGCGGTGGGGCGCGGCGCGAGACCTCGCCGATTTCATTTACCTCACGGTGGGCACCGGCATTGGCGGCGGCGCGCTGGTGAATGGAAAACTGCTGCACGGGCTGCTGCATCCGGAAATGGGCCACTTGCGAATTCCGCACGATCGCGCGCGCGATCCTTACGCCGGCGCCTGCCCGTTTCACGGCGATTGCCTGGAGGGCCTGGCAAGCGGGCCCGCGCTGCGCGCGCGCTGGACCATGGCGCCGCGCGAGTTGCCGCCGGAGCACCCGGCCTGGGCGCTCGAAGCGGAGTACCTGGCGCTCGGCTTGCACAACCTGGTGTGCACGCTTTCGCCGCGGCGCATCGTGATCGGCGGCGGCGTGTCGCACCAGCCATGCCTGCTGCCGATGGTGCGCGCGGAGTTGACCCGGCTGCTGAACGGCTACATCGAAGCGGCGGAGATCGTCGAGGAGATGGAAAGCTTCGTCGTGCTTCCGGAGCTGGGCGACCGCTCCGGCGTGCTGGGCGCGCTGGTGCTGGCCGAAGAGGCAGCACGGGGCTGAACGGCATCAGTTGCCTTTGCGAGGCGTCGCTTGTCCCAAACACCCAAGCCGCCGCGATTCCCTCTTCTCCTCATCGATATTTCGCAGCCAGATGTTTCCGGTACTCTGCGATGTGCGCATGCTTGAGTGTTCCACGGACGGAACGCAGAATCGGGGCAGCATCTGTAAGGGGAGAAGGCGATCCGGTAACCGCAGCCAGGTAATCTTCCACCATCTTCGATACGGAAACGCGACGCCGCTTCGCATATTGCCTGGCGCGCAAAACCACGCGGTCGTCCACGCTCAACGTGAGCTTTGCCATATACGTATGATGCCAGAGAATTAGTAAGTACAGATTCGGCGTTCGCGCGCGACACAGGAATGGCGAAACTCTCCATTGCTAATGAATTCCCGCGAATCTGAGCGTATGGGTACGCAAGGCTTCTTTCTTTCAGGAGGCTTTGTATCAGGGCACGGCTTGAGCCGTGCCGCAGGATGGCGAGAAAGGTTTGGGCTTCAGCCCCTGCACCCGCAGGAAAGCCTCAGCGGCTAAAGCCTTTGGCCACCGATGTGTTGTGGCACGGCTGAAGCCGGTGCCCTGATACAAAGGCAGCCGCCGGTCTCCCACTCTCCATGTCGCACACACATTCGGCGTCCGCGCAAACTGGAGCATCCCCGGGCTCGGTCTCGCCCGCCGCTTGCTATCCTAGCGATTCGGTGCACGATGCCGCTGACGATCAAACCTAAGCAGGATTGCCGCTGGGACCTGGTGGCGCTGGGCGAGGTAATGCTGCGCTTCGATCCGGGCGACAAGCGGGTGGCCACGGCCCGCAGTTTCGACGTTTACGAAGGCGGCGGCGAATACAACGTCGCGCGCGGCCTCAAGCGCTGCTTCGGTCTCGATACGGCGATCGTCACCGCTTTCGCCGACAACCCGGTGGGGCGGCTGCTGCAGGATCTGATCTTTCAGGGCGGTGTCGACCAATCGCTGGTGCGCTGGGCGCTATTCGATGGCGTCGGCCGCGCCGTGCGCAACGGGCTGAACTTCACCGAGCGCGGATTCGGCGCGCGCGCGGCGCTGGGATGTTCCGACCGCGGCCACACGGCCGTTTCGCAGCTCCAGCCCGGCCAGATCGATTGGGACGCCATCTTCGGCCGGCACGGCGCCCGCTGGTTCCACACCGGCGGCATTTTTTGCGCCCTTTCCGAATCCACGCCCGCCGTGGCCATCGAGGCCATCGAGGCCGCGCGCCGCCACGGGGTGGTGGTGTCCTACGATCTCAACTATCGCGCCTCGCTCTGGCAAGCCATTGGCGGCATGCAGAAGGCGCAAGAGGTCAACCGGCGCATCGCGCCGCTGGTGGACGTGATGATCGGCAACGAAGAGGACTTCTCGGCGGCGCTCGGCTTCGAGGTTCCCGGAATCGACGAGAGCCTGAGCGATTTCAAAGTGGCCTCGTTCCGGCAGATGATCGAGCAGGTATTGCACGAGTTTCCCTTCGCCGTGGTCGCCACCACGCTGCGCAAGGCCGCCACCGCGACGCGCAACGACTGGGGCGCCATCTGCTACGCCGACGGCCAGTTTCACGAGGCCCGGCACCGGCCCGACCTGGAGATCTTCGACCGCGTGGGCGGCGGCGACTCGTTCGCCTCGGGATTGATCTATGGGTTCCTCACCGGCCAGCCGCCGCAGTGGGCCGTGGAGTGCGGCGCCGCCCATGGCGCGCTGGCGATGACCACGCCGGGCGATACTTCGATGGCCACCCTCGATGAAGTGCTGCGCCTGATGCGCGGCGGGGGCGCCCGCATCGCACGGTAAGGTGGGGCAGGTTTCAACCTGCCAACGCCCGCTCCCTATGGTCGCGGCTCCGATGCGCGCGCAGAGGCCGCGACCGAGTTGGCTTCCTGACAGGCGCTAAGCCGCGCCGGCCGGCTTGCGGCCACCGAACACCGCCAGCTCAAAGACCTTCAGATAGCAGTCGACGTCGGTGTAGCCGATCTCGCGGAGCCACTGGCATTGCGCTTCGACCGGCGCCAGAATATTCGCCGCCTTATCGGGGCGGGCATAGTAGGTCTTCTCCACTTCGGCGCGGCTGCGATCGCGGTGGTGCCGCTCGAGGTGATCGAGGAAAAGGGCGTCATGCATCGACTCCACCCAGGGCGAGGCCGAAGCGACGTGCTCCAGATTGAGGAACAGTCCGCCGGGCGCGAGCAGCCCAAAAATCTCCCGATAGACTTCCCGCTTGCGGCCGTCCGGTTGATGATGAATGGAGTAACCCGACACGATGGCGTCAAAAGGGCCACGGGCATCCGCGGAGTCGATCCAGGATGCGGCTCCGTAGTCGGCGTTGGCGCAGCGCACGGCATAGCTCTGTCGCGCAAAGCGATTTCCGGCCGCCTCCAGCATCGGTTCGGAGAAGTCTACCAGCACGCCGCGCGCTTGCGGGAAGCGCTCGAAGATCGCGGCGCCGAGCGCGCCGTCGCCGCAGCCGAGGTCGAGAAAATCCCGCACCGGCCGGCCACCCGCTTCGAGAAGGCGCAGCATCACGTCCAACTGTTCCTGAGCCAGGGGAATCGCGGCGCGAACTCCTTCCAGGTAGGCGCTGGCGACAGCGGATGTCTTCCAGACTTCGTCGGTGTGCGCGGGCATCTTCCCAGTTTAGCCCCGGCATTCGGTGCCGTGCCGCGGCCCGGCGGGCGCTCCGGGCCGCGGCCGCGGAGTTCAGGCCGACAGCGGCAACACCTGGCGGCGAATCACGCCGCTGAAATAGTCGCGTAGCGGGTAGAGCGGATATGGCTCCAGTTCCGCGAATGTCCGGCCCAGCTTCTGCTCGATCCGGTAGACCGCGTGAAAGAAGTTGCCGCGATCCATGTGCAGCCTCCGGCAGCACAGTTTCCAGTCCGCGCCCAACAGAAAATGAAAGCGGAATATCCGGTTCTCCTCCTCGTCCAATGCTCGGCGGCTGACGAGGCAAAAATCCGCCATATACTCTTCCGCCTTCCGGGAATAAACGCGCCGGCTGTTGCGGCCGCTGCAAAACTCCAGTGACACCGTGCCTATGTGGTCCGCCGACTGAGAGCACTCGCGAAACCGAGCCAAACAGGCCCTGAAGATCGCCCGTAAAGTGCAATTGCAGGGCACTTCCTTTCCAATCCGCACAAAACGCGTGCCATATCCATGGCAGTACGCGCACGATGCCTTAGCGACACCCACCGCGTTTGATCGGTTCCAACGC
>Ga0116130_1000599_pt1 | contig 22239 bp, 23 predicted proteins | sample June2015DPH_17_5_FD_89733 | JGI IMG/M metagenome (GOLD analysis project Ga0116130, IMG submission 89733) | Peatland microbial communities from SPRUCE experiment site at the Marcell Experimental Forest, Minnesota, USA - June2015DPH_17_40 | ecosystem: Environmental > Terrestrial > Soil > Wetlands...
AAATGACAAATATCTTCAAAAATGTTTCGGGACGGAAACTTGTACGATCCTGCAGAGTCCCGGCGACCGAGACCCTGAGCCGAAAGAACCTGGCCTCTCATTTTTGCGCCGGAAAGTAGCTAGAGAATCAAGCGTGGCGCAACACAATGCGCGTCTCTCGGCTCTGCGATTTTAAGTAGCATAGGGACAGCAGCGGTTTTCCCCAATACGAGAGTCCCAACACCCTTCCACTGGTCCGATGAAACCGCAGGGTCGTTTGACAATCGCGCTCCCAAGTTTAGGTCAACTTCCAATCGGTACTCGCCAGGGGAGAGAATCCCACGTTTCCGTCGTGTCCCTCGCGGCGCAATTCGCAATATGATGAGTTGTTGGATGCCTACCCGCGATTGACCCTGCGACAGCACGACGAAGAGTGTTGGACTGGGTGCCTGCGTCGTGTAAATCGTCGTTGAAATTCCCTCAAGATCCTTGAGCTTGTGGCGGAACTGCATCAGTATTTGTTCATCCGCCTTGATGCGTACCTCTGAAAGTCGCGTGAGAATCGGTACGATCAGAGGCCGAGCACCGCGATTCATATATGTGAAGCCCAGCGTGAGCCTCAACTGATCGATCCCGTTACGGTCGCGACAATATTCCTCTTCTTCGATGTGAGGGGTAATCACTAGCTCCTGAACAGACGTGGCAACCCCCGCCTTGTCTGCAAACGACGCAGCCCGCGTCGAGGGTGCCATCACCGTTACGGCTGATCCGAGGGCGCAGATCATGCTGATGTTGATTGCATGTAGCATAAAGACCCACAAACAGCCCAGCAACACTCAGGCCGAGAGACGGGCAGCGCAGAAGTCGGTCTCGGAGGGACACAAAGAGGAGGCCAATCCTGGACGATACGCAGCGTTAGCTGACTTCATTTGCCTAACCGTTTACCCGCACGATCAGTTTCCACGAATCCCACTTCCCGGGAGTGATCCATGGCTAAGTGCCAGGCTCCGTCGCGTAAGCTCCTCTCCCCGCCTGCCAATTGCGAACCCAGGATTCGAGATTCGACTGCCGCATGTCCACTCGATTCTGGCGGTCGGCCGAGTCGGCCTTCGGAAGTTTCCGGCAGAGCCTTTGTCGGTAAGTCGTGTCACCGAATTTGCTCACAGCCTCTCAAATAGCATCTGCAATCCGTCGCGGACGGCACCGGCCGCTGCGCCACTCAGCTTGCCGGTCAATTCCACGAGTTCCGCTTTGTCGACCGTGAGGATCTGGGACACGTTCACTACGCTTGCCTTGGGAAGGTTGGCCTCGCCTTTCCTCAGAAGCACGTTGCCCGGCGCGTTCGCCCTACTCAGATTCGAGGTGATCAGGCATACGACGCTGGTTCGAATCGCGCTCCGGTTGAAAATATCGTTCTGGACAACCACGCAAGGATGCCGGTCGGCCGGCGCCGAGCCGGCGGCAGGCCCAAAGTCAAGCCAGTATACTTGACCCTGCCGAATCTCGGTCACCAGCGTTCCTTCACCGACCGGCGCACTTTGGCCTTAATCTCCTTCAGCAATGATTCTTCCCCCGGTTCCACACCGCCTGCATAGACCTCGTTCAACCGAAGTAGCATCTGTTCCCGCCGCCGTTGCCCGAGGAAATTGCCGACTGCCAGCGCGAAAAGCCGGCTGCGGCTCAGCCCCATCAGCTGCGCGGTCTCGTCCGCTTCCTGCAACAGGCGGTCATCTATGGAAATCGCTGTCTTCATGGTTACCACTTTCTATCATACCAGATGTCCTACCGGCGGGAATACCACGAATTAGGGGGAGGCATAGAAGGGAAAGGCACGGTTCACTCTGGTGACAGATTCGTCCGCGAGAAACCTAGCACCTTGGTGATGGCGTCGAGCGAGGATTCGGCGTTGCCTTTCGGCGAGCCGCCGGGGTTCACCTCGGTGCCGGCAATGGGGTGCGTTGCTCGTTCCCACCCAGGCAGGAACGATTTCGGGCCGTCCCGCGCTGTGTCCAGCGTGGGGTACTTCAAATGCTCGACGCTGTACGCGAAGTGGTGGTGCTGGAGGCGGTTGACCTGGAGCGCCTGGCCTTGAAGATAGGAAGCTGGTCCCGGGAAGACGCAAACCGCGAGAGGCAGGATCGACTTCATGGCCGCGACTCGGTTGCACCAGGGGCGCCGATCACACCTTGGGTGCGGGCGGCGGCAATTCGCGCGCGACCACCGCGTCGGTGAAACCGCAGGTTTTGTGCGCGCCGTCGCAAAACGGTTTGTTGGCCGAGTGGCCGCAGCGGCACAACCCGATGGCAGTGCGGCCGGCGAGCCCGAAGGCGTTGCCGGCGGGGTCCACGATCTCAAACTCGCCCTCAATGCGAATCGGGCCATTGCTGAACACGGTGACTTTGGATGGCATGCGGTATCCAGGATATCAAAGACAGGTGCGCACGGCGGCGGGGCTGCGAGGGACGGCGCTATTCTAGGGATCAGGAGGCGGACGATGGCGACTCTCGATTGGTCACAATGCCCCGCGGTGGAGAGCATCCCCGGCAAAGTCAGTGGCGCGTGGGTTTTCCGGAGAACTCGGATGCCGGTTCAGACAGTGTTCGAAAACCTTGAGGCCGGGATGTCGTCGGTGAGATCACGGAAGTTTTCGACGTGACGCCGGAGGAAGTAAGGGCCGTCTTGCGTTTCACCAGCGAGAGCCTTGCGAAAGGGCCCACCTTCGGCTGATGAAGATTCTGTTCGATAACGGAACGCCGAAGCCGATTGCGCATAGTCTCACCGGCCACGAAGTTACTTATGCGGGATTGGCTGGCATGGGTTGGAAAACGGCGAACTGATTCGACAGGCCGAGGAAGCCGGGTACGAAGTGCTGCTCAGCACCGACAAGAACATCCGGCACCAGCAGAACCTATCAGGCCGGAAAATCGCGCTGGTGGTTCTCGGCAACCAGCAATGGCCGCTTGTGAGTCTGCATCTCGATAAAATAGCCGCGGCGGTGAACGCCGCCACACCGGGCAGCTACACCGAAGTGGACATTCCGTTCGAGTAAGGGCGTCGAGGAAGCGGCCCTTCGTTGCGCGCGCGAGCTATTTCACTCTCCACCGCTGTATCCCCGCCGAGTAACTCGGCTGCATCGTTACTTCCACGCGGAGGGCTGTTGTCGTAACCTGACGGAACGCGATCTTGTTGTAGCGGTCTTTCTCGACTCCGTACTCGCCGGTAGCATCAACCGGTTTCCAGGCGGTGCCGTCGCGATAGAAGATACGCCACGAGGCGGGGACACGGACGGCGCCGTGGCCGGTGTCATCGAACCAATAGAGAGCGGCCTCGGAGACGGTGGCTGGCTTGGCAAACGCGCACTCGATCCAACCGGTGCGGGCGGCGAGGTCGGCGGTCCACCAGTCGAAATAGAGAGCCGGGTCGGCGGATGAGGATGGATCATCGTCGGCTTTGACGGGGTTCGGGTTCTTGGCGCCGCTGGCGGTGAGTCTGGCGTCGGTGGTGACGCTGGGCGGTGGAGCGGGGCGCGCAGTCGATTCGGAATTGGGAATCCACACCATCATCTGGCCGGGACCGCGATTGGCCCAGGCGTAGTAGGGGATGAAAGTGACCTCTTCGGGCGTCCGGATGAGATTGCCCTTTTCATTGCGGGAGAGCGCCACGGCGCGGGCCTGGAGCACCTCGACGCCTCTGAGCAGAGCAGGGCGAAATTCGGCGCGCAGTGGCTCTTGGTCCGGCAGCATGAGGTTGCGCACGCGGCCGCCGGGATTATCGGCCCATTCGGCGGCGAAGACGATGGGGCCGCGCTGGAGAGCCACGCGTCCGCGGTCGGCGGCGACCTGGCTGTTGGCCACCACGCGGCGAACAGGCATGGGCAGGTTCAATTCGATGGTATCGCCGGCAGTCCAAGTACGAGTGATCGCGACGTAGCCTTTATCGAGGTGTACGGGGACTGCGGCGCCATTTACTTTGAGGGTAGGCCGTTCGCGCGACTCGGTGGCGAAGCGGTAGAGGTCGCTCGGGATGGGCTCTTCGCGCGCCCAACCGGGAATGCGCACGCGGATGGTCATGGGCGCGGCCTGGTCCGGCGCGACGGAAATTTTGACGGCGCCGTCCCATGGGTAACGTGTCTGCTGCGTGACACGCACGGTCCGGCCGTTATCCATCTTTATACCGGCGGTGCTGGCGGCAAACAGGTTCACCCAGAGCGTGTCGCCGCGCTGGGCGTAGACGTAGCCTGGCACGGAAGCCATGAAGCGAGTGATATTGCCGGGACAGCAGGGGACGCCGAACCACGGACTGCGCTGATCCTTGGCGGCGAGGCCGGTGGCCTCGAGCGGATTCTCATAGAAGAAAGTGACGCCATCGAGGGCGACGCCGGAAATCAATCCGTTATAAAGTGTCCGCTCCATCACGTCGATATACTTGGCATCGGCGTGAAGTAAGAAAAGGCGGTGGTTCCAGAAATCGTTGCCGACGGCGGCGCAGGTTTCGTTGTAAGCGGTGAGATTCGGCAGCTCATAATCTTCGCCGAAGGATTCGCCCTCGGCGCGGGCGCCGACCCCGCCGGTCACGTGCAGTTTGCGAGCGGCAACGTCATTCCAGATGCGGTCGAGCGCGTCGGTATAGGCACTGTCGCCGGTGAGCGCGGCCACGTCCGCCATGCCGGAGTACATATACATGGCGCGCACGGCATGGCCACCGGCGGGCGCATCGGTTTGATCGACGACGCGCTTGTTGGCTTCGACGTAGGCGTTGCCGGCGCCCTTCTCGCTGCTTTGCGGCCCGCGAGAATCGAGCATGAATTTGGCGAGATCGAGATAGCGGCGGTCGCCGGTGACGCGGCACAGCTTGACGAGTCCCATCTCGACCACCTGGTGGCCGGGCCAGATTTCGCGTTTGCCGGGACCGAAGGTTTGAACGAGCAGGTTGGCGCTGCGCAGGGCGACATCGAGGAGGGTGCGGTTGCCGGTGGCCTGGTAGTAGGCCACGGCGGCTTCGTAGAGGTGGCCGAGATCGTAAAGTTCGTGGCTGCCGACGCCCTCGAGAATCCAGCGCTCGGCGCCGGACCACGGATGGGGGTGTAACGGATCGATGGTGCGCGCGGTGTAGAGGTAGCCGTCGGGTTCCTGGGCGGCGGCGATTTTTTGGATGAGGTCGTCGCAGTAGGCCTCGAGCTTCGGATCGGGATGAACGCTGAGCGTGTAAGCTGCGCCTTCGAGCACCTTGTAGACATCGGAATCGTCGAATGGATAACGCGGATAGCTGTGATTCTCGAACGGCTCGCGACGGAGGGACTGCGCGGCGCGGATGAAATTGCCGACGGTGCCGGTTTCTTCCTCTTTCTGAAACGCAAAGGGAATGGTGACGGTGCGGTTGATTTCGATGCGCGGCGCCCAAAAGGCATCGTTCAGGTGAACGTCAGTGAAGGGTACCGGCTTGACGGGATAGTCCCGCTGCTGGGCCGAGGCGGAGACGAGCGATGCCAGAAGGCAGGCAGAGATGGCGAAGGGTTTCATGGAAGCTAAACAGAGCGTCATAACTAAATGGCCACACCCTCCTTGAGGAAGGGTGAACCGGTCGGTTGGCAGGCGAAATCCGCATCGGACCCGAAAACCGGGGCGCCTGCCCACTCGCTTGCAAGCGACGCAAGCAACAATGTTGTCGTGTCTAATGTTATAGCACCGGACCGGCGGGAAATGATGACGCCGGCCCTGGCTACTCCGTGTTCAGGAAGAGGATGACCGAGGCGCCGCGGATCACCAGGTTGGCCGGGGCTTTCTTGGCGTCGTCGCCTTTGCGCGCTTGGATGCGGCCGTAGACCACGGCCCAGCGGTCATAGCCGGGGCTGCCGAAGCGAAACTTGGCAAGCGCAGTGCGGCGTGCCATCTCGGTGAGCTTAAGGCGCATTACGGCGGCGTCAAACTCGAAGCGCTCGGGAGGCCGGGGACCGTCCTTGTCGTCCTCGACAATCCAGATCTGCGGTGGATCGGCGGTGCCGGGGTCGCAGACCTGCTCGCTCACCCATCGGCCGGTCGGACGGAAACTGTAGCGCCCAAGGATGGCGGCGCTTTTGTTCTCCCAGGAAGCCAAGTCGCGCAGCACCTCGCAAACACCGACCGGCGCCAGTTGGGGATCGGCGGCGCGTGCGAAGCCGCCGGCGGCCAGAAGGCACGCCGCGGCGCGGAATAGAATTCCCACCCAGTTCGAAGCCCGAAGCACTGTCTGAACTAAGCATAAACGTTTCGGGAGGGCGTAGGGTTACATTGGCTGCGCGGAGTCGTCCTTAGCGGTCTCGGAGGACGGCAGGCAGTTTTCGGATAGGTTCCAAAATCTTTTTCGAGCTGCCCGCTGGTAACCCGTAGCGGGGCGGGCGCATCTGTATTCAACGAAGAGAGAGACGATATGAACCTGTCCAGGCGGAGTCTGCTTTCCGCTTTCACCCTGCTTCCGGCCGCCCACTGGCTGCGCGGCCAGCAGCCGCCAAGCGCCCCAGGGGCAGCGCCGGCTGCGGCGGCGCCCAGCCAGCAGGCGCCTCCGGCCCAGGGCGCAGCGCCAGCCGCGCCCGGCCAGCCGCCGCCGACATATTCGGCGGAAGTGAAAGTGGTGAACATTTTCGCCACCGTGCGCGACAAGAAGGGGCAAATTGTCAAGGATCTGAACAAAGACGACTTCGCGCTGGACGAAGAGGGGCACCCGCAGGTGATTCGCTACTTCGCGCGCGAAATCGACTTGCCGCTGACGCTGGGGCTGCTGGTGGACACCAGCGGTAGCCAGCGCAACGTGCTGAACGACGAGCGCGACGCCAGCCGGCGCTTTTTCGACCAGGTGCTGCGCGAGGACCGCGATCTGGCCTTCTTGATTCATTTCGACAAAGAAGTGGAACTGCTGGAGGATCTGACGCCCTCGCGGGCGAAGCTGGAGAAAGCGCTGGACGAGTTGCAGGTGACGGAACCGCAATTGCAGCGCCAGCGCGGCGGCGGATATCCGCCCGACGATAGCGGCGGTTCCGGAGGCAGCCAGCGCCGCGGAGGCACGCATCTGTACGACGCCGTGAAGCTGGCGGCCGATGAGCTGATGATCAAGCAGAAGGGCCGCAAGGCGCTGGTGCTGCTGACCGATGGAGTCGATCGGGGCAGCAAGTATACGCTCTTCGAGGCGGTCTCCGCCGCACAGCACGCCGATACGCTGGTGTATTCGATTCTGTTCGCGGGTTCCAACCCTTACACCAACAATGGTTACGGCCCAGGCACCGGACGGCGCCGCGGAGGGATGGGCTATCCGGGTGGCGGCGGCGGAGGCTACCCAGGCGGTGGCGGCTACCCAGGCGGAGGCTATCCGGGTGGCGGCTACCCCGACAGCGGGAGTCGCGGGGACGGCAAGAAGGTGCTGGAGCAGATTGCGCGCGAGACCGGCGGCAGGTTCATCGAGGTGTCGCACCACCTGCCGATTGACAAGGTATTCGCCGAGCTCGAAGAAGAGCTTCGCAGCCAGTACAGTATCGGCTACACGTCGGACCAAACCGGCGAAACCGCGGCTTACCGGCACATTCACCTGACTGCGAAGAAGAAGGACCTGGTGGTGCAAGCCAGGGAAGGTTATTACGTGTCCTGAGCGGATGGCGAGCCGCCGTCGAGCAGCAGGACGCGGCCGTGCTTACTGCCGTAAGCCAGTTCCTTGAGCCCGGAATCGAACGTAACGACCAGGCCGCCGCGCTCCGCCGCTTGTTCGAGCAGCAGGGCATCGGCCCATTGACGATATCCAGTGAGGCCCCCGCAGATCGGCCGCAGGGCCGCGGTCACTTCCTGGTCGAGCGGCCAGAATTCGTGGCCCTCATGGCGGGTCGCGCCGGCCAGGACTTCGAGCGCGGACGGAGCGCTCACCGCGCCCTGGGTGATTTTGGGATTGGTCAATAGCCGCAGCACGCCAAGTTGGATCAAAGGGTTGCTGGCCCAAGCTTTGCGGCCGGTTTTGCCGAACCATGCCATGGCGGCGCGATGACCTACGTGACCCGGCCAGAGTAGCGCCAGCAGCACATTGACGTCTAGTAGCGCGCGGCTCATTCTTCGTCCAGAAGCCGGTGGACTTCGCTGGCGGTGATTTTGGGGAAGTGGTCTGGCACCTCAAAGACCGGCAGACCATTGATTTTCCGGATTCCTAACTGGTAACTGCTCCCCCTGCGGATCAGCTCCGATGCGGCCTTGCCCAGCGAGATGCTCTGGCCCTGAGCGTATGCTGCAATAGCTTTCATCGCATCATCTTCCAAGGAAAGCGTGGTTCTCATGCCTTCATGATGCCATGGGGCAAAAGTTGATGTCAAAGGCTCCGAAGAAAGGTACCCGAGTGTTTCAATCGCCCTGTCCAATCGACGCTATTGCTGTTGTTCGCCCCGGATCGCAGCGGTGGAAGGGGCGAGCCACTCCACAGGATGGCTGCGGATGCTGCCATTGCGCTCCTTGATGTCGGCCCAGTTGATGTCTTTCTTGAGCCCGACAAACACACCAAGGGTGCCCTGGTATGAGCCCTTGGCCAGTACGACTTCCTCGCCCTCGCGGAACGCGGTATCGGTAGGTCCATTGCTCGCCATGTTCGTAAACTCCCTTCCTCGTGTCCGTTCCTAGACAGCCGTCGCTTCGATTTTCTTCGGGCCGTTCAGCACCTGGGTCACGGCAGTGATCAGATCGATCGGCAGCGGAAAGACAATCGTTGTGTTGTGCTCGGCTCCGATCTCGACCAGGGTCTGTAAGTAACGCAACTGGATCGCCGCCGGCTGCTGCTGGATGACTGCGGCGGCCATCGCAAGTTTCTCCGCCGCCAGGTATTCACCCTCGGCGTGGATGACTTTGGCGCGACGCTCGCGTTCGGCTTCAGCCTGCCGGGCAATGGCGCGGATCATCTGCTCGGCTAACTCCACCTGCTTCACCTCAACCAGGGTGACCTTCATGCCCCATGACGCCGTGTGCTGGTCCAGGAGCGTCTGCAGACGAAGATTCAGTTTGCCGCGCTGGCTCAGCAACTCATCGAGTTCCGCTTCGCCTAAGACGCTGCGCAGCGTGGTCTGCGCCAGTTGCGAAGTTGCGTAGAGGTAATTGGAGACTTCGAGCACGGCCAAACGCGGATCGATCACGCGGAAAAAGATTACTGCGTTCACCTTCACCGTTACGTTGTCGCGCGTCACCACATCCTGAGCGGGTACTTCCAGTGCCTCAATGCGCAGTGACATGCGGACCAAGCGGTCGATTGGCGCAAAGATCAGCACGATGCCCGGTCCTTTAGCCTGTGGCAGGACGCGGCCCAGTCGAAACACTACAGCACGTTCGTATTCCCTGAGGATTTTGATCGAAGACACCAAGTAAAGGACGAGAACAACCATTACGATGATCCAAACGTCGCTCATGCGATTCCTCCACTGGGCCGAACCTTCTGTTAATGCACGGCGGGCACCATCTCTAACCCACCGGGCCAATGATCCACGCCGCAGCCGTGCAGCCTAACGAGTTGTGGAAGACTTCGACAACTGCGCAAGGCTGCGATCGTTGGCAGAAGAGCGGGCGGCTACAGCAGGCGCAGGTTCTGTTACGGAAAGTGCAGGTTTTGCTGTTGGCTGCATTCACCAAGTCCCAAGGCGCTCCGTTGACCAAGGCGGCTCCGATGCCAAGCCCTTGTAATGGCGACCTTATGCCGCCCGCCTCCGCGGTTGCCACCGGTATGAGATTAAGGCGAAAAGGCCCACGCAAAGCAGCGGAACGGTCCCGGGCTCGGGAACGCCGGTGGTGCCGCCGGCGGTAGTGGCAGCGCAGCCGTTGACGTCCGTTTGGCCGGCCAAGGTGTTCGCGTTCTCTGTGAACACACAGCCGTTGATCGTGCCCGCAAGCACCCCACTGCCCCCCGACGCGGCGGACATGGTGAAGGTATCTCCCGCTAGAATATTGCCGTCAAAGGTGATGGGTCCGGAGCTTCCGACGCTGATCGTGGCAATGTTCCTCACTATCCAGAAGATGTTATCCGGATTCGCGCCGCCCAACAGCGTGAAGGTCATAGCACCATTCACGGTGAGGGCCCCGTCAATTTGGATAATGAAAACTTGGGTGGGGTCATTCTGGGCATTGAAGGTCAAATTGGTGCCAGTGGTCGAAGAAATGTCGCCTGAAGACGCATATACAGTGTTTCCCAAGAAGGTTTGGCTCGTCGCGGTTGTAAACGACCCCGTGGATGTTAAACCCTCCGTCGTGCTGAACGCGCCGCCGGCATTGAAAATGGCGCCATATGCCGCCATAGCGATCGGGTCACCAGCCGGATAAACGGTACCGGTCACGACCCACGGGCCAGAGTCCGTAATCGTAGTCGTGGCTCCAACATTGCCCGTGACCTGAGAGATCCCGGTATTCGAAATCGTGCCGCCGAGGAGCCCGAAAGAAGTGGCCGTCCCCAGATTCACGATGATCGAACTTCCAAAAGCAGGCGCAACAGACATTACCGCCAGCACCAGCCAAATCAATCCCTGTCGCATTTTTCCTCGCGTAGCCTATCAGGGCCTCCGCTGCGAAAAACCGCGTGGTTTCCAAGACGATAAGACGCCAGACAAGCGTGTGGGTCCGCCCAGGCACTGCACAGCGCCTGTTAGTAAAGTTCCAGCAAGTACAGTACCATTCACCAAACTATAATGTTATTCAAGGAATTCGACCATGGGGATTCCTATAACTCGCAGGGCTCAAGTGGCGAGGTTCAAATGCCCAAACAATGTCGCGTCGTGTTTTCCTTATGAATTGTGGGCGCTGCAAAGAAAGCGGAAAAGTGGCAATCGTAAATGCAAGTTATGCACCTGCAAAGTGCAGATTTTGCTATGACAAAAGTGCGGATTTTACTTTGATATCAGAATTGATTGTGCTGGCTATTCCATCGCGCCCAGGATCTGGTCAAGCGGCAGCGTCGCGAAGGTAGTGGCGTAGTCGGATATCCCATAGGGAATGACGAGTTGCCCGTTATGCACGAGGCTGCCGCATGAGTAAACCACGTTGGGCACGTAGCCATCGCGCTCGGCCGCATTTGGCTTGATTAGCGGTTCAGGCAGGCGGCCGATAACCTTGGTCGGGTCGTCATGATCAAGCAGGAAAGCGCCGATGCAATATTTTCGCATTGGCCCCACGCCATGGCTGATAACGAGCCAGCCGGCTTCGGTTTCGATCGGCGAGCCACAGTTGCCCAACTGGACGAATTCCCAGGGAAACTTGGGCTCCAGAATGAGTTGCATGGTGTCCCAGAAATGCAGATGATCGGAGAACATCACGTAGATATTCTCAGCGTCCTGCCGGCCAAGCATCGCATACAGGCCATTGATTTTTCGGGGAAAGAGCGCCATGCCCTTGTTCTCGACGGCCGGGCCATTCAACGTGATGAATTTGAAGCGAAGAAAATCGAATGTCTCGAGGAATTGGGGCAGGATCATTTTTCCGTCGTACGCGGTATAAGTCGCATAGTAAGTTCGCGTGCCGTCCTCGTTGTTAAAGAGGACAAAGCGGGCATCCTCGATCCCGTTGCTCTGGGAAGGAGTGACTGGGAACAAAACCCGCTCGGACAAGCTCGACTCCTGCGCGAACTGCACTTCATAATTGGATCGGGCGAGCATCAGGGTTTCTCTGGCTACACCCTTGGTCGTTTCCCGCTCTCGCTCCGGGAGCTGTGTTGCAGTGCGACTGATGCTGGCGCGCAGCTCTTCCATTGTGAATGCGTCCGGTAAGCCGTTGAGAACCTCCCGGTTGAAGTCGCCCATGAGATGGAGCTCCCGAAGCTTCCGTTCGAACAGGGGTTTTTCAAACGTCGAGTTGGGCACTTGCATCGGCTCGAGGCTGTAGCGGGAGGGCAGGTCCATTGTGATGTTACTGTTGGCGTCCAATATACCGCTGCGAAAAGCGATCGAGGAAACGTGCCCCTCGGCCGTGGCGCGTAAACTCAGGATGAACCGCAACGATCCGGGCGGAACGTCCGACTGATCCATGTGCGGCACCATCGAGGGATTGAACAACGCAGCAGCTTCGAGCGAATACTCGTGAGTAAAATATCCACCCAGCAACAACTTCCGTTCCTCGGACAGTCTTTGGCCATTCAGCAGATAGGGACTGACCTCGTCAAACCTCCGGTGGAGGAATTCGTCGATCTTCAGTTGGCGGTCGCCGAATTCGGCCCGAACCTTCTCCAAAAGGGCATGGACCGCGTTTTCGGGCAGCGCCATAACGCGGGCGGTGATCTTAATGGAGCGCTGGTCGCTCATGAGACTAAAAGGCCGGGCCAGCACATGAGTACGGTCCGGGTCCAAAATGACCGTACTGCGTTTCACGTCGATTTGTTTCATTGAGCGATGTGGGCTGCCAGACCGATGCGCGGAACGCCATTCGCGACGTTTTGTGTCAGCCGCATTTCGGCAAACGACAGAAGAAAGGCCAGCATCGATTCCGCGCCCTGGTTTTCGTTGCTCCGGTCCGCGTGCAGACCATCGCGGCAACCGCCAGTCTGCGCAGCGTACAGTTCCAGCCCGAGATCGTTCCAGCCGAGGAACCAGTCGAAGGCGCGTTGCGCTTGTTCATACCACCACGGGTCGGCCGTGGTGCGGTACGCTGCCAGGCAAGCCGAGACCGTGGTTTGCGCCTCGATGGGCTGTTGGTCGAAGTCCGCGCGTGCGCCGTTACGCTTATAGAATCCGTTGCTGCCAATGGGCCGCAGTTGACCCTGCTGTGATGTCTGTACGCCCACCAGCCAACGCAACGCCTTCATGCCCCGTTCGTACACCCTTCCTTGTCCGGTGGCGCGTCCACTGACAATCAGAGCGTGAGCCAGCTTCGCGTTGTCATAAGTCAACCCCTCTTCAAACCAACTCCAGCCAGGCTGGGCGACTTTGTCGAAGATCGCTACCAGTCGCCCGGTCAACTCTTCGCGGACATCGAAAGCCAGCCGGTCACCCTTCATCCGGCGCAGATATTCGTGAATGCCAATCAGGCTGAATGCCCAGGCCCGCGGCGAGGTGAAATCCATCACGGACGGCAGCGCCTGCGCGAAGAGTCGTTCGGCCATCACCTGGGAACTCCAATGCGGCGAGCGCCCGACCGCGGTGCCCAGCGCCCAGATTGCACGGCCATGAGAATCTTCGGATCCCCGTTCATCTAGCCAACGGCGGTCAATACTAAGAAAATTGTGGAAACGGGTTGTTTTAGGATTAAAGGCGCCCTTCAAGAACGCGGCATAGGTTGTGGCCAGCGCCCGGACGCGCTTGGGAGCTTCTTCCAACTGGCCCAGCAGCACCGCCAGGATCAGTGCCCGGGCATTGTCGTCCGTGCAGTAGCCTTCCGATAGATTCGGCGCAGTGAAGCTCGCGTGCTGGAAGATGCCGGTCGAATCGGTCATACGGTAAAGATGATCCAGATTCAGCTCTGGCGATTCATGCGGCCGATGGCCGAGCTCTCTCGCGGCGGCGACAGATTTGCGGGGCACCGATTCCCCCTGACGTCGCGCCGCTTCAAAGGAGCGCATGTACAGCCGCGCCGTGTTGCTCCACACCATCTCGCGACCCAGCTTGTAAGCGTTATCGCTCATGGCGTTCCGGCGAGCTTCATCGCGTAACAACCCACTCACCTCGCGCGCAATCGCTTTCGGGTCTGCGAATGGCACCAGCACGCCGCGCTGGTCCTTCAACAATTCGGCGGCATGCCAATACGGCGTCGAGATCACGGCCTTGCCCGCGCCAAACGCATAAGCCAATGTTCCCGATGTAATCTGTCCTTCGTCCAGATAAGGAGTAATATAAAGATCCGCCGCACCGATGAACTCGGTCAATTCCTTCAATTCCACAAAGCGGTTGTGAAAGATAACGTTGTTTTCGACTTGGTTCTCCCTGGCGATGGCTTCGAGACTTAGGCGGTAAGCTTCGCCCCTGGTGCGCAACTCGTTGGGGTGGGTGGCGCCCAGCAGGATATAGACGAGGTCGGGAAACTCCGCCACCACATCCGGGAGAGCATTGAGAACGTGCTCGATCCCCTTGTTCGGCGAAAGCAGCCCGAACGTCAGCAATACCTTCTTTCCCGCCACGCCGAACTGGTCCTTGTAATAATCCGGAGCGAAGAATGGCACATCGGGAATACCATGTGGGATGAGATCGATCTTGGCCGCCGGCACCTGGTAAACCTCTTGCAGGATCGATTGTCCCCGCTCCGTCATGACGACCACCCGGGTTGAGCGCGCGAGCAATTCCTCCATCACACGACGCTGGTCGGCGTTCGGCGCGCGGAGAACGGTGTGGAGCGTGGTGACGACCGGCGCGGTCAATCCGCGCAACAACGCCAATAAATGGCTGCCGGCGGGCCCGCCGAAAATTCCGAACTCGTGCTGGACCGAGACTGTGTCCACGTCGCTGGTATTGAGGAAGTCGGCGGCGCGCCGGTATGACGCCAGATCCTGTTCCTCAATCTCGAAGCGAACCACGTCCGGATACCGATAGCACCCCTCGATGTCATTGACCGGCACCGCGAAGCACCGGCTTTGGGGATGGCGCTCTGCCACGGCCCCTAGCAGGTCGGAGGTAAACGTGGCAATGCCGCATTTACGCGGCAAGTAGTCGCCGAGAAACGCGATGGTTCGAGTGCTGGAGGCTGTTTTCACAACTAAGACCCACCTTATGCCTATTCTGAAACCTAGCAACAACGGGCGGTTCATCTAACGGCGGACAAATGAGCGGCGGCCCAAGCGCAGAACCGCGCGCTCACGCGGCGTGGCCGAGAGGCTCGCTGAGAGACTCCCTTCTTTCCTGCAGGTCCCGATCGGCAGACTCCTGGCAGCGGATACAGCGCGGCGCCCATGGCACGGCCGCAAGGCGCTTTGGGCCGATCGCCGATTCGCATTCAATGCACATTCCAAAGCTGCCGTCGTGAATCCGCCGCAATGCGGCCTTTACCTGACGCAGTAAGCTGGATTCACGGTCCACGTTTCGAATCGCCAGATCTCGTTCCGATGCATACTGAATCTCGTCCATTTGGTCCGCGCTCTTCTCGATTTCGATGCCGTCCCGCTTTCGCAATACGTGCACCAGTTCGCTTTCTTTTCGTTCGAGGACTTCCTTGGCCAAGTCCATCTCGCCAGATGCTCTCTTCATGACAGCCTTCTTTCGTGGGACGGTTGCCTACCATCCTTTGCACGGGATGGTCCAGAGCAGAACTTCTTCTTTTTGAAGGCCGAAGCCGCTCAAGTTAGCGTGGCGGCAGCCACAATTCCCCTGGGGGAGATGCAACGGCTGCACCTGGAGTGCCAAATTTGCAGACCGCTATCGGCGTCAACGGTTCTGGGCGGATCTACTCGCGAGTCCCAGCACCAGACTGACCGGCAGTTTGGATGCCTGCTATGCCTTCTTGCGAGATCGAGACAGCGCTACAATTCAGTCAATTGGCTGGCTCGCAATGGCGAGGGCAGGCGCGCGCGAGAGTGGCACGGCGCGTGCAAGATTGGTCGCGTTTCCGAGCCAGGCGATAACGCTTGTTCGTTCCAGCGAGAAAGGTAAGAGTGGGGGTGACAAAGAAGACCGGCAGTAGTCGGGTAGGAGGGGGGGCCGCGCGTTCTCCGCGTGCGCCTGACTCGTCCCGCCCAAAGCGGCGAATAGCCCCGACAGGGGATGCCTCCACGGAAACCGCGAGTCCCGTTTCCGCGGAGGCTGTTGTGCTGCCACCCAACGAGCGAAGCGCCGAAGCCAGCCCACCCGCCATTGTTGGCGTGGGAGCCTCGGCCGGTGGATTGGAGGCATTCACGGAGCTGCTCAGCCATCTGCCGGACGATACCGGCCTGGCGTTCGTGCTGATTCAGCACCTCGATCCGAGTCACGAGAGCCATCTGACGGAGTTGCTTTCCAGGGCGAGCAAAATGCCGGTCGCTGAGGTGAAGGGCGAGACTCGCGCCGAGGCCAATCATGTTTATGTGATTCCGCCGCGATGCAATTTGAGCATTTCCGATGGTATCCTGCACACCCGGCTCCGGCCAGACAGTGGCCGCAACATGCCGGTCGACTCTTTTCTCCGGGCCCTGGCGGCAGACCGCGGCGGCAAGGCCTTCGGCGTTATTCTGTCGGGGACCGCATCCGATGGGACGCTGGGCCTCCAGGCGATCAAGGCCGCGGGCGGCATCACCTTCGCTCAGGAAATGCGCACCGCGAAGTTCGACGGCATGCCGGGAAGCGCCATCGCCGCCGGTGCGGCCGATTTTGTGTTGCCACCGGCCGGAATCGCGCAGCAACTGGTGGCCATCGCGCGCGCTTCTCACGTCATGATCGAGCCTCAGGATGGAACTGAGCCGCCGGTGGATGCGGAACTAGCCAAGATACTCCGGCTGGTGCGGAGCGTCACCGGAGTGGACTTCGCGTACTACAAGCACAACACCATCGCGCGGCGCATCAAGCGGCGCATGGTGCTCCGCGGATTCGAAAAGCTGGAAGACTACAGCCGGGAGATCGAGCAGAACCGCGAGGAAGCCAACGCGTTGTGCGAGGACTGCTTCATCACGGTCACTGCATTTTTTCGCGAAGCCCCGGTCTTCGAGGAACTGAAGAAGAAGGTGTTCCCCGCACTGGTCGAGAACCGGGGGGCCGCGGATCCGATCCGGATTTGGGTGCCGGGGTGCGCCACGGGCGAGGAGGCTTATTCGATCGCCATCTGCCTGATGGAATTCCTGGACGACACGAAACTGAGCTTTCCGTTCGAGATTTTCGCGACCGATATCAGCGAAACGGCGATCGTGAAAGCCCGCTCCGGCACATACATGGGCGCCGCGTTGGCCCATGTCTCGCCACAGCGATTGGCGCGGTTCTTCACCCGAACGGAACGCGGGTACCAGGTTGCGAAGATCGTCCGGGACGTATGCGTTTTTGCCAGGCACAACCTGGCACAGGACCCCCCTTTCTCCAAGCTGGATCTCATCAGTTGTTGTAACGTGCTGATCTACCTGGAAGACGTATTGCAACGCAAGGTGCTGTCGATCCTGCAGTACGCCCTCAAGCCAACGGGCTTTCTGATACTCGGCCCAACCGAAGGCATCGGCACGTTTTCCGAGTCATTTCATCAAGTGGACAAAGCTCACAAGATCTATTGCCTGCGGCCGGCCGTTGGTACGCCGGCGCTGCCGTTAGGCGAAGGCCGCCGAAGCGAAGGCCGGGTGGATACCCGGGAGAGAACCGCCGACGGCCGAACCGGGCCGGACGTGCTGAGAGAAGCCGACCGGTTAGTGCTGGCTGAGCATGGCCCCGCTGGCGCCGTCATTGACGACGATATGAGCATCGTGCAGGTCCGGGGCCGCACCGCTCCGTACCTCGAGCTTTCGCCGGGCGAGCCGACCCAGAATCTTCTCAAACTGGCGCGAGAAGGCTTGATTGCGGGCCTGGGCAAAGCGATGCGAGCTGCCAGAGAAACGAACGCCGTAGCCAAAGAGGACGGCTTCCGGATCGAAGACGGCGGCCGGTTAAAAGACGTCACCATCCAGGTAACCCCGTTCAGAGGCTCGTCCTCTTCCAAGGAACGCTATTTCCTGGTGCTGTTCGAGGACGCCGAGCCGACGAGCGGTCCGGCGGTGACCGAGAAGCCGGCGACTGAGGACGGGGGAGGCGCCCGGCTGCGGCGCGAGCTTACAGCGACCAAAGAGTATCTGCAATCGATCGTCGAAGATAATGCAACCACCCAGGAACAGTTGAGGACGGCGAACGAGGAGGCGCAGGCTGGCAACGAGGAACTGGAAACCGCGCAGGAAGAGCTGGAATCAGCCAACGAAGAATTGAACACGCTCAACGAAGAACTGAAGATCAGCAATGTGGAATTCAGCAAAGTCAATCGGGATCTGGCGAATCTTCTGGAGAGCATCAGCATACCGCTGGTCATGGTTGGGCGGGATCTGCGCATCCGCCGCTTTACGCGCGCCATGGAACCTAAGTTGAATCTGATCGCCTCCGATGTGGGACGATCGATAACCGATCTTCGGCCTCAAATCGAACTACCCGACCTGCGGCGGTTGCTGCTGGATGCGATGGAAGGCCGCAACCGGCAACCGCGCGACATTCGCGACTCGCACGGCCGCTGGTATTCGCTGCACATTCTCCCGTCCTTGGGACCGGATGGCAAAACCGACGGCGCCGTGCTGATGTTGATCGATATCGATGCCGCGAAGCGCGGCCTCGACTTCGCCGAAGCTATTGTAGAGACGGTGCGTGAGCCTCTGGTGATCCTGAACCAGAACCTGCAAGTCATAAAAGCGAACAAGACGTTTTACGAAACCTTCCGGGCCGTGCGGGAGGAGACGGAAAATCGTCTTATCTACGACCTCGGGAACGGACAATGGAATATCCCTAAACTGCGGGAGTTATTGGAGAACATTCTCCCCGCGCACGCAACGTTCCGGGATTTTGAGGTGACACACGAATTTGAACACGTCGGACGGAAAGTGATGATGCTCAACGCCAGCGAGGTATTTAATCCGAACGCACAAGCGCGGACGATCCTGCTGGCGATTGAGGACGCAACGGATCGCAAGCAGGCGGAGGAAGCGCTCCGGACAACCAATGCCGAGCTGCAGAATTTTGCCTATGCGCTGACGCACGACTTGCAGGAACCTCTACGGATGGTTGTAAACTTTACTGAGCTCTTGGGGCGGGAGTACGCAGGAAAACTAGGTGGAGAAGCGGACAAATTCATCTCGTACTCGGTGGAGGGGGCACTCAGGATAGAAGCCCTGCTAAAAGCCCTGCTTGCGTATTGGGAGGTTACCGGGCGGGAAGAGGACGGCCTCGCTTCGATCGATTGCGGCGCTGTTCTCGCCAAAGCGCTGTTGAACCTGCAAGCGGCCATTGCGGAGAGTGGCGCCATCGTGACCTCGGATGCGTTGCCAACCGTGGTGGCCGAGGAGGTCATGCTGACACAGCTTTTCCAGAACCTGATTTCCAATTCGATCAAGTACAGAGGCGAGGAATCGCCGAGAATCCATGTCTCGGCGGAGAGAGACGGCGAAGGGTGGCTGTTTGCGGTGCGGGACAACGGAATCGGTATCGATCCGCAAGACGCCGGCAGGGTGTTCGGCATGTTCAGGCGCTTGCATGGAAACGAAATCTCCGGCACCGGCATTGGTCTTGCACTTTGTAAGAAGATCGTCGAGCGCAAGGGCGGACGAATCTGGGTGGAATCGGAAGCAGGGAGGGGCGCTACGTTCAAGTTTACAATTCCGCCCCCCGCACGGAACTTGGACACCGGCGAGCGGACTGAGCATGGGCAACTCTAATCAAAATCGCACGAAAGACGAAATCGAGCGCGTACACAAGGCGCTCGAGGCGGAAACGCAGCGTTGCCTCGAGCTCCAGAGGCAGTTGGACGGGACGAACGCGGAGTTTGAAGAGTTTGTCTCGATGGCGGCTCACAACCTGCGCCAGTCTCTGCGGGACGTAGCCTCATTCAGCCAGCTCATCGCCGAGACCTCTGCGGGGCGCCTCGATGGCGACGCCGGCGCATTCCTCGATCACATCCGGGATGGCGCGGCGAGCATGCAGTCGCTGCTCGCCGACGTGGTGGACTACTGGGCCACCGGCATTGGAGACGGGCTGTTCACCCCGACGGAAATGGAAGCGGTCCTTCGCCAGACGCTCCTCTTGGCGGATAAGCAGATAACCGAGCGGAGCGCGGTCGTCACTCATGACCCTTTGCCGCGCGTGTGCGGAGACTTCGAAATACTAACCAAGATTCTGTATCATCTGATTCGGAATGCCATCGAGTACTGCGCTACAACTTCTCCGCGCGTTCACATTTCAGCCCGGCGGGCGGATCTCGATTGGGTATTCTCCGTGGAAGACAACGGTCCTGGTATTGACCCGGCATTTCAGGGCCGTGTATTCGGGGTGTTCAGGCGCCTGGACGGAAAAGAGCACCCTGGGAACGGCCTTGGACTCGCATTCTGCAAGAAGGCCATCGAATGGCATCGCGGCCGAATCTGGCTGGAGTCGACACCCGGGACGGGATCGACGTTCTATTTCACTTTGCCTGCCGCCGATTAACACTCTGTATCCGCCGCCAGGTCTGCGCGGACTCGCTCGCGGCCGCTCGAAGTTTGACCTGCGCAGCAACTGCCGTGTTCCGTGCAGATCCTGCACCGTGCGACAAATCGGACACCTCGGTCCGGCAGTGCGCCGGTTGGCCGCGATCCTTATGCAGCGCCACTAACGCTTTGGACCTGCGCTTGCACTTGTCCATCCAGAGGAGCAAAAACGATGCTTTGGACACTATTCGTAATTCTGCTGGTTTTGTGGGCTTTGGGAATGGTAACCTCCTATACCGCCGGCGGGCTGATTCACGTCCTTTTGGCCGTTGCAGTGGTGGTATTGGTAATCCGCTTGTTTCAGGGACGCAGGGTTCTTGATTAGCAAGTCCATGGGACACATCCGGCCGGCACGCACCAGGCCGGCGACTGGTTGCCGGATTGCTGCTTAACGATTAGGAGTGGAAAAGAAAATGCCTTTGGTAAACATCGTCATCGCGCTGATCGTCGTCGGTCTCGCGCTGTGGTTAATCAACAACTACATCCCCATGGCCGGCAGCATCAAGACGATTCTAAACGTTGTGGTCGTCGTTGCCGTCGCGATTTGGGTCTTGAAGGCGGTCGGAATGTGGGGGCGCATCACCAACTACAAATTCATGAACTGAGTCAGTGCGACGATGAGCACGATGCGGTGAACGGCGTCTTTCCGGATCGGACGGTGAAGCGTTTCGACATCCTCGACTTCGTTCAGCGCCAAGAGAGGCGCAATTCGGATCGCCTCGCCCGTTCCCAGGGGGCTTGCTAGAATAAAGGGTAATGCCTCGATTGTCGGCGGTCCCAGGGCGGGTCCTCATCGTTGACGATGAGGAACGTCAGCGTAGCGCCTTAGCTGCCATGCTTTCCGAGTCTGACTTTGAAACGCAGTTGGCGGCCGACGGGCAGGAAGCGCTGGAACGGCTCGCGGCCTTCAACGCGGATGTCGTCGTCACGGACTTGATGATGCCGCGCATGGACGGCTTTGAACTGCTCCGGCATTTGAAGGAACGCGGCGACCTCACTCCGGCGATCGCGCTCACCGGCTTCGGCAGCATAGAGAAGGCGCTGTCGGCGGTGCATGATCTCAAGGCATTCTGGTTCCTGGAAAAGCCGGTGGAACCGCGCGCCTTCAAGACCCTTCTGGACCGTGCGATCCGTTACAAAAGAAGCCTGCAGAAAACCGACGCACTGAAGCGCGAACTGAGTCTGCATGGCGTACTCGGGGACTTGGTGGGAACCTCCGCGGCGATGCAGCAGATCTTCTCCATCATCCGGCAGGTGGCGCCCACATCGGCGCCCGTATTGATCTCCGGAGAGAGTGGCACCGGGAAGGAGTTGGTGGCGCGGGAGATCCATAAGTGCAGCCCCCGCGCCGATGGGCCCTTCATCGCGATCAATGCAGCCGCCTTACCCGAGACGCTGGTGGAGAGCGAGTTATTCGGCCACGAGAAGGGCGCGTTTACGGGAGCCATGGAGCGTTCGGCCGGGTGTTTTGAGCAGGCTCACGGGGGCACGCTGCTGCTCGATGAGATCGGCGAGATGCCGGCGTCTACGCAACCGAAGCTGCTGCGCGTGCTCGAGGACTTGCGCGTGCGGCGGCTCGGCGGTAAGCACGAAATCGCAGTGGACGCGCGGGTACTTGCCGCCACCAGTCACCAACTCGGCACGCATTTGCGCGAAGAACTCTACTATCGGTTGAGTGTCTTCCAGATCGAAATTCCGCCGCTGCGCGAACATAAAGAAGATATCCCGCCGATCGCCGAGGTCATGCTGCGAAACCTGAACAAGAAACACTCGACGCGCGTAACCGGGGTGGATGCCGAAGTGATGGATCTGTTTCATCGCTATGATTGGCCCGGTAATGTGCGGGAACTGCGCAACGTGCTGGAGCGAGCCGCCATCATGGCAGGCGAGGGTTTGATCCGGCTGACTCACCTTCCTTCGCCTGCTTTCGCTGTCAGCCCCGGCTCGCAGCCCCGGCCCACATCCGGCTATGACGGCCCTGTCATGCTCCAGCCAGGCCAGCCACTCACGAAACTCGAGGAGGCTTACATTAAACTCACCCTCGATCACGTGCGCGGCAATCGCAAACTCGCCGCCGAGATGTTGGGGATCAGCCTGCGGACATTGCAGAACCGGATCGCCGCACTGCGCGAAGAGGCGAAGACGACAGTTCCCGGCTCATGAACGGCG
>Ga0116130_1000600_pt1 | contig 22229 bp, 13 predicted proteins | sample June2015DPH_17_5_FD_89733 | JGI IMG/M metagenome (GOLD analysis project Ga0116130, IMG submission 89733) | Peatland microbial communities from SPRUCE experiment site at the Marcell Experimental Forest, Minnesota, USA - June2015DPH_17_40 | ecosystem: Environmental > Terrestrial > Soil > Wetlands...
CCATCGCCGATTTCGTCAAGGTAGATTTCCGGGCTACCAGTGTGGAGCAGCAGGCGGAAGCCGCCACGCGATTCAAAGGCAAGGTCCAGCTCCTGGCGGAGAAGGTGGAAACGCAGGAGGAGTTCCGCAGCGCGCGCGACATGGGCTACGAGTACTTTCAGGGTTACTTCTTCGCCCGCCCGGTGATATCCTCCACCCGCCAAATTCCGGGGTTCAAGCTTCAGTTCTTGAGAATCCTCAACGAACTTCACCAGCCGGAAATGGATTTTCGCAAATTAGCGGACCTCCTCAAACGCGAGCCCGGGCTTTCCTACAAGCTGCTGCGCTTCGTCAACTCGGCGTGGTTCGGCCTGCGCTCGCCGGTGGAGTCGCTCCAGCGCGCGCTGGTTTCGCTCGGCGAGGACGCCGCGCGCAAGTGGCTGTCGGTGCTGACCATGGCCAACCTGGCCTCGGACCACCCCACCGAGCTGGCGATCAGCACGCTGGTGCGGGCGCGCTTCTTTGAGTCGCTCGCCAAAGAAACCGGGTTAACGCAACTGCGCGACGATTGTTTCCTGGTGGGCATGTTCTCGCTCCTCGATGCGATGCTGGGTCGTCCCCTGGCGGAACTGGTGGAAGGCCTGAACCTGCACGGCCAGATTACCCGCACGCTTCTCGATCACCCCCATCCAAGTGACAAGATGCCGCCGGTGTGGAAGCTGGTGCTCGCCTACGAGCGTGGCGATTGGGACACACTCGGCGCCGACGCGCCGGCCCTCGACCTGAAGCCGCAAACCCTCACCGGCTGCTACGCGGAAGCCGTCAAGTGGGCGGACAGCGCGGAAATAGCGTAGATCGGGAACGAACAGGAATTCCGGCGCGGCTTGTGGTGAGCGCCGAGATAGCGTCGCAGGTTCCCCACGCGTGGCATCGCGATCCAGCAAGCGCTCGATCAACGGCCGACTGCGGACGAGGTGATTCTGCTTCAGCGGCCCGGACGGCAATTGCCGTCGCTGAAGTCCTGCTCGACCCTGCTGCGCAGGGAATATTCTCAACGGAGGAGTCGGTACAGCCAGCCCTCAGTACCCACCGGCAGACATTTGCTTCGGCGCCGCCGTGGCATCCGCGGGGATGAGATCGGGACGGTCCTCGACACCCAGCTTCTTCATCTTGTATAGCAGAGCCTTGTAGTCGATTTTCAGCAGCGCCGCGGCTTGTTTCCGGTTCCAGCGAGTGGAATTGAGAGCCGCCAGGATGGCGTCCGTTTCGGCTTGTTTCCTGGCTTGCGTCACCTGTTCCAAAATCGGAGAACTCTCGGTCTGTTCGGCCGGCTGGGAATGGCCCTCGGCAATCGGTATCGGCCGCATTGGCTTGATCGCCTTAGCATGGAGTTCGCTCGCGAGCGACTCGGGATCGCCGAGGATGAGGAACTTCCGAACATAGTTCTCCAACTCACGCACGTTCCCTGGCCAGTGATACGTCATCATGGCATGTTTCAGACCGAGCGGGATGGGCGGCGCCGGCAGCCCTCCTGCCGTGTGTTTCTTGATCAGAAACTCAGCCAGCGGCACGATATCTTCCTTGCGGTCGCGCAGCGGCGGAACCTTCAGGTTGATCACATTCAGGCGGTAATAGAGGTCCTCGCGGAAGGTTCCCTCGATAATGGCCTTTTCCAGATCGCGGTGCGTCGCCGCCATGATGCGCACGTCCACCTTGATGGTTTCCTTGCCGCCGATTCGTTGAAACTCGTGGTCTTGCAGGACCTGCAATAGCTTGGCCTGGAGCCGCACGTCCATGTCTCCGATTTCATCGAGCAGAATCGTGCCGCCTTCGGCTACCTCGAACTTGCCCGGCTTCCTTTGGAAAGCGCCGGTGAACGCGCCGCGCTCGTAGCCAAACAACTCGCTCTCGACCAGTTCCGACGGCAGCGCCGCGCAGTTGAGCTTCAGGAAGGGCTTGCTCGCGCGAGGAGACTGCGCATGCAAGGCTCGTGCGAGCACCTCTTTTCCGCTGCCGGTTTCGCCCTGAATCAGCACCGGGACCTCCGACCAGCCTATCTGTCCCACTACAACCTGGAGGTCTTTCATCCGAGGATTCGTCCCCAGCAAAACATCGGGGAAAGGCTTCGGATTGCGCTGGGGCGCGGCATGAATCGTGCCTTTGGCCTCGATCGCCCGCCGGATCACCTCACGCAAGTCCTCATGCGCCACGGGCTTCGCGAGAAAATCCGTCGCCCCCCGCTTCATCGCGGTGACCACGTTCAGAGTAGACGATGCACCGGACAGCATGATCACCGGCAACTGGCGATCCAGGCTGCGAATCTCCCGCAAGGTGTCCAGGCCGTCCCGATTCAGCATCACGATGTCGAGCAGCACGGCCGTGATTTCGGACCCGCCCGATCTTAGGCAAGCCAGCACCTCGTCCCCGTCTCGAGCCGATTCCACGGCATACCCCATACACTTCAGAGCGGTTTCGAGATAGCTCAAAACCTCCGGCTCATCTTCCCCTACCAGAATTGTGCACTTCTGGTCAGACAGCAGCATGAACGTTTAACCTCCGTAGTTTTTCGAACGCCACATCCTCTTCCGCGTCCCCCACCGGTAACTGAGATCGGTCGAGCGGAAGAACAATTGAAAACCTGGGGCCCAGTTCGGTGTTTTCGGCCCAAACACGTCCCTCGTGTTGCGTGACGATCAAGCGGCAGATCGCCAGACCCAGGCCGCCGCCAGAGCGGTCACGCCCGCCCGAGTACGAAGCGTACTCCTCAAAAATACTCTCCAAATGCTCCTTCGGTATCGCTGCGCCGGAGTCCGTGATGTCGATCCGGTAGCTGTTCGGCTCCTGGTTGGCGCTATGCCGCCGCTCCGCCCCAGGCGGCATTCCCGCTTGGCCCGAACGGCGTTCCCAAAAGAACGGATAGCCGCGAATTTCGATCACGCCCGCTTTTGGCGTGAACTTGCAGGCGTTGTCGAGAATATTGATCAGCACCTGCTCCATCTGCCCCGGCTCGAAGAACAGACCGTCATCGCCAGCTTCCAGTTCCGGCGTAACCGTAATCCGTCTTTCGTCGGCGAAGGGCGCAATCTCGTGCAAGGCCTGATCCAGGCACTCGCGCAGGTCGCCCCGCTCGAAATCGGGCCGCTTCTTCACGTGGCGCGCAATACTCAATTGGAACATCGCGGAGGCCATCCGCGAAAGACGCTGGGCACTATGCCGCATGCGCCCCAGGACTTCCTGTTGCGCCTCGTTGATGGGCCCAAACGACTCGTCCAGCATCAGGCCGCAGTAGCCGCTCAAGGCCGTCAGCGGGGCCCGAAAGTCATGTACCGCCCGCGCCAGAAAATTGGTGCGATCCTGGTCATATTCCTGCAGCGTCAGATTCGTCTGCACCAGGCATTGAAGAATCTCGTCGCGATCTTCCCGCAGGGGGTCGTTCCCGCGTGACGATACGGCAAAACCGAGAAAGGCGGCAAGGGTCACCGGGGTAACCGGCTTGAGCAGGATGTGGGCTTCCGCGACTGCCATTTGCCGGCGGAATTCCGGCAGGTCCTTCCGGCTGACCAGATAGAGATGCTTGGAGGAAACCCTGTCGCCGTAATTGGGCAACGGGACGTCAGCCTGGTAATCCCAAATGCACAGGTCGGCTTGGGAGATTGCGTCGTCCGGGCTAGCCGCCGAAAGCGTCCAGGGCTGGTGTAGAATCTCGTCGAGAATCTCCAGGCAGACCCGGTACAGCTCCCGATCCTCCGAAATCAACACGATGTCCATAGAGCCCCCCTCTTTAAGGCTCCCGGGTAACGAGCCCCCCTCAGGGCTCCCCCCGCAATTCAACCAAACCCATCCTCCAAAAGTGCGTCGGAGTACTCAGACTTGGTGTGCTTTGACCACACTTACTGGTGACAACCGAGTCCACAACATATCACTCACAGGGTGGTTTCTCGCGAAAGCCCAGCTTCGCGATTTCGCTGTCGCAAGATTTCGGGACATCTTCCCGGTTTCTCACGATACTAACATCTGGGAACTTAATTATAATAACCTGATATTGGCGGAAGTCAACTGTTAGGTTAAGGTTACGGTTCTTGGTACTAGTAGGCCGCAACGCTTCGAATAGTACTTGCATAGGCCAAAGTTTTGGGTTTCGATAACATTCCCTCGGACAAACCCGAGGCCCCTGGCGGCCGCTCTGTGGCCGAGCAACGGGCAAATGACGAACTCTGAGACTTTAATCACTCAAGGGATCCGTCATACCACAGATGCGTGTACCCGAAATTTGGATTCGCGACCATAAGGTTTCCACTTCAGGCAAATCAACCAGTATTGCGCTTTATGCAACCCGCTGAAGAGGCTTCATTTAAGAGCCACGCGCCAGCACTCCTCAATGGCACCGAAAGTGCTTTACGGGCGGGGCTGATCTATGTCCTCTGACCACCTCGACCAGCTCTTGGCACCTCTAACCATGCGGGATCGCCGCCGGCGCTACCGGGCTCGCGTGCACTGGCCCGTTCAATTCCATCGGCGGGACGATTCGGATTTCTTGACGACTGAGACCCAGGACTTAAGTAGCGATGGATTCTACTGCCGTTCGAAAACTGTGTTTGCCCCAGGCGAACTCGTCGACTGTACTCTCCAGGTTCCGGCGCATCGTCCCCAGGCGTCGGGAGGGATGCTGCCAGTCAAGTGCAGAGTTCGCATCGTGCGCGTCGATGAGCCCGACAGCCAAGGCCTCCATGGCATAGGTTGCCGCATCGAAGATTACCAGTTCCCGTCCGCCGATCCACCTGCGAGTGCTCCGCCCACAAGCTGAGCCGGCTTCACTTCCAGTGGCCAAGAAAAGCCGAGACGACTCTCGGCTCAGCAGGCTCAGACAGCCTGCGCCACGAGAAGTGAGTGCTAATCGCTGCGCTCTACATCGCCCGAATGAATGTGCGGGTGCGAATGCGCCTCTCCCGACCGGTGCCTGTGGCGGTGCGCATGAACCAGGTTGGTGCGTTCCAGCAACTCGCGATCCCGCAGAATCTCCGCCGGCGCGCCCTCCGCCACAACCCGGCCGCCATCGAGCACCAGGCAGCGGTCCGCAATGTCCTCCAGGTCCGCCAGATTGTGCGTGGCCGTGATCACCGACTTTGCGCCGCCGCCCCATTCCACCAGCAGATCGATCATCTGGCTCTGGCTGCGCGGATCGAGCGCCGCGGTCGGCTCGTCCAGCAGAAGCACGGCCGGGTCCAGCACCAGCACGCTCGCCAGCGCCACCCGCTTCTGCTCGCCGCCTGACAGACGGTGGGGCACGCGATCTTTCAAGTGCGCGATGCCGAAGCGCTCGAGCGCCTCGTGCACCCGCTCCCGCACCTCCGACTTGGGCCAGCGAAGTTGCAGCGGGCCGAATGCCACCTCGTCGAACACGGTGGGATTGAACAATTGCACATCCGCATTCTGAAACACCAGCCCCACTTGCCGCCGGAACGAAAACGCAAACGCGTCGTCGGCGAAGCGCTCTTCCGTCAGTTCTTCTCCGCGGAAGCGGACCGCGCCCTCCTGCCCGAAATACAGGCCGTCCAGAATCCGCAGCAGGGTGGATTTGCCGCTTCCGTTGGCGCCCACCAACGCCACGCGGCTGCCCTCTCGAATCGAGATACTCAAATCCTCGACCGCCGTCAGCCGGTCATAGCGGTAGGTCAGGTGCGCGGTTTCGAACAGCATCATCGGGCCGCCCACACGGCCGCCGCGGCCAGCGCCGCAAAGCCCGCCAGAGCCAGCCAGTCGAGGCGCTTCATCGCGAAATCGTCCAGCAGGTGAACTTCGCCGCGGAATCCGCGCGCCTGCATGGCCAGGTAGACATCGCCGCTCAATTGAAACGTTCGGCTGAGCAGCACGCCCGCGCTCCCGACCGCCATGCGCCGGCGTTCGGCCCCCTCGAGCGCGCCCACGCTGCGGCTCTTGCGCGATTCGAACATCTCATGCGCCGTCTCCAGCAGCAGCAGAATGTAGCGCGACGCAATGCCGAGGATCGCCACAAACACCACCGGGATTCGAAACACCCGCAGCGCCTTCAGCACTTGCACCCAGGGCGTGGTGAACTCGAGCAACAGCGCTAGTGTCGCCGCCGTTATCACGCGCAGCAGCAGGTAGCTGGCGGTAGTCAATCCTTGCGCGGTCACCGTCCAATGGAGGCCGGGCAGGCGGTATAGCGCAACGCCAGGAGTGAGGAACAAAGCCGGCACGGCGATGGCGCCGGTAAACGCCAGGGCTCCGATCCATGCCCTGGCCGCCAGCACGCGCAGGGGAACGCGCGAAAGCACGGCCAGCACCACTGCCAACGCGAAGATAGCCGCGATCACCCACAGCCGGGTTGCCAGCGCCGCGGCCAGAATCAGCGAAAGCAATCCCACCACTTTCACCCGGGCGTCCAGCCGCTGCAGCAAGCCTCCGCCGGCGGCGGAATGCTCGGCGGCCACCGCCCGTTCGAGGCCCGCGTGCATTCCCTCGATGGTGCGTTCGAGGAATCCGCCGTGCCCATCGAGGAGCTTCATGTAGCCGGTTCTTTGCGGCCGAACAGCCGCCCCACCGTCAGGCAGGCCAGCACAATCAGGCCGGCGCCAAACATGGCCGATAGCAGGTAGCCAAACGCCGCGCTGCGGATGTACGGCGGCGCGTAGCGGGCGAACGGCGCGGTCCATATTTGCGACAATCGCGCCAGCCCTTCCGGCGCGCGCAGCGGGGCGGCCTGCTGGAACGACGTTGCGGCGATTTCGTGGCGCACGGCGGGGTTCGAGAAATCCCGCGCCATCCATTCGCCCCACGCCGATCCGGTCGCCAGAATTCCCAGCGGGGTCAGTAGCAGCAGCGCGCCCAGGCCTGCCCAAAGCGGCCGCATTGCCCTGCCGGCGGCCGGCTCGGCGAGAGCTGCGCCGCGGCCCGCGGTGGTCTTCAACAACGATGGATCGGATCGTTGCAAGAACGCCACTACTCCCGCCGAGACCGTCAGTTCGGCGAAGCCGGCAATCGTCAGGTGGCCCAGCATCATGGCCGGAATGGCGACGCTGAGCGGGTACGGACAATAGAGCGGCGCGCCCGTAGCATCTCTGTATAGCAGCGGCTGAATGCCGAACTCAATCGCCGCCAGCAGCGCCGAAACGTTGATCGCCACATAGCCCGCCAGGCCAGCCGCCATCACCCGGCGCGCCGAACCGATGGCCGCTCGCCCCGCCAAAATGCGGTACACAGCGTACGCCACCAGCGCGCCCGCAATCGCCATGTTGAAACAGTTGGCGCCGATTGCGGTGATGCCGCCATCGCCAAAAAACAGGGCTTGAATCACGATCGCGATGGATACCGCCAGCATGGCCGCCCACGGTCCCAAAACCACCGCCGCCAGCCCGATCCCCACCGCGTGGCCGGTGGTCCCGCCGGGAAGCGGCAGGTTGAACATCATGATCACGAAGGAAAACGCCGCGAACAGCGAGATCAGCGGCACCAGCCGTGTGTGCAGCGCCTTCCGCACGCGCCGCAGCGCGACGTACCAGAACGGCGCAGCGCCGGTGTAAAGGACCGCACAGGTGGCCGGGCTCAGATATCCATCCGGGATGTGCATGGCGGTTTAAAGCCGTGGCGGCTTGCAGGCAATTTTCAGTGTAGTACGATTCGCGCATTCGTATGCCTCACCGCAAAACCGGCAAGCGAAAGCCTGCCCCACCACACGTGCTACCTTGAACCTTCGGATCGAGGAATGGCCCTCGCCCGGCGCGACAAAGGAGCGCCTCCTCTCATGAGTCTTCGATTATTGCGGATTTCGGCGGTGCTGGCCGCTCTCTGCGGCGCAGCCACGGCACAAGGCGTGCCGAACCAGCGCGCCGCATCCGTCCCCTACACCTGGAAGAGCGTGCAGATGGTGGGCGGCGGGTTCGTGGACGGCATCGTCTTCCACCCGGCCGCCAAGGGCGTGCGCTACGCCCGCACCGATATCGGCGGCGCTTACCGCTGGAACGATCTCACCCATCGCTGGGAACCGCTGCTCGACTGGGTGCCGTACGAAAACCTCAACTGGATGGGCGTCGAGAGCATCGCCGTCGACGCGTCCGATCCCAACCGCGTGTATCTCGCTTGTGGCACTTATACCAATCCCACTACGCCGGATGGCGCCATTCTGCGCTCCAGCGACCGCGGCAAGACTTTCCAACACACCAACGTGCCCTTCAAGTTCGGCGGCAATGAAAACGGCCGCGGCCACGGGGAACGGCTGGCCGTCGATCCGAATGACGGCACCATCCTCTATTTGGGCACGCGCCACGACGGCCTCTGGAAGAGCGTCGATCGCGCGGTGACCTGGAACAAGGTCGCAAGCTTTCCCGATGTCGCCGAAGCGCCACCCGCCGCCGGCAGCCAGCAGGGGCAGGGAAGCGGCATCGTATTCGTGGTGTTCGATCCGCGCAGCGGTGCGAAAGGCAAGGCAAGCTCCACCATTTACGCCGGTGTCTCCCTGCCGGGACGCGACAACCTGTTTCGCTCGAAGGATGCCGGCAAGAGTTGGCAGCCAGTGCCGGGTGCGCCGGTTCAATATCGGCCCGCGCGCGCCGCGTTGGCTTCCGATGGCATCCTTTACATCTCTTATGTCACCGGCCCGAACCCATACCGGCCGACCGATGGTGGCATCTGGAAGCTCGACACCGCCAGCGGCTCGTGGACGGATATCACGCCGGACCGGCCCGACGCTGCGAACAACAGAGCATTCGGATATGGCGGTGTTTCGGTGGACGCGCATCATCCGAGGACCCTGATCGCCAGCACATATTACCGTCCGGGCAGCGAAGAGATTTTCCGCAGCCTCGATGGAGGCAAAACCTGGAAAGGTGTGTTCGCCTCGGGCGGCACTTACGATTTTTCGCTGGCGCCCTACGTAGCCAAAACGCCGATTCACTGGCTGTTCGACGTAGAAATCGATCCGGCCAATTCCGATCATGCAATTTTCACCACCGGCTATGGCGGCTACGAGACCTTCAACCTCACCGCGATGGATTCCGGCAAGCCGACCAAATGGAGTGTGATGAGCGCCGGCATCGAAGAGACGGTGGCGCTGGAGCTGTTCAGCCCGTCCAAAGGCGTGCATCTGCTCACCGCCATCGGCGATTACGGCGGCTTCGTGCATAGGGACCTCGATAAGCCCGCGCCCGAAGGCAGTTCTGCCCCTCCGCGGTTCGGCAACACCACCGGCGTGGCCGGCGCCGAAAACAGTCCGGACACGATCGTCCGCGTGGGCAGAGCCGCCGGCAATAGCGGCGGCGGCAACATCGGTTACTCAATGGATGGGGGCAGCACGTGGCAGCCCACTCCGGCGGCGCCGCCCAATGCCAGCATGGGGAGCATCGCGGTTTCCACCGACGGCGAAATCTGGGTGTGGACACCGGAGCGCGGCGCCGTGTATTTCACGCGCGACATCGGTGGGCGATGGACCAAGTCGGAGGGCATCCCCGAGAACACGCGCGTGATTGCCGACCCCGTCAATCCGCGCAGATTCTACGGCCTCGCCCTGTTCGATGGACAGCTCTTCGTCAGCACCGACGGCGCGGCGAATTTTACCGCGCAACCCCTCACCCTGCCCGATGGTCTTCCCACCCGCGGCGGCGACCGCGGCGACAACCGCGGCGGCCAGGACCGCATTTACGCCACGCCCGGGAAGGAAGGCGACCTGTGGCTGGCTGCATTCAACGGTCTGTACCACTCTACCGATGGCGGCGTGACGTTCTCCCGTTTAGGCCACGTCGGCCAGATTCACGCTTTCGGCTTCGGCAAAGCCGCGCCCGGCGCTAGTTACCCGGCCCTGTATCTGATCGGGGTGGTGGATGGACAGCGTGGCATTTTCCGTTCCACCAACGCCGCCAAGAGCTGGGTGCGGATCAACGACGACCATCATCAATGGGGTTTGCTGTTGCAGATTACGGGCGACCCCAAGCAGTTCGGCAGGGTCTACGTCGGATCGCACGGGCGGGGAACGTTTTACGGCGACCCGGCGCCAGCGGCGTCCCGCTGAGCCGCGTCAGGAAATAACCGGGTAAACCGTCGACGGGAAGAAAAGCCGAGATGACTCTCGGCTCTGCAGGCCTGACGGCCCGCGCCACGAGCGGCAGGTGATGGTTGTGAGCGCCCGCAAGCGGGCGTTGGCAAGCTAAAGCGTGCCGTACCTACCGGCAGGTGATGGTTGTGAAACCCTGGCACATGTTTTCGTTGCATACCTTGTTGTCACCCACCACCAGGGTGGGACGCACGTTCGCAAACTCGAAGGCGGCGGCGGCGGAGAAGCCCTTCTGCCGGCAGAAGTTGTCCGCAGCGGGTTGCTCGCAATTCTCGCCCCAATTCAGGCAGCGGTCTACCAGCTTCCCGTTAATACGCGGGTTGACGAAACTGCGCCCGCCCCGGTCGGCGTGTTCGCCGCGGCCCTCGCAGGTAATGGTCGTGAAGCCCTGGCAATAGCCTTCGTCGCACACCTTGTCGTCGCCCGCCACCACGGTGGGGCGCATATCCGCAAACCGGAAACTGGCGGCGCGGGCGTAGCCGTTCAGCCGGCAGAAGTTGTCGGCAGCCGGTTGCTCGCAGTTCTGGCCCCAATTCAGGCAGCGGTCCACCGCCCGCCCGTTAATCTGGGGCTCGTCAAAATGGCGCTCGTTGGCGCAGGTGATGGCGGTGAAACCCTGGCACGTTTTGTCGTTGCACACCTTGTTGTCAGCCACCACCAGCGTAGGACGCGTATATTCAAGCCGGAAATAGACGGCGCCGGCGTAGCCGTTCAGCCGGCAGAAGTTGTCCGCAGCCGGTTGTTCGCAGTTGGAAGTCGAATTCAGGCAGCGGTCCACCACCTGCCCGTTGACGCGCGGGTTCTCGAACTTGTGCCTGTCCTCGATACGGCCCTCGACGCTCTGCGCGCGAGCGGCGAAGGTGTGTCCGCCGGTTCCTGGCAGGACTTGGTTGGCGAGCGGCGCAGCCAGAATGGTGATGACAACCAGCAAGCCTGTTCTCATGGTTCAGCCTCCAATGGCCCGAGGATGTTTTCGTAATCTAGAACCTGGTACACGCTTATTCTACCCGCCGGTGACAGATATTCACCGGAATGTCAATTTTGAAAATCTCCGTACGGAATTATCGCCGATCCTTCAATTGGGAGGCGAAGCAACATGAATAACATCAGACCCATAACGGCAGTACGCAGTCATGGCGCTGGTTGTTCCGCCCAAATCGTCGCGCGCCGAAGTCGCGTGTGTGCCCTCTTTCCGCGCTCCGTCCGTCCCCTCGTCGATTCGGATTCTTCCGCCGCCGCCGTGCCGCGCTTAGCCCGGCTGCTAGAATGAATGAAAAATGATCCAGACCTTATTCGGCACCGTCGAGCAGGAACCGTCGCTGCTCGAAAAGCTCAAGAGCGGCGTACAGAAAACCCGCGCCGGCCTGGTTTCCGCGCTCGAGGACGCGCTCCAGGGAAAAAAGGAAATCAATGCCGATCTGCTGGACGAACTCGAGTCCACGCTGATCGCTTCCGACATGGGCGTGCGCACCACCGAGGAAATCCTGGAACGGATCCGCCAGCGCGTCGAGCGCCACCAATTGAACGATGCCGCCGAGCTGAAGGGCCTCATCCGCGAGCATCTCCTGGAGATTCTTCAGGCGTCCGAACGCGCCCCCGCCCATGTCGCCGAGCCGCCCGCCGTCATCCTGGTGGTCGGCGTCAACGGTTCGGGTAAGACCACCACCATCGGCAAGCTGGCGGCCCGATTCAAGAGCGAACAGCGCAGTGTCATACTATGCGCCGCCGACACGTTTCGCGCGGCGGCCATCGAGCAACTCGAAATCTGGGGTGAGCGCACCGGCTCGCCGGTGGTGCGGCAGAGCCCGGGTAGCGACCCCAGCGCGGTGCTATTCGACGCCGTCAGCGCGGCCCGCGCGCGCAAGGTGGATTACGTGATCGTGGACACCGCCGGCCGCCTGCAAACCAAGGAAAACCTGATGGCCGAATTGCAGAAGATGGCCCGCACGGCGAAGAAAGTGATCCCCGAGGCGCCACACGAGGTGCTGCTGGTGCTCGATGCGACCACCGGGCAAAACGGCCTGGAGCAGGCGCGCAAGTTCACCGAAACTTCCGGCGTCACCGGCATCGTTCTGGCCAAGCTGGATGGCACCGCCAAGGGAGGCATCGTGGTGGCTATCGCGCGCGAGCTCGATCTGCCCATCCGCTACGTCGGCGTGGGCGAAAAAGTGGACGACCTGCTGCCGTTCGACGCCGAGAAGTTTATCGCGTCGCTATTCGAAATATGAACCCCGCATTCATGCGCGAAGCTTTCGACCTGGCGCGGCAAGGCCGCGGATTGGCCAGCCCCAATCCGATGGTCGGCGCCGTGCTGGAGCGCGACGGCGAAGCGGTGGGACGCGGCTTTCACACTTACGCCGGGTTGCAGCACGCCGAAGTCATCGCCCTGGCGCACGCAGGCGAGAAAGCGCGCGGCGCCACCTTGTATCTCAACCTGGAGCCGTGCGCCCACCAGGGCCGCACGCCGCCCTGCGCCGACGCCATCATCGCCGCCGGCGTCGCCACCGTGGTGGCGCCCATGGCCGATCCGAATCCGCTGGTGGGCGGCGAGGGCTTTCGCCGCTTGCGGGCCGCCGGGGTGGAAGTGGTGATGGCGACCGAGTTCGCTCTCGAGGCCGCCAAGCTGAACGAGCCGTTCCTCCACTTCATGCACACTGGCCGGCCGCTGGCGACGCTCAAAACCGCCATCACGCTCGACGGCAAGATCTCGGCGCCGGATGACAACCGCGGCTGGATCACCAGCGAGCGCGCCCGCGCCCACGTGCAGGAACTGCGTCACGATCACGATGCCATTCTCACCGGGATCGGCACGGTCCTGGCCGACGATTGCCTCCTCACCGACCGCACCTGCCTCGCGCGCAGCCGCCCGCTGCTGCGCCTGGTGATGGATTCGCAGCTTCGCCTGCCGCCCGATTCGAAAATGGTGCGCAGCGCGGCCGGCGACGTGGTCGCGGTCACTACTTCCGCCGCTTCCCCCGAACGCCGCAAGACGCTGGAAGCCGCCGGCGTCGAGGTGCTGGTGCTCAACGGGCCCGGCGGGCGCGCCGATCTTGCGGGCGCCATCGACTGGTTGGGCCGCCGGCGGTATTTGTCGCTGATGATCGAAGCCGGCAGCAAGTTGAATTGGACGGCGCTCGAAACCGGAGTCGTCGATCGCATCATGTTTTACTACGGCCCGAAGATTCTGGGCGGCCTGGAGGCGCTTCCCCTCGCCGGCGGCATCGGCCGGCGGCGACGGGTGGACGCCATCCGCGTCCACAACGTTACGATTCATCCAATCCCGCCCGACGAGTTCGCCATCGAAGGATATGTTCACCGGGATCATTGAAGAGCTGGGCACCGTGGAAGCCCTGGAAACGCGGCCGGCCGGCGCGCGTCTGAAGGTGCGCTGCGCGGCCGTGCTGCCGGATATGACCATCGGCGGCAGCATCGCCGTCAACGGCGTATGCCTCACCACCGTGGACCGCCGGCCCGATTCCTTTTCGGCCGACCTCGCGCCCGAGACCCTGCGCCGGAGCAACCTGGGCGATCTGCGCGCCGGCTCGCGCGTCAATCTCGAGCGCCCCTTGTCTCCCGCCGGCCGCCTGGACGGGCACATCGTGCAGGGCCACGTGGATTCGACCGGCGAATTCCTCTCGCTCGAAGCCTTGGGAGACGACGACTGGTGGCTGCGCATCCGCGTGCCCGCCGAACTTGATCCGTTTCTGGTCTACAAAGGCTCCATCGCCATCGACGGCATCAGCCTCACCATCGCCGCGATCGAGGGCGACGCGCTCAGCGTCACCATCATCCCTCACACTTACCGCAACACCACGCTGGGCACCTACCGTCCCGGCGCACGCGTCAACATCGAATGCGACATCCTCGCCAAGCACGTCGAAAAGCTGCTCCGCAAACTCGACCTCAAGACCGGGTTGACTGTAGACAAGCTGCAAGAGCAAGGCTACTGACCAAGTGGGGCGGGTCCCCGACCTGCCAACAGCCTGATTCTGCTGTGCCGTCGCCAGCGCAGCCTAAATTACCCGGACTCGGAGGATTGAAGAGGAAAGCTGTGAACTGGCGGAGAGGGGGGGATTCGAACCCCCGGTAGAGCTTATGACCCTACGACGGTTTAGCAAACCGCTGCTTTCGACCACTCAGCCACCTCTCCGTGTCTATCGCACCTGATTTCAGCGCGTTAGGGTCGATGTCACTACATTATACTGCGATTTCCGCCTTCCGTGGGACGATTGCCACTACTTTGTCACTGTTGCCTAGTCGCTGAACTGCCCGGCGCTTCGCGTCATCGTTGGAATGAGCGTAACGCATGGTCGTGCTGATATTCGAATGCCCCAGCAGCTCCTTGACGGTTACGATGTCCACACCATCGCGCGTAAGCCTTGAGGCGAACGTATGGCGGAACATGTGCCATGTGACCTTCCCAAGTCCTGCCCGTCTTACGGCTGCGGCTAGGGCACCCTTCACATCCTTGAACTTGTCGCCGGTCATCGGACTGTAGAAGACGTAGGGACCATGCCGAGTCCCCTGACGTGCTTCAATAATCCCAAACGCCGCGTCGTTGAGTGGCAGGCTCAAGGGCTTCTCGTTCTTCTTCACGATCTTCTTCAGGCGTTTCTGCTCGATGTCCACCTCCGTCCATTCCAGGTTGAAGATATCACTTGTTCTGAGTCCGGTATTGATTGCGAACTGGATCATGTCGCGCAGATAAGGCGGCGAGGCCAGCAGCAGCCTCTGCTCCTGTTCCTGGCTCAGCGTATCGAAGCGGAGATTGTTCTCCGACAGGAACCTTACCAGCCGCACCGGATTCGCGCCCTGGTGATGTCCCCACCGCTCCGCCATGTTGAACATGTGCTTGAGCAGGGCCATTTCCCGGTTCGATGTCGCCGGGGCTACTTTCCTGATCCGCTGCCGTTGGTATTCCTCGACCCGCTGTGCGGTGATGTCCCGCAGTTTCGAGGGGCCGAAAAACTCCTGCAGGTGGCCTAGCATCTGCACGTCGCGCTTCCATGACCGCTTGTGCAACTTGGCGTACTCGATGTAGCGCTCGCCGAGCTCGGGCAACGTTGTGCTGACCGGCTTGACGAAGACGCCCCGCTGCCGGCCAAGCAGCCACGCTCGCGCTTGGACCCCCACGCCACGCTGATCGAAGAGATGCGTCGGCGCGGCCGGACCTTCGCGGAAATCGCGCGCGTCCTGGCGGAAGAGTGCAAGGTAACCTCCTCTCCGAGCAACATACACCATTTCATGAAACTTCGCGCCCGAAAGGCAAGACTTGCGAAGCGAGCAAGCCGCAGGTCTGACGTTTCCAGTGCAATCGCATCCCCGCAGTCGATTACCAAGCCCCGAATCTCGGGTGACACTACGTCTCGCGCTCCAGCGCTGCGAAGCGTCATGGCCCGGGCACTTGCATCTCAGATATATCTGGCTGTGATGTTCTCGATCAGTTCCTGACCTCCGGACCGTGGCTGCGGAGCGATTCGCTCGGCGACCGCGCCGTCGGAAACCGCTTCCAACGTCATCTTGCCGTCGAGAATGGCACGGCCGCGATCGGTCTGCCATCCGGCATAGCGCTGTTTGACAATATCCGCGAGCTCGCCACGCTCGATCATCGCCGCCGCGTTGAGCAGGCCGCGAGCGACCGTGTCCACCGCTCCGATATGCCCGTAGAACAGATCCGCCGGATCGATGCTCTGGCGGCGCAGTTTGGCATCGAAGTTGTTGCCGCCAGTCGTGAATCCGCCGCCTAGCAGAATGTGGTAGACCGCCATAGTGATCTCGCGAACGTCGTTGGGGAATTGGTCCGTGTCCCATCCGTTTTGCGGATCGCCGCGATTCATGTCTATCGAGCCCAAGATGCCCAGCGCGACCGCGGTGGCGATCTCGTGTTCGAAGCTATGCCCGGCCAGCGTGGCATGGTTCGCTTCGATGTTGAGCTTCACTTCCTTCTCGATGCCGTTGGCGAGCAGGAATGCATAGACGGTTTCCACGTCGTGATCGTACTGGTGCTTGGTGGGCTCGTGCGGTTTGGGTTCGATCAGGATCGTGCCGCTAAAGCCGATCTTGTGTTTGTGCTCGACCACCATCCGAAGGAAACGCCCAAGCTGCGCTTTCTCCTGCTTGAGATCGGTGTTGAGGAGCGAATCGTAACCCTCCCGTCCACCCCACAAGACATAGTTCTGCCCGCCGAGCCGTTTCGTCAACTCGATGCAGTGGCGCACCTGGGTTGCCGCAAAGCGGAAGACATCCGGATCCGGATTCGATGCGGCGCCCGCCATGTAACGGGGATGGCTGAACAGGTTCGCCGTGCCCCAAAGCAACTTGACACCGGTCGTGGCCATCTTGGCTGCGATCGAGTCGCCGATCCGCGCGAGGTTGTCGACATGCTCGCGAATGGTATGTGCCTCTGCCATGACGTCTGTATCGTGGAAGCAGAAATAGGGGAGGCCGAGGCGAGTGAAGAACTCGAAGGCCTCGTTCAGCTTGTGTTCCGCGCGCGCCTGGTCCATCGGGCCGCTATTCCAGGGACGTTTGAACGTCCCCGGACCGAACATATCCGCACCCTCCGAACAGAACGTGTGCCAATAGCAGACTGCCATTCGAAGATGGCCTTCCATCCGCTTGCCGAGGACGAGACGGTCCTTGTCGTAGTATCGATAGGCGAGCGGGTTGACGGAATCGGCACCCTCGAAGCGGATGGGTGGGATATCGGCGAAATACGACGTGGTCATTTGCTAGTCTCCTTGAATAACTCTTTCAACGCTCGGCGAGAGCGCACGGTGCTTCAGAATGCGGGCCGCGAACAGGTCGCTGAGCTGTTGCGACGAGACTATGGTAGCGCTACCATGTCCGTCTTCGCAATGCCTGTCTGATCGGTTTTTTGCGTCACTTTACAAAACGGGTTATGGTGGGAGGGATGTCACGCAGTCGGATTCCGGACCTCGCGCCCGCCCCGGGTGGGGCCAGGCGTTGAGCAGGGGCCTACTAGCGCGGATGTCCACGCCACCGCGTTCGAAAATGACCATCGCCGATGTCGCGCGCACGGCCGGAGTCTCTCCCATGACCGTTTCGCGTGTGATCAACGACCCGGAGGCTGTGGCGGAAGGCCGGCGCCGACTGGTGCTTCAGGCTATCGAGGCTCTCCACTATTCGCCGAATCCTGCCGCCAGAGCCCTAGCCGGCGGCAGGCCGGTTCGCCTCGCGCTTTTCTATGACAATCCGAGCACGGCTTTTCTCAGCACATTCCTCCTCGGCAGTCTTGAGGCCGCCCAACGGCAACACGCGCAATTGACGGTCATCAGGTGCCAGTCTGGAGCGGAGAAAAAGGCTGTGGCGGAGCTCTTGGGTACCGGCGCACAAGGGGTTTTGCTTCCGCCGCCGCTTTGCGATTCCACCAGGTTGCACAAGATGATTCGGTCCGCGGGTTTATTGGCCGTCTCGGTAGCCGGCGGAGCGCGCTTCGCCGAAACCCCTTCCTTTCGTATCGACGATTTCGCGGCCGCGGCTGCCATGACGCGCCACATCGTCGACCTCGGGCACCGGAGGATCGGTTTTATCTCTGGCAACCCCGACCAAATCGCAAGCGCGGAACGCGCTCGCGGCTATCGCTCGGCGCTCGCCGACGCTCGCATCGAGCTCGACGAGGCGCTCATTGCGCCAGGCCTCTTCACCTACCGTTCCGGCCTGATCGCCTGCGAGTCGCTGCTGGAATTGCCCGATCCGCCCACCGCTGTTTTCGCCAGCAATGACGACATGGCGGCCGCCGCCATTTCCGTCGCGCATAGGCGCCACCTGGACGTGCCCGCCGACTTCACGGTTTGCGGCTTTGACGACACGCAGCTGGCTCGCTCGATCTGGCCGGAGCTGACGACCGTTCGACAACCCGTGTCAGACATGGCCCGCGCAGCCACGACGTTGCTGATCGACCTGGCAAGCGGGCGACGCCGCACTACAACTCCTGAGTCGCACGGTGCTCAGTTCCCTTTCAGCCTCGTCCGACGCGAGTCCGATGCTCCCCCGCGCTCGAAGCAGCGACGCCACAAGGAGCCGCGCTGACATAACGGTCTTGACGGCATTGGCGATACTTTCGCGATCGATGCAACACATGAATCAGCGCAGGGCGCACCACTGAAAACAGCGGCCGTCCTTACTGTCGGCCGCTGGTCCGAAATGGTCGGCGGCGACTGGCCCGGCAGCCGGCGAGGCAACGATGTACCGACGCGTGGCCGGCAACATCAGCAGCGTATCGCCGCGCTGAAGGCCTAGGGTACACGGCTTTCAATGCTGAGCGCGCCCGCGGCGCTACTTGACTGCCAGCGTAACCCCCGCCTGGCTGGTGACGCCGCCGATGGTGATCGTCACCGGTACGGCATTGCCTGGGGTCACCGATTCCGGAACCAGCGCGTTCACCTGCATCACGCCGGCCGTGAAACCAGGCGCTTCGCCGCAAAAGTTCGTCGGGGCCGGCTGACCGCCCATGGTGGCCGCGCAGTTGGCAGCCGCCGCCGTCGGCAACGGCGTTCCGGTGACGCGGCCGTCGACGCCCGGAGGAATCGTCACACCCTCGCCGGTCGTGTAAATGAAGACGTACTGTCCGCGCGTCGCCGGGTTCGCCGGGCCATTCACGCTGTAGTCAAAGTTCAAAATTGCCCCTTGCCCATGACCGTTGGTGAAGATGCCCGGCTTCACGGCCGCCATGAGCACTGGCAACGGCACTGACGCGTTTCCCTGATAGACCACCACCACGTTGGCTGTCGTTGCCGTCGCCACTTCATAGGGGACGATGGCGTTGACCTGCCCGCTGCCCGCGTAGGTGAGCGGCGCTGGATTGCCGTTGACGAACACCTGCGTGCCAGCGAGCTCAGTCGCCACCAGGCCGTTCGAATCCAGTTGCAGATTCGCGCCCGCGGCCGGTCCCAGGCCCTGACCCCAGATGTTCACGATTTCGCCGGGCGAGACGCCGCCGGTAGCGTATGACGCCGCGTTAGTAACCGCGGTGACCACCGGCTGCGGCGCGCTCATCACGTTCTGCGCCTGCGGAATCACCAGCAGCGTCATCGATTGCGCCGGAAAGGTCGTGCTGACGCCGCTGGAGGCCACACTCAGGTCGGGCGACTGGCGCACGATGGCGGCGAGGTTCGCGCTGCTGTACTGCCACACCTGCGCGGTTCCAGCGGGCGAGAAGTTGGATAGGCCGATGGTGTCGGCGATGGCACTGGCGGTCTTATTCAGCACCAGCACGGTAAGCGCGGAATCATAGCGCTGGGCGGCGAAGATGGAGAGCGCGTCCGGGTTATCCGAGGTCGCCGAGACGCTGGTGCCCCCGAACTGGTCGCCGTTGCCGTCGTAGTTCAGAAAGATCTTGAAGGCGAAGACGCCCGGGTTGGCCGGCGACGGATTCAGCGATCCCCATACCGTGCCGTAGTCGAGCTGCTCGCGGCCGAAGATGCCGAGGATATCGGCCTGAGCGATGGCGCCGGTGATTGAATCCAGGGCTCCCCATGAGTATTCCGTAATCGCGGTCTTGGTGCCCGGATAATTGCCGGCCACCCACTGCCGCAGCCGCGGCACCATCTGCGGCGCCTGCTCCGCGCCGGTCGCGTCTTCATAGCCGCCGCCCGGCGGGAGGTAATGCGGGTCCCAGAACTCGCGCGTCGATGTCATGCGCAGCGTTTCCATCGCCGCATTGCCCACGCTGCCGCTCAACCCCGAGGGCGCGATATAAGCATGCACATCCAGCACGTCGAGCAGTCGATAGCCATGCTGCTGCTCGAACTGCTGCATCTGTTGCAGGTAATAAGGAATCCAATAGGTCTGTCCGTGCTCGTTATACTCGATGGGATTGTCCCAATACTGGTACGGAGACTTCTGCCAGCCGCTGTTCGCGTCCGCCCAGGAAAACAGCATGCCAGTCCAGCCGCCGGGCACCGGTCCGACGACGAGCGCCGTGGGGTCCACCGCCTTCACCGCCTGCGCCCAGGTGAGGTTTCGGGTCAGCATGTCATTATAGGTCGCGTTGATCTTGTAGATGTCGGCGTGAGTTCCGACCCAATATTCCGGTTCGTTATCCATATCCCACAGGCGCACGCCGCCCGCATTGCCCGGCCCGAAGCTGGTCATGAGATGCTGCACCCACTGCTGCGAGAACGCGGGCGTCACCGGGTTGTAAGCGTCGTTGGGATCGTTGTGCACCGCCGCGCCACTTAGCAGGATTCCATTGCCGCAGTCGGAGTCGCCCGGATTCACGGATTTCTGCGGGCCGTATTTCGCCACGCTGAAGCTGCAAGCGCCGGCGGTGCCGGCGGCCCAATCCATCAGGGAGATGGTCCCCAGCGTTACCGTGCCGCCAGCCAGGTTCCCGGTGTGGACCTGATCGAAGCCGGGGCTGACGGAGTAATTCAGAAAACACCACGGGTTGTCGCCCGTATTGTTCTTGATGTTGGTCTGCCAGTTGTAAGCGGTGGCATCGTCGCCGCCCCAGCGTACCAGCGGGATGCGCATCAACTCCATCAGACCGGTGTCTCCCCACTCGTTGATGCCGTATACGTAGGGGCTGATCGGGTGAACGCTGGCCTTCGCGTCGATCGCCAACGCCGGCGCGGACTGCGCAGAGGCGGTGAAGCCAGCAAGATTGCACAAAACCAAAGCGAGGAAAGGTTTCATTTACCCCTATTGTAGTGCCTGGCAGCGGGTGAGGACACATCATCGGTCGACTACGGTTGGCAGATCAACGCCCCCACCTAATCTCCGGACGCTCCGACTCGTGCGCGGGGTTCGACGCCGCCAGCGCGCCTACGCTCACGTGGATCTGCGGCATGGTGGCGGTCTCGAAGGCGTCCGCCATGCGCTCCAGCGAAAAGGATCAGATAAGGCTTCACCATGGCATGATGTCAAGGCTTGCCCGGAGCCTGGATGAGATCCACATCCATTGGGCCAAGGACCACCGTCTCCTCAAACATGCGATTGCTGATGATTCCTTTCTTGACGCCGGTGATGGGGATTCTCTTCTCTTCCCCGGTCGTGTTTACAAAAAGAGTCCGGCCATCGACAACCCTTGCGTAAACTCCCTCGGGTGTCTTGGGGCCCGGTTGAATACCCGCAACCGCGTAGAGATAGTTCATCAGCGGTCCGATCGCGGAAGGATTCGATTCCGTCGCCAGATAGATCGCATTTCCTTTGCCGAACTTGTTGATTGTGACAACAGGAGTATGGTCTGCGGTATTCGTGAATCGCGCAACGACCGTGGCCGTAGACTGTTCAAGAACTTCATAGTGATGTACTCCGGTCTCAATCGAGTCACCACCCAACTGGAATCTCAGTGCCGCCGGGAAGTCATAGAACGCGTTTGTCTTCAGTCCAAATACATCGCTCAAGCGGCCGGGCAGCGACGAATTGAACCATTGCCCGTGCTCGTCAACTTTGGCCGAAAACGCGGTCATCAGAACGGTGCCGCCTCCACTCACGTAAGCCCGAAGGGCCTTCGCACCTGCGGCGTCCATCACGTAATCGGCCGGCGCGATGACCAGCTTGTAAGGCGAAAGGCTGTCGTGCCCGATGTTGATGATAGCCGTGTCAATGTTTGCACGGAACAGAGGCTCAAAGGCTCCTTGTACCTGTTCCGTATAAGAAGGCTTGAAGTACTGAAGCGTCGTACTGGAGGGACCGTTCGGTTTTGAATCGACGAAGGAATCGAAGGAATATGCGATGGCCACCTCCGGACGCGTGTAGCGCGGGAACCCGAATTTCGAAATCTGCTTGAATTCAGAAGCGACACGCGCGAACTCGTCCACTTTCCAGGAGGGAGTGTCGTCGTGGTCGACCAGCCCAAAGAGCGCCTGCTCTTCTCCTCCAAGATGACTGTTGAACGTCCATGCGAGGATCCCTTGCGCGCCCATCATGAGCCCGAGATACGCGTACATCCGGCTTCGGCCCGGCGTTCCGTAGTAACCTCCGCCGCCTGCAGTAAACTCGTTGAACCAGATGGGTGTGTCCAGATCACCTTTCGTCATTAACGCCCCAAACGCGCCACTGACCGGGTCACCCGGGTAGAAGCCCTCCGCACCGTACGACACATAAGACTTGTACGTGGCGAGATAATCGAAGCCTCGCCTCGATGCGGTGTCCCACAGATTCGAGATCGATGGAACATCCGGCATATTGCGTTGGCGGATCACATCGAGTTCCTCGAGCC
>Ga0116130_1000601_pt1 | contig 22210 bp, 20 predicted proteins | sample June2015DPH_17_5_FD_89733 | JGI IMG/M metagenome (GOLD analysis project Ga0116130, IMG submission 89733) | Peatland microbial communities from SPRUCE experiment site at the Marcell Experimental Forest, Minnesota, USA - June2015DPH_17_40 | ecosystem: Environmental > Terrestrial > Soil > Wetlands...
CGCAACCGGGGAGCAGTTCCGCGATGGCGCTGGCCAACATTCCACCCAGCACCGCCGCGACCGGAAGAACGCTCTGGTACTTGAGTAGGTGCACCAGACCGCGCAGGCCGCCTTCGTATTCTCCGAAGGAGACGGCGCGCGCAAACTCCGGCTCACAGTCACGACAGTTCTGACACCGGCCATCGCCCATCAGCAACTGTGCACTGAACAGACGGTCACCGCAAACCACGCATTGCGGCTCGCGCACCGGCGCGATGGCAGCAATACATTCAGGGCAGACGGGAATCCGCGAAATGTTATTGAGTGGCGTGTCGCACAGCCTGCAATCGGAAGGGAAAAGGACCGAAAAAACGTTGCGCAGGAGGGCTTGCAAGGGCGCGAAAACTGCGGCACGTTGCAGGGCGCGCTGACTTCGCCGGTCTCGCTTTAGCGTCTCACGACTGCTGAAGACGACCCTCCACCCATCCGATCACTCGCCAATGCGGCGTGCGTCAAGGACCCGTCGCCGGTGCCTCCGGGTGCCAGAGAGCGATGGTTGACGCTCCTCCGATCACCCCAACGAGCAAGACTCGTCGGGGACCTGATCCGGTCCCGAAGCACCGTGACAGCACAGTATAAGAGCTTCGATGCACAACGCGCAATGCCGGACGGGGTTCGGGAAAAGGATTTCACCGAGATTTCATCGAGCGCGGAGTGGAGGCAAGCTGCGCTGCACCCATCCGGAGCCGCACTTACTTACCCGCGATCGCCGAAATTTCGATCCGTGCATCCTTGAGCAATAGCGTCGCTCCGGAGGTAGCCCGGGCCGGGGGAGCCTTGCTGAAATATTCCCCATACACCTTGTTCATCCGTGCAAAATCCCCCATGTCTGCCAAATAGACCGTCATCGACAGGACGTTGTCCATGGTCATGCCGTCGGCCGCCAGCACTGCCTTAAGGTTCTCCATGACCTGACGTGTCTGTCCCTCGATATCCAGACTTCCGAGGAAATCGCCACTCTTCGGGTCAAAGCCCATCTGGCCCGACAGAAACAACAGGTCCCCGTGGCGTATCGCCTGGGAATACGGACCGTGCGCGGGGGGCGCTGATGCGGTAGTAACGACCTGCTTTGCTGCCGGAGTAGTGGCAGTCTGGGCTGTTAACGGCATCGACGCGGCGAGCATGATGAACGATACCGGGACGACAGCAAATAGCTTCTTATATTTCATTTGATTCTCCGTTAGTACGATGAACACCTTTTTAAGATCGCGTACGCAATTAAAGGCAGATAGGTCCGAATCGGTTGTGCAACAGGTGGAGGGCACAACCACTGCTTTAGTTGGACAGCTTTTCTGTGGTCGCGCCCGGCTTGTCTTCTACGGTCCCACGGTATCGCTTCAGGATGTCGGAAAGATGGCTGTTGTCGATATTGCCGCCCGAAAGGATGAGGCCTACTTTCCTTCCGGCAAAAAGGCTTGAATAGCTCACGAGCGCAGCCAGGGGAGCTGCTCCGGCGCCTTCGGCAACCTCTTTTTCCGATGTAACCATGGCCGCGACCGCCCACTCGAATGCATTTTCCTCGACCAGGAGAATGTCCGCAATGCGGCCGGGGAGCATCGCCACCGGCACGCTGCCAACCTCGCGTACGGCGATCGCTTCGGCAACTGTCTCTCCACCAACCTTGACTGGCTCACCTTTCAGCCGCTGCGACATGGCTGCATAGCGTACCGACTCCACGCCATAGACTTTCACGCCCGGCTTGATACCTCTGACGGCAACGGCACATCCGGTAATTAGTCCGCCACCGCCCACGGGAATTATTATGGCGTCAAGATCCGGCTGGTCGGCCAACATCTCCAGGGCTATGGTTCCCTGACCTGCAATCACCACCGGATCATTGTAGGGGTGAATGAGGGTTAGGTTGTCCGCGGCCGCATTTTTTCTGGCGTAGTCGGCGGTCTCGTCAAAATTCCTGCCCTTGATCACCACATTTGCACCCAGCGATTTAGTACGTTCTATCTTGGTGCTCGGCGTGTTCTCCGGCATATAAATCGTTGCCTTGATACCGAGCCGGGAAGCGTGCAGCGAGACTCCCTGGGCATGATTGCCGGTGCTCATGGTAATCACACCTTTTGCCTTTTCCTCCGGGGTCAGCATCAGCAGCCGATTCAATGCCCCTCGCTCCTTGAAGGCGCCTGTTGCCTGCAAGTTCTCCATCTTGACGTACACCTCGGCACCGGTGATCTTTGACAGGAGGCGCGAATACAGGAAAGGTGTCCGCACAATCTGGCCGGAAATGCGCCTTTGTGCTTCGCGGACATTGTCGAACGCGACGATATCGGATGCTTGTTGCGGTATGAAGAAGGTATGCGGGTGGGCTCCGCCCGCCAGCTGCTCACACGCCTGAGCCTTGGCCAGTAAATCGGGCAACAGGGAACTCAGACAGAACAGGCCCAGCGAAGCTCCGGCTTGGCCCAGGAATGTTCGTCGAGTTTGGCTTGTGTCCAAAAGCCTCCGCGAAAAAAGTCGGGAGTTACCCAGCGACTGGCGCAAACATATCACCGCTGGCGGTTGACGGCAAAGGCACTGAACACTCATGTCAGTGACAAGGCGATTCGCGATTTCCGTTTTGGGTCCCTGAGCGCCTGACGCTCCAATTTGGCGCTATGGGCCGACACCAGCCTTGCCTCCTTGAGCATTTGCCTGTTTCCCAATCGCACTCGATCCCACGAAAGACCCGCGGTTCTGGCCGACCGTCACTTGTAAGAAGTGCCACTGACGTGCTAACTTGCGCCGTCGCCCCTTTTGCTGCGCCGCGCGAGGTCTTCATACATGAGTACTACCATCAGCACGCCACAAAAGAAGTTCCGTTCCTACGTCCCCGACAATACAACGATGCCGGAGTTTACCCTTCGGGCCGTGCTCCTCGGCTTGGTCCTGACGGTGATTCTGGGTGCTGCCAATGCCTATCTTGGTCTGCGCGCCGGCATGACCATCGCTGCCACCTATCCCGCGGCGGTTATCGGCATGGCCCTGCTGCGGGTCATGAAGGGCTCGCTGCTGGAGGAGAACATCACTCGAACCGTGGGCTCGATCGGCGAGTCGGTGGCGGCCGGCGCCATCTTCACCATCCCGGCATTCGTGATCTCGGGGGCATGGCCCATCTTCGATTTCAAGCATGCGTACCTGAAGTCGTCAGTGTTGATGCTGGTGGGAGGTGCGCTGGGTATTCTGTTCGTCACGCTGTTGCGCCGGGTGATGGTGGAAGACCCGGAGCTTCCCTTCCCGGAATCGGTGGCAGCCTCGGAAATTCATAAAGCTGGGCAACAAGGTAGCCGCGCGGCGAAGATACTTTTCTCGAATATGGGGTTTGGCGGACTGGTTTATCTGCTCGGCCAGTTCAATTTATTTAACGCAAGCAAGGCCTTCATCGTAAATGTCGGGCAGTTGGGCACCAGCTTCGTGCGCATGGGGCGCTCCGCGACTGCTCCCAAGCTGACTGCCGGCGCCATAACTACGGTTTCTGCTCCCGCCATCAGTCCTGCGTATCTGGGTGTTGGCTACATTATTGGACCACGCCTGGCCGCGCTCAATTTTTCCGGAGGCGTTATTGCCTGGGGCTTGCTGGTGCCGCTGATTCTCTTCCTCGGCGGTCCAAGGTTGGTGGCTGAGTTTGCTCCCGCTGGCACCGTGATACCTGATGATGCTTTTTGGGCCGGTCAGGCGGCCGCAGTGTGGAGCTTTATCGTGCGTCCTATCGCGGTTGGGGGCATGCTGGTCGGCGCTTGCTATACGCTGTTCCGAATGCGCAAGAGTCTGGGCTCGGGGATGGCGCGCGCGGTCTCCGATCTGAAGAAGTCCGCCGCAGCCCACGCGGGCACTGCCCGTACCGACCGCGATCTGAACGGAAAAGTTGTTTTCGGCGGGCTGGGTGTAGTGCTGCTCTGCATGATCTGGCTCTACACCAGTTACGCAGGCGTGCTAAGGGGCGGAATCGTCGCGGCCGTCGTAATGATCATCATCGGCTTCTTTTTCGCGGCCGTCTCCGGAAACCTGGTCGGCCTGATTGGTTCGTCCAACAATCCAATCTCAGGTCTGACCTTGGCGACCTTGGTAATTGCGGCACTGTTGATGGTGATTATTGGCGTATCGGGCATGAGCGGAGTCGCGGCTGTACTCGGCGTGGCGGCCGTGGTCTGCGTTTCCTCCGCTGTAGCGGGCGAGATGCTGCAGGACCTCAAGGTGGGACACATCCTCGGCGGCACACCCAGCAAGATGCAGATCGGCGACTTCCTGGGTGTCACGGTTGCCAGCTTCTGCCTGTTTCCGGTACTGATGCTGCTGAATCAGGCCAACATCAACAGCGGCGGTATTGGTTTCGGGGACCCTCAGCTCTCTGCCCCACAGGCCGGGCTGATGGCCATGCTGGCGCGCGGCATTGTTGGCGGAGAGATGGCGTGGCCACTCATCGTGGTCGGCGTGTTGATGGGATTTGCGCTGATCATGTTGGAAGTGCGCAGTCCCATGCTGTTCGCTGTCGGCATGTACCTGCCGCTGGAAACCACGTTCGCTATCTTTGTCGGCGGCATTATTCGCTGGATGATGGACAAGATGCGCGACAGCAAGGGCTTTAATGACGCCCAGAAGGCCCGAGTGGAAAATGCCGGGGTGCTGACCGCCTCAGGGTTCATTGCCGGCGAGGCCCTGATGGGGATTGTCATCGCGGTTTTCCGCTACAAGGAATGGCCGCTGCCGGTGATCTTCCAGCATCCGAACGTAATTTCGGGATTCATCGTGCTCGGGATCCTGGCGATCGTGATGATTCGCGTGCCGCTGGCCAATGCGGGCAGACCGGATGAACCGGCGCCGCCGACCGCGATTATGTAGAGCGTCTTAGTTTATTTCCACTGTCATCCCGAGCGAGGTCGCCGCGGCGACCGAGTCTAGGGACCTGCTGTTTGTGCGCGGATGACCATAGCCTCCAACCTTACCGCCATTCACGATCGCATTGCGCGCGCCGCCCAGCGCGCGGGCCGGGGCGCGAGTGCCGTTGCTTTAATGGCGGTTTGCAAAACCCAGCCCGCCTCTAACATCATCGAGGTCTATGATGCAGGCCAGCGCCTGTTCGGCGAAAACCGGGTGCAGGAGTTCTCCGAGAAAGTGGCCGCGCTTGCGAGCTTGCGCGACGCCCGCTTTCATATGATCGGCCACCTGCAATCCAACAAAGCGCCGAAAGCGGTCGAGGTCTTTCACGCAATTGATTCTCTCGACTCGACAAAGCTGGCAGAGCGCCTTAATGCTGCTGGCGAAAAACTGGGCAAGACCCTCGACATTCTGATCGAGATCAATGTTGGCGGCGAAGAGGCCAAGAGCGGCGTTGCACCTCATTCTTCCGAACTCGAAAGCATTCTCGCCGGCGCTCCCACCTGGAAGCATCTGCGCATTCGCGGGCTGATGACGGTGCCACCGTTCACCGAAGATCCCGAAGGAGGGCGCTCCTACTTTCGCCAGCTTCGCGAATTGCGGGACCGTCTCGCGGCTCGCAATCTGCCCGGGCTTGCGCTCGATATACTCTCCATGGGCATGTCCCATGATTTCGAAGCAGCCATCGAGGAAGGCTCGACTTGCGTGCGCATCGGTACTGCGATCTTTGGGGATCGTGCGAAACCATGATCCCTGTCCGCGACACGCCATCCGGCGCAACTTTTCAAGTGAAGGTGCATCCTCGCGCCAAGAAGAATTCCATCACTGGTGAAGCCGGCGATGCACTGAAACTGGCCTTAACTGCGCCTCCAGTGGAAGGCCGCACCAACCAGGCTTGCATTGAATTTCTTGCTGAAGTTTTGAATGTGCCGCGTTCGTCGGTTACGATAGCCGCCGGGGAAGGCAGTCGAAACAAAGTGATTCGCGTGCGCGGGCTCGCCGGCACACAGGTCGAGGCAAGGCTGAAAGTAGCCAGTAGCCGGTAGTCAGTTACTGAGACCGCGGATCACAACTGGCAACTGGCAACTGGCAACTGATCACTGACAACTGGTTGAGGAGAGCATTTTGAGCTTTGCGCAGCGCTGGCGCGACATTCGCGTGGGCTTCGAACGTCCTTTCTGGGTCGCTAACATTAGCGAGTTGTTCGAGCGCCTTTCTTATTATGCGGCGTTCGCCTCGCTGGCGCGCTATCTCCATGAAGTCCTTAAGTTTCCCACCGAGCAGACCGGCACGCTCACCGGATTCTTCGGTGGGCTGGTATGGTTTCTGCCGGTGTTCGGAGGAACTCTCGCCGACCGCATGGGCTTCCGCCGTGCGCTTTCGCTGGCTTATCTGATCCTGAGCTGCGCCTACTTCCTGCTGGGATCGCTAGGATCGCCCTGGCTCGCCCCAGTGCGCGATTCGGTGCCACTGGTTGTGCTGGTCGCTTTTGTGTTGGCTCTCCCGGCGTTGGGAGTTGCGCTGGTAAAGCCCAGCGTCGTCGGGACCACCGCACGCGCCTCGAAGGAAAACGTCCGCTCTATCGGATACTCCATCTATTACACGCTGGTAAATATCGGCGGAGCGGCCGGCCCCTATGTTGCGTCGTACGTGCACCAGCGTATGCGCGTGGAGAATGTCTTTCGCGTGGCAGCGCTGAGCGTGTTCCTGATGTTCCTGGGCGTCTTGCTGTTCTTCCGTGAGCCGCGCCGCACCGAGGAAGTTCAAACTACCAGTCTCTCGCAGGCTGCTAGAAACTTCTGGACCGTCACTACCAATCCCCGCTTCATGCTGTTCCTGCTGATCTTTACCGGCTACTGGATCGTCTATTGGCAGGAGTTCATTACGCTGCCGCTTTATGTTCACGACTACATCAATCCTCGCACCGACACCGAACTCTTGCTCGTGACCGGCCCGCTGGTGGTGATTGCCCTCACGCTGGCGATCAATATCCTGACCCAGAAGATACCCGCCTTCAGCGCCATCATCATCGGCACCTTGATGGTTGCCCTGGCGTGGATCATCCTGATCGTCAGACCAACGGTAACGGGCGTGGTCCTTACACTGATTGCGGTTGCGCTCGGCGAGATTATTCAATCGCCTCGCTACTATGAATACATTTCCCGGCTCGCGCCCTCCGGACAGCAAGGGACCTACATGGGATTTGCTTTTCTGCCCTTGGGCATCGGCTCATTCATAGGCGGGAAGTTCGGCGGATTTCTCATCCACTACTTCGGCGAGGTGAAACACCAGCCCGCAATGATGTGGTGGGTGATCACGGGGGTCGGCGTCCTCACTGCAATTCTGCTGTGGATTTATGACAAGTTCGTGCTGCCACAACCAGCCGGAGAGACCACGCACGCAGCGGCCGGTTGATCGACCAGCTTCGCCCGAGGCGAAACGTCCCTGCGGGTAAATTTGATTCTTTACAGCCGACAGTTCCGATGAAGAAAACTCCAGCTTATATCGCCAAACATATCCGCACCGTAATCAAGAACGGCGGCTCTGCGCCACATACGGAAGAAGTTCAACGCTTCTTCAAGCATGAGGTCCAGTCGCGCGGCTGGTACACCGGCGAGCTGCGCAAAGTGGCGGTGCGATTTCGCCGGACGATCATTGCGGAGAACGGCGTGCCTTTCCTCTTGCAAGTTGCCGAGCAGCTCTTTCGCGGCGAGATATTGGAAGAGAAAATTCTAGCCGTCGTCATGCTTCAAGGGATCGTGGCGGATTTCGGCAAGGCGGAGTTCAAGCTGTTCGAGAGCTGGCTCGACCGCATCAGCACATGGGCCGATCACGACGCGCTGGTGCATTACCTCATCGGCCCCATGATCGCCGCAAACGCTGCCTACTTGTCGCGACCACCTCGCTGGGCCAGGAAGAAGTCGCGCAACCCATGGCATCAGCGCGCCGCCGCCGTAGGCCTCATCCACAGTACCCGGCAGCACAAGAACTTCGGCGATATCCAGCGCATCACCGAGGTGCTGCTAACCAGCGACGACGACATGGTGCAGAAGGGGTTGGGCTGGCTGCTGCGCGAAGCCGCTAAGGCGAACCCAAAACAGACCGTTGCCTATCTGATGACGATCCGCGATCGAACGCCGCGGTTGGTGTTGCGGACAGCCTGCGAGACCCTGCCAGCCGCCACGCGAGCGCGCGTGTTAGCCAAGGCCCCGGCGAAATCATCGACGGTAGGAAGAATCTGATTTTTCACCACAGAGGCACCGAGGGCACAGAGAATCAAAGGGTTAGTGACTACGAGTGAGCAAGACCGCACGACCGCGGCGGCCGGAAGATCGGGAACGTCCCTTTTTGACGGCCTCTGAGCCAAGTGCTGATTGCCAAATGCTAAGTGCTATCTCTGTGCTCTCTGTGCCTCTGTGGTGAAAACATCCCCGCATCCGATGCTCTCATTTACAATAGAACACGCATGAATCTCCCCGATATTCAGGCTGCGCTGCGCGACAGCCACAACGATTGCTGGCTCTTCTACGATCACCATCACCGCGATGCGATTGCTTATAGCGTCTTGGGGCTGCCACAGAAAATGATGGTCACCCGCCGCTGGTTTTACGTGGTTCCTGCGAACGGCGAGCCGGTAAAGCTGGTACACCGTATCGAAAGCCATCACCTCGACTCGCTGCCCGGAAAGAAGCTGGAATATTCGGCATGGCAGGAGCTTTGGCAAAACCTTGAGACGATGCTGAAGCCCTACAGCACGGTGGTGATGCAGTACTCGCCGAACAATCAGATTCCCTACATCTCGCTGGTGGACGGCGGCATGCTGGAACTGGTGCGCAGCTTTGGCAAAGAGATTGTCAGTTCGGCGAACCTGGTGGCGCGTTTTGAAGCGACCTTGAGTGACGCGCAGATCGCGACCCACTTCAAGGCCCGCGATGCGGTGGATAAGATCACCGCCGCCTTCTTTCCGGAGATGGGACGGCGCGTACGCAACGGCGGCACTCACGAGTTCGAAATGCAGCAATGGGTCATGGAAGCGTTCAAGCGAGAGAACTTGACGACCGACGATCCGCCCATTGTCGGGGTCAACGCGCACAGTGGCGACCCGCATTACGACCCTACCGCAGCAACGTCCGCCCCGATTCGCGAAGGCGATTTTGTGCTGCTGGACCTGTGGGCAAAGACCAACGATCCCGATGGGGTTTATTACGACATCACTTGGACGGGCGTGATCGGTAGCCCAAGCGACAAGCAGCACGAAGTGTTCGAGATCGTGCGCGACGCCCGCAACGTCGGCATCGACAAGGTCAAACAGGCCTTTGAGGCGAAGCAGAAAATTCAGGGTTGGGAAGTTGACGAAGCGGTGCGCGGCTATATCGCCGGCAAAGGCTACGGAAAGTATTTTATCCATCGTACGGGGCATTCCATCGGCCGCGACATTCACGCCAATGGCGCGAACCTGGACAACCTGGAGACCAAAGACGATCGTGACATTCTGCCCAACACCTGCTTTTCAATCGAGCCCGGAATCTACCTGCCGGAATTCGGGGTGCGCAGCGAAATCAATATGATGATCCGCAACGGGAAGGGCGAAGTTACCGGCCGCGTGCAGAACGAGTTGGTGCTGGTCTGATGGCGAATCCGCAGAATACCGCTACCGTGGCCCAGCGCCCTAACAAGGCTTCCGCAAAAAGCGACCATCCGATGGCGATCGTTGCTCCGGTCGCGGGATGGCTCTTTCCCGGTCTCGGGCATTTCATTCAGCGCCGCTGGATTCGCGGGCTGTTGCTAATGTCGGCGGTGTTTGTGATGTTCTTCGCTGGGCTCGGCATGCAGGGCAAAGTGTACGCGCTTAACACCGGTGACTTGCTCGACATGCTGGGATTTGTTGGCGATTTGGGTGCGGGCGCTCTTTACTTCATCGCCCGAACCATGGACTGGGGAATCGGCAACATTCATCGTGCCGTGGCTGACTACGGCACCAAGTACATTGTCGTGGCAGGATTGCTGAATGTGATTGCCGCGGTTGATGCTCACCACATTGCGATCGGCAAGAAACCATGACCTTCGAACTCTCTCACTTCAATGCCGCCCTGTTGTTTGCGCTCTGTGCCTCCACGGTATTCGGCATCACGCAACGCAATACCCCACGCGACATGCTGCGCTACGGCGCTTACTGTTTTGCCCTTTTCGTTGGCGGGGTCATCGTCGCAGCCTGGGCGATGTGGCTAATTAAGCACTAGCTGGTTACCGGCAGTCAGTGGTCAGTTGCCAGTTCGGCTGATGGAAGGGTATGGCTGTTTCCGATGTTCGTGTGGTTGTCTCCCGCAGTCATACAATTTCTGCTGAGACCGTTTCCCACACAAACGCATCGAACACGCGCAACTCGACAAAGCCCAACCGCCTGTACAGATCTACCGCGCGATGGTTCGCTTCGGTTACGGTCAGTGACAGCTGACGAAAACTCCGATTGCGCAACGAGTGATACGTGCTGGCGACAAGTCTTTCTCCAATACCCCGCCCTCGATACTCCGGAACCAGGCACACCTGGGTCACGTGTCCCACGTCATCTTTAACCCGCGAGCAAAGAATCAGTCCGATCAGCGCACTGGAAGCTCGATGAATGGCGACGAACGAAGAGTCCTGGTCGAAGACGCCACAGCCGGGAAATCGCACAATGTTATTCAGGAAGCGGTTGGAACCAGCATTGGTGCGGTATTGATCGTTAATCTCGGAGTCGATGTGGGAGCGATAGGCGGCGGTAATGACCCCGGCTGCCGGCTGGTAGTCCTGGTCAGCCCAGCGGCGCACCAGGATATCCTCCAGCAGGCCCACGGGTGGAATATGCGGAGCCCCGGATCCCCGCAATTGCAAGGCGAGAAATAGTCTGCGGTAGCGCTGAAATCCTGCAGAAACAAAGTTGGCAACGAGTTCTCCCGTCTGATGGGTCAGCAACTGCGCTTCGACGCGAAGAATGCCAGGTGACTGCTGCAGAGTTTCAATCATATGCTCCGCCATCTGAAGCTCGATTGCCCGGGCATCGGCGCGGCGCGGCGAGACGAAGAGGTCGCCCACTACACCTTTGCTGCCTTCATACACGAAGAACGAGTAACCTACGATGCTTCCCCGCTCGACGGCGGCGTACCCCGGCAGGATTTTGGCATCGATGTAACGCAAAATCATGTCCGACGAACCGCGATAGTCCCAGGCGAGCAATCTGCCCCATACCTCGATTTCTTGCTCGAGCAGGGGACGCAGGTCGGCAGATGAGAAGTGCCTGAGGTCGAGGATCTCCACGGAACTCAGCCAGGGCCGACGGTAATTATCAACGGATCTGTGCGCTGCGGCCATACGCTGAGTCAGTCTAGTGCGGGTTAGCGTCTGAGGCAAACATTAAACTGACGGACGGGGTTGCCTGCGGAATTCGCAACCCAGAGAATTTGTATGTGGGCCCCGATAGTTTTCCTAGCAACTATTCCTGGCTAGCCCGGTTCCAATCTGTAGAGACCAAAGAACCAGAGATTTGAACTCATCTTGGCAAAGTCCGAAGGAGTTCCCCGGTGCATTGCCCGGAATTGGCCGGGCGCCTGAATTGAATAAGAAAGGGAAATATGCGTATCCTCCGTTGCAGTCGGTTGTTCTTGTTAGCATTCCTGATTGTCGCGGTCCCCGTATCGTCATTTGCCGCAGTCTTCATCTCGGTGGGGATTGCGCCGCCTCCGCTTCCCGTGTACGAGCAGCCTTGGTGCCCGGGTCCTGGCTACATCTGGACTCCGGGTTATTGGGCGTATGGTCCTGATGGCTATTTCTGGGTGCCCGGAACGTGGGTGCTGGCCCCCCAGGTCGGCTTTCTGTGGACACCGGGCTATTGGGGATGGGGCGGTTCGGCCTTTATCTGGCATGCCGGATACTGGGGTCCGCACATCGGCTTCTATGGCGGCATCAACTACGGCTTCGGTTATACCGGTTACGGCTACGAGGGCGGATACTGGCGTGGTCGTAATTTCTATTACAACCAAACCGTCAATCGCGTGAACGTAACTAACATTCACAATGTTTACAATAGGACCGTAGTGAACAACGTGACCGTAAATCGCGTGGCCTATAACGGTGGCAACGGCGGCATCAACGCGCGCCCCAATGCTGCTCAGGAAGCTGCCTTGCGCGAGCGCCACGTCGCCCCTACCTCGGTGCAGACCCAGCATGAGCAGATGGCGCGCTCCGACCGCGCCCAATGGGCGTCGGTGAACCATGGCCGGCCCGAAGTGGCGGCAACTCCAAAACCGGCGGCCTTCCACGGCACCGGCGTAGTCAGGGCGAGTAATGCGCCGATGACGAACAATCCGGCGGTGAATGCTCCACGAACAAATGGTGCGGGCAACGCGAGGGCGTCGCAACCAGTCAATAACAATGTCCCGCGCCGGCCCGAACGTGCAAACGCGTCCAATTCCAATCGTGGTGCAACAACGCACTCGAACACCGCCAACAACGTCCCGCGCCCAAACAACGCTACCGCGCCGGCTCACACGAACCAGAGCCAGCCCGCTCCGCATGGCACCGGCGCAGCGAACGTAACACCTCACAATAACAACGCGCCGCGTCCGCCGGTGCATCAGAGTGCACCGCGCCCGGAGAATTCCATGACCGCGCGCAGCACGGCACATTCCTCTCCGCCACAAGCAAGCAGAGAGGTGGCTCGCCCGCCAGCGCACCAGAACCAGCCGGCTCCGCACGCAAGCCAGCCGCCACAACACCAGGCTGCGCCGCACGCCAGCCAGCCGCCGGCGCAACACCAGGCTGCGCCGCATCAAAGCGCACCTCCTCCGTCAGGCAAGTCGAAGGAGCCACACGGCTAGAGCCGCATCACTGAAGAGGGAAAGGGCGTTGAGAGCGGCGACCAAAGTCGCGGTTGCTTACGAAGTGCGGGCCTTCAGGCCCGCACTTCCCGTACCAGCGGACATACCAATCCTGGATCAGCTCGGACTCAGGGCTTCACTTGGCCGGACGCTTTTCCCAACACCACATAAAAGTCCAAGTGCTGCGGCGCGAAGCCGCCCACGCGCGTGACACTGCGTCCGGGTAGGCGATACTCCAATTCCTTCTGGACGCCACTGGCGGCCACAACCAAATGATCGAAGGGTGGAACCTCATTCTTTTCATAACTTGCGATCGGCTGGTCAAGGTAGAACGCCAAGCCATATCTCACGCTGGGAGGCACATCGTAGACCGCAATGCTTTGTCCGACCACGCTCTCGTGAATGGTCGCCTCCACTGGCCGGACCGATTGTAATAGATTGATGATCGGTGCCGTACCGCGCAATAAGAGCGCAAACGCGATGACCACCGGGACCAGCGTGATGAACCGCAACACGCGGTAGCCTTGCATGCGCAGGCTCAACCAAAGGGCAAGAATCGCTGTAATGCCGAGTCCGGCCGCGACGATAATGACATTTCGTGGCAGGGCCAGCTTCAATAGTTTGAACGGCACGATAAGCGCTGCCACCAGCATGGCTGCTGAGAGCAGGGCATGCAGCATTCCCAACCACGCACTCGGCTTCTCTGCCTGCTGTTCGCGGCGCCAGACAAAGTCCGCTAGCAAAATCGTGCCGGCTGGAATTGCAGGAAGAATGTATCCCGGCAGCTTCGACTGCGACAGTGAGAAAAATGCTATCGGAAGCAAGAACCACACCGTGAGATAGGTGCGCAAATCTTCCACTCCGGGTGGCTGCTGTATCGAGAAACGCCAGTCACGAACGGCGTCTACCAGTGCGACGATGACAAAGACAGTCCAAGGCACCAGCGCAAGCAGTGTCACCGGCAGGAAAAACCAGAAGGGTTGAGGATGGTGATAAAGGTTGGTGCTAAAGCGTTCCACGTTGTGCTGCAGAAAGAAGGTGCGTAAGAACTCGGGACTGGCACGCTGCACCGCAACAAACCAGGGCGAGGTCACCGCGAGATACAGCAGGATTCCGGCAGGCCAAAGGGTGCGGAGAATCAACCGCCAATCTTGTCGCAGGGCAGTAAAGATCACAATGATCAACCCAGCAAGCAAGACGGCAACCGGACCCTTAGCCAGGGTCCCGAGTCCGGTAAAGAGATAGAACGCCAGCAACCAGCCCCGATTCTGGTTGGAATACCACCCATACCAGCACAGCATTGCGGCGGTAAACATCGCCGTCAGAGGCATGTCGGTGGAAGCGCTCCGCCCGAACCCAATCACGATCGCTGAAGCGGCAGTAATTAACGCAGCATCAAGCTGCATTCCCCTGCGAAAATGGCGTGCCCAGACATAGATGAAGAAGATCATCAGCGAGCAAAGGATTGCGGAGGATAGGCGCGCCGCCCAATCGCTTACCCCGCCGGTCGCCTTATATGCCAGTATGGTGGCCCAGTAATAAAGCGGCGGCTTTTCAAGCCAGGGCTGGCCATTCAGAACTGGAGTGACCCAATCGCCGCGCTGCAGCATTTCGCGCGCGATTTGCGCATAACGGGGCTCGTCAGCGCCTACCAAGCCGATCACCTGAAGGCCGGCAAAAAACAGGAATCCGCAGAATGCGATGAGAGCAAGAAGGTCGGTGGAACGGCGGGTGCGTTCCTCCAGAATGGGGTTCTGTTTCAAGGCTCGATCCGTTCGCCTGGCGAGAGCTACTGCACCACCGCGTGGTAACCGCGAAGCCGAAATTCCGCCAGCAGACGCCCGGTGGCGGTTGACAATGGGCCGGGCATCGCGCATCCGCTGGCGCACTCGTGACCACCACCGCCGAACTGCTCGGCCACCGCGGCTACATTGACCCCACCTTTGCTGCGCAGGCTCACGCGGAAGCTGCCGTCAGGTTGTTCCCGAAAGAACAACGCCACTTCAATGCCTTCGATGGCCAGGGCGTAGTTGACTAATCCTTCACAATCTTCTTCGTGGGCCTGGCAGCGTTCCACGGTAGCGCGATCCACGTGCATGCAGGCCAGAGTACCGTCCCGGTGAAGGCTGGTGAGAGCGGCTCCCAGCAGACGCATCTTGGAAAGCTGGGTCGAGAAGTATACGTTTTGGGCGATCCGAACCGGGTCAGCGCCGCAGCGCACTAGTTCCTTGGCCAGGGCGAAAGTCCCCTCGCTAGTTCCCCTGAAACAGAACGAACCTGTGTCGGTAAGCACCGCGGTATAGAGACAAGTGGCTACTTCGGGTGAGATCTGGACGCCGGCCTCGCGCGCCAGGCGGAAGATCATTTCCGCGGTTGCGCAGGCACTGGGATCGATCCAGTTCACGTCCGCAAAAGGACGGGCGGTCGCATGGTGATCGATGTTGATGAGGTAGTGCTGCTCCAGTCCAGTCAGGCGCGTGCGCTGCACACTATCGCATTCCAGGATGATGACCGCCTCCGCTTGGGGTGCGTTCTCGGTAGTTTGCAGCACCGAATCGCTGAAGGGCAACGGGCGGTAGATGCCCGGCACGCCATCGCTGAGGACTACGTTCGCCTGCTTGCCCATGCTGCGCAGAATCTGGCAGCAGGCCAGCGCCGACCCGACGGCATCGCCATCTGGCCGGGCGTGCGACGTGAGAATGAATTTCTGCCTTCTGCCGATCTGATTCAGAACTTCGCCAAGCATCCTAATGGACCCGATCTCGAACCTAACGCTTCCTTTTCTGAATACGCTGCAACAGCTCTTCGATCCTGCCGCCGTATTGGTCCGCGTGGTCGAGCACGAAGATCAACTCCGGGGCCTGGCGGATAGCAAGACGGCCCACCAGTTCATGCCGAATGTAGCCGCCCGCCGCGTTCAAGCCTTTGAGGCTTTGCTCTACTTCGTCCTCGTCTCCCGCGACCGAAACCAACACGCGGGCGGTCTTGCCATCGGGACCCAGTTGAACCTCGCTAACGCTGACCAATCCAATGCGAGGATCGCCCAATTCCCCTTCCACCAGAGCGACAATCTCTTCCCGCAGAGCTTCTGCCATGCGGCCTCGATGGTATTTCTGTCCCCGGTTCTCCATTGCCTTCTATTCTGTCATCCGAAAATAGGGGAACGTTAGAGCATACGCCCACCTGTCAAGCCGGCGTGATAACAGTCACGGTTCCTCGGTCGCACGTCCGCCAAATTCCGCTTCACTCAAGAAATCAAGAAGTGAATCAATGACTTCGCCGCCACTGTTGTTGGCTGTGCGCACGGCGTGCCGCTCCACGTTGCGCATCAGGCCTTCCAGGTAATCGCGCGAGTGCGAAATGCTGACCACGCCCAAGGTGGCCCGCTGCCAGGCTTCGCTCGGGTCAAGCTCCGCGACGGAGACGTTGAAGTGGGCCCGCAGCCCATCCTTCACGCTGCGCACCACCTGCCGCTTGTCTTTGAGCGAGTGCGCGCCTTCAATGCGGATCTCGAGCGTGAGATGCGCAATCATTCCCTGTCCTATTGCACATCGTCCCGGATACCGTGGGTCCTCTCATAGGAGGATGCAGTTCCGGGACGTCGCTGGTCTTATGGTACTGCTTGGCCCAACTGCTCCTATCCACTAGCCCCTAGCCACTAACTACCGTTCTTAAACAAAGGCTTCGGCCGCTACTCTCTCGGTAACGAACACTTCAATGACATCCCCTACTTTGATATCACCATAGTTGGCGATCGAGATCCCGCATTCCATGCCATGGCGGACTTCGCTGACATCTTCCTTAAATCGCCGCACCGAGCCAATCTTGCCCTTAAATACGACCACATTGTCGCGCAGCAGGCGAACTTCGGCGTCGCGCTTGATGACACCATCGGTGACGTAGCAACCCGCAATCGTTCCGACCTTGGGTACGCGGAAGGTGTCGCGGACATCGGCGCGTCCAAGATAAGTTTCCTTGATGATCGGCTCCAGCAATCCGGTCATGGCGCGCTTAATTTCGTCCGCCAACTCGTAGATGATGGAGTGCAGGCGAATGTCAACCTTCTCTTGCTCGGCCAGTTCCTGCGCTTTGCGTTCCGGGCGAACGTTGAAGCCGATGATGACGGCATTCGACGCCGAGGCCAGCAGCACATCGGTCTCGGTAATGGCGCCCACGCCGCTGAGCAGGATCTTGATCTTGACCCGGTCGTTTGACAGCTTGGTCAGGACGTCGCTCAGCACCTCAACCGAGCCCTGAACGTCGCCCTTGAGAATGATGTCCAGCTCTTTCTGCCCGGCGGACTTCAATTGTTCCGCCAACCCTTCAAGCGAGACTCGGGAACTCTTGGCTAGTTGAGCTTCGCGTGCCTTGCCTTCGCGATATTCGGAGATGCCGCGCGCCTTCTCGCGGTCGGCCACGGCCACCAGTTGATCGCCGGCTTGCGGCAAACTTTCCAGGCCGAGAATCTCCACCGGGGTTGCGGGAGTAGCGGCATCCAAGGCCACGCCCCGGTCGTTGAACATAGCGCGAACCCTTCCGAAGACGTTGCCGACTACGAAGTTGTCGCCGGTCCTCAGAGTACCGTTCTGCACCAGGACCGTTGCTACCGGACCGCGGCCGCGGTCCAGCTTGGCCTCCAGCACCGTGCCCTGCGCCAAACGGTCAGGCACCGCCTTTAGGTCCTGCAAATCGGCAACCAGGCAGATCATTTCCATCAGCAGATTGAGATTGGTCTTCTGCTTCGCCGACACGTCCACGAAGACCGTGCTGCCGCCCCAGTCTTCCGGCATCAGACCACGATCGGCGAGTTGCTTCTTCACGCGGTCCGGCAGAGCCTCCGGCTTGTCGATCTTATTCACCGCGACGATCATCGGGACATTCGCGGCTTTGGCGTGATCGATGGCCTCCAAAGTCTGCGGCATCACACCGTCGTCGGCGGCCACGACCAGCACCACGATGTCGGTCACCTTCGATCCACGCGCACGCATGCGGGTGAAAGCCTCGTGACCAGGCGTGTCAAGAAACACAATCTCGCGGCCAAAAGCCGGCGAATTAGGATCGGTGATCGCCACTTTGTACGCGCCGATGTGCTGCGTAATTCCACCGGCTTCGCCTCCGGCAACATTGGTCGAGCGGATCGCATCGAGTAAGCTAGTTTTGCCGTGGTCCACGTGGCCCATGATGGTTACCACTGGCGGGCGTGGAACTCCCTGGGCTGCACCTTCTTCGCCCGCACCTTCCGCCGGAACCGTGTCCTTGGCCAACTGCTCCTCGAAGGTGATAACGGCCGTCTCGGCGCCGAAGTGACGGGCCATGTCGGTCGCCAGGTCGGAATCGAGCGTCTGGTTTACGGTGGCGAAAACGCCTCGCGCCAGCAAGCGGGCGATAAGGTCCTTGGCTCGAATTCCCAATTTCTCCGCCAGGTCTTTTACGCTGATGCCTTCCGGAATGGTGATGCTCCGCGTGATGGGCAGCGGCTCGCTGGAAAGCGAAAGCCGCGGCGGCGGAACAAAGCCCTTCATCGGGCCTTCCTTCACGCCTCGGGGAACATAGCGCTGTCCGGGACGCGCCGGCCGACCGGCGGGACGTTGTCCGGTAGGAGGCGGCGGGGCGACGCCTGCGCCAGCTCCGAACCCCGGACGAGTTCCCGGCGCCCCGGAACGGGTTGGATGGGGGCCGCGGCGCTCTCCCGGGCGCACGGGTGGCCGCGTCTGTCCTGGTGGCAGCACTCCCGGACGCGGGCGCTGGAAAATGGGTTTGCCACGTTCCGGCATTCCCCCTCGCGGAGGCGCGCTGGCGCCTGCACGCGGTGCGACCGATGGCGGAGCCAGATACACCGGACGCGGTCCGGTCTGGGGAACGATCAAACGGCGCGGCGTATGCGCGGCGGTTCCCGGCGGTCCAGAACGCGCCGGTAGCCCGGCGCGACCGATACCCTGGCCGGGCTGCCCCGGAACAGCGGGGCGAGTAACGCTTGCGCCCTTTTCTGCGGCTGATGGTGTTTCCAATAGGGATGCCGGAACTTCGCCCTCTGCAACAGTGGAAGTCTCGGATTCGGTCATTGCGGACGTAGACGGCACAGCTTCACTTTCTCCGAGTGCCGTTATCTGGTCCTCGATCACTGGCTCGGAAGGTTGCGTTGGCGGCGTTGCCGGCGGCGCCGCTACCGGCGGCTTCGGTGGAATAACGATGGCGGCAGGTGGGCGCGCGACAGACTGAGGCGTAATGAAACGGGGCGCTGGCTTGGGTGGTTCCGCAGGAGTTGCTGGCGTGGCGCTCGCCACTGGTGCAACAGGTTTCGTAACCGAACTCGCAGGACGGACGGCTGAGGGCGGCGCGACCGTTTGGCGAGGCCCGGCGGGTGTGGCAAGAGTCGGAGGCACGACCGCACGTGCAGCCGCGGAAGGCTGGGCGGCCCGTTGCGTGACCGCCTTCAGCACATCGCCCGGTTTGGAGATGTGCGAAAGATCCAGCTTGGGCTTGAATTCGTCTGGCGACGTGCGCGACGAGACGCGAGTGGCGCCGGGCTCAGGGTGCTTGGCAAAGTATTTCTTGACCCGCTCCGCTTCGTCCACTTCGATGGAACTGGAGTGCGTCTTCTTTTCCGTTACACCGACCTCGATGAGAGCATCCAGGATCATCTTGCTCTTTACCTCGAGTTCCCTCGCCAGGTCGTTAATTCGAATCTTCTGCATTCCGCCCTATTTCCTCCGTATTGTCCCGCCCGGTTAAGCCGTCATAGCATCCTCACGGTAAAATTCTGCCGACCCCAGCGCCACTGAGGTCTGTGCTCTTACCTCTGCTCGCCAGGTTTTTCTTCGTCAGGAACGTCTTCGTTTTCTCCAGCCGGACGCTCGTGCGTCGTCACTTCGGCTTCATCGGCGGGAGGCGCGTCCTCGATCCCTTCGACGACTTCGGCCTCGTAGTATTGGCCGGTCTCGACCAGGTCCTCGACGCTGTCCGAACTTGCTTCGGGCTCTTCCTCCAAGCCGGTAACGTCGCCAGATTGCCCAGCGGAGTCAGGCCCCGTGGCGCTATCTGCGCCACCGTCCTCCGTGGGCGCCCCACCTTCTTCCGGCCCCTCATCTCCCGCAAGCGCAGCGTTTTCTGTGGCCGCTTCTGACTCGGTGGAAACCTCGCCTTCGGGCGATGGAACCTCTTCGCCACCGGCATTAGCCGCCGCGTCCAAGCTGGAAAAGTAATTATTGACCGCGATACTGATTTTTTCCACGGTCTTGGGGCCGATACCCGGCACCTCCTCGAGCTGCTCGGGAGTCATGTCGGCGACGGCTTCGACAGTCGTTATGCCGGCTGCGACCAGCTTTTCGATGATTCCGGGCTCCAGGTCAGGAACGCTTTCCAGCGGCGTGGCCGGCTGGTTCAACACTACGTTCATCCGATCTTCCACTTCCTGACGCTTCTCTTCTTCGCTCTTGATGTCGATCTTCCAGCCGAGCAGTTTGGCGGCCAGGCGGACGTTCTGTCCCTTCTTGCCGATGGCTAGCGACAGTTGGCTGTCGTCGACGATTACCTCCAGGTGCTTCTCCTGACCTTCAAGAACGGTGACCCGGCTGACCTTCGCCGGCTGTAACGCCTTTTCCGCAAAGGTCACTGGGTCCTCGTGGTATTCGATAATGTCAATCTTTTCGCCGCGCAATTCGCGGATGATGGACTGCACACGCATGCCCTTCATTCCGACACAAGCGCCCACCGGATCGACATCCTTGTCCTTCGACATGACCGCAATCTTGGTGCGCTCGCCGGCCTCGCGGGCAATGGCGCGGATGACCACGGTGTTGTCGTAAATCTCAGGCACCTCGGTCTGAAACAAATGCGACACCAACTCCGGGACGGCGCGAGAGACCACAACCTGCGGGCCCTTGGAAGCTTTTTCTACGCGCACAAGCACCACTCGCGCCCGCTCTCCGGGAGCAAACGATTCGAGTCGCGATTGCTCCTTCTTGGGCATGCGGCCTTCGGCCTTGCCCAGATCCACAATGACGTCCTGTCCTTCCTGGCGCTTGATGGTGGCGTTGATCACTTCGCCGACCCGGCCTATGTACTCGTTGTAGATCGTGTCCCGTTCGGCCTCCCGTACCTTCTGGAAGATGACCTGCTTCGCCAGCTGGGCCGCAATGCGGCCCAGCACCTCAGTCGGTTTATAGGTGCGCAACTCGCCACCTACCTCGGCGGCCGGGTCGATGCGTTTGGCGTCCTCCAGCGTAATCTGCGCGAGGGGATCCTCGATCTGGTCGGGGCCCTCAACGATGGTTCGCACCGCGAAGGCACGAATCTGGCCGCTCTCTTTGTCGAGTTCGGCACGCAGATTCTCCTGGCTCTTGTAATACTTTCGGGTGGCTACCACGATGGCATCCTCGACCGCGTTCACGACGATCTGCGGATCGATGCCTTTCTCCCGGCTCAGAGCGTCGATTACGTTGTACAGTTCACTTGCCATAGAATGTTTGCCACCTTACTTCCAGTTTGGTCTTTTCTGCGTTGGAATCAGAACTCGGGAACCAGGTTCGCCTTTTCAACGTTGGCCAGATCGATTTCAACTTCCGTTCCCGGCTCTACTGCCTGGTGCTTCTTAGATTTCTTCCTGCCGGTCAATTCCAAACTAAGCCAGCCATCGTGAAACGCTTTCAGCCGCCCTTCAAAATGCCGGTTTCCGTTCACCGGGTCGCGGGTCATCAGCTTCACCAGGCTGCCAGTGAAACGCTGGTAGTCCGCCGGCTTTGACAACTTGCGATCGAGTCCCGGCGATGAAACCTCCAACAAATACGAAGCGCCCGGTACAGCCTCCTCAACATCGAAGATGGTGCCTACTTCGCGGCTGAAGCTGGAACAATCCTCGTGCGTAACTCCGTCCGGCTTGTCGATGAAGATGCGAAGCATGCGCGCTTTACCGCCTCCCAGCAGTTCGAGATCGACCACTTCCAGACCGCTTGATTGCGCCACCCGCTCGGCGATCTCTCGAACTTTTTCCAAACCGGCTGCCATCGTCTCTTCCTGTCCAAGAACGGCCCCCTGTCGACCAAGCACAAACCGCCCGTCAGGCTATCATTGCCGCCTGGACTCGCCATGCACCAGCGGATTACGGGTGGAAATAAAAAGTGGGCTCGCGCCCACCGATGTGCTTCGCCGATTATGCACGGGGCTCGCCGTCACGCCGGGAGGGAGTGACAGAACCCTCAAAACACAACAGTACTCTAGTGACTATACGCCGAAAAGTCCGGAAATTCAATGAACACACCGGGAATAGCAGCCTAAAACGGCGCGGAAGGGCGTGCCGCTCCTTCTTGCCAACTAAAGATCCTAGCGCGCCCGCGTTGTTCGTAGCAAGTCAAAATGTCCGCTTTTTGTAGCAAGTGAAATGTCCGGTTTTGATTCTTGGGTTTACTCATATAGCCGTCGTGGTCGCTGTGGGAAAGTGGGAATTCCGCGCACTTTGC
>Ga0116130_1000608_pt1 | contig 22065 bp, 17 predicted proteins | sample June2015DPH_17_5_FD_89733 | JGI IMG/M metagenome (GOLD analysis project Ga0116130, IMG submission 89733) | Peatland microbial communities from SPRUCE experiment site at the Marcell Experimental Forest, Minnesota, USA - June2015DPH_17_40 | ecosystem: Environmental > Terrestrial > Soil > Wetlands...
CCCGCTGGCGGGATCATAAGAGAGGAGCAGTTCTAATCTTTCGCTAGCCTCTTTGGTACCATCGGCAACCATAACCATCCCGGCATGGATTGAATTTCCTATTCCAACGCCGCCGCCATGGTGAACCGAAACCCAGCTTGCCCCTCCAATTGAATTCAAAAGTGCGTTTAACACCGGCCAATCAGCTATGGCATCGCTGCCGTCTAACATTGCTTCGGTTTCTCTATTTGGCGAAGCAACAGAGCCGCAGTCAAGATGATCTCTTCCGATCACAATAGGTGCGCTTATTTCCCCCGTTGAAACTAAATTATTGAAAATTTTACCCATCTTGGCTCTTTCGCCGTATCCAAGCCAGCATATCCTTGCAGGCAGACCCTGGAAGTGAACTTTTTCCTTTGCCAGGTCTATCCACTTGCAAAGAGATTTATTCTCCGGAAAGGCTTCTTTAACAGCCTCATCGGTAGTATAAATATCATTAGGATTTCCGGAAAGTGCAACCCATCGGAAAGGTCCCTGTCCATCGCAAAAAAGAGGACGTATAAATTCGGGAACGAACCCTGGAATATCAAAAGCATTATTAATGCCGCTGCTTTTTGCCTCCCCGCGGATGTTATTGCCGTAATCAAAAGTAATAGAGCCGCGCTTTTGGAATTCCAGCATAGCAGATAAATGTTTTACTATTGTTGCTTTTGATAATTTAATATATTCGGAAGGGTTATTCTTTCGAAGTGATAATGCTTCATCAAGAGTCATTCCCATTGGGACGTAACCATTTAGTGTATCATGCGCAGAAGTTTGGTCTGTCAATACATCGGGTATGATTCCTTTTTCTAAAATTGTTGGGAGTATTTCTCCTGCATTGCCAACCAGACCGACAGATAATGCTTTCTTATCTGATTTTGCCTTTAGAACTAAAGAGAGAGCTTCATCAAGATTATCTAAAAGAATATCTATATAACCCGTGTCAATTCTTTTTTGAATTCTTTTCCTGTCCACATCGATTCCAAGGAATGCAGCGCCGTTCATAGTAGCAGCCAGAGGCTGAGCGCCGCCCATTCCGCCAAGGCCCGAAGTCAGCAGTAATTTTCCCGATAAATTACTCCCGAAGTATTTCCTTCCGCATGCAGCGAAAGTTTCATAGGTTCCCTGAAGAATTCCCTGCGTGCCGATATATATCCAGCTTCCGGCAGTCATTTGTCCATACATTGTTAAGCCGAGCTGTTCAAGTCTTCTGAACTCATCCCAGTTCGCCCAGTTAGGTACAATCATAGAATTGGAAATAATTACACGCGGTGCATTGTTATGTGTTTTAAATATTGCAACGGGTTTGCCGGATTGGATTAATAATGTTTCATCGTTTTCAAGATTTTTAAGAGATGATATGATTATTTCGTAACATTCCCAATTCCTTGCAGCTTTGCCGCTCCCGCCGTATATAATTAATTCAACTGGATTTTCAGCCACATCTTTATCAAGGTTGTTCATTAGCATACGCATTGCAGCTTCTTGAACCCAGCCTTTACATGAAAGATTGCCGCCGTGGGGAGCTTTAATATTTAATTTTTCTATATCTGAAATCAATATTGTTGCCTCTTTTACATTTTTGCACCTTTGCGGAAAAGTGTTCTCCCGCAGAGACGCAAAGTCGCAAAGAAATTAATCTACAAAATGATTTATCAAAATATTCTCGTATTGAGTAAGCAATGACTTGTAAATAATTTTTTTCAAAAACCAGCTTTTTTGCATCTGTTTCTTAAGATAATTTACATTCTCTTGAAGCTGGTGTTTTAAACGGGTACGTTCATCCTTAGTAAGTTTAATAACCTCGTCGCTGCTGTTTAATTTTTCAACCAAAGAATTAAATATTCTGATCTCTGCATAATACTTGTTGTCTCCCTCTATCTGCTTTAAGTTTTGATTACAAAATGTTTTTAAAATTTTCTTTTCGCTTTTATTAAATTCAAAATTATAATTTGTGAACAGTTTCTTCATTTTTATCCGTGTACGTTTTTAATGAAAGTAATTGGTCTTTTATTGTCTGATAACCGGGTTTAATTATATTGTAAATATAATTTAATCTTTCTTTATAAGGAATGAAAGCGGATTTCATGGCGTTTAAACTAAGTTTTTCAATGTCTTCAAGACTAAGATTAAAATTCCTGATAGCTGTCATAAATTCCTTCGTCATGTTTGTGCTGCTCATAAGCCTGTCATCGGTATTAATAGTTACCCGGAATTTTTCTTTAAACAAAATGCCGAAAGGATGGTTCTCAATCTTATCTACAGCGCCGGTATGAACATTGCTGAGGAGGCAGATTTCAAGCGGTATCCTTTTATCCAAAATGTATTGGGCTAAATCCCCGAATCTGACTACATTTCCTTCGTTATCTAAAAAAATATCTTCAACAAGGTGAGTTGCATGCCCGATTCTGTGAGCCCCGCACCACTGGATTGCCTGCCAGATTGATTCCTTGCCAAAAGCTTCGCCTGCATGAATTGTAATATTGAAGTTTGCTCTTTGGATAAATTGGAATGCTTCAATATGTTTTTTGGGCGGATATCCGCCTTCCTCCCCGGCAAGGTCAAAACCGACTACTCTTTGATTCCTGAAATTTACAGCCAGCTCTGCAATCTCCAAAGTATTTTTCATATTCCTCATACCGCAAAGAATCAACCCGTAACCGACCCCAAAATCTTTTTCTCCTTGCTCTAATCCTTCGAGTACTGTCTGTACAACATCCTCTTGATAAAGTCCTTTAGTCGTATGGAATGAGGGAGCAAACCGGGTTTCTACATAACACACTCCGTCATTTTTCATATCTTCCATCATCTCATAAGCTGCCCGCCGCAGCGCTTCTTTGGTTTGCATAACTGCGCACGTATGTTCAAACCCTTTAAGATATTCAACCAGGCTGCCTTTGTTTGCACCGCTATGAAACCATTCGTTTAGTTCTCCTGCATCATTTGTCGGAAGCTTATTATACTTTTGATCTTTTGCTAATTCAATAATTGTTTGTGCGCGCAAACCCCCGTCGAGATGATCGTGGAGCAAGACTTTAGGAACTAATTTAACTATTTGTTCGGTTGTCAAAAAAACCTCACTTTTGCTTTTAAAAATATCTTTTTAAAAAAGGAAAATCAATTTTCAATAAAATTTCCCTTCTTTTCACTCCCGCCCAAAACATTTTCAATTCTTTCGCTTGAAAAGGAAAGAGTATAAAGATTTAATTTTTATGATTTATTAAGGTTTTCTCTCCCAAAGGGATGGATTTCCACAAAGGAGCGGATCGCACTACTATGTGGAAAAATCTTTATTTTGTACTAAAATCTAAATAATTGTACCAATTTTTATTTAAAAACATAATTGTTAAGTTGACTCCTATGAGAATTGACGGGACGGTAGTTTATTTAAACTCATTTTTTTAAGAACTAATTTTGATTTTAATAATTGCTGTATCTATTTTATTAATGTAAATATCAAATATTTTCTTTGCTGTTTGCCCTTTGAACTTTAGACTTTGCGCTTTAGCGCGTTATGAATATCGGTATTAATAAAATACACATTATAAAAAACATATATTAGGAACATATATGAATACCCGCAAATCTGGATTTATTCTCCTGCTTACTTTTTTAACAATTTTTTGTCTATCACAATCTGCGTTATATTCACAGCAGGTTATAATAGGTGTTAAAGGTGGACTAAGCATTCCCGATTTAAGCGGAGGTAACACACCGGTAAGTGAGGGTTATACTTCAAGGTTAGCCCCTAATTTTGGCGCTTACATTAATTATGGACTCAATCAGGATTGGTTTTTACAGGCGGAAGTTTTATTCGCCGGCCAGGGTGGCCAGCGGAACGGGATGCAGGCATTTACTAATAATTTATATGCGAATTATGACAATGAAACTATAATCAACTATCTCGAAATTCCTGTGTTGGCTGGTTACAATTTTAAATTCGGAAACAGCGGGTTTACAGGATATGTTGAGGCAGGCCCTTATTTTGATTTTTTACTGAATGCCAAAACGGTAACAAGCGGGACCAGCGGCCTGTATTTTGACCAGGCAGGAACGATGCCTTTAGGCGTGTCGCAGGATTTTGGCCAAACAACAAATAATACATCATCCGTAAAAACATTCAATGCAGGTATCACGGGTGGAATAGGAATAAAATATGACATCGGTGCCGGACAAATAGACCTTAATATACGCGGTGAATACGGCTTTATTCCTGTAGAGACTGATAATTCAAACGGCTCAAATAATACGGGAGCTCTGTATATAACCATCGGATACGGTTTTAAAATTTAAATAATAATAAATCAACAATCTTTATTAATAAGGAATAATAATGAACATCAACGATAAACAATTTTCGCCGTTACGTTATTCAGGAATGCAGTACCGGCGTTGCGGAAAAAGCGGATTAGATCTGCCTGCTATTTCAATTGGCCTTTGGCATAATTTCGGCGGGGTTGATGTATACGAAAATATGAGAAAAATTCTTTGGACGGCATTCGACAACGGAATTACACATTTTGATCTTGCAAATAATTATGGTCCGCCTTACGGATCCGCAGAGGAGAATTTTGGGAAAATATTTAAACACGATTTCTACGGGTATAGAGACGAATTAATTATCTCAACTAAAGCCGGTTATGATATGTGGCCCGGTCCGTATGGAAATTGGGGCTCAAGAAAGTATTTGATTGCAAGCCTGAACCAGAGCTTGAAAAGAATGAATCTGGATTATGTGGATATATTCTATTCGCACCGTCCTGATCCGGTAACTCCGCTCGAAGAAACCATGGGCGCTCTTTGTTCGATATACAACCAGGGAAAAGCAATATATGTTGGAATTTCAAATTACCGAAAGGAAACAACAAATGCTGCTATTAATATTTTAAAGGATTCCGGTATTCCATGCACCATTCATCAGGCAAAATATTCTATGTTCGAACGTTGGGTTGAAAACGGTTTGCTTGATGTTTTAGAAAACTCTGGTACAGGATTGATAGCCTTTTCACCCCTTGCGCAAGGGTTGTTAACCGAAAAATACTTAAATGGAATTCCGGCGGGATCGCGTGCAGCAAAAGAAACAGGACAACTGCAGATTAAAGACATAACGGAAGAGAAGATTATTAAAGTACGGAGGCTAAGCCAACTGGCTTTGAAAAGAAATCAATCATTAGCGCAAATGGCGCTTGCCTGGCTGCTTAAGGATAAGAGGGTCTCCTCTGTTTTAATAGGCGCCAGTAGTTCCGAACAAGTTAAAAACAATTTAGATGCGCTGAATAATATTGTATTTACTGATGATGAACTTACAGAGATTGAACTTATAATCAGCTAACCAAGCCGGGAAGTTGTGGAACTTGTTAATGAAAGAAAAACTCACTGCAATTATGAAGCAAATTTCTACATGCCGGGCTTGACCGGCGGAGTTTTCTCCAAATGCAGATGTTGCAAATTACTTTTTTATTAATATAGCCTCGACCTTTAGCATAGCTATCACTTTGGATATGTAGTAGTTATAAATCCATTTATTCTGCATAAGGTGACTTATTTAAATTGCGACACAAATAAAATAAGCAAACAAATCCCGAAGAGATAAAAATATTATAGCACATTAATGATGGAACAAAATCCAAACTCCGAAGAGTGACACAAATATGCCCTAATTCTATATCATCTCTTCTAGGCATCCTCCATAGTGTCTTCTATGGAGGATGACCAAGCCAAAATTGCATGAAACTTGCGGCTAAAGCCCAAAGTTTGAGTTGGCTTTACTAAACTCTAAAATATCAAATGAAAATTTGTAAGGATTAAAATGAATGAGTTAGTTGAAAGAATTGGCAAGTGTATTGAGTTTGGTAAAATCAACCTGTCATCGCCTTATCCGCAAAATATGAGGGGACAAGAAGGCGCCGATGAATTAACAAAATTAGCATTGGATGAAAAAATAGGCCCGGATGTTATTCTACTTGCCTGTAACGAAGCTATGCAGCGCATAGGAGATAAATTTGCCGGGAATGAAGTATTTGTGCCGGAGTTATTAATGGCGGCAAAAGCCATGAATACGGTAATGTTACATTTAAAACCTTTTTTTCAAGCGGGTAAAATTAAATCTAAGGGTAAATTTATTATCGGTACTGTTGCAGGCGATTTGCATGAAATAGGTAAAAACCTTGTAGGAATGGTAGTTGAAGGCAATGGTTGGGAAGTTATGGATTTAGGTGTTGATGTGAAATCCTCCAGGTTTATTGAAACAATAAAAGAAAATCCTGATTGTACTGTTGGCTTAAGCGCTTTACTAACTACTACTATGGTAAATATGTCAAAAACAGTCCGGAAAATCAAAACTCAGTTTCCGGATACTAAGGTTATTGTCGGAGGCGCGCCTCTCACTTTAAAGGCAGCCGCCGAAATGGGAGCGGATGGATATGCGCCTGATCCGCAAGGTGCGGTTACACTGCTTAACAAATATTTTGCAAGTGCTTGACCTTTTAAGGTTAAATTTTCTTGTCCGGAATTCCGGTAAATAGTTAGAAAAATAATTAAACGGAATAATAAATTATTTCACATTGAAAAATAAATACGGGAAAAATGAAATCGCTGCTTGGAAGACTTAAAAATGGACGTGTTCTTATCTCGGATGGAGCTTGGGGTACTTTATTAATTGAAAAGGGATTACAACCGGGCGAGTGCCCTGAGTTGTGGAATATAACAAATAGAATGGATGTATATGCAGTTGCGAAAAGCTATATAGATGCTGGGGCTGATATGATTCTTACAAACAGCTTTGGGGGCAGCCCGGTAAAACTTTCACACTATGAATTGGAGAACCGGGCTGAAGAACTCAACGAAGCGGCTGCAGCTATTTCGAGAGAAGCCGCCGGAGAAAATCATTTTGTCCTTGGTTCAATAGGGCCGACAGGTGTTATTCTTATGATGGGTGAAGTCTCGGAACAAAAATTATTCGAAGGATTCTGTATTCAGGCGGAAGCATTGAAAAAAGGCGGTGTCGACGCTATCTGCGTAGAAACAATGTCGGCTTTAGACGAAGCCTGCCTTGCTGTCCGGGCTGCAAAGACAGTTACTAATCTTGAAGTTGTTTGCACATTCACATTCGAAAAAACTATTAACGGTACATTTAGAACAATGATGGGCCTTTCTCCGGGCGATATGGTGAATGCTGTTAAAAATGCAGGGGCTTCAATTATCGGCGCTAACTGCGGTAACGGGTTCGACCAAATGATTGAAATTGTAAAAGAAATAAGGAATGTAGATTCAAGTATACCTGTATTAGTTCATGCAAATGCAGGAAAACCAATTATCCTTAACGGCAAAACAATTTTTCCGGAAACACCGAAAATAATGGCTGACAAAGCCCGGGAATTAGTGAATAGCGGAGCTAATATTATTGGCGGTTGCTGCGGCACTACTCCCGCTCATATACATGCATTAGTTATTGCATTAAAAGATAAACGATGAAAATACTTTTGGATGGTTCAGATCCGCAGCAGCGGGTTGAAAAAGATATTTTTAAAGTAAAAATAAATTTAGATAATTTAAAGCTAAGTAATAATGATGTTGTCCTTTCACTTGGATATTCAAATGATGAACTTCCTGCAGCCTGCCTGCCGGATGGGCAGGTGATAGAAATGATTGATATTGTTTTATCCCAATTAGAACCTCGTTGTGAAATTCAGGCCGGGTACAGAATTCTTGATGTTTATAAACCACACGGGAGGAATGATGGCCTTTATATAGGCAGTACCTTTTTTACAATGCAAAAAATTGTTGTCAGCCGGCTCCGTAAATCTGAAACGGCAGCGCTGTTTGTTTGTACGATTGGTATGGGTATGGAAAATTGGGCTAAAGAATTGCTGCTCAGCGGAGAACCACTGTTAAGTTATGTTGTTAATACCGTTGCATCAATTGTTGTTGAAAAAGCAGTAGACTTTCTGCATGATCATATAAGAGAGCAAATGAAAGAACGTGGATTAAAAATAACTAACAGATACAGCCCCGGTTATTGCAACTGGCCTGTTTCCGAGCAGCAGTTTCTGTTTTCATTATTGCCTGAAAATTTCTGCGGAATAACTTTAACCGAATCTTCCCTCATGCTTCCGATCAAATCTATTAGTGGCATTATAGGAATCGGTTCTTTGGTCAAAATGAAAGAATACATCTGTGATAAATGCGGAATTAAAGAATGTACCTACAGGGCTAAGCGCCCGGTTTTTGGAAAGAAAAATGAAACACGGTAAGTAGGTTTATAATAAAATTTTATTACTGTATTTACCTGTGAATGAAAATATGAAAATGCACTGTAGCCGGATTGCCAACTGAATTTTCTTTTAACAAGTTTTTTATCGTTAATCCATAATTTGAATAACCTTTTTAAACAGAAATATATAATGCAGAACTCTGGCAAAAAAAACAGTAGATTTTAAAATCTACATTATATATTCTTATCCGCAAAAAAAAGTAAAATATGTCGTCTTATTTTGTGAGTCGTTTAGAGAACGAAATCCCTTTATTGGGATTTGTGGTTTATTCAATCAAGTATATTTTGCGCCGCTATGTTATTAATAACTTTGTGGAAATTGATATTTACAAACACAGCCCAAATTATGAGGGGGGGGGGTTTATGTTAACTTTATATATTATAAGTATTTATACAATATTTTGTGTAAATAATGGGGGATTTTTTGATAAAAATTTGAGGTTTATGACATGAAAACAATGCAAAACGAACAACTTGATATAGTCCCATTACCGGAGAATAATAACAAGATTGACATTTTCAATCGAAGCTTTAGGTATTTAAAAATCAAAGACGCCAAAAGAAGCTATAGCAAACTTATTTAAAGTTTTTGTGCCGGTAAAGTTAGCGGAGAGGATGCCCGGACGGCCGCATATCTATTTACTAACTATTTAACGATCATCCGGGATACTGAAATTGAAGAAAGGCTTTCCAAAATGGAAACAATAATTAAAGACCAAAATGAATAATTAATGTAAACCCTATTGGTTTTTTCGTGAAAAGATAAAGAATCTTAAATGTATTCTTACAAGTGTCCGGTTTCAAACAGAAAAATATCTTTAATACTTTTATTTAAAGAAGGTAAATCATGTCGAAAAACTATTTGCAGCGCTGAAGTAATCTTGAAAAAATGCTTAAAAACAATGACATGGTGGGTTTTTATTTTAGTTACTTTGCTCCCCCTGAAGATAATCGCTCTATCAAAGAAATCATCGATGAATTAATTAAGTCCGGTAAATTAAAAAGTTATCAGACAGTCTTTATTGTACCATCATTCACAGATGAGAATAATGTGAATCGTAGGACTGATATGGATAGTGGGGATTGTGATTGCGGAAGAATATTTGTTTTTACTCAGAGATAATTTCCGCTATAGTTTAATATTTCAGCTTGCCAATGCCTAACCGGATAACTAACTTTGCATTGGTACGTAGCCTGGAGTAAGCTCATAATATCGTTGAATGTTTTCTATTCATTAAAATAGGTGAAAAATGACTTTCAGATTCAATTTAGCGGCAGTATCGATAATATGTTTGATTAATTTATTTTTCGTTGCAAACTCTTATGCTGGAGGCGATTCAACCGGCTCCTCCGTTAAATATCGCTGGACTGGTTCTGAATTCGGCGGCGGCGGGTATGTTACCGGGATAATTCAGCGCCCTGATTCTTCAAATATCCTTTTTATTAGAACCGATGTCGCCGGTATTCTTAAAAGTAATAACGGCGGAAAAAGCTGGAAAGCAATCAATAATGGAATGACCGAAGGATATCACCATAATGTGGAATCCTTTGCTATGAGCAGGATGAATCCAAATATTATGTTTCGCGCTTCGGGTGAAGCCCGCGGCCATGAAATGGTGTCTGCCATTCACAAAACTACCGATGGAGGAATTACCTGGAAACTGGTTACAAACAAGCCTGATTTTTTTGGAAACGGCGCAACAAGATTTTATGCGGAGAAAATCGGCATAGATCCTTTCGATGGCAATTTTGTCGCAGCAGCAAGCAACACCAGGGGAATATGGTTAAGTAACGATGAAGGCGAAACGTGGGATTATTCTGCGCTTAAAGGCGAACCATTTTGCTGTCTGGCGTTTAATCCATATGTAAAAAACATGTTGTATGCCGCAACTCTCGATTCTTTACCTTTCGCAGATTATTTGTACCCGGACGGTTCGTACAAAAGGGAAAAGATAGGCAGGCTTTATCTATCTACAGATAAAGGTAAAACATGGCAGCCTGTATTCGAAAAAATAGGAATAAGTTTTACTAATCTTGTTTTCGATAAAGATAATCCCGCCAATATTCTTGCTGCTTTTCGCGGAGACGGAATTTATAAATCCACTGATGGCGGAAAAACATTTACAAAAAAAACAGCCTCTCTTGGAATGGCTGATTTTTCAACTATCTGTTCCGATCCGGATAATAGTTCGATTTTTTTCGCGGCAGTTTGTCAAGGCCCCTCGCCAGATAATTATGCAAGTGTTCCGCTCTATATATCGAAGGATAAAGGTGAAACATGGCAAATAATTAAAAGAAATTATAATTGGAGTGATTTCAAAAATTTTGCGCCGCAATACACCCGGCCTGAACAAATCGGCTGGGCACTTTCAAAATTCGTTGTTGATAATAAAAATCCTCAAAAATTTTATTTGATGGATTGGTTCGGGATATGTGTAAGTGAAGACTCATGCCAAACATGGGATGCAAATTACTTTAAAGGGATAGGAAACATTTGTCTTGAGATGATCACCGTCGATCCTGTTGTGCCGGGTAAAGTAATGTTTGCGGGTGCAGACGGTCAACCTTGCATTAGCAGGGATGGCGGCAAAACTTATACTTCTCTTCCCAAATTGGAATCAAAACAAAATTATTATTGCAGTACCGTAATTTGTCCGTCGAAATTTAAAACCGGGCTTATACTTTATGGTGTTACAAATAATTCTTTGCGTCTTAGTGCAATTTGTCTTACGGAGGATGACGGAAATAATTGCAAATTTGCCCTTCATCTCTCGAAAGGATTATTTGTTCAGGCAATTAAAGAGGATCCTTTCACTAAAGGAGTTTTTTTTGCTTATATAGATGGGGCTATTAACAATGGCGCGGGCTTGTATAAATCTGTTGATTGGGGAAAAACCTGGGAAAAGATGAAACTTCCTATGCTCGATAAAATTAAAACATTACCCGTAAGAAAGGATTTTATCGAAAGCGAATTGTTGGCTGTAACGGCTTATCAAACAAAAAATATTTGCGGCACAAATCAATTGTTATGCATCGACCCGACAAAAAAAAATACAATCTATTTTGGGGAAGCCGATAAAGGTATTTTTACAACATTCGACGCCGGAAAAACCTGGCACATCCTTGGTAAAGGTTTACCCTTTGGAAAGGATACCGCATCAGTTCTAAATGCAATTAAAGCAGACCAGAAAAGACCGGGCTGGCTTTATGCCGGCTTTATTCACGAAGGTTTGTGGCGCAGTAAGGATTATGGAAAATCGTGGCAAAAACTTTTCCCATTAGATAATCGTGTTTTTAATGCGACTGCCGTTGCAGTCGGCGGCGTATCCGGCAATGAACTTTATGTAGCTTGTGAACCGCTCTATTGGTCAAGATCCGAATCCGCCGTCTATGCCAGTTTTGACAACGGTAAATCATGGACTAATATTTATGATAAAACACTTGGCGCACTTAGATGGAAAGGTATTGATGTTGATAGCAGAACCGGGACTCTTTATGGTGTTACTAATGGTAATTCCGCTTTTTATGCCGAAAGAATCAAATAAGAATAAACGCATTTTAGCAATCATAAAAAATAAGTGAATATATAACCGGGGTAATTATGAAAAATGAATTTGTTTTATTCATGCTTTTGTTTCTCACAGTGAGCATTTCGAATGTAAAAGCTTCCTATGATAATAATTCAAAGGTGATTGTTTATCCGGCTATCCCTGGTTTAAAAACAAGTGATCTCTATTTGATAAAGGTAAACCATAGAGAAATTTGGACTGAAAAGTTTCGGACAAACATGAATATCGGCAAGTTGCCGGACTGGTTTATTGAACCTTATACTAAAGTGCAGCAGGAGATTCATCAAGCAAGCTTTTCCTGTAATGGGAAACTGCAAATTTCCATCCGGGTTACTGACGCAATTAAAAAAGTTTCAATACATCCATTAAGCCGTAAAATAAAAATATATGTATGCAAAAATGTCTTGACCTTTTCGCTTCCGGGACCCGATAAGCTATATATCGAAATTGATAGTCTTCCTCCTCTATTTGTTTTTGCTAATCCAATGGAGGATGAAAATATCTCCCCGGATGATCCGGGCGTTCATTATTTCGGCCCCGGCGTTCACCGTCCGGGATATATCACGGTAAAAGATAACGAAACAGTATACATAGCCCCCGGCGCGATTGTCTATGGAGGTATTCGCGCAAATGGAGTTAATAATATCCGTGTTATTGGCTGCGGCATTCTCGATGGCGGTTTTGAGTTCAAACAAATGGTACTGGTTGAAAACTGTAAAGACGTTCTCTTCGACGGCGTAATGATTCGCAACGGAGACGGATGGACTAATACACTTATTAATTGTGATGGACTAAAATATAATAACGTGAAAGTGTTAAGCTTTTGCCCCAGCGGAGATGGAATTGATCCTCTCGGTTCGAGAAAAATAGTTATCTCCAACTGCTTCTTACGCTGTACTGACGATTGTATTGCCATAAAAGCGCCGGCGCTTGATCAGGTTGTTGATGATGTATTGGTTACTGATAATACTATGATCGGCTTCGCCTTCAGTGACGGAGTTACGATCGGTTTTGAAACCAATGCTAAATCCATCAGTAACGTAACTGTTCGTGATTGCGATGTTATACTTGCCCGCGGAGGCAGCCGCGTTGAGGGTCACAGCGGGTTCAGTATAATTTGCGATGGTCCGGCTGTTATCAGTAATGTCCTTTATGAGAATATTCGTGTTGAGAAATCCGAAATTAAACTGTTTGAGCTTGATGTAACGGACGGCACCAAATATGGTGTTGGGTCTCCCGGTCATATAAAGAACATCAAACTGAAAAATATTTCATGGGCTTATGAAGGTCCCATTGTTCTCAAAGGTTTTGATGAGAACCACCAGGTACAAAAAGTAACTTTCGAAAATTGTACTGTAGCGGGCAAACCACTCCGCGATCTCAAAACTAAAGTTATGCAAATCGGAAAATTTGTTGATGATATTGTAGTGGAGTAATGTAAGGATTTGTATAAAAAAATTCGGAATAAAAAATAATAATATGAAAAATTTAATTTTAACATTCGTAATTCTATGCTGCATATTCACTATGCAGAATGATAACCTGTTATGTAAACCGTCAGGCGCTTCAGGTATTATCATCATTAACCCGGGAACGGAATTAAAAACAAACCCCCTTGGTATCGATGTTTCCAACCCTCGGTTAAGCTGGGAATTGCAATCAACCGGGCGAGGAAAATTTCAAACTGCTTATGAGATACTGGTAAGTGATAATCCAAAAGATTTGGATAAAAATAAAGGGACCGTCTGGCGGACAGGTAAGGTCAAATCGGGTTCAACATTTGGTATCGTATTTGCCGGTAAGTCCCTGAAGTCATTTAATCGATATTTTTGGAAGGTAAGAATCTGGGATGAAAAGGATCGGCAATCAGATTGGAGTTTGGTAAATTTTTTCGAAACAGCCATGATGAACGATTCCGATTGGAAAGCCCAATGGATTAGCGATCCCAATCCTGTTCCTGTTAACGATGAAGATTTCTATAAAGAAAATCCTGCCCCGCTGTTTCGTAGAGAAATTGAATTACAAAAAGAGGTGTTATCAGCCCGTTTATATATTTCAGGGTTAGGCTATTATGAAGCACACCTCAATGGTGAGAAAATTGGCGATGCCATGCTTGATCCGGGTTGGACTCAGTATGCCAAAGAAGTATTATACTCCACTTACGATGTATCCCGCTTATTAAAAAAAGGAAAGAACGCTCTTGGTATCATTCTGGGCAACGGCTGGTACAATCCTTTACCTCTGAATATTTTTGGATTCAATCTCAGGAATACACTTACAATTGGGAAACCCTGCGTCAAGGCTCAATTAAGAATAGTATTCAGCGATGGAAGTATAAAAACTTTTGTTACAGATTCCACATGGAAAACCTGTGACGGGCCTATCCTTAAAAACAATGTCTATTTAGGTGAGATGTACGATGCAAGGAAGGAACATGAGAATTGGGATAAGCCTGAGTTTTCCGATGACCAATGGAAAAATTGTACTGTAATCTCCGGTCCAACCGGCAAACTTACTGCCCAAATTCAGCCTCCAATCAGGGTAACGCGTTCATTGAAAGCAAAAAATATTTACGAATTAAAACCCGGGACTTTTATTATAGACTTCGGTCAAAATTTTGCAGGCTCGGTTAAACTTAAAGTTGAAGGCCCGGCAGGAACGGTTGTAAAAATTCGCTGTGGGGAAGATATACATACTGACGGCTCTTTAAATTACTTTACAAATTTAGTCGCGCAGCTGAAAGATATTTGGAATGTTAACCCGGGAAAGGGCGCACCAATACCTCCTGTTAGTACAATCACTTATATCTTAAAAGGAAAAGGTGAGGAAGTTTATTCGCCTCGATTTACTTTTCACTCTTTTAGATATGTTGAACTGACCGGGTTTCCGGGAAGACCGGATTTGAATACAGTTGAAGGATTGCGAATGAATGCCGATCTGAGAGAAAGCGGAAGCTTTGAATGTTCAAACGAAATGTTCAACAAAGTACAGGAGATGGTGAAATGGACTTTTTTAAGCAATGTATTTAGCATTCAAAGCGATTGCCCCGGCAGGGAAAAATTTGGTTACGGCGCCGATATTATTACAACCGCCGAGGCATTTTGTTACAATTTTGATATGAGTAATTTTTACAGAAAAGTGGTTCAGGATTTTGCAAATGATGCCCGGCCCAATGGAGGAATGACGGAGATTGCGCCGTCGACCGGAATTGCAAGCGAAGGTATGGGCGGCGGAACAGGCCCTCCGGGTTGGCAGCTGGCATTTCCGTTTTGTCTCAAAGTACTATACGATTATTACGGTGATATACAGGTAGTTAAAAAATATTATGATGTCCTGAAAAGACAAGTTGAGTTCATGCACTCCGTAACTCCCGGCAATATAGTCGAACGCGATATAAGCGATCATGAAAGCATCGATCCCAAACCAATCACTCTTTCAGCAACCGCTTTTTACTTTCATCATGTAAGGATTCTCGCTGAGTTTGCGCATCTTCTAAAAAGAAATGAAGATGCCGTGATATATGATAAACTTTCCGGTGAAATCAAGGATGCGTTCTTAAATAAATTTTTGAAACAGGGAACCGGCATATTCGATTCCGGTACAGAGGCAGCACAGGTAATCCCTTTATATTATGATTTAGTGCCTGAGAACGAAAAGAATGCCGCAATTAACAATCTTTTACTGGAAATTTATAATAAGCATAAAGGGCATCTTTCAACCGGTATTTTCGGTACCAAATTTCTGTTTGAGTTTTTTCGCCGTGAGAACCGCAATGATGTAGCTTATTCTATTGCCAATCAGCGCGATTTTCCCGGGTATGCAAATATGCTTGCGCATGGCGCCACAACTCTATATGAAGGCTGGAAATACCCTGATACGGTAAATTCACAGAATCATCCAATGTTTGGTTCCATTTCAGAATGGTTTTATAAATCCATTCTTGGTATAAATGCTGCTGCTCCCGGGTTCACGCAGTTTGAAATTAAGCCTCAACCGGCCGGCGACCTTACGTGGGCAAAGGGATATTATAATGCCGTAATTGGCAAAATTAATTGTGATTGGAAAATTGAAGGCACACATTTTTATTTGAACGTGACAGTTCCGGTAAATACAAATGCAACTCTTTACGTACCGTCACTTCCGGATAAACAAGTTTTGGAATCCGGAAAGCCTGTGTTACAATCTGCCGGGTTGAAGTTCAAAGAGTATAAGGATAATTATGCTGTGTTCGAGGCTCAATCGGGGAATTATTTGTTTGAGTCCGTTTACCAGGAATGAAAATATCCATTGTAGCTTTATAAAAGGATTATAATATGAAATATTTATTGTTGGTTTTTGTGTTGTTCTTCATTACTGCACAAAGCAAAGCACAGGATGAAAATGATATTTACCTGATTGTTAGAGCTGATGATATGGCATCCTTTCATTCTGCAAATGCAGCATGTATCAAAGCCTGTAAAGAGGGCATCGCACGGAGCATTGAAGTTATGGTTCCTTGTGCCTGGTTTCCTGAGGCTGTAAAAATGTTGAATGAGAATCCTTCCATTGATGTCGGAATTCATCTGGTATTAACAAGTGAATGGGAAGGAATTAGATGGCGGCCGCTTACCAATGCTCCAAGTCTTGTTGATAAGGACGGTTATTTCTATCAAATGATTTGGGGAGGTAATGATTCTTCTGCCGGTAATTATTTGCTTAAAGCCAATTGGAAGATCGAAGAGATTGAAAAAGAATTGCGGGCTCAGATAGAATTGGCAATGAAATACATTCCCCAAATTTCGCATTTGACCGCTCACATGGGTTGTAATAATATGGATCCTAAAGTGAATCAACTGTTCGAAAAACTAGCCCGTGAATACAAATTACGCACCGAAAATATTCCCGGCATTAAATACTTAAATGGATGGGATAACAAAAAAACTATTAATGAAAAAATTGATCAGTTTATTTCAAACATAAACAATTTAACACCGGGAAAATATGTTTTTATTGATCATCCGGGTTTAAATAATTCCGAAATGCATTCGGCAATCTTTAATCAAAATAATACTTTAGCTATTGACCGGCAGACAGTAACGGATATTTACACAAATGGAAAAGTAATAAAAGCTTTGCACGACAAAGGAGTCAAGTTGATTAGTTACGCCGATTTGATCAAAAAAAATTAATAATTCATTTTACACAAAAGATATTTAAAATTGTCCCGACACTTGTCCGCCGCGAGGTGGATTTATGTCGGGGACTACTAATTACAAAATATATCTGGCTTTAGCCAAAAAATAGACCTCATAATGGACTAAAGTTCAAAATTTGTGGATGCTTTACTATACCCCAACTTAAAAGTCGGGATTATTTAATATAATTTTAATAACTGCGTAACGTGAGTTAATTAATCACATCTAACTAAAGTCTATATCCACGGAAAAGTTTTTTACTGAACCTCAGCCTTCGCAACAGCTTTCACAACTATTTCGAGATCGTTAAAGCCGCGGATTCCGCTGAATCCGGCAGCCAGTTTTGTCCCGTCTTTCAGTGTGATGGGTTGTCCGCCTTCCCAACCGATCATATCCGGTTTACTAATTCCATAAGTTACATCGGAAATTTCATCATTGAAAATTTTCTTTTCGTATTCACCGGTTTTTATCCCTGTAATCCAAACTTGACTTGCCTTTGTCCATGCAACTCTAAAAGACTCCCGTGCTCTGATTTTGTTTGTCCCGAATATTTTTCCCGCAACAGAGCCGTCTTCTTCAATTATAACTACAGCAACGTTCCCATTCGATATTGATCTATCGGCTTCATTCTGCAAATAGACGGGAAGTAATTCTTCAACATTTTCGACAATAGCTTGAATAATTTTTTTGGTTGATTCGTTTTTCATACTGGATATTTTCCTTTTATTAGTGTGTTGTAATGCCTCTATTTGTTTAAATAAAATGCTCTGTAAGTTCCTTTTCGTAAGAAGTAACAATATCAATACTTATAATCCCGAAACATTTGAACTCATCCCCCGATTTTTCTCTTATAAAAAAAAAGAGGAGAATTTGTGTAATCCTTAAAGTCCCTCTCTTTTTAAGAGAGGGATTTAGGGTAAGTTATTAATTAAGCTCCTATCCAAAATAATAAAATAAATTATGATTTACCTTATCACTGGATGATAACCAATTTTTAATAATCATATAAATTATTTAACCCTGAGAATCAATCCTGTCAACCCTCGGCTGAGTCCAGACAATTTATTTTTGTTCCGATTAAAAACAATATTATTTTTCCTATATCTGTTTAGAAAAAAGTAATCTTTAGGCAGGAGTTAAGATATAACGATTTTAATCTTTTGGGAAAAACATTTTTCTTCATAATTAAATCAATGGTTTATTGAATTACTACTCAGGAGGAATTTGAAAATGCAGTTCGGATATTTTGATGATAAAAATAAAGAATACGTTATCGAACGCCCTGATACACCAAGATCATGGAGTAATTATTTAGGATCGACTGAATACGGCGCAATTATTACTAACAATGCCGGTGGTTATAGCTTTTATAAATCCGCTGCGCAGGGACGGTTTATGCGCCTGAAATTTAATAATATTCCTATGGATCAACCAGGACGTTACTTTTATATTCACGATAAGGACAGTAAAGATTTTTGGTCAACCTCCTGGCAACCCGTGGGAAAGCCCTTGAAGGATTATAAATCCGTCTGCCGCCATGGTGCAGCTTATACAAAAATTGACTCTGAATATGCGCTGATAAAAACCGAATCGCTTTATTTTGTTCCGCTGAGCCGTATTTACGAATGTTGGCTGTTAAAAGTTACCAACACCGGTAATAAAAAAAGAAAACTCAGTATTTTTACCTACGTTGAATACACGAACAACTGGAATCAAACTCAGGATATGAACAACCTTCAGTATTCACAGTACATTCTGAAAATGGATGTGGTTGATAATATCATCGATCACGGAACCAACGTTTATATGCCCTCAAGACCTGACCATTTTGAAGACGATGGGCAGAGCCGGCATACATTTTTAGCAATTACCGGGGCTGAAGTTAAAGGCTACGATACCGACCGCGAAATTTTTCTCGGACCCTATCGCACTTATGCAAATCCAATTGTTGTTGAAGAAGGGAAATGCAAAAATTCAATTGCAGTAGGAGATAACGGCTGCGGCACTCTGCAGGTTGAAATAGAACTTAAAGCCGGCGAATCGAAAGAATTGGTTGTGCTGATGGGAATAGGCGCGGCTGGTGTTGAAGGTAAGCAAGCTGTCCGGGAATTAGGTAATCCCGGTAAAGTTAGAGAAGAATATGAAAAAGTTAAAAAATATTGGCATTCGAGAATTGAAGGATTAACCGTTGAAACTCCCGATGCCGAATTCAACAGCATGTTTAACATGTGGAACCCTTATAATAATTTAATGACGTTCGCCTGGTCGCGCGCCGCCAGTTTGATTTATAGCGGCGAACGTGATGGGCTTGGTTACCGCGATACCGTGCAGGATATGCTTGGCATTATTCATTCAATTCCGGATGAAGTCAAAAACCGCCTTGAGTTGATGATAACCGGTCAGGTTTCAAACGGCGGGGCGATGCCTGTCGTCAAACCTTTTGCGCATATTCCCGGAAGTGAAAAACTTCCGGCAGATAGTGAATTCCGCTCGGACGACTGCATGTGGCTCTTCAACACTATCCCTGCTTTCATAAAAGAAACTGGGGATATTCCTTTCTTTGAGAAAGTGCTTCCCTATGCCGATAAAGGCGAAGATACCGTATTTGGGCACATGAAACGCGCTATTCAATTTAATCTTGATCATTCAGGCAAGCATGGTTTTCCATGCGGCTTATCCGCCGATTGGAACGATTGCCTGGTTCTTGGTTTTGACGGCGAAACAACATTTGTCGCATTTCAATTACGCTTTGCGCTGAAAACGTACATCGAAATTGCAAACATATTGAATAAACCGGAAAAAATTAAATGGGCTGAAGGACATTTGAAAACTTTGGATGAGAATCTCGAAAAGTATGCCTGGGATGGAGAATGGTATTTGCGCGCTTACAGGGCAGACGGTTTGAAATTTGGTTCCAAAGAAAACGACGAAGCTTCAATCTTTCTTGAACCGCAGCCATGGGCAGTAATTAGCGGGCACACTTCAAAAGAGCAATCGGAAAAATTAATGAATGTAGTTAAGCGCCGGCTTTCCACCGATTACGGTTTAATGATAAACGATCCCCCGGTTGAAAAAACCGATCCGCATGTTATTAAGTCCAGGCTTTTCAACAAAGGTATGAAAGAAAACGCTTCCATATTCCAGCATACACAAAGCTGGGCAATCATTGCTGAGGCTTTGATAGGAAGAGGTAATCAGGCTTATGAATATTACCGCAAGTTTATGCCTTCTGCATATAATTTGAGAGCAGAACTGCGTCAGACGGAACCGTACGTTTACGCTCAATTTACCTGCAGCAAATACAGTCCCCGTTATGGCTCATCACGCTTGCCGTGGTTAAGCGGAACTGCATCGTGGGCATATTACACAGCCGCGCAATATATACTCGGAATTCAGCCGGATTACTACGGATTGAAAATGGACCCTTGTATTCCATCCGGTTGGAAAGAAATAAAAATTAATAGAAAATTCAGAAATAAAAATTTCAATATAACCATCCGTAATAAAAACGGATCTCAAAAAGGTATAATAAAAATAATCTTAAATGGAAATGCGGTTGAAGGAAATTTGATACCATTGGACTTAATGAAACAAAACAACGATGTTATTGTTGAAATGTAAATCAAGCATAAAACATTTAATAGTTAGAATGATGCTATCATTTATACTCCAAAAAATAATACTATAAAGGAATTTTTCAAATGCAAATAACAATTATTGGTCACAGCACAGTTTTGATAGAAACTGACCGACAAAAAATTCTCACCGATCCTTACTTCGGTTTGTGGGGTAACCTTGCTTATGCCCGTATCGCCCCGCCTGCAAGGACACGTGAAGAACTTCGCGATGTGAATCTTGTTCTCATTTCGCATAACCATTGGGATCATACCGACCGCCGGTTTCTCAGGTCTCTTGGAGATAACGTGCCCGTGCTCGCTCCCAATTGGTCGAAGTGGCTGACAAAGCTTAAGGGGGCGAAGAACCCCATCGGTATGAAAACATGGGAGGAAAAACGGTTTGGGACAATTACTGTTACGGCAGTACAGGCATTGCATAGTGCAGCTACAATCGGATATGTAATTGAGAGTGAGGGAAAGAAAATCTATTTTGCTGGCGATACCTACTACCGTCCGTTCATGAAAAATATAGGGCAGCGGTTTAAACTTGATATGGCGCTTATGCCCGTAACTACCTTTCGCGTTCCAATGACAATGGGAGAAAAAAGCGCAGTTCGTGCCGTGCGCGACCTAAAACCGGCTGTGGTCATACCAATCCATTTGGGAATAAAGCCCCGCTCTCCTTTGCTTCATACAAACCATACGCCGGAAGGCTTTGCCAGGCGTGTATATCTTGCTGGACTGGAAACCAAAATAGTTATCCTTAAAGACGGAGAAAGCTGGTCATTATAGAAACACCGTCAGGTGTTTTGAAAGGTTGTGCCTGACAAATTATTACTATAACCAACCCCGGTTATATGAAGTGATCATTTATAAAAATTATAGTGACAGGTCGCGCTTGTCCATATGGGGACCCGTCACTACAGCTCTATCACGGATTTTGCAATAGAAAAAACAATTTATACCTTATTACAGTCTAATGCGTTATAATGTTAACCTGTATTCTAAATTTCTCTAATGCAAAATCTGAGTTTATTATTGAACCAATGCTCTTTAGGTTGAAAGATTATATTTCCTTAAATCAATTTGGTTTGATAAAAACGCGATCACTCAAACAAAATTTGAGTGGGCAGACGAATACTTTTAATCTCCGGCCTATCACAAAGTGATGGCAATGTCAAAAGACGGAGTTAGTATTAATAACTACCCCCTTTAGGGCGTAAATGAAATCCATGCCGGCTTATTTACTCATTCAAAAGATGTAGTTCCTTTTTCATCCCTTTGCCGGATTGATTTTCCGTGCTAAATGGTTACATTTCACCTTAGGTAAATAGCAAAAAATGCTTCAATTGAGTAATAGTTTAACGGTTAAATTCCGGTATATATATTCATGTCTGAATTTGTTTTTCCGG
>Ga0116130_1000609_pt1 | contig 22063 bp, 42 predicted proteins | sample June2015DPH_17_5_FD_89733 | JGI IMG/M metagenome (GOLD analysis project Ga0116130, IMG submission 89733) | Peatland microbial communities from SPRUCE experiment site at the Marcell Experimental Forest, Minnesota, USA - June2015DPH_17_40 | ecosystem: Environmental > Terrestrial > Soil > Wetlands...
CGATATGGGCTTATGGTGCCGTGATGGCTATCAGGGGATGAGCTTATTTGCGTTGCCTAATCTGCCATAGGGTTTTACGCTCGCCTGAATCGGTTGCTAGATTGATAGGCCCTACGTGCTATTGCAGATTGCATCCTAAAGTAAAAAGTACTACTATGTTGAGGAAGTATGACAAATCACTTGGAATAGACGATGAAAGGCAATACAAACTGTTTGATGACGTAAACTAGTTCCGCCTATTGTGTTTAGGTGGAATTGATTGATTTTGGGAGGCTAAAATGAAACCATACGAAATAGAAACTATTGCAGAGATCAGAGAATGCGGTGATAAGTTGGATGGTAAAACTGACGAATGGATTTATAATAAATATAGATATTGGTCTGAGATTACATTTGCGGCGGGATGGATTTGTAAAGGGGCTAAAATGTTTTATCGTTGGGCAACTACTGCACAAATGGGTGAGGTAGAATGATGGGAATAAAACCAATAGCCAAGCTATACAAGATATCAGTGCGTAACCATTGTGTATCATGCCGCGTTTGGAATGGCGGGGCAAGTTGGCCGACTAGGTACTCTGGTACATATATAAATCCAGAATATAGGGATAAACTTATAACTCGTTTTACTGAGGCTGTCGAATCAAGGGGCTATACAAGGGCAAAAGATGGTTTCCGAGTAAATTAGCCTAGGCTAACATTTTACAAAATAGCTACGATTCCACTTGCAAGTCTTTTCGGCCCGTGCTAGTATATAACTATCAAGGGGGACGAAATGAACACTTACAAGATGAACAAAGACGAGGTGATCGAGATGGTTAGGCAGTTCACTTTCCAGATTACCGAAACCGCATCAAAGATCGGAGAAAAATCCGCATTCGGATTTCTTTTCGGTAACACTGACATGACTATAACCGCAGAAACTGTAGCAGACGAGATAGGCAAGTTTGAAGCAACGCTTAGGACTTACATTTAAGGCTGTTACGATTTTTCTTGACACATTCGGCAATCTGAGTATACTAAGGTATCGCAAGGAGGCAATATGACAGAGATTGAAGCGGCTAAACGGATACTAAAAGAAGGTAATTGTAGCGGCGTGGATTGTACTGATTGCCCCGCATCAATGCAAAATAGCGAAGGTGAATGCAGTAGTAAAATAGGCACCAATGAAAGTGGAAACAAAATAACGCCCAAAGGCATCGAGTGGTTTAAGCGATGGCTATCCGAGCACGAAGATCCAACACCGCAAGGCAAACCTATCGACCATTTCGAGTCTGGGCACTGGTATAAATGGGTAGGGCCTTTAGTACCGGCCAAGGCAGGAATAAGCGGAGATACCGGAGTAGCATGGACTAGCGGTAAGGCATTTTTATGTAACTTAGCCAATGGCGTCGATGCACGTTTCGTAGGACTGCCAGTCGATTGCAGCTTGTGTTATGAAAGCATCATTGAGTCATTCATCGAGGTTCCCGATCCTACGGTCCACTTCCAGTCGATGCTCGTCTTGCCCTTGCCGAGATCGATGCTCAGGTCTGTAAATTGCCGTTGCTCAATAGTCGAAGCAATAACGGACAAGATCGTAGGCAAGTCTGATGACTTCGATCCGGCATCTGTTAAGTCAAGGTCTCAACGCCGCCTTGAAATATTATGCGGCTTAACAATCGATTAGCCCTACGGGGCTAAAGGTACATTGTATGGCTACACTTTTCGACACTCTTTACTCGGCGACCGATGAGGTCAAGAAGGCGCTCAAGAAACCGTTCGTGCTGAACAAGGTTAACCGGGCACTCGACGGAGCGGCGGATTCTTACGAGTCAGCCAAAATCGACAAGCAGGAGCGCATTGACACGTTCACTGCGCGGCTGGCGAACGGAGAGACGGACGTTATCGGATCACTGATCGATGCTCGTCTTGCCCTTGCCGAGATCGATGCTCAGGCGGCAGAGGCCGCGAAGATTAAGGCCGAGCTCGCGGCCCCGGCTCCCGCCTCGGAGTAAAAAATGCAGGCTGGAAAAAACATCAAGCGGATCATGCGAGCGGTTCGAGCATCGTATGGTGATTACGTCACCGGAAGCGAAGCCAATCGGTCAGAGATTCGGAGCATTGAGGCCGACATGATGAAGGGCAAGCCCCAGTCAAGACAGCGTGATTTCGAGTAGTACTCGCAAGTAGCGGTAGGCCGGGTCAAATCCGGCCGGTACTATAAGGGGGTTAATATGGATGCTTTCCGTCTTTCGCTTATTGTCGAAAATAGCCGACTGTGTTACCTAGCAGACAACCCAGACTGCGAAGCACTCATCAAAGACACCTATCGCAAGCATTTTGAAAAGGAGCCGGGTAGCACACTAGAGGCTATCGAGGCGGTTGCCCGAGTCAATGTCATCCGAAATGAATATAGGCTCATATGATAACCATATCTATGAGTGGATATGTTTTGCGACAGATTCCGGGACATCCGATGATTTATGCGACGATGCCGGACAAAATTGTGCGTAAACTTATCTATAGCGGAAAACTGACAAAGGAATCAGCTAGTGGCATTATTTTGCAGATAGGGAGGCCGATATGAACATGAGCGCGTGGAATGACTGGATTATCTCGCAGCATATCCGCCTAGGCAATCAGCGGGCAATGCTGAAAAAGGCGAAGATTTGCATTGACAGGTCGAACACAATTATGGTAGGATTGCTACATCGATTAGGGAGGTAGAGATATGCCAGAAGAATTAAATCAGCCTCGATCATGTGAAACGTGTAAGCATTTTTTAAACCCATTTTGTTTAGTACAAGTAGGAACTAGATGTTTCGATAATGGTTACCCATTTTATGAGCAAGGCAAATCATCTCTTTACAAAGAAGGCAAAGAGCATGTATAGCGCTGACGAGATAGTTGACCGTATTCGGGAAGTGTGCGATGGCTTGTCAAGCTCGTATGCCTTGTCTAAAGAAGAGTGCAGTGTCATCATCGGTCAGTACGCCTATCGATATTGCGAAGAAATCCGAAAGGATCGCGACGAGTGGAAAAAGCTGGCTCTTAGTTTTAAGAAGGCTAATCTTGACTAGCAAGGAAACGGTATGGGTAAACTATCGCGGTTTATTGCTCGAAGTAACTGGCAATTATTACAAGGGTAGTCCCGGACATTGGTACAATAAAGTCGGCGATCCAGGCGATGCACCCGAGCCCCCCGAGTTTAGCATTGACAAGATCGAGCTAAACGGTGAGGACATAACAGATTTTTTTGACGGGCTTGAGCATGCGTTGTATGTGTTGGGCGAGCGGACGTCTGATGATTGTTATTCCGAGATTGAGGGATTATGTCTTGAAGAAATAGAAGGAGGCGCGCGCGATGAATCAGAAAGATATGAGGATTAAATGGCAAAGATTTAAGGCTTGGCTCAAGAAGCAATTTCTGGCCGAGTATCCCGATGAAACATCAAGCATAGGAAGGGGGCAGTAAAATGTGCAACTTTTTTAGTTTTGTGGGTGATGGGTTCGGTAATTATAAGTATTTCGATTGGGAATATCGCAAGGACCACATTGACGGTAATTGCGATAGTCATACGGCAATCCTGACAGAAAATAAAGTCCCCCCTGATATGCAGGATCGGTGGAGCAAATACGAATACAATCCACTGACAAAACTGTTCACGGTCGACGAGCCGGTCGAGGGCCATGATCATGAATCAGCCGAGGCGTGGGTTAACGCACTTGATTTTAAGCAGATTATTCCACAGCTGATAATCAAGCCCATAGTTAACCCATTGACCAAAATAATAAAGCCAACAAAGAACGATATCGAGTTACTAAAGGAGTGGTCTAGCGTGTGGCCTAGCGTGAGGGATAGCGTGATGCCTAGCGTGTGGTCTAGCGTGATGTCTAGCGTGTGGTCTAGCGTGATGGATAGCGTGTGGTCTAGCGTGATGGATAGCGTGTGGGATAGCGTGATGCCTAGCGTGTGGGATAGCGTGTGGCCTAGCGTGTGGTCTAGCGTGATGGATAGCGTGTGGCCTAGCGTGAGGGATAGCGTGTGGGATAGCGTGTGGCCTAGCGTGTGGTCTTATTTTAGTACATTTTTTGATATTGACTACAAATATGATTATAGCCCATGTATTAAACTTTGGGAGCGCGGTCTCGTCCCATCATTTGACGGTACGACATGGCGATTACACTCAGGAAAGAAAGCAACGATAGTTTATGAATGGAGAAAAAAATAGTGTATTGGCTAGCAAATAATTTTGCGACCATTGGGATTTTGGTTGTAATCGCCTTGTATATTGGTTACAATATCAAGGCATATATTGGGTTTAATCCGAACAACAAAAGGAAGCACATCGATGGTTAGGTGTATGGGGATTATTACGAAGGGCGCAAAACACGAGGATATCATGAAGTGCCAGGTTTGCGGTCTTCTTCCTGATGACGGCGAGGCGGGGTGGAAACAAGAAAACGATAAAAGAAATGTTTGGGTTGTTAATCCTAAAGCGCCGTGCAATAGGTTTGAGCCTAAGTAGGCAAAGGGGATATGATGAAAAAGCTATTTGCTATTTTCGCTATCGTGCTTTCCGTTGCATTGGTTTCGTCTTGCGCTGACAGGAGAAACTTTATAACTGCCGGGCAGACTATAAAAGCTCAACCGTATGGCATATTCAACGAAGAAACACATCGTACTAACGGGGTCAAGTACGAAGTAAGTTTTGGTTCCGTTGCGATGGCCGTTATCTTTATCGAAACTATCATTGTCCCGATTTACATTGTCGGATGGGATTTATTCGAGCCTGTAGCGCTGGAGTAGTGGCACTTGCTATTTTATTCTCCCTATGATATACTCCAGTGTATCTAGGGAGAACTATATATGAACAACAGAGAAATTAACGATTTCATGAAATCCCGTATGCCAAACGTAACGAATGCGCTAAAAACAATTAGAAGCGAATTGACATACGAGGAAGCAGAAGAAGCTAGGCAAGAATTGCTATTGACCATGTATAAATGTATTTTGAAGTATAATCCCAACCGGCATTGTACGCTAGACCACTACATTATAGTGAGCATGGAGCAACGGGCATGGCGATTTTTGCGGGACATGCGGGGATATTCGAGGAACAAAGAGCGAAATACCGAATCGCTATCGACCGCTCGCGACAATCGGACGCCGATGATTGACTTGCTCGCAGATGATAGCGGGGATTTTACAGACAAACTTGGAGCTAATGAGCTAGTCGAGTATGCATTAGGCCAGCTTGACAAAAGGACCGAAAGCATACTAAGGTTATGGGCGAACAATCACACCTTGCAATATATCGCAGACATTTACGGCAAGTCGGTGCATTTTATTGACAGAGAAAAAGATAGGGGGCTTAGGCAAATGAAAGGAATCATAGGGGGGAATCATGAATGACGATCTTTTAAGCCTTGCCTCTATTTTAATATTTGGCCTAATGTGTCTTGCATCTTTTGGCTTGAGGTATTATAAAAGCAAGAAGCAATCGAGAAAAGATAAGCAACGAAAAAACAAGGAGGAGTCATGAACGGTAGACTATTTGATACTAAGGCAGCACAAGAGTCTCGTGCGCGCGGCGCGGAACATGCCTGTACTCATAGTTCCACGAGTCGTAAGCCTAACCCCATAAATGAGATAGAGAAACTACGTGAGGCACTGGAGTTTTATGCTTACCCTGGAAAATCAAGCATGAAGGGCCGTTGGAATGATGAATATCCAGGTGGGATTACCTATCAAAAGGGGACTTCTTTTTATTGTGATACCGGGGCTATAGCTAGGGAGGCTCTATCTCGCCTTGAATCTGAGCAAGCTCTAAAGACAGTGCCTATGGCTATGCTCAAAGAGGCTAATGCGCTTTGGTCTATGGATAAGTTGCGAGCTAGCAATGAGGATTTAATTAAGCTTGCTGCCCGCTACGGCTACATAGTTGAGGAGGATTAGGCAATGCCTAGTTGGCTAATACTTGGATGGGCACTTACTATCGGATATCTTCCACAAAGCTCTATCGACCTGCCCGTAGTTATCGACCAATCGCCAGCATTTGAGCAGACTATAGAGCTTCACGCGCGTCTCTTTGACCATGCACGATTATGGACCGAGCTCGAGACGCGCGACCTGCCACAGACCTTTACCGACTGGCTGCCTTACCAGGAGCGCTATCGACTCGGGCTCGAGCTCTACGACGGCATGCTCGCCATCGGCGTAAAGCATGAGTGCATCCATCCCGTGTTTAATGGTCTCTTTTGGAATAATTTTGCTGCGGCTGAAACAGAGATTTATGTTCGCATAGGATCGGAGGTAAAACCATGAGTGATAAAGAGGAGTTTCCAGAAAGCGCCTACAACCTTCTTGATCGTTGGCTTGGCCTTCTCGACGACGGACTCATTGACACCGTCACAGCCGAGAGCCAAATAGCGCTGGATACACAGGAATATCTTAAGGCCCAGCCTGCTCCGGTCGCGCCGATCGAAGAGCACCGATGTTTTTTAGGTAAAGATACAACGTGTGAGAAATGCCAGAAGTGGGCGTGCTCGACTCGTGTGGTATTCGGCCCCAAGCTTGAGGCAAAATGGAGAAGATGCGAACCTGAAAAAAAATCTAAAGAAGATAGTGTGTTTGAGTTTCTTGTATCTTTATATACAAATACTGAAACGAGAATAAATGATCTGGGAGAATGTGAAGCAGTTTTGCCCGAAAATCTCATCCGAGGATGGATAGAAGAACATGACGCCGCTATCCTCAAGTCATCGCCGAAGGAAGTAGACGAGTTTGGCCCAGTCAATTTGAATAATGTTAAGCCGGACCCTATTCCGCTGCCGCAGGACGCGCAATCCCGCGACGCTGCTTATAATCATGCAGAAGTATTTTATAAGCGTCTAGTCGCTGCCCAAGAGGCAATCGAAGACTTTTCGGCTGTTGTAACCGAGCTTGTGCATGATTGCTACGGGATCGATGTCAACGAAAAGCAAATTGACGCTTGGTTGCGAGATGCCCTTAATCGCAAAGCCGAAGCCCGCGCTGCACTTGCTCGCGTGGAGCCCCAATTATGAGTTGCATTCATTTTTCTTTTCCCGGCGGTGGCTCGGGGGAAATGTGCGGATTCCCTGATGACCGAGGTCGTTTTTTATTTTGGACATGGGAGTTACACAATTACACGGGGGTCAGTTGGTATTGGATGCAGGATACTCGATTTGAAAGACCAGTGTATCCCGGAGAGCATTCTTTACTGTGGCTTATATTTTATGCACAACACAAGGAGAAGTAATGTCAGACGAATGCTATAAAAATGCAATGACGCAACACTTCAAGGCGCGACTAAAATCAAGGGTTGGCGTAAACATAACCAAGGAGCAACGCAAAGATATCATTGATTCGGTCCAAGGGAAAGGGCCGTATAAATCTTCGTTCTCTGGCCGGACAGGCGACGCTCATCGATCATGGTTTTTAGTTTCGTTCGATGGTGTAGGCATTTACGTGCTTTATGACAATAAATACAATAAGTTGGTTACTTGCCTAAGTTATAAAGATAAGCCTATTGAAGCATTGCAAAATGATTTACGGCAAGCCAATAAGCAGCTTGAAGCCGACTTGCTAGTAGTTGACAAAGCGCGTAAAAGAATTGTAGAATTAGAAGCCGAGATAAAGGAAAGGGAGGGAAAGGAATGAAGAGGTTAATCGAAGAAATCACAATAAAGCGCCCCACGTCATGCACCGACTGCCCTATGGGTGCATATGATTCGGATAATGGAAGACTTTGTTGTGGCTCAATTCGTGACTACGGATCGCAAGGCCATAACATCAAAGAGATAGATAGCCCAGACGATGCCCTAAAATATGGTGGCGATTGTCTGTTCGTGGTAGGGGATGATAATGATGAATCTTAATTTTTGCCCTATGTGCGGTGTAAATTGGAACGGTTGGGGTGAAAAAATAGAGCCCGTCAAATGCTGGTCATGCGGGTTTGACAGCGACTCAATTACGCGAATGAGCGAGCCCAATAAAGAGCCTATCACCGAGTCATGCCCCGATCATCCTAAATACAAGGCTATTGGGAAACCGGCTACAGATTGCCCCACGTGCTGGCGAATGTATCAATATGCAATCTATAAACAAGCGAAAGAGGTATTTAATGGAAATAAATGAACTTTTAGAATTAAAGTCATCATACCAGCGTCAAAAACTTGTGCTAGGCAATGTTTTAGCCTCAGCCCTTTGTTATTGGTCAGATGTTCAACTTTTGGCTAAAACATTGTGGCAAACTGAGCGGGAAATAATTGGCAAATCGGGGACTATTTATAATGGACTTTGACCATCCTAGCACAATTGAGGGCGCGCTAAAGTGGGCCGAGATATCGAAGGAATGCTTTGAAACTGATCCGCCCGATATGGACAGCATCGCATTACAAACTCTTGCCGGTGCCTACCGCTCAGAAAAGCAAAATGCCGACGATTTAGAGGAGTATGTAGCCGAGTTAGTAGCGCAAGTAAATAAAAAAAAGGATCGGTGCGAGCTAATTGAGCGTCAATATTCAGAACTAGCCGACTTTATGGGTCATCATTCAAACGAGCGGTATGGAGACATGATTGCTAGGCATGAAGCTGAACGCAAAAAATAGAGCTATGAGGCTGTTAGGCTTTATAATGTCAGTGAAGAGACGGAGGTCGCAAGGTGAAGAAGATTGCAGAGAAACCCAGTTATGAGGATGTGCTAGCGCTTAGAATGCTGATACGGGCATACGAGGATTTCCAGGATATGCGTAAGCGCATGGATAACCGACTAGGGCGCAAGGCGGACGGAACGGCACAGAATGTGGCATCGAGAGCTTTTAAGTCGAGCGATGTAGAGTCGTTCGTTGGTATTTCGGACGCAAGCGCATTTCAGGAAGAGGCTATCCTTAAACAAATGCGCCAAGTTTTGAAGCGCTTCCCGATCTACAATGATTACTTGAAAGGCGTTGACGGTGTGGGCGATATCGCGTCGGCTCACATTATTTCTAGTTTCGATATCGTGAAGGCTTCGACAGTTTCCAAGATGTGGCAATTCGCGGGGCTCAATCCGGGAATGGTCAACGGTAAGAAGTCTATCGACAAGAAGGATTACAAGGAGGCGATGGGCCCTATCGTGGCCGAGTACGCGGCTGATCCTAAAAAGAAAAACGTCAAGTACATTGTGCTTACCGATACGCAGATTAGGGGTGACAAATTGACACCGGGATTTCTTGCGCCATACAATGCTAATTTGCGTACCGCACTTGTCGGAGTTATGGCTGACGGATTTATTATGAGTGCATTCCGTTGGCAAGAAGTTACTGAGGTGCAGTACAATAACATGCCCGAGGATGATAGGCGTATTAAAGATGGCAAGTTCCAAGTGCTTGCGATCAAGCCTAATTCCTACGCGCAATTCTATCACGATTACAAAAATAGACTTGCGCGTGAGGATAAATGGAAGGATGAAAGCGCGGGGCATCGTGATCGATCTGCAAAGCGGTATATGGTAAAAATGTTTATCAAAAATTTATATGTTGCATGGAGAACGATTGAGGGGTTGCCAGTACGTGCGCCGTATCAAGAGGAGTACTTGCATCATACGCATGTAGCATGATATAATGGCCATTAAAGCAGAGTAACCCATTGGCCTTGAGCGAGCCAAAAGAAAAGAGCAACCCTAAAAGGACGAGCGTAATTTTATTTTATTAACGGAGGTACATATTGAAAGTAAAGATTAGCGAATTGAAGTTTGATGATGAGCTTTTAGAGTTGCGGCCATTGGATACTCACGGAGTATCAAAGTATAGGCAGGCCATGCGCGAGGGGGCGAAGTTTCCCAAGATTGTCATTGACGATACCAATACAATTGTTGCGGGTAATCATCGAGTTACCGCTTATCGTGAAGAGTTCGGAGACAATTATATAGTCGATGCCGACAGAGTATCCTTTGACAGTCCGCGCGCGCGTATCGAATATTTCGCTAAAGACAATGCTACGCATGGGCTTCCCTTGGCGTCGATTGAGAAAAAACGCATAACCTTGAAGCTATTAGGGCTTGGAAGCAGCGCGGAGCCCATTGCTTCTATGTTCGGAGTATCCGTCAAGCGTATCGAAGAATGGGCAGGGTTTACCGTTTGCGTTATTGGTAATGTGGGCGCTCCCGGAACGGTTACTACTCGCGAATATCTTCCGCTAAAGAAAGGTTCAGAAAGCATGGCAGGCGAGGAAGTAACAAAGGCCGAGTATGAACAGCATAATGAATCCGACCTTGGATACGAGGATTATTTTCTGGCCGATTATCTGGCCTCTAGGCTTAGGCGAGGTTGGGTCAATTCAGATGATGACAGGACGGCGGAAGCGTTGCGAAATCTCAGGAAGGAGATAAACAAAATAGCGATATAAGGCCACTCATTATGAGGAAACCATAATAATAGAGCAAGCCGCTAGTTATGAGTAAACCGTAAACTAAAGGCGAGTCATTGAACCCGAGAAACCCAGAGTTTGGAAGCGAGTCGTAGGAAGTAAGTAAATTACGTTTGTCGAGCGGGTCAGACTTGGCGAGAAAACCATGGTGTCTGAACGAGCCAAAATAAAAGAGCAAACCAGATTATTAGAGCGAGTCACCGCAAGGAAGGGACCCGTTAAAATCGAGCGAAGGAGAAAACTTGAAGCATAAAATTATGATAACGTTGTGTATACTGAGCACGGGGTTAGTCCATGCGGCCCCTGCTAAGATTCTTGATGCGCTACGATGGGAAGAGTCGCACAATAAAAACCATGAAGTAAACCACAATCGAAACGGGACAAAAGATTGCGGCCCATTTCAGCTAAACTCTCAATACCTCGATTATTTTGCATGGAAGTATAACAAGGGCAAAAAGATAAACCCATTTAATGAGCGCGAGTCTAGACGAGTGGCTAGTGATTATCTCGATGATTTGCAGACGTTTATTTTAGGCAATCACTTAGCAGATGCTAGATTTAAGCAGTCTGAAAGGTGGTACGAAATTATCCAGGCATGGAACTGTGGACTATCGCAGTATCTCAGGGGGTCGACAAAAACATCCAGGGCACTAGCTAGGCGAGTTTTAGAAAGGGCCGGATATGGAAGACAGTGAGGCAACGAAAGACATTTACGAAACTTCAAATTATGAGGACTGGAATGTTTTATCAATGGAACGAAGGGCAGCACTAGGGATAAGGACCGAGCCGAGGACCCAAAGTCAGCTTGAATGGATGCTCGAAGAAGTCGACGAAAGCGAATATTTGATTGAGCCATAAAATAATAGCGATGGGATATAAGTGTGAAACTTACCGAGCGGCATCTAAAATATTAAATTGTTCATTTCAAGCAGTTACGCAAGCGATCAAATACAATAGGCGAATCATAAACGGCAAGCCATTCTGGTTTGAAGGTGAAGAAAGGCCAGCGCCACGGCTCGGTAGATCGGGGCGACCTTGTTTAATTGATAATGTTAGATACGAGTCGGTAGGGATAGCGGCTAGAGTAGTCGGTTCTAAGCCTTGCGCCCTTAAATTAGCATTGGAGACTAAGGATACATTCAAGGGACACTCGATTGCATGGGTAGACGAGGAGTAAACGGGTAAAAGTACTGAAAAAATGGTACTATATAGGTAGGGATTTATGAGTGTTTGAAAAATCTAACTCAAAAGCGCAAAGCCTCAAATTAAAGCCTAGTATCGCGGATAGCCCGTGGTCTAGGCTAATTATATTTGTCTAAATCATTCAAGGAGAATACTATGGCACTTTCAACTACAATTTACAATTTGCTAGAGGATCAATACAAGATCGAGCTGGGGAATCAGTACTTTTATACCGCTCTTGGCGCGTGGTCTAAGTATTACGGCTATGATGCGGCGGCGCATTACTTCTATTCCGAGGCTCACGGCGAAAGCAAGCACGCTAAATGGGTAAGAAAGTTTGTCGAGGATCGCGGTGAACAGTTTTCGTTTGCCCCTCCGACCTATACCGCTCCCAATATCACCGACTATGCTAGCATGTTTACGATGTCCATGGAGCAAGAAAAGAATACCACGGCTCACGTTAACCTTATTTACGGGGCCGCGCTGCAAGAAAAGGATTACATAATTTGCAAGTGCCTCAAGCCTCTGTTCTCCATTCAGTACGAGGAAGAGAAAGAAATAACCGATATCGTGTCGAAGATCATTTCGCGTGGTGGAAACCCGAACGATACGAACGCGGCCATTTCTGCTTTCAACGCCGATCCTGCCGCTATCCACGACTTCGAGTGCTTCTTGAATAAAAAGTATAACTAATATGAGCGAAGAAAGCAATACTGTAACGATTGAAGCACAGATGATGGCTGACTGTACTAATTGTGCAGCGGCATACAAGAAGGATCTTTGCAAATCATTGCCATATAAGTGCCACCATACTTCAATTGTAGCCGGATATTGGGTAGACATTACCAATCAGGATAAAATAAACAGCTAGTACTTTAGTCTATTCCCTTACTATAAAGAGTGAAACATGGCACTTTTCGATAATATGTTTACTAAAAAACGTAGTCCTGTCTCCATAAACCCGATACTAATGCCCAATAGTGCGGCAAATGTGGACGGTTTAATTAGGCGTTGGCCCAAGGCCCCTACGCGCGGAGTCGGGGAACTTCCCGATTTAGCGTTCAAAAACGCTAGGCTCGATCCAACATCCATCATTGCGAAATCAATAGCGGCTACTGATTTTATACTTTACGATAAGCGAGAACTAAGAGTTAACCCAGATCATGCAGAGCCAATCGATACTTCTCCTATTTACGATCTTCTTGAAAGTCCCGTAAAAAGATATAAAGAAGTAGACGGTTATGCACTAATGTTTCTTACATCTATTCTTGTCGATCTTGTGGGTGAATTTTTTTGGTGGAAACTCCGTGACGATAGAGGTGTAGTGCAAGAGTTGTACCCTATGCCCGCATATTGGATAGTTACAACGCCAACAATTGGCAGTCCATTTTTCATGGCGTACCCCATGGGAACTACTTCGGGAAATGCAATTCCAATTTCCATAGACGACATGGTTTGGTTTAAGCGCATGGACCCCGATGATCCATACGGACGCGGAAGAGGTACTTCCGAAGCAATTATAGACGAAGTGGAAACTGACCAGAAGGCCGCAAAAAGCCAAAAAAATCTATTTTTCAACGATTGCACCCCTCCCTATTTTATTACCGCCGAAGGCGCAACTCAAGATCAAGCAGATGCGATAAAGCAAAACCTAACACAAAAGCTAGGCGGATGGATGCACCGCAGAGAGCCGGGGGTTTTGACTTGGGCAAATGCAAGCATCGTACCCGTGGGCTTGAGCCCGCAAGAAGTGGACTTTGTAGAGTCTCGTAAATACCTAAGAGACGAATGCCTCCAGCATTATCAGATACCGCCCGAGATTTATGGCGTTATTGAAAACTCAAATAGATCGACCATAGATGCGAGTTACTACCTATACCAAAAGAACGTCTTGGATGACCGCTATCGGTTTATAGAGCGTGCAATCAATACGCAATTGATCCATCAAGATTTTGACGTTAACCTCATCGGAAAGTTTAGGGAAATTGTACCCGAGGATGAAGATTTTAAGTTTCAGGTAACGCAAGCCGGTTTCGTTTCCGGTGCTCTTACTCGCGCTGTTTGGAAGAAGACAATGGGATTTGAAGTAGACGATGCGCATGATAACGTTTACGTCCTCCCTATGAACATGGTAGAAATACCCGCCGATGCTCCGGTCGAGTCTAAGCCCCAGGCAACCGGCGAAGCAACGGCCAACACTACCGAAAAGCCATCCGATGAATTAGACGATGCCGCGCAATCCGAGCTAGAAGATACCGCTAAGGCAATAGTCGATTACATACAAAAAAAAAAGACTAATGAGTTAGACACAGTAAAGGTTGTATTTGATGACCCGTTCAAGCAAGCCAAAGCTAAGGCAATGAAAAACCAAGCTAGGCGTGAGGCTATTTGGAAATCCTTTGATGCTCGGGCTACGTCTAAGGAAGGCGAGTTTATAGCGGCTATCAAAAAATATTCCAGTAAGCAAAAAGAGCAAGTACTATCGGCTGTCAGTGGGCTAAATATTCCAACGAAGGCTATCAAGGCAAAAAGCGAAGATGATGATGACGACGATGAAGATGATGGCAAAGATGAATATGGCGTAAATAGTGCGCTCAACACGGTGTTTACAGATAAGGCTAATAAAGCATTAAAATCTGCGCTTGCATTAGCTTGGATCGATTCTATGTCATCGGGGCGCGAACATTTCTACGATATGATGGGGATGGACTCGAAAGACCCTAAAATAGTGGGTAGCTTTGACCTGACAAATAAACTTTTCAATGCTTTTGTTGAGGAAAGTGGACTATTAAAAGCCGAGGGCATAAATGAGACTACAAATGATAAGCTTAGAGATAAGTTAAACCAAGCAATTAGTGACGGAATTACTAATGGAGATACGATCAATACAATTAAAAATAGCATTCTCGATGTTTGCGACGGTGTTTATGACGAGATGGATTCTACCAGAGCCGAATTGATTGCAAGAACCGAAACCGCCGCAAGCGTGAACGCAGGAAGCTTCATGACGGCCAAGGCTTCGGGAATGACGCAAAAGCAGTGGCTCAGTGTCCAAGATGACAGAACGCGAGGTAATAATCCTAAAGACGAGTTCGACCACGTAAATGCTGATGGTGAAACAGTAGATATAGATGAACCATTTACAAGTACGGGCGAAGATATGATGTATCCGCTAGACCCCAATGGATCAGCGGGGAATGTATGCCAGTGCCGATGTAGTTGCTTGTGGGGTAATGACGATATTCCGCTAGATTCTGGCGACGACGAGGAAGAATAAACTGATTTAATTGCGGGGAATACGCAAACGGGGAAAAGTGTCTTTTTCTTGGTATAGTATATACGACGGTTATTGAACTTTCTAAATGTAAAAACCTGAACACTAACAAGGAATCAAATGGACAAGCTATACTCAGTCAAAGTCATAAAGAATGCTACCTCTGACCCCCGCGTCATTAAATTTGTCGCCAGTACGGAGGACGTAGATCGGGATGGTGATTCTATATCGGTAGCCGGTTGGAACTTGGATACCTACTTAACTAATCCCGTGGTGTTATGGGCTCACCAGTATGACCAGCCTTCTATCGCTAAATCAATTAACGTTCAAAAAGACATAGCAAATAAACAGCTAATTATCTTTGCTCGCTTCCCTACGATTAAGGAAATGTGCGGAGACAATGAACCTTCAGAATGGGCTAAGTTTGTTGACACTGTGTATAACCTGTACGTCGGTGGATATCTAAATGCGGTTTCTGTTGGATGTAGCTATGATGAGGCAAGCCCTAATGCAACGGGCGGTTTTAATGTAACTAAATCCACTTTGATGGAGCTTTCGGGATGCCCGGTGCCTGCGAATGCTAGCGCCCTACGAGTTGCTAGTAATAAGGGAAACATAGAAAAGAAATCTCTCGATATGGTGGTAAAGAGTATGAAAATAGAAAGTAAGGCGGCTATCCCGTACAAAAAGTATCCGCTTGCCGACGCTGATACGGAGTGGGATGGTCCGGGTGTAACTAAGGACGCCGATACCGACGATCTTGCCATAATGTGCGCATGGAGGGCTGATAAGAAGCCCGAGGATTTAACCAAGGCCGATTTCAAACTTCCGCATCATCTTGGCAAGGCTGACGGATATAAGACGGTACAAAAAGGTGTAGTTGCTGCTGTTGGTGCTCTTCACGGCGCGCGAACTGCGATAAAGATTCCCGATGCTGATTTGCCCGATGTCGAAACGCACTTGAAAAAGCATTATGCCGATTTTGACATGGATTGGCCCGCCGATAAGGCCGCATGGGTTGCACAGTGTAAGTCACTTGGGATCAAGTTTAAGACTGTCACTAAATCGGGCGCTAGGCTTTCCGCTGATACCTCGGCGCATCTTGATAATATCGAAGCGTGTATGAAAGAACTCGATGGCCACATGGCAAACATGAAAGCTTGTCATGGTAAGGCAATTAAATGCATTCAGAAACTACGCAATGGCGAAGCTCCGGGAAACGGCGACGGCAACGATCAGGAAGAACCTGGTTCGGGCGATAGCGGCGACATGGCGAGTGAAGATGATAAAGGTATAATCGGTGGCGTTTATCCTGCCAATCCCGCTTTTACGGATGAAGGATTTATTAACATCGATTTTTCGCAGTGAGTGAAGAACACTCTACAAAAAACAATTAAACGGAGAAAAGAAAATGGCTGATGACAATGTTGCATTTAGTAAAATTATGGAGGGCATCACCAAGGCTACGCAGTCCGCGGTTGCGCCCCTCGCTGCCGAAGTTAAGGAACTGAAAGATAAGGGCATTACTCCCGAGAAGATTACCGAGCTTGAGACCAAAATCAAGGGGCTCGAAGATCAGCTCTCGAAGAAGACCAATGTCGCCGCCGATCAGTTTGCTATTATCATGGAGCAGAATCGTAAGGGCGGTGTCGGTAATATCGATATCGATGATGAAAAGTCGGTATCGAAAACCATCGGTAAAATTGCCGCCGCGATTGGCTACGGGCTTGAGCAGACCAAGTCTGCAAAGATTGATCCGGGCATGATTGGCGATTTTGCTAAGAAGCTTTACCCTCGCGAGAAGGCGATGCACGATCTTATCGCGGTGCAGAAAGACCTTGAGGCTGGCATCCCTAGCGCGGGCGGTTACGGTATCCCCCAGATTCTTTTGCCGACCTTTGTGCCATTCCTTTACAAAAAGACCCTGTTTGACAGGATCGGAGTAACTAAGTACCCGATGCCCGCTGGCAATCTTCGCATTGCTCGTATTGATAATACCTCCGCTGTTTCGTGGGGCGGTGAGCTTCCGAAGAGCAACAATACTCAGCCTGTGCTCGGCGACATTGTGCTGAACTCCAAGAAAATGACGGCGGTTGTCCCTTACTCGAATACGCTCTTCCGCAATCAGCAGATTGGCCTTGATGGGCTCATTGCTTCCGACCTCCAGAAAGTAGCTACCATCAATATTGATCAGGTCGCTATGTATGGTGCTGGAAATCAGTATCAGCCTCAGGGTCTCCAAAACATTGTCGGTGTTCAGAGTATGGGCACTACTGGCTCGCCCTATGCGCTTAACACTCAGTTCCCGATTGATGCGATGGCTTTGCTCGAACAGGCTAACGCGCCGATGGAAAATGTGTGCTGGCTTATGAACCCTATTGCTAAGGGTTGGATGATGGGCAAGGCGTTTAGCTCCGGTCCTTTTGCCTGGGCTAACGAGATGGCTACTGGGGATCATACTCTTAATGGTTACCCCTTCTACGCTTCCGCGACGGTTGCTAATAGTGGCACTAGTCCCACGTGGGCTAACATTTGGCTCGGTGACTTCTCCGAGTTTGTGTGGGGCGTGAGCTACGATATCGCGATTGATGTTAGCCGGGAAGGTACGTACACCGATTCCAGCGGCATTGTGCACAATGCATGGCAGTCTGACATGACGCTCGTCCGCCTCATTACCGAGATGGACTTCAACGTCAAGCATCCCGCGTCTTTCCTTGAGGCGTTTGTCGCCAAGGGCTCTTGATCCTAGAGTTTAATATGGGCCGTCAATAACGGCGGCCCTAACAAAGAACAAACAGGAGAAAACAATATGAATACGTTTTTTTTAGATCGTGCAAAAAGTGTTGCGGGTATTCCCGCCACTGCGGTTTCCTCGGTTGTCGAAACTCAGTGCGGAGTTGTAGACCATACTGGGTTTAGGTCTCTGCTTATTATTGTGGACTGGACCGCTTCGTCTGGTAATACTCTTTTGCTCAAGCTGTACGAGGGCTCGGGCGGTACTGCGGCTACGGCCGTTACCCTTGATCCGCTTTCCGCTCCCGTTGCTATTTCTACGACCACGACAGGACAGACTCTTTACCAGGTCGACGTTTCTGGATTCAATCAGGATGTTCAGGCTTCGTTGACGACTGGCACGGCTACGGCTGTGACTATTTCCGCTAACTATATTCTGGTTGACAGTAACAATGATCCTGCCCTTGGAGTTGGCAATCAGGTTATCCCGATCCGCAAGAAGGTCATGTAAGTAATGGGCGGTCTATGCACTCTCGCTGATGTCAAAACATGGCTCGATATCTCCAACACCACTAAGGATGTCAAGCTCCAACTGTTTATCGATACAGTCACGGAGCAAATGATTTCTTATCTTGGATACCAAGCCAGGCAAACGACATACACCAACGAGGTGCATAGCATAAATAATAATCAATTACTGTACCTTAAAGGAGCCCCGATACAATCTGTCAGTTCGCTAACGATTGCCGGGGTTCCCGCGACTCAAGGTAGCGACGATAATAGTTTTCAGTTTGACGATACGGATGCTAAAGCGGGAAGACTTTTTATCGGTACGGGGTTCTGTGGAAATTACTACACTCGCAATATGACCTATGACCCCGTTTCTGGCATGCGTTCAATTTTGGTTTCGTATATTGCCGGTTGGTATTTTCCTGACGATACAAGCTACAATATAACAAATGCAAAATCATTTAATGTAAGCGATTCGGTTCCGTATACAATTACGCTTGCGTGCATAGAGGAAGTAGTACAAAAGTATCGCAGAAATCTAGCTAAAGCCGAGGGCGTTGAATCCTACAAGGAAGGCACTATTTCCTGGAAGTTCGCTAACGCTAAAACAGGCAGCGATTCGATGGACGGCGGCGGATTAAGTGGCGAAACGCGAGAAATGCTTAATTCATTTCGACGTTGGGGAATTGCTTAATAAGGAATAAATATGGCATTTGATATACATTCCATGGACCCTGGAAATGGACGAAAGTTTAGAGAATCAAACTCTTATACTAACACAGCCGATTTGAGCGAAGAATATTTAGGTGGTAAGGGTTTTGTGGTTATCACCGATACGGGGACTCACACTCCTGCTACTGGTATGTGCTTTAAGGCTCTTCATGTTTTGACTAATGCTGTTTTTGCTTCGTATACTGTCGACGCCTCCGCTCCAATAACCGGAAGCTTTGCCACCGTGACAATAAATGCTGGTACCGTTTTATATGGCAAGTTTACAAGCGTTACGCTAACGAGCGGTTCTATCCTTGCCTACAATGGAGTATTGCTATAATGCTCGGACTTAATAGCAATGTTAGTGCGGCCGGAAGTGCGGCTACTCTTGCAAATGACTGGATACTGAATGCTGACACTCATCAATTGATAGGGCGCCATTATGTTTGGCAAGATAGTGCTTCGTGGATAGATTCTGACGTATGGAAGGATTAACGAGGTAAAATATGGCTCAAATAACGATAAACAATGGCGACACCGGAGCAACCGTTAGAAGCGATCTTAATGGCATGTTTACCGATCTCTATGCCGATACTCGCGGTGCGGTTGCATATAAGTCTTTTTACATTGACGGTAATAGAACTGATGGCTATACGGCAGACGGCACAATTCTAAGACCGTTTAAAACTATTTCTGCTTTAGTCGGTTCTGGTCTAATTACCGCTGCATCTTCGATAACCCTAGCCCCTGCTACATATACCGAAGCGGCAAGCGTAACCCTACCTAATTACCCCTTGGTAGTTTACGGCAACGGTTCCACGATTTCAATAACTGGAAGCTGTACAATTCCTAATGCTACATTTTCTCACTACGACATAAATACAGTAACAACTACTGGCGTAATTTTTAGTTCTTCTTCCGCTGGCCGTGTTCTTATTCAAGGCGGATCAATAACGGGCAATATTACGCTTAATGGGCTTACTGATATGAAGTCCTGCACCCTGCTTTCTGGAACCATTACGGCAAACTCTACAGCTCAGTTTCTTGCAATTGTGTGTACATTCACGAGCCAAGTTACCGGAGCGGGCAAAATAATTCTTGAAAATGATATTTTTAACACTTCAAAGTCATCCGCCCTTGTAACATCGGCTTCTGGTGGTGAGCTAATATTTGTTAATAATCTTTTAACTAATCTTGGTACGGGCGGTGGTATTAGTTGCGCAAACGGTGCGACAACTTTACCCAATATGATTTCAAACAATGTTTTAACGGTAGCAAGTGGAGCCCCTGTAGCTTGCGGTACTGCGGTTACTATTTATTCTAACAACGTTCTTGCTGGCGGTACTAATACAGGTACGGGATACATTTCCGTAAACTCTGATTATCCCGCTTCTTTTGTAACCGCCCCCGCGTCAAAAACAGCGGCGGGATTTCCGGGACAGTATGCCAGCGATGGAACTTATTGGTATCTGTGTACGGCAGTCAATACTTGGATTCGTGGTACGCTTTCTATGGCCTCATGGTAAACTATGATAGTATCTCCGACTAAGGATAAGATGATAAAAACTTCTCAATTTCAAAAGCGTGCGTTATCCCCTTGCCCGTTAGCTAAGACCTTGAAGCCCCTCCCGGTCAAGGCGAAGCGGGCTTTAATTGAAGATGAGGCCGAGTAATGGCTATCAATTCTACGGTTGATCTTTATGCGCCAAGTGAAACAAGAGCCGCAGATGGAACATTACAGCCAAATTATAATTACTCAGTACCAAGCGACACGATAACCGCTGATGTACAACCTAAGACTCTAAATGAGATGGAATTAAAATTGTGGGGCATTGATATCCAAAAGCAAGCCGCGAGGAATGTCTACGATTTTAGCTTTAGTCCATACTGGATAGTCGGCGGCAGGGCAAGGGTTGACGGGACAAACTTGTACAGGATTATGGCGGTCAATCCTTACAACACGCACATAGAGGCGGTAATAGTGCCGCTCGTGGGGGCCTAGATTGACAATTGAAGAGTTCCAGGCAGAAATGGCACGAAGATCCGCTAATATAAGAACCGATATGGGCCGAGCAATTACCAATGCTTGTATGCTTGTACAGAATACCGCACAGAAAGGAATGACCGATACCGAGATAGATAGTAGCAAGGTTTACAAGCGTAGAAGTGTATCACATAGTCCATCGGTAGACTTCGATTATCCTGCTGTTGATACTGGAAGGCTTAGGCAGTCAATAACGCACGATGTTGAAGTCAATGGTAGTGAAACAATTGGAAGAGTGGGCACGAATTTAGAATATGGTTTATATCTTGAGTTCGGCACTAGCAAAATGTCGCCCCGTCGATGGCTTAAACCATCGCTTGCAATAAATAGAGACAAAATAAACAAATTGCTATTAAATGCAGTCAAGGGCAAAGACGTAGACATTGATATAGGCATGGAATAAATGACGACGGTAGGACAGTTCGCATATACGACATTGATAAATTGCACAGCGCTAACGGCATTGGTTCCGGCTACAAACATTTATCCTACATGGTCCGAAGCTATAACGCAATTTCCAGGAGTTTATTTTTGCGATAGTCAATATGATATTGAGTTTGCCGATGAATTGCCGCAAGGAAACTTTGGCGAAATAACAATTGATGTTTTTGTTAGAGATGATAGTCCCGATCCGATTAGTCAAATAATTTGTAGTTTGTTTCGTGGATTATATTGGAGTTGCACAAGTAATACCGATGTCCCGGACCCGGAAACAGCCGTAAGACATAGGCATATGATTTTTTCCCGGCCGTTATTGCCGGGGGATATTTAGAAGGAAGGTACAAAGATGGCTAATGTAGTTAATTATGCTTCCGCAATAGGTATAGAAGGTGCAGTATATGCACTACTTACCGAAAGTAGCGATGTTTTAGGAGGTACCCCTGTTTATGGTACCGTTCAAAACTTTTTTCCTTCTGCCAAACTTACTGTAAAGCCTAACGGTTCTTCTACTACAGACTGGGGCGATGATGGTCCGGCCTATACTGCTACAACCACGGGTATTTATCAGTTATCGCTCGAAGTACTTGATGTTGACCCGCAGGCATATGCAGTTATTACTGGACAGGCTCGAGCGAATGGTGTTGCTGTCGATGGTTCGCTTGATACGGCTCCATATGTTGCTTTTGGGTATAAACAGTGGCTCGGAGGAGTTGATAGCAGTGGGAACAAAAGATATCGATACAAGTGGCTTCTAAAG
>Ga0116130_1000612_pt1 | contig 21966 bp, 24 predicted proteins | sample June2015DPH_17_5_FD_89733 | JGI IMG/M metagenome (GOLD analysis project Ga0116130, IMG submission 89733) | Peatland microbial communities from SPRUCE experiment site at the Marcell Experimental Forest, Minnesota, USA - June2015DPH_17_40 | ecosystem: Environmental > Terrestrial > Soil > Wetlands...
CCGATTACCCTCCCCATCATCTGTCGATGCTGGGTTCGGGTTGAATACCCCGCCGTTTGGTGGCGTCGGCGGTGCGGCACTTGCACACGTCGCTGGCGCTCCGCGCGCAGTGCCGCACCGGCGTAGCGCTGGAGTTGCTAGTTCATAGCGGCGGTGTTGTGGGCAGGCGCGCTTGGCTTGCGCTGTCCATGTCCGTTGGCGATAGGTCGGCCTACGTGTCGGCTGGAGCTTTGCGTGCATGGCAGTCGGTCGGCGATGCAGCGCGGGCTGATCGCGATGCCACGCGTCTGGGAACTTGTGACGCCATCTCGGCGTCCAACATAGGATGATTGGGACTATGATCAGCGCGGAGCCTGCGACGTCCCATTCTCGTAGTGACTTTGCGCTGGTCGCGCAGATCGCAAGCCTATTCGTTACCGGCTGCGTTGTCTGGGCCTTGCTACTGTCTCTGTATCCTCTGCCGATCACGATGGGATGGGTGTTGGGGCTTTCGTTGCTCGCTTGGTTCTGTTGCGCCGGCATGTTCGCCGGCATGCACTTCTTGTGTGCCGAGCCGATTACGGTCCAGACTGTGCGCACTCTCCTGCGCACCGCCACGGTAGGCGTGTGGTTTACTCCAGCCGCAATCCTGCTGGCCGAGTACTCCCCGGCAGCCATGGTTGCCGCGCTCATCGTGGTAGTCGGCGCTACCCGAGTCCTTTATTCGGAATGGAAGTTGGCACAAGGCGAACCGGAGCCGCCGCTGCCAGCGCCCGGCGTACACCGCCTGTTCGAAGATTACGCGCACCCTGCACGCGCTCTCCTCAAACAATTAGCTCCCAAATTGACGCTGACCTTGCTGATCCAGGCCGGCACGGTTGCGGTCATGATGCACTACCCTCTGCTGTCCGCCGCCTGTTTCGCCTTGAGCGCGGCATTACTGACGGCGTTCGGCCTGGCTTCCGGGGTGATCCCTCAGGGAAAGCCCTGGGAATTGCCCGCTTCCGCCATTGCCTCCCTCCTGACGGTGTTGTTGGCTGCCGGCTTGACAGTAGGCACTTTGACACGCGGGTCGATGCGCGATTACCACCGGCCGGGAGGAGATGCGAGCTACTGGCCGAACCCCGGGTTGCTGCGAACGGCGCGAGGCCTGCTCTCGCAGTCGCTCTACGGCCGCGGGCCACGCACGCCGGGCAAGGCATCCGGTACACACAAGCCATCGCCGATGGGTGTGCAGCACTATGAACCGATTGGCGACATTGGCAGGGTCGGCGACAACGAATTCCCCGGTGTGATCTTGTGGCCGGAGGTCAGCCCCGACACCACGCTGGTCGCTCCCATTCTTTCCGGAGTCAGCTTCTCTTCGCGCGCCACCCACCCGCTGGGTATTCCCTTTTCCGGCCAGTACTGGATGTTCCGCGCGCCGTACAAACGGCCTCCCTACGGCTCGTTCTTTCGACGCGGAAGCCCGGCGTCGCTGGCGTTCAGCACTACCGACCACGCGCCACTGGAGATGGAGGCGCACCACAGGCTGGACGAACCCATCGACCTGCGGTGCTGCCGCAGGATCCAGGTCGCCATCTGGAATGCGGATCGCTATCCGGGAACGGTTGCCCTGGAACTCATCCTTGTCGATACCGGGCAACGGGGACGGCCTTCGCGAAGTCTCGGGACAAGTCCGGTGAGATCGTCTCCCGGCAGCCTTCCCGTTCGCGAAACCCTCGAGTTTTTCATTCCCACCGTGCCCGAGTTGCGACGGTTCGATGAATTCGAGATCCTGTTCCACCGCGACCAAAGCAGGATCGACAAGAGCGCCCACATCGAGATTGAGCGCTTTTTGCTCATACCGATGAGCTCGCTCTGATTAGGCGTCTCTTCGGCCCGTGTAAGAAAAGACCACGAAAGCGCCGCTCTTCAGTTGGCGGTGGGCGCCTCGTCGACGTGATCGACCACGAGCATATCCCGCGAGAGCTTTTGGGCGGCGTTCAGCTTCAAGCCAAGCTGACGCTGCAAGGCGGAATATATATCAGTCGCGCAGTCTTCATCCCCGCGTGAAACGTCCGATTCTCCTGCCGACGGATAGCCAGGGGGAAGGAAGTCCAGCGTGAATTCGTAGAGTCCGATCAAGCCGGTTTCGTCCTCCACAGGTGTCTGCAATACGGATTCGAGAAAGCCGGCCAAGGCCTTAAGCTCCATTCTCTTGGCCGTCAAGCGAAAACACCGATCACCGACCTGCGATACGGTCCACGGCGGATCGGTGGCCAGATTCCTGGCAGGAGGAGTCCCATCGGCAGACGGGCCGGCCGATGCCGACTCGCCTACGGCCTTGAGCTTCGGCCCGCCCTTCCCCACCATAAGCGCGGAGCTGTGAAGGGTCCTTGCTTCGTGGTGCACAGATAAATGGAAGCGCTCCGCGAGAAGATTCTGGAGCATCAATCTGAACTGGTCCTTGGTAGCCCCAGGCGGTACTTTCGCCAAGATGTCGAAGCATGTATCAAAGGTCTTCAACCCGGGCGGTCCGTCGAATTCCGTAAGATCGACCTTATACGCGAGCATGATGAGAAACCCCAGTGGCTTGCACGGGCACCGGTATGTCTCGGGGTCCGGGCTCCCGGGGCCGCCGGTGCATTTCTGGCCGACACCGCCGTGCTCCAGGTCGCCTGGCCTGACGGATGCAACGTCGAATTTCGGCCCGCTTGTTGTGCTTTGTGCAGAACTGACGCTTAGGAGTGAGGTGGCCAATCCGAAGGAGACCACAAACCGTTTCATTTGAATTCCTCTATAAAGGCGCGGATCATCTTCTCAAATACATTAACCCGCCTCCCCGCCTATCTCAACCATCGTAGTGCCTCCGTGACTCCAGCTTGCGTTCGCGACACCATCACGGGACGTGCACCTCGTGCCGCGACCGGCGGCCAAACCTCTGCACCTCAACGTCGGCTCACACGCACTTCTTTTCCCGTTTAGGCCAAGTGTCATCGACGACATCATCGCGCACGCGGCGTCAGGCGGACAACCGCGCCTGCTTGACTGGAAAACGAAAAGCGATGGAGATCGCAAACCGGTGGTCTGGGCCGTGGATACAGGGAAGCCCGTTCGGCGCAATCGACGGGCCGGCTCGTTGGCGGATGCCGCCGGCAGAAAGGAGATGTTCCTCATCTTTATATATAGGCAAGTCCTCGTCCGGGCCATTCGGGAACGATTGGCCAATCTGAAACCCCCGTCCTGAGTTCATCAGCATCGAGATCGAACAATCTCAATGCATCCGACGTCACTCGGGACTTAACCGTTTGAACACCAGGAGGTTCAACATGCAAACGCATCAATCGGCGGCATTCACCGCCAACCCCATCCTCACACTCGAAGATCTCGGTTTGGAGCCAACCGTCAGCCTGGACGAAGCCAGTCGCGGGTTGGCCGAGCGCTCCGAGGCACAGATCGTCCGCTGGCTTCAGTTTCCGGCGGGAGCGCTGTTCTTCGTTCTGGCCCAGGGCGACCCAAGCTCCGGAGCAGTTTACATATTTGACCGAAGGAGCGGCGTGTTCTATTTCGTGGTCTTCAACGACCGGAACTGGGGCGGCTACAGCGTGACCGAGTACGAAGTGCTTGAACGAACGCACCGGATTTCGCGGCTCGCGCAGCGGCCGTGGCTGCTCAACCGTAGGTGCGAACCGGGAAACACGCACTGACCGACATCCTGACCCGTTTCATTTGCGCGGGTTTTGAATTCGGGTTATCAAAAGGCAGGGCGAAAGGAGGAGCCATTATGGCGAACCGGCAACAGGCAACTTCCACCAACGTGGAGGACTACTGGCAGTTGTTCGTCAACCGGCGAGCCTACGTCCTCCAATCGAAGCGGCCGCACGCGGAAAGCGGCCGCTATTACTACTTTCGGCCGAAGGCTGGAAAGAACGGCGAGCCAGTCAGTTTGACGGCAGCGACGATCCGCCGGCATCTCGAGGGCGATTTGACGCTCGGTGTGTACGCGATGAATCCGGCGACCCAGCGCTGCAAGTGGATTGCGATGGACGGCGATTACAAGGAGTCGCTCAAACACCTCTGCGAGTTGCAGTGGGAGTTGCAGCAACAGAAGGTGGAAGCGGCACTGGAACAAAGCCGGCGCGGCGCGCACCTGTGGATCTTCGGGGAGCAACCGCTCCTCGCTCGGCAGTGCCGCCTCCTGATTTCCGGCTTGGCCGAGAAGCTCGGTATTCCGGTGAAGGGCTCGGGGACCGCCGAGGGAATTGAGGTATTCCCGAAACACGACGAATTGAAGGATGGCGACTTCGGCAATGCCGTCCGCGGGCCTCTGGGAATTCACCGCGCAATCAGTGCACGGTTTTGGTTCTACGGCGCCGACTACAATCTCGACAATCAACTGGCATTCCTCAAACGGGTGACGAAGCTTTCCGAGGAGCACATGAGCGCTCTGCTCCAGAAGTTGGGACAGCGGAGCGAGCCGGAGAAGCGTGAGGTCACGCCGGCACCACGGTGGCAGTACCCGGCACAGCAAAGGCAGTTTCACATCCTGGACCACATCGAGGTGCGGCGAAAGATCGGAAGGAATTGGATTGCACGATGTCCTTCGTGCGCCGCGTCGGATCGAGACAGAAGTGGGGACAACCTGGCCATCTCGGTTGACGAACCGCAGAAGTACATCTGCTGGGCCGGGTGTAGCAAGGAGATGATTCGCGTGGCTCTCGGACGCCCAATTCCGGAGAAGAGAGAGACGGTTTATGCGGCGGAGTAGCGCACGTCGCGTCGATGCCGGAAAGCAAGGTCCGGCGATGGAGCTCGGGCCAGCGAATTGGAAACCGCTGGAGCAGCGAATCGGATCCCGCTGCGCAGAGTTCATGTGGATGTGGCGAGAGAACGGTCTTGAGCACTACAAGCACATCGGCACGCGGCGGTACTTGATCCTGGACGCGAAGGGACGCAGCTATGTGCGCCGGGATGGCGAAACGGTAAGCGTCGACTTCCAGAAAGAGCTCCGCCGGGTTGTGGAGGCAATCGATGCTTGAAGTGTCTGTTGAGCAGATCGGCACGGTCGGTGCTCTCCTGACTTTTTTTCGCGGCTGCGGCTGGTGTCACGAGCCGGCGCGGCATCCGGTTGATTGTCATCGGCATGGGGTTCTCATGGCTGCCATTCGTCAGAGAAGTGGCGAGCACATGGATTGCCGGTTAGGGAGGGGGTTATGAACGAAATGACGTGCGGCGAGTCGGCGGGACCTATCACGGTCCGGAAGTGGATTGGGGATGTGTCGGCAGAGCGAGTCGGACAACTGTGGCGAGCGGAGGACCACGAGGCGCTCCTCCGAACGATGCACGCTGCAGATGAGCTTACGCTTGCGCTCGTTGCGCTCGCTCGGCGCGAATCCCTCGACACGGGTGTGAATGAGGAGGAAAGGACGAATGGCCATGGAGTCCGATCGAAAACTGAACCGGTGGGGATTGACGTTCACGCAGGCGGTGATTAACCGCTTGCGCAAAGTTGGAATCTACGGACAGCCCCAGTTGAGCCTGGAACATCAGGGGCGCGCGAAACGATATGTCGTACGCGGCGTGGAATCAGGCGGAGCAACCGCTGAACTTGGATACTATGTCAGCTTCGCCGGGGAGAACGGCGAGGCTATGTCCTGGTTGCAGACGCTCGATTCCCTAGCAGTCAATGGGCCGCATGCCGTCGTGATAGCGCCGGTGCTCACACGAATAGAGATGTTGCGGATCGCCACTACATACGAGTTGTGCATTACGCGGCACCGCCCGGTCGCGGTGGAGGCTGGGCACCGCCCGAAGCTCCGCGCCGAAGAGCTGTTTCGCGGAGCGCAGGGGTATTTGGCGCTGGAACTCTGGGGTAAAGACGAGGATTTGAGCGGTTGTGTGCGACCGCAGTTCTTCACTCGCTCCGGCGAGGAGATCGACCTGCCCGCCGGATTTGCCGAGGCTGTAAAGGCCGTGACCATTGGAACGACGTGCTTGGACTGCTCGCATCCTCACTACTCCCGGTTAGTGGCGCCGCCGCCACCACCGCCGCCGCCCGGCGCAGAAGAAAACCTCACGGCCCCACACGACATCACCGCGGAGGGCGGGCTGAAGCAGCCTGTTGAAGGTGTTGACGGAATTCCTGTGGATGCTGCGTCGGCAGTGTAATCACGTTGCTGTCGCCGCCCTCTGAATCGGATGGGAGCACGCGCACGGGGAGGTCGATCAAGTGGCTTCTGAGGCTGCTCATTACTGATTGCCTTTTCTATCCGGATGTGGAATGCGGCAATGCCTGCACCACCCGACGGGATGCGAAACGAGTAACAGCAACAACGTTGAATCGTACCGGGAATTCAGCGGCCCAACGACAGGCTGCCATTTCACAGAGCCTTGAACGGACTTCGCGAGCTAAGCGAACGGACGAGTGGGGCTCAACCGGCAGGAGGCACATCATGAACATTGGAACGAGATCAGTTTTGTACGGGGCACATTGTGCAATTCTTCATCCCTGGTTCCTCGCCCTCGCCTGGTGTAGACTTTATGGGTTCCCCTGGGACGTCCGGTTGTGGGCCAGTTTCTGGCTGCACGACATCGGGTATTTTCAAAAGCGCGACATGGACGGAGTCGATGGGGAAACACACGTGGAACTCGGCGCCAGAATCATGGCGCTGCTTTTTGGCGATTCCTGGGGAGCCTTCACAGCCGCCCATTCGCGCTATTGGGCAAAGCGGCACGGACGGCAAGTCTCCCGCCTTTGCGTGGCTGACAAACTGGCCTTCGTGCTGACGCCGGCCTGGTTGTATCTGCCTCTGGCGAGGGCCACGGGCGAACTGGCCGAGTACATGTTACGGGCCAAGGAGCGCCAGGCGGGCAGCGAACACTTTACGTCCGTGGAATCCGCGCAACTCAATTCGCAAGATGCGCGGGAATGGCTGGCTGGTCTAAAGAGTTACACGCGACGGTGGATTGAACAGCATAAGGACGGAGGGGTGGACCATTGGACGGTGTCGGTGTGCGCGACGTCGACCTCGCCTGCCATGCCAGCCCGCTGTAGTGTGCTGGCCGCGGACGAAAGGGAGTAGTCGGAACAGGGAAACAATCCGTGGCTAGTTTTAGCAAAGGGAGAGTGCAGAATGGGAGAGCGAAGTGTCAACAAGGCGATTCTAATTGGCAGACTGGGCTCCGATGCCGAGACCAGACATACCAAAAGCGGTACGCCGGTTTCACGGGTCTCGCTGGCGATGAACCGGCAGTGGACAGACTCGGATCAGCAGGTGCATGAAGAGACCGACTGGATCAACCTTGTGATCTGGAACAAGGAGAATCTCGCCGCATATCTGACAAAGGGGACCAAACTATACGCCGAAGGGCGGATACAAACCCGCTCCTATGAGGACAACGGCGGGGTGAAGCGATATGTCACCGAGGTGGTGGCCCAAAACGTCGTGCTGCTCGGAAGTAACGGGAACGTGAACGGCAATGGAGCAGACCGGGCAGAGAAATCCGGCGACGGCCAAGCGCGCGGCACGCAAGCCAAGGGTCGCTTTGATCAAGACCCCGCTCCCGAAGAACAGGGCGTTGAAGACGATGGAATTCCGTTCTAAAACGGGTTTCTGGCCTGTCCGCGAACGGTTCCTGAACCCGTGGCGACAACCCACGGGCGATTCTCGCGCGGAGCGCAGCGGAGCACTTCGACGACTCGGCGACAAACCATGCAAGTGACCACACCGCTTCGATGGGGGGGCGCGCCGCTCCATGCAGAGTGGGATACTAACAGGGCGGGTTTCAGTAGGACGCTTTAGCGAATTCATGTGGACGGCAGGCGGGGATGTATTTTAACGACTTGCTGGTAAAACAAGAAATCGACCCTCGGCAAGTGTTGGTGCTGCGACACCGACCTTCTGAACCGAAACTCAATAAGGTATTCCCGCGGATCGCTTCGGAAAGGCCGGATATTTTCAACGCCTACCAACAGACCCAGACGATCAGGGTTGAGCGCGCGATGACACGAGCTAAGTTCGTAGCCTCATTCATTGGCCACGAGCCGCGCAGAGCCCTCTTTGTTGGCTTGTACTCGGTTGCCGGGTCGAGGCCGATAACACACGACGAATACTGGGAGGTCCCAGCGTACATCGAGCTCAAAGAAAAATATGGATTGAAGGGGCTAGATGAGAAGCGGTCATCCGTGTTGTGGTTTGACCTTCTCTTAACGGACTTCTATGCATCCTGGAAGGGTAAGCTCGTGATCGAGTGGCCGCCGCCTGAGTTGTCCTGGTGGCGCCTCGCGCATCGGAACACAGTACCTATTTCCGCGATTCTCGCCGAGAGCGCGCTTGACCCAGCCATGCCGGATTGGCGGGAAATAGAACTTGAGTGGGAAGAACTGGGCGTTCTATCCCCGAGCTGGAAGTCAAAGCTCGCTGAATGGCGAGGAATCTACTATATTTTCGATGCCGCCGACGCCAAAGGCTACGTCGGCTCGGCGTACGGCATTGAGAACCTCCTCGGAAGGTGGCAGAACTATGCAACATCCGGCTCAGGGGGAAACGCGTTACTGCGGAACCGCGACCCCAGAAACTTCCGCTTCACGATTCTCCAGCGCCTCTCTCCGGACGAGGACGCCACGGACGTAATCCGGCTCGAAGGGACTTGGAAGAAGCGCCTTCACACGCGCCAGCCTTACGGGCTAAACGAAAACTAGTAGTCGGTAGAATCGCGCCCTGTCCGGAAGTCGGCAGCCGGAAGCGAATTGGCCGTGTCACGCCCTACGCTCTTTCTGGCCGTGACGCCTTAAGCAGTCGATCTCAATCAACGGGATGGCGACAACTCAGCCAAGTGAATCGGTGGACTTCAGCGCATTTACTAGTACCGATCTAAATCGAGCGCCGGTGCATGCTAAAGAGCCGTATGGGCAAACACTGCCTTGGCGTTGGCCGTTCGCCGCACGCGTGCCGCCGACCAGATCTCGCGCGATTCGCGCGCTGGCGTCGGATTCCAGCAGCTTAAAATTGCGAACGCTTCACACGCCTGTCAGCGAAATATGATAAATCCATTGTTCCTGCTTCTCTGTTAACCTCTCAGGGGATATCGAAGCCGAAGTGGGTGGATCGCGCAGGTTAACGCGGCATCAGGCAAACACGTTGCTATCGGGTGACAAAGGAAATGGCTCATAACGCACTTCTACAGCTTTCTGGTATTGAGGGTATCGGTCGCCTAATTCTGTTTGAAGGCCTCAAGTACGCCGTACTTGTGAAGCCGACGGTGTATGGAAACCCCGTCTTGACTGCTCAAGCTATCTACTACCTTGAACAGATGGAATCCGTTGCGCACGTGCGTCATGAGCAAGAGCTGTCGCCATCTGAACTTGAATACATCTTAGACAATTATCTATTTGAGTTCGCAAAACAACATCCCGACACTCGTATGACCTTTCGTATAACCGAAGGAAAGTTTTGGGAAGATGATGGGTCTTCTATGTACAACTCGGCTGACCAGTTGCTCACTCTGACGCTGGTTCTAGATCAACTCAACGACCCGAGCGTTCTGCAAATCAACGCCCTGGACCCTGCTGACAGTATTGATCTAAATCATTGGGATATAGGGGCTAACTACGCGGAGGCGGCGCTGGCCGAATACGTCGAAAACATCAGCGTGCTTCTGAAGAAGAAAGTTGTTGTTAAGGTGTTGCCATCGGAGGGAAGAGACGGGTACTTTGGAAAGCTCAAAGTGGTAGAACCTCAAGCACCGTACATAGACGCGTTCCAAGCTGCCGCTTTAGAGGACATAGACCCACACTCTCTACGTGCAAATTGCAACAAAGATGTTCCGGCCAGTTTCCGCCTGTTGGACAGCCAAACCTATGGTTGCGAAACTGAGCTGGCTGTAGAAACAATCATTGCCACTAAATACTACACGCCAATCCTGCTCTCGCACTTTTTTTCGGGAGTCAAGGAGATGAATCCGTTGAAGGCGTATTTGGCCTACTACAACGTTCTAGAGTATTACTTTGAAGAGGCTCCCGCACGGCTGTCCAGGCATGCCCGGACTGAGCTTGAGCAGCTAAAGTGCGTAATCGAGCTACTCACTACTGAAGCGGACGTTGCCGCAAAACTCACGAGCGCCCCTGTCGATATCCGTTCTGCAATCACTTCCCCTTTGGTCCCGTCCGTAGGACCTGCCATCCCAGGAGTGGACCTAGCTCTACCGTCCCTTCGGAGCGAGTTCGGGAGGTGGCTCTACAATATTCGATGCGCGGTTGTTCATTCAAAGAAGACTCGCCGGGGGGCTCCCGTTTCCAGTTTCGAGCCCTACACAGCAGCATCGAAAAGCGTGTCTTTGGGAATTCACATTGTTCGGTGGCTTGCGATCCTCTGCATCGAAAAAGACCATGACCTCACCAACCTGTCCCACCCGTGAGCTGAGTAATTGAGAGTGATGCGATCGCTCATGCCGTGTGCTTGTTGTATCCCCGATCGAGAGACCTGCAGCGGCAAGCCAGTTGGCTGGCAGAGAGGTCGTTCCGCCGCCCGAGATCTAAGCCAGCGATAGTTTGGGAACTTGGCCCCGTAATCGAAACGGGCAAGTCAGCTTTGCAGCGCCGATCCGTCACATTTCCGGGAAACGCCCGCTGCTGACATGTGGCATACCAACCGGTCAAAGGATGGGTCTTGTTTAGCGCCGAAGCGTTTATCAGCCTCTTGGACGCGACCGTAACGCCTTGAATACCAGAGGTGACGTCGAGGACGGTTTTGGGCACGGCTCAGATCGAGCGCGAAGGATACCCATGAATCCGCCCTGACTCGGGTATTTGCAGCCCTGGCCTTGCCGCTGACCTCTACCTGCGGCTCAGGAACTCTGCTGCAATGCGGGTTCGGGCGGCTCACCGGTCCGCAGCCGCAGTTCCCGGAGCCATTCGGATTTGTTCCTGCCGTGAACGATGCGACCTTGGAAACCGAGAGATTCAGCAATATTGCCGCGGTTGTGGCGGATGTCCTGCCGGGTCGTCTTTGCGTACTGCCATACCCAATGCTTAACATCTGGTGGCTTGCTGAAAACGTAGGTAGCGTGCCCGGCTTGCGGCACCTCAACGACCACGGACCTCTCGAGATCGAAAATGTACTCATCGCGAAAGACGTACATGGTCCGCGCACGTTGGTTGAGATGCTCGTGATAGTACGAGTCGTAATCGGGGCGCCAGTTGATCTGCGCGACATCAAAGTCGCCTGGCAGACCTAGATTCCAGCAGAGCCGTCGCAGTTCATCACGTTCCGTAGGGATCTCCTGGACGTGGGCGCGCAGACGGTCGATCTGTTTCCAGTATTTGCCAAAACGCGTGTGCGCCGTGCGCGCTTTCAAGATTTCCTCTTCGAGAGAATCAGGAGCCGTCAGTTCCGCCGTGCTGGGAAGCGCGGTTTCGGATTCGATCAGCTTCCACTCGCCGCCGCGCTTGCGGTAGTGACCTGTGCGAACGAAGTCCGCGGAGATTTCGACGGTTGCCGCGATGAGTTGGCGCCATCGACTCCAGGTCGGGTCCCATCGCAGCGGCAGCAACTGGTGGTCGACGAGAACCTCGATCTTGCGATTGTGGTCTCGGAGGACGGCGTAGTCCTCGAAGTAATCGAGTTTGCGGAGAGGTACAGGAACGGTTCTGTGGCGGCGCTCGGGCAGGAAGGCCAGAATTTGGTTTGCGAAAAAGACGCCGCTGTCCGCCGATCGCTCTCCGCGCACTATGAGAGACCCAAAACCCGAATAGGGGAATGCAACAGGGGTCGCGGCATCCCTCAGCACGTTGTCATACTGGGCGCGAATGTCCGGGTCCGCCAACATGTTGTACGCGCGTTCGAGCGTGGCGAAATCGGTTTTCGGCGCGTTCTCCTTCTGCAATTCCATGCGGCGGAGGCGATAAGCCAGGCGCAATTCCTTGAACGTTACGTCCCGTGAGAGGCGAAGCAGGTAGTAGAAGGTCGGCTGCTTTGGCCAAAAGACTCCTCGGTTGACAGCAAAGAAGTAGTCGCGAATCACGGGGCACGGAATGTGGACGGCATCGATGCCAAGCTGGCCGTCTCGGACCTGAACACGCACGAATGACTCTTCTCGCTTATCCTGTTTCGGCAACGCAGCATAGCCGGCCTTGAGTTGGTAGACGTCGGCTCCTCGGGCAGAAGGCTTGCGGATGTAGACCTCTGTATTCGCGGTCGCGGCGCCCGCGGAATCGGCGACAGCCACGTCATCGCCAATCCGCACGTTCGCTCCGACGAGGCGCGTGAGCATGAATTCGCGTCCGTCGGCCGTCGTGCAGGCGAGTTTTGAGTCCTGGGGTTTCAGTTCCAGCACCCGAGCCAGCATCTGCGTTTGAGGTTCGGCCGGGGCGGCCACGACCGTTTCCGTCAGGGAGTTCATTGCTGCCTGAGCATAGCCCGGATTCCAGAAGTGCGCAAACGAACGCCGAATCGCGTCAATCCTGACCGTATGCTCTTGAGGAATAGGGAATTACTGGATCTAGCGCCTTCTGCCGCCGAGGAACGGCGGGAGTAGCAGAAGAACCAAGGTTCCGATTGGGAAGGGGGAAACATGCAACCAGTAAACGGTGTCGAGCACGCGGATTCCAGCGCGGCGGTACTGCCGCCGTCCACGGAAAACTCCACTGATACGGGTCAGCTCCCTGAGGATGTGAAGGTCAAGCTGAAGGAGCCGCTCCCGCGCGAGGCGGTGTCGCCCAATCCGCAAAGGCCAGGCCTATCTGCGATTAAAGTGATCTACGTTGTCGAACGGCTGAACGACGTGTTCGGCCTAAACGGCTGGCATGTGGACAACGAAATTGTGGAAACCGGGCCGATGGTTGTGGTGAGAGCGACGCTGTCGGTTCCGCGGTATGCCATCTCTATCGAGCAGTTCGGCGGCAATGACAATTCCGACCGTGGCGACGCGTACAAGGGCGCTTGTACCGACGCGCTCTCGAAATGCGCCAGCTATCTCGGGATCGGCATGGACGTGTACAAGGGACTGTATGACGAGCGGCCGCGAGATTGCAGCGTTGGCCGGCAGAATGGCGCAAGGCCCGCAACGCCGGCGCCGGCGCCAAAAGCAACGTCCGCACAGAACGGTTCGCACAGTAACGGCGCGTCTCCAACTGGATTGACCAGCCGGAACATGGCGGCGCGTTTCAGCAGCGTGCGAACAGTCCTGGGCGAACGCGAATACAGTGAGATTCTCGGCCGACATGGTTATACCGACGCGACAGGCATTCCCAGCCTGGAGAAGGCTCGCGAAGTCTATGGGGGGCTGCTGAATGCGTTTCGAGCCCGGTTTCGCGAAATCAAAAGGGCGTTGAGCAGCGGCGAGTACACGCAAATCTTGCGGGAGCTGCGATTGAACCCGAAGGCGAAGCTGAATCCCGACCTGGCGGTGCGGGTCTTCAATCGGATGGAGGAAACCCTCAATGTCAGACAGTAACAGCGGGACCGGCGCGGCTGTGGCCGAGGTTACGGATGCAACCGACCTCGCGAAGACGCTCAGCCTGTTTCAAATCGAGGAGAGCCTGGCGCTGTTGGCAGAGTCAGCCGAAGCGGACGGGCTGACCCCGGAGATAGAAGAGGCATTGGCCGCTTATCTGAAAGGAGCGGTAGAGAAGCGCGACCGGGTGGCGGAGTTCATCCGTTTCTGCGAAGCGATGGCGGAACTGGCGAAGACGGAAGTGAAGCGCCTCCAGGCCCGGCAAAAGCACTTTGAGGCGGCTGCCGAGCGCGTGAGCAGTATGGTGTTGCGTGTTCTCGACTGGCTTGGCGCGGAGAAGCTGGAGGGTCGAACGAACACGTTGAAAAAGCGGAAGTGCCCGCCCTCGGTCAACGTCATCGATGAACAGAAAATCCCGGCCGAATACAAGCGCGTGACCGTTACGCTCCCTCTTCCTCAATGGCAGCAGCTTCTCGATGGGATTCCAGAGGGCGCTCGGAACACCGTTCTGGCAGGCGTTCGGAAGCAGGAGATCTCGTTGGACCTGGAGGCGATCAAGCAGGCGCTGAGCCTTGAGAAGGCAATTGAGGGTGCGGACCTCGCCCTTGACCGGTTCAAGTTGCAGGTGAGCTGAGGCCAGGATGAGCGCCAGCGGCGTCAGAACGGAGCCATAATGACAACTGTGAAGAAGCCCCTGCGAGTCTATGCGGATACGTCGGTGTTCGGGGGATGCTTCGACGACGAATTCAAGGCCGAAAGCGTTCGTCTTTTTGACGAGGTTCGCCAGGGACAGTTCGTCGTTGTCGTGTCCAATGTCACACTCGATGAGTTGGAACTGGCTCCGGACCCTGTGCGTGGCGTGCTGGCGGGCTTGCCTCCGGGGCAGGTCGAGATCGTTAGCACCTCGCCAGAGTCGGATGGCCTCAGAAAGGCGTACCTGGAGGCGGCGGTTGTGGGGCCAGCCTCGAGCAACGATGCGGCCCACATTGCCGTAGCGACGGTTTCCGGTGCGGACCTGGTGGTGAGCTGGAATTTCAAACACATCGTGCATTTTGAGAAGATAGGGGGGTACGAAGGAGTGAACAGCCTGCGCGGCTACCGAAGCCCCAGGATTTACTCCCCGCGAGAGGTGGTGACGCCGTGAAACCCGGCAAGGAATTCGACTGTGTCGAGATGAAGGCGGAGATTCAAGAGCGTCTTCTGCGCGAGGTTGCCGAATTGGGCGAGGACGAAGCCCAAAGGCGACGGGCCGAGCGCCTGTCGTGCGATCCGATTCTGGGCGGCTTCCTGCGGACAAAGATGGCCAACGGCAAAGGATCCGCTCAGCATACGCCGGCCGCCTAAACCTCACAAGGGTTGCGATTGCGCGATCAATCGGGGCCCGTCGCTGCGGTTACCATCCTTGGGCGCCCGGCCGTGTTCAGCACACCCCCACCGGTGCATCGGAGAAAAGCTTGAAGATCTGGCAGGGCTTGGTATTCTCGGCGCTGGGCATCTCCGTGTATTGAACGCCTGACAGGGCGACAATCCCACCGGAACGTGTGTAGGGCAGGATCACCTGAATCGTCAGAAGGGGAGAATCGAGCATCAGGAAGATGGCGGTTTTCTCGGGCACAACTTCCCGCTCGTCGTTTTCGAACGGTCCCATTCGAACATCCAGCGTCATGATCGCCGCTTGGGGTGCCTTGATTCTCACCAGGGTACGCAGATAGTCGAAGCTCCGCGCGGTCCGGATATCAAAGTGGTCCAGGACTGATGGATCTTCGAACTGAACCTGCTCGATGTGGTCATCGAAATACAGCGCTACCAAGGGCTGCACGGTTCCGGTGTCAACAAGCTGGGTCTTCAGAAGCTCGATGGCTTGCCGCGCCCTCGCGCGCATGGTGTCGGGATTTGCGTGATTCATATTCTGGCTGGATTATAGCCGGATCTGCGGGTGGCCGCGTTGGCGGTTTGCGAAAGGTTGCAACCGGGCCTCCGCCACGAGAAGCTCGCATTCAGAGAGAAAGAAGGAGAGAAAAACCAAGTGTTTACAGAATTGATGCCGCTGCTCAAACAGCGCGTTGTTATGATCACCATCTCGGATGTTGGCGAGGGATTACTTAGGGTGAACGTCATCCCGCGAAAAGTGGAGGGAAGCACGGACGAGAACGGAACACTCACCGTGCCGCTCTCGATTACAGGCAAAGCCGAGGAACTCGACCGGGAATTGCCGGGCCAACTGGCGTCGTTTACCGAATCAGTCACTCAGACGCGGTCGAACCTCGACGAATTGAGGACCCAACACGCTGCCGCGATTAAGGCGTTGGAAGCTGAGAACAGGAAGAAGGTGGACGACAAGAAGAAGGGAAAGGGGCCCAGGCCCGCAAGCACAGCCCCAACCACCCCGACGCCAACTGCGGAGTTCAAGGAGAGCAAACCGATCTTCGGGAGCAAAACGCCTCAACCGCCGGTTGAAAGCCAGAGTCTGTTCGATAATCCGGCGTCAGCGGACGCCGTTGTCACAGAGGACGTGGCCGGGGAAACTCCGACGGCGCCCCAGCCGCAACATCCCAACGCAGCGGCGAGTTCTTAGAAATAAACGACGCTGTAGCGGTCGAACCCGCATGCGTCCGGAGAAAGCCTTGCTCCCTTGCAATGGCACGGGAACAGTCTTGGCGCCGCGAGGGAGCTCCATCTGTCGGCGGGTTTCTCGCCGCCGGTTTTTCGACGTCCCAGGTTTGCAGAAAACACCATCTGGTTATCGCGGCCTTCACTTCACAGCAATGGTAACCGTGTTCGATGTGCTGCCGCCGGTCGAGACCACCACGGGGACGGCGGTCCCACTAGGAGTTGCGGCTGGTACGAGAACGTTCACCTGGTACAAGCCCACGAATCCAGGAGCGAGTCCTGCCCAAAGGAACTGGGCCGTCGCGCCACCGATTGTCACCGTTGGGTTCGTCGTGGTAGCCGCTAGCGGATTGCTGGGCGATGCTGAGCCACTGGCCGGCTGATTCGTCACCGGGCCGAGACCGGTGCAGTAGATCGACACGTAGGTGCTGCCCGCGATTGCTGGGTTGGACGCGTCCACCAGCCGGTAGGACGTATCCAGAATCGCTCCCTGTCCAGTTCCCTGCCCGTTCATGGCGAATACACCCGGCGCAAAGGGCGCGAGATTCACACTTTGTGCAGGACTGGCTTGGCCGTTCGCCGCGGCAGTAACCGGCGATTGGGTTTGTCCGGCCACCTCCCAGGGCACCTGGAGATTCGCCTGCTCGCCTGAAGCGTAATACAGCGGCGCCTGCACAGTACCGAACTGCATGGAAAGTCCGCCAAGGTCCGTGGGCCAGGGCGCACCCGGCGCCATCGCCGGGGAGTTCACCGGAAAACCGCCAAAGACCGCGGCGATGCTGCCTGGGGCCACCGGCGTGCGCGCCGCATAACTCGCCGCGTTCACCACGCCACCTGAGCTGATGGAGGGCACCACCCGAATGGGGATCTTCGCAAAGAACCCGTTAGTGACAAAATCCGCCTCGCCTGGCCCGCTTTGGAGCGCTCCCTGTGTCGTGGGGAAGTTCACGGAATCGGTTGTTCCGCCAATCCAAGCTCCGCCCGAGTCAACAGCCAAGCCGAAGGCGTAGTCGGAGTTGTCGCCCCCGAGATAGGTCAGCTCCAAAATTGTGGTGACCGATGGGTCTACCTGCGCAAGAAACGCGTCACTCGGGCCAGGAAACCCGCTCGCACAATTGCCGCACGCCATCTCGCCCTGAGCGGGGTAAGCTACCGGCAGATCTGCCGATTGCGTCCATCCGGCAATGACGAGATTCCCTAGAGTGTCGAAACTGACTGCCTGGGCTGTATCCTCTCCTAAACCGCCAAGGAAACTCGATCCTATGACCGATCCATCCTGGCCGAACTCAGCTATAAACGCGTCCCCCCCGCCCCCTTTCCTTTGTTGAAAGGCGTTTGACAAAACCGGAAAATCCGGGGAATGGGTTTCGCCGACGACAGCCACGGTTCCGGTCTTATTGACCGCGATTGCATTCACTGTGTCATCGCCAATGCCACCGACGTACGTCGCAAATAGCGCCTTTGACCCTGATGGGTCGAGTTTGATCACGAAGCCATCCGTGGCAACGGCCATTCCGATATACAGCGCGGGAGGCTGTTCTTTGTCCATGGCGATTGTATCCACACCCGGGCCATCAACAACGGTCGTCCACGTGGCTCCCGTGTTTGTCGTTCTGAGGAGAGCACTGGGCACAGCTATCGGGTAGCTGTAGCCGTAGCCTGATGAGCCATAGAGTTGCATGTAAAGGTTTGATGCAGGGCTCGCAGCGTAGACCGTGCCAGCGGTGTCCGGATCGAACACAAAACCACTTGGAGGCATGCCAAGCGGAAGCGAGTAAAGAGCTACTGGTGTTGCTCCGCCATCATGGCTGGCGTACACTCCGATTCCGTATGCACCTGCGTATACGTTGCTGCAATTGAGCGGATCCACAAATGCCTTGGTGGCAAATGCCTGAGTATAGGCATAGCCATTAATGGTCAACACAAGTGCTGTCCAACTCGCCCCCTGATCTGAACTTTTCAGGATTGTGAAACCCGACTTCACATAGAGGTCGCGACCTTGGCAGGGGTCCACCGTGATCGAATCAATCGAGGTCACGCTGAGGGTGTTGCCTCCGATCTGCGCCCATGATCCCCCTCCGTCAGCGGATCTGTACAATGCTCCGCCGGATAGGCCCGCATAAAGCGTTTGCGGTTGCGTAGTGTCCATTGCGAGAGCCGTGACCTGCTGGCCGCTGAGGCCTGCGGAAGCCCAAGTCGTGCCGCCGTCGGAGCTCTTAACAACGCCGGTCCCCGCGGTCGGGCCAATTGAATAAAGCGCATTCGAATTCGTCGGGTCGATCAGCGGGCACCCGGCGCCCTCCAACACCCTCCAGGTCAGGCCACCATCTATACTTCGGTAAACCGCCGCAGAACAGCCGTAAATCGTCATAGGGTTGTTCGGGTCGGTCACCAATGTCGGTGCTGAGTCTGGAAATGGCAAGACAGCCCAACTGGAGCCGCCATCTGTGCTCTTCAGCAGCGTTCCGCCAGCCAGATGCGGTTGCGCTGCAGCGACGACGGGAAGATTCGGAGTGGTTGTGCCTCCGGCGACATAGATGTTGCCCGACGAGTCTACGGTCACGGCATTCACGCTGGTCGAACCTCCCGTACCCCCGATGAGCGTCGCATAACTTACCTGATTCTGCGGCGTCACTTTGACGATGAAACCATGCGGACCAATATCGTCGATGGCCTGCTCAAAGGTCGTCGACTGAGAGGGTATAGGGGAATAAATATGATACGAATTCATCGTGACACAGGATACAGAGCCGGCTACGTAGGTATTGCCATGCGTGTCAATTGCTAACGAAGTGCCGGAGGTACTCATAAGATCCGTTGTGTATTGTGCCGTTCCAACGGAGTATACGTCGGCGCACGACGCGACATCGCCGAAAAGGTACGTGGAATTGACGAGGCTCGATCCGTCATTCGAAATCCGCGCCAAGAATGCGCTCGAATAGCTCCATTCGGGTCCGTCCGCGCCTGGATATGAGGAGTCCGCGGCTCTAACCAGCGGGAAGTCGGTCGATGCTGTCACACCTGTAACGTACACCGAACCGTCAGGAGCTACCGCGACTCCCGTCCCGCGATCACTCGCGCTCCCGCCCAGAAAAGTCGAAAAGACAATCGTCTTGCCATCTGGCGCTAGTCTGACCACGAAGACGTCGCCAGCACACTCGAGGTATCGCGTCTCGGGCCAAGGCCATGGCCATGGCGTAGCCATAGGCGAAAGTTGGGAGCACCCTGCATTATCCGCCAAGCTCGATTGAACTCCTCCAATGACAGGGAAATCTGCGGATATGGTGTAACCAGTCAGGTAAAAGAAGCCATATTGATCTTCGGTAACGCCCGCAATCTCCTCTTGCTTTCGACCGAAGTAGCTTCCATAGATAAGGCCGGGGGCCACTACTGAGGCGGCCGAGGCGCGATGACCTGAAACAACGATTCTCACAGACCCGTCAGGCCCGAGAGCATACTTACCAGGTAAAGCCTTCTGAGAATGCCCCTCCGTCTCGTACAGCCAAGGTGCCCCCTGGGTTACAGCGCCGACTTGTCCGTGGAGCGATAGGTCTCCACTTGGACTAACTCGGGCGGACGCGCCATCAAACGAGATTCGAATCTGGTCGGGGTCTGCTCCGGGAGCCAGGATAAACCTGTAATCCAGATTGCCATCAAGGCCGCGGCAAAGCAGGTCGATGCCAGAATAAAGATTCTTGTAGAGCACACCTCCGTAAGTCGGGATAGCGGTCCTCCATGATTTCGGGTCCCTTCCGATGAAATAATTGGCCGTTCCCAGAAGTTTATCGACGCCGACTGGCAGAGCCGTTGCATCGGAGTTTAGAAACCTGATCCGTAACCCCGAGCCAGGCCTCTCGACCCCTGGAGCCGGGAGGGTGGGAGCCAATTCAATACTGCCTTGCCCCAAAAGAACTGCGTAGCGCCGGCCGTGCGAGATGTACCGCGCTTCTGCGGGCGCTTGGCCGACATTCGGCTCGAACGCCACCGGGAGGCTGTCGGGCGCGGTAAGAGGCGGGTTAGCGCCAGAGCAAGTTGAGGACACTAACACTAGGCCAGCCAACAGGGAAAATGAGAATACTGGTCGCAACATCGCAGGGCCCCTCTTAGTTTGCCGCTGTCTGCGCGGGCATCTCCGTTTGGTCCGGGCTGGAGCTACTTCCGAGCTCCCATTTATGCCTGGTCTTCGCGGCAGACACAGCCATCAGGACCAGCACCACGAGAACAACCAAGTTCAAAGCCAACCCGATCCAGTCCGAAGGAGTGAACTTGTGAAATATCAGGACTCGAAGCAGGACGGCCGCCATAATAAAGACGAATACCCAAAGTTCCGTCTGGAGTTCGAGCCACTTTACCAGCGGCGTCCGTCCTCGCAGCTTCCGTTCATACAGCCAAAAGCTCGACGTGCCCACAATGTCTTGGACGAACGGTCGGAGGTCCCTCTCGACATAGAGCGTCATTTTGTACTGCTCACAAACCAAGAATGTCCAAATGACGAGGGCTAGCTGCACCCCGAGGCCACCACCCCACACCATGAGCGGGAAGCCAAACTTGTCGGAATCTGGTGCCAGGAGGTGCTGCCAGGCGGTCGCGAGAAGTCCTAGATAAAGGAAGATGAGCGGCCAAATAGCCGTGCTCATGACAACGTAGTATGTTGCTCGGGTCGTCAACGCCTGATACTCGTTCAGGTGAACGTCAAGCAGGAGTTTAGGTCTTTCAGCGGCAGCCGCTAGGCTGTCTTTATTCGCCTCTAGCACTCGGACCTCCCGGCGATAGCCGAAACCGGCCGCCCCGTGACGTCCAAGTCCGGCAGTGGTGCTTCTTCATTGTTTCCGACTCCGTCTGTTGCTCCGGAGCCATTAACCGATTATATCACCTAAAGCTCCTTTATCGGAATCGGAGGCGCCGGAGCCATAAAAACCGGCATTTTCCTGGGCTGGACTGCTCTTCAGAGGCGGACCAAATAAGTCTGTCAACCCACATAGAGAGAAAAAAGAAGAAGAAAGAAGAAGAAGGCTTGAAAATCAATGACCATCGAAACTATGGATCGAGAATTCCGCTACGATTCCGTCCGGCTCCCGGACCCGGATTCGAGGCTCAGCATAGAGGAAGTCCGGACTGCATTTTCGGCGACGTACCCGGAGATCGCGACGGCTGTCGTTACTGGGCCGGAGGCGATCGGGAACAAACTGGTCTACCACTTCGCGAAGGCGATCGGCACAAAAGGATGACGAAGAAGAAGGTGCTCAGCGAGCTCCAGCGCGTAATCGAGGGACAGACTGGAAAGACCAGCCAGATCGTTCGGGAGTTCAAGAGATGTCCACAGTTCCAACAGTCCTGCCAAATTCTGGTGCACGCGCTCCGGCACAACGTTTACGGGCGCAAGATTCCGGCCCTGAAGGCGCCGCTCGGACTCGTGCCCCCTGGCTGATTGCGCCCGGATGCAGCCTGAGCGTTCCGCGCCTCGATCAGGTTGGCCTTCGACACTCGTCATACGGAAGCGATGCAGCCGCGGCGCGGTTCGCAACCGTTCTGATCGAACTCGGCATCGGCAGTCCATCCGATTGGATCGCATGTGGCCGGGAACCGGGGAAGTTCTTGCGCCGGACGTTCGACCGGTTTGTGAAGAGCCACGCTGAGCCTGCTATCAACGGCGCCTTCGAGCTTTCCGTGACCCTTTCGACGGACCCGCACGAATGGTGCGAGACCGAAGATGAGCCTGACGGTTCGCAGATGTTCATCTACATCGAGGCGGCGTCGTGCGGGTTCGTGAATCTTGGGGCCGCCCTCACTCTTTGCGAAAAGGAAGACCCACGGCTGGCAGTGACGTTCGCCCGGCTTTTCCTGCGGGGCCTCGGGCGGCTTTTCCGAATATACGATGATCGCGATGCGGAGGAGCATCTCTCGCTCCTTGAAGGCAGCTACGATCCCGAGGAGGATCGTGAG